>Ga0137407_10002969_pt1 | contig 11238 bp, 9 predicted proteins | sample CZOMad2_2_16fung_FD_108410 | JGI IMG/M metagenome (GOLD analysis project Ga0137407, IMG submission 108410) | Vadose zone soil fungal communities from Angelo Coast Range Reserve, California, USA - CZOMad2_2_16fungal (Illumina Assembly) | ecosystem: Environmental > Terrestrial > Soil > Vadose zone...
CGGCGGTCATAGACCGCCGCTACAGCAGGCGTAGTTCGCGGTTACTGTCTTTTGATTTCGATCTTGCCCAGGGATGTGTGAAGTGTCACCCGATTTCCGCCGCCATTAATCTGCGTCTGCGAATGCGAGGGTGAATAGAACTTGTTTGGCGTCACGAGACCTTTGGAGGTTCCCGCACCAATCGCGTTCATCGGGAAATCCGAGATGATGTGCTGTGACTGGAAGGCGGGGCGCTCCACAGTGGCATCCACGGTGGCCTTCATTCGCTGGGGCAGGTAAACGGTTATATCGCCGACACCGGATTGAAGATCGACGTGCAGGTCGCCGTTGATGTTCTCCGGCACCATTTTCACGACAATACTGCCAAATCCCGTGGAGGCTTCTACCCAGGCGGAGGCGCTATCCAGGCGGATATCACCCGACTCGGTATGCCCCTGAAACGGGCCGCGGACGTGCCGGCTGGTGATACTTCCGCCGCCGGTCGTGGCATCCATTCCTGCCGCATCTCCGATGGAAATATCTCCTGCCTTGGCATTAGCCTTTAATTCGCCTCGAACTTCCTGGATGGTGATGGTTCCACCGGCAGTTTCTGCACTGACGCGCCCGTTGACAACGCCGGCACGAATCGTGCGAGCGGTCTGGAATTCGGCATTGCCGTTGACGTTGCCCACTTCAACCGATCCGCCGGGACTGCGAAGCTCCGCATTTCCACCAATGTTGCCCGCCTTGATGGATCCGCCCTGGGTAATGATTGCGGCATCGCCTTTGATCTGACCGGCCGTCACGGAACCACCACTGGTTCTGGCGGTCACGTTTCCGTCCGAATCACCGACGCTGATGTTTCCGGCCAGCGTTACCAGGTCCAGATGCACGCCTCGGGGCGTTACAATCCGCCACTCGATCGAGGGCGAGATCTGGCCCGCATTCGGCGTGTTGCTCGTGAGTCGGATCACGTCTTTGCCGCAGGCTTCCTGAACTTGAATCAGGTTGGTGTTGACCTGCACTTCGACTGCGTCACGACCTGTGGTATCGATCACCAGGTTCCCCACAGGCGCTCTCACAACGAGAGTCGCTGCATCAGAAACCAGGCACTTGGCAAGAAGGGGATTCTGAAACGCGAAGATGAGGAAGCCGCAAGCCAGAAACCAGAAGGCCGAAGGCCGAAATAAGTTTCTCGCGTTCCGGCTTTGGGCTTTTGCCTTCTGGCTTCCGTTCATTTTCCTGATCCTACAAACTGGAGGCCCGCGGCGCGAACGGCGGAATTGTCATCCTTTTCCGTCACTTCTCGAATACTTTTCGCCAGTTCGGTGTCGTTGGCGTTCTTTGTGGCCAGCGCTTCGATCGCTCCCATGCGGACACCGGCATTGGTGTCACTCGACAGAGCGGCCATGAATGCCTTCCGGACGTGTTCCTCGCCGGCATATTGCTTCAGGGCTTCCAGTGCGCTCAGACGGACCCCAAGGTTATCGTCATAAAGCAGCGCGTTGATCAAGGCCTCTTCGATGGTCTCATCGTTCGGTTTCTGATTCTGAGCGAGTGCTTTAACAATCTGCAACCTTGATCCCGGATTATTGGTATCCCGCAGACCGTTGAAGAGAAGACTGCGGACCATTTGATCTTCCATCTTTCCCTGGAATCGCAGGGACCGGGACACCTCGCCGGCCAATTCAACCTGGCCGGTGCTGGGATCCGTATTTACAACTCGAAGATTGGAAATCGTCGCATCCCGAGGGATGGCTGAATTTGCAATGGCACTCTCTTGAAGGGCGGCTGTCGGTTGAGCACCACCGCCTTGAGGCGTGTGCGTGCTGACGTAGACGCCAAGCGCCAATCCCATGGCTATCAGCGCGCCGGATTCCAGCAATCTCATCGGTGTCAGAATTCCCGACAGAACCGGCATGCGCCACCACGATCGCTTCGTCTCTATACGATCCAGTTCATCCGAAAGAGCACGCCGGGATTCCACCAGGAGGTCGGATGGGAGATCCAACCGGGCGGCGGCATCCGCCGCCAGAACCACGTGCATACCCTTCTCGGCTTCATAGACATCCTGACAGTCTGCGCATTCGTGGATATGAGTATCCAACCCTGTGCGCTCCCTGTCAGTCAACTCCTCATACAGGAGTAGTGTGATTTGGTGTTGATATTCTCGGCAGTTCATACGCTCGTTAAATACGCTCTCAATTTCTGGGTCGCACGGAAGAGATAATTCTTGGCGGTTTCCTCGGTGCTACCCATGATTTCGCCGATCATTTTCAGCCTAAGGCCCTGGTAGTGCCTTAATTCAAATACAAGACGCTCCTTTTCGGAAAGGGTTTTTAGTGCCTCTTGTATCTTTTCGCCTACTTCCTTCCCGTACAGGCGGCGTTCGGGGTTGCTGTAGTAGGTGGTAGCAGCAAGGGTGTCTTTCAACGCCGGCCGGTCCGGATGGCTTTCCACATCGGACTCGTAGGAAATCTCCTCTCTTAATGTTTGACGTTTGCGGAGATGATCCAGACTGACGTTTGTGGCGATTCGGTAAATCCAGGTGTAAAAGCTCGACTCGAAGCGAAACCGGCCTAGCGATCGAAATGCCTTGAGGAAGGTCTCCTGGAAAACTTCCCGCGCCTCTTCGCGATTTCCCAGCATGTGGAATGCAAGACGCAAAATATCCCTGTCATGCCTTCGGACCAGCTGCTCAAACGCCTCTCGGTCGCCGCCCTGGGCTTGCTCTATGAGGAGCTTTTCGTCTTCGGATTCATGAACTCGTTGTGCGGCCCTTTTCAATATAGCTTCCATGGCTACGAGCTTTGGACGCCCGTAAAACCAAAAGGTATCGGGGATTGACGAGTTTTACTAGTTGTTGTCACCCACGAAAATCGTGATCCGATCCCCGGGGTGAATAACGGATAGGTCGTTCGTCTCGTTCCAAGAGAGTATAGCATCCACAGAGGTCTTATAAGTCGTCGCAATCCTGTCCAGAGTCTCGCCCTGGCGGACCTGGTGGACGACTTTCCTGGACGCCGTCTGAGCCGGCTGGGTTACCAGTAGTTTCTTGCCAACGGTCAAGTGGGCGGAAGACAGGTGATTGAGGGTCTTTAACTTATCGGCTGAGGTGTGGAAACGAGTGGCGATTCCAGCAAGGGTATCGCCCCTGTGAACGACGTAAGTGACTGTTTTTACAGGTGAAGTGGATTTTGCGCCCGAAGCGACCTTCACGATGGGCGAAATCCCGCTCATGGGAATGATCAAGGATTGCCCCGCCCTGAGGACACGCTTCGCGCCCAAATTATTGGCTTGCGCCAGCTCCTCGCCCGTCGTGGCGTATTTTCTCGCGATGCCGCCCAGCGTGTCGCCCTTCCGGACAACATGCGACCGGAAGAGGACGCGCTTGCTCGCGGGCAGAGAAGCAATTTGTTGATTGAACTTTTCAGCATAGCCCTTGGGCAGGATCAGCTCGAAATCGGAATCGTCGGGCGGAGTTGTCCACCGGAGGACATGGCCGTTCAGGTCTCGAAGGTCTTCGAGCGGGAGATTGATGGCCTCAGCGATGATTCTCAAATCCGTTGCTTTGTCAACAGGAACCCGTTCGGTTTCCAGAGCCGCGTCGGGCGCGACATGGAAGCCATATTTTTCCGGATTCTTTCCGATGATCGTCAGGGCAAGAATGTTGGGAACGTAATTGGTGGTTTCTTTCGGCAGCGCACGCTTGTCCGCCAGTTTCCAGAAACTGCCGTCTCCCGTCTTATCCATGGCGCGATGAATGCGAACGGGACCGGCGTTGTATGCCGCCATCGCAAGATACCAATCGCCGAATTCCTGGTACAGATCCTTCAGATGACGCGCGGCGGCCCGGGTCGACTTTTCCGGATCTGAGCGTTCGTCGATCCACCAGGTCTGGCGCAAACCATATTCTTTTCCGCGCGACGAGATGAACTGCCACATTCCTCTTGCTTTGGCGCGTGAAAGAGCTCGCGGCTGGAAGGCACTCTCGGCCTGGCAGAGATAGATCAGGTCGAGCGGTACGCCTTCTTCTTTCAGGATCTGCTCGATCATGGACTGATAACGGCCTACATGCTGGAGAGCCCGCTCGATGGTGAATCGGCCACGCCCGTCCTGATAGTAGGAGAGGAACGTCAGTACGCGATCGTTGATCTCGATAGGAAGATCGTGGGCGACTTCCTCGATTTCTTCTTCGACTTCCTGCTTGAGCTTGGGATCGATGGACGAGGGGAAGGTTTCGACGTGTTGAAGATCGTCGATAGCGGCATGCTCTTCGGCCTGATCCGTGAAGCCGTCACCGTCGCGAATGGCGGCCAGTTCCAGCGCATGGACCCGGCTGACGAGCTCCGTTATCTCGCGTTGCAGACGCGGCTCTTTCTGGTGCACGCTCGACGATTCCAGCAGTATGTCGATGGCGCTATCGAATTCGTCCTTGGCTCTTTTCAGAAACCCTTGTTTGTAAAGGTCTTCGCCGCGCTCGAACCGCAACTGAGCCTCGACGATGATCAGAGCGATCGGATCGATAGGATTTTCCCGCTGCATCAGGTTCGCCACGGGCATTGTGACCGGCTCGACGTGTTGCCGTATCACCGGCATGGGTGGGGGCGCGACTACTCTGGCCTCCTCCAGAGGGACGACCGATTTACAGGCCGCCACGACGGGAAAAGTAAGAATCAATATTTTAACGGCAACTCTTGGAGTCAAAACAGCACCCCCATTAAATTCAAAAGCCACTAAACCTAAGATTTTTAAGGTCTTTTAGTATAGTGGCTTCCCAGAAAGCAACGTCAGCTTACACGACAGGCATGGCTTAGTCAACGCCCCAGAAACCCTTTGCTGATCATTGGCCAGGATTACGGTAATTGCCCCGAGCCGGTCCGTTCGAAGAGCCGGCAGGGCAGATTCATGCGGATGCCCAAAAGGATTATTCGCACCAACCGAAATCACTCGTACCGAGGCTGCAATTTTCACGCGAACTCCCTTGCTTCCATGGTGCGGAACCTTCAGAACATCAACTCTTTCAGGGACAGGAATTTTCCGTTCGATATCGCCGGTCAGAAGCGCTGTGGCGTGACCTGTATTCAACAGCAAGACAACCGAATCATCGTTCTCCGCATTCTTGCGAGGAACCCAATCGGCTGGAGGATGCAACACCGTAAACGGGCCGATCGTCTGGCCCTTCCACACCCATCGGATGGGAATGTGTTTTCCATTAATCCTTTCGAGTAGTTCCCGGTATCTCGGAGTCATTGGATTCCTTCCGAGCCAGAACTCGCCAATTTGGAAGTTTTCGATGACATCAAATAACCCATCCATGTGGTCGTGATGGGCATGCGTCAGCACGACCGTGTCGAGACGCCGTATTCGCCGCGAAAACAAGTACGCCGAAACGACATTCTCCCCGATCGAAAATGTGCTGTCGTCTTGCAGATTCAGGAATCGGCCCGCGGAAACTCCCCCGCCATCGATGAGCGTCCGGCGGCCGTCCGGGAATTCGATGAGCGTCGAATCGCCCTGGCCGACGTCTACGAAAGTCAGTGTAACGTTCTCTGGTGGAGCCGGCGCAAAGTTTCCTAATGCAACCAGCCCCTGAATCAGAACAACTGCTCCAGCGGCTCCCAGAAAGAGGCGCTTCCACTTTTTCCGGATGGCCGCTGTGAAAAGGAGGACTGACGCGGCGTACAAAGCCCAAACCCACAACGGCGGCGATGGCACGCGTAATGTTGCGCCGGGCAACTTGAGAGCGAGATGCAGTGTCTCGAGCAGGATTCCAAGCAGTTGCGTAATGATCCATGCGGCAATGGCTGCGGCCGGCGGGGGCAGAAAAATCAGGAGCAGTCCGAGCGGAGTGATTGCCGCTGTGATCATGCCGGCCGGAATGTTCAAGAGTGGTGAAACCGGAGTGAATCGATGAAACGATTCCACCATAAAGACCAGGAACACCATTTCGACGCAGACTGAAACAATGGCCGTTTCGCCGGCAATCAGAACCACCCTCCAGGGCAGAGTGACAGTCCAGGTGGGCAAGCCGTGCAGCTCGCACCACGTGCGTCGAGACACGCGCCAGTCCGCCGCGCGGATCGGGAGGTTGCTGTCTTTGGAAGCATCGTTGAAGTCCGCCAGCGCTTCGCGAAGCCATCCCAGAATCCACTGGCAGGCCGGCCCCCCAATGCCGACCACGGCAAGGACGGCCGCAAAGGTCATCTGAAAGCTGGAATCTTCGATCGCTCCGGGATCGATCAGGAGAATGATGAAAGCTGCTCCCGCAGTGGCGCTCAGGGCCGCATAGCCGCGGTCGAGGAGCTGCCCGACGGCGAGAAAGGACACCATAAGGGCGGCCCGGAACACAGGCGCCTGGCCTTCGACGATCGCCGTGTAAGCCAGCGTACATACGAGAACAAATAGGAGACGAGGTTGTCGTTTCCATAAAATACGGCGGGCCAGCCACAGGGCCATACCCGCAACGACGGCCAGATTAAAGCCGGAAACAACGACAAGGTGGTAAAGTCCGCCCGCCTGGAACTGCCGCTCGACTTCCGCCGTCAGACCATACGTCCTACCCAGCACCATTCCCGTCACGAGGCCGCGTATGGTCTGGCCATTACGGTCCGCCGCGAATGGAGCTTCGAGCCGGGTTTGAATCCAGTTTTTAATTCGATCTTTTCCGTGCCACCCTCTGTCCAGAACCGTAATTAGGCGGGGGTTCCGAATCGTGCCGGTCCAATAGACTCCCTGTCGCTCCAGGTGGCGCCGGTAATCAAACACGCCGGGATTTCTGTAAACCACCGGCCTGTGCAACTTCACTATGATCTCCAGACGGTCGCCGCTTCCGAGCTCGAATGCATCGAAAAGGCGGCGCAAGTCCGGATCGTCCAGAAATTCCGTCAGTCGTGCCCGTCCAGGGTATCGCTGACCGTCTACCGTTTGCAATTCTATGTCCAAATAAACGCCCAATCCGCGCCACTCCGGCGCTTTTGTCAGGCGTCCCACGAGGCGAACGGCGGTGTCGCCAGGGTCCGGGAGCACCGCCGGCTGACGCGCTGCCAGTCCGGCGCCGGCCAACGCCACTGCCAGGAGCGCACACCGGCGCTTTGCGAACGAAATGAGAATGGCTACGGGCAGGCAGATCCAGACGGACCTCGAGTCCAGGCACGGAGACAGCAGGATACCTATGATAAGAGCCAGGAGTGGCAGCGCCATCTGCATTCACGGCAGCTGCGAAGGGCGGGGCTATTGTACCTCAAACAACCCGATTATCTCGATGTGATACGTGTTGGGAAATTGATCGACCAGCGTGAGGCGGCGTAATGCATATCCTTTCGAGGCAAGAGCCGCGGCATCCGGCGCAAACGTGGTGGGATTGCAGGAAACGTAGACGATTCGCCGAGGGCCCAGAGCGGCGATCCGCTCGGCATTTTTGACCCCGCATCCGGCTCGAGGGGGGTCTGCGACGACTACCTCCGGCCTGAGGTCCGCACCCTGCAAGGTGGCATCCACTTGCCCCTCGAAGAACTCCAGATTCCACCGGTCATTCAATTTTGCGTTCTCCCGGGCCTGATGGACCGCCGATCGATTGCCTTCCACGCCGATGACTTCTCCGGCTATTCGAGAGAGTGGAATAGAGAAAAAACCTGAACCGGAATACAGCTCCAGAACGTGGGTTGGCGCGGGTCCCGCCTGATCCAGGACTTCGTTCACGAAGGGAGCAAGCAGAAACCGATTCGCCTGGAAGAATGTTTCCGGATGAATTTTGTACTGGATGTCGCCGACGTGGATGCGGGCCCGGCCAAGGCGCTCGATTCGGCCTCCTTCGAAGACAAAGCTCGCCGCGATCTCGGGAGTACTGATGACGTGAACCTCGCGGGAGCCGCGCGGGTCCACGGTTTGAAGGAACTGATTGATCTCGGGGACCAGCGATGCGCACTTCCGAATCGGAATGACAACGTTTGTCTTCTCCTGCATGAAACCGAGCTTTCCATCGATGACATGAAACGTGGCTCGGAGCCTGTAGTTTCTGTCGGGCCCGACGATCCGCTTGATTGGACCATCCCACTTGAGATGACCAAGCCGTTCAATGCTTTCCCGAATGATGGCTTCCTTGTAATCGACCTGGCGATCGTATCGGATGTGCTGCCAGTGACAGCAGCCTGCCTCGCATACCGCCTCCTGCCGGTCCGGCGATGATTCGAGAATCTCGGTGATACGCCCCACCGAGTAATCTTTCTTTTTCCCCACAATCTTCGCTTCGATGACATCTCCCGGTGCTGTCCTCGGCACAAACACTACTCCCTCTTCGGTCCGCGCGAGCCCGGAGCCTCCGTAGATGAGTTTTTCGATTTTGAGACGCATAAGAGAATCAGCCGCGGCTATATCAGATAGAACAGGCTTAACCGCGGCATTTCGTATCTCTCCAGCACCCTTCTGCGCCACATTTGCTGCTCTAGCATCATCAATTGCGCGGCAGTCATCGTTGATCTGAAGGGATTCAATTCCCCATCCACCTCACGTTTTAACTCGATCATCGTTTTGTCGTCAGCAGTAGCTTTCAGCCTGGAAATCAACTTCTCTTCGAGTGCGCTTAGTATCTGCTCGGCGGCTCGCAAGTTTGATGGATCGATTGAGCGAATGGACTCCGCGATTCCAGCATCAAGGCGCTCCACCTGCGCGGCAAGTTTGCGAACGTATGAGACGACTTCGTCCGGGTTGAAGTCCGGCAACTTCGGATCTTCGACCATCAGGTCCTTCTGTTCTTCGCAGACCTTCTCGATTGCCTTGACGCAGTATGCCAGCGAGCCGATTTCACGTCTTCGCTTCGGATTTGTGAAGGCTCGATCAATGCCCTTGAGAACGAGTTCTAGCGGAATTCCTTGCTCCATCCAGCTTTCAATGAGGACCCAATCCACACAGGAAACAAGCGTGAAGGACCGGCGCTTGGTTTGGAAGAACCGCTCAATTTCCGTGAAGTAGTTGAAATAATTCTGCATTCATAGCGTTCCCATGGATGGGTTGAACGCTGCCATGGATGGCCGGCGGTCCAGCGGGTTACCGCTGGATCCATCCGCCGCCCACAACCACATCGTTCCAATAGAAGACAGCGGCCTGGCCCGGCGTGATGGCGCGTTGCGGGGAATCAAACTCGACGGCAACTTCATCGTTCTGGAGCGAAACTGTGGCGGGCTTTGGCTCGAATCGATTTCGGATCTGGACGTCACATCGAATCGGCTCCGTGAGCTTCCCGATCGCGATCCAATTGTGATCGCGCACTGTGAAGCGGGTCCGCTGCGGATCCTCTCCAATCACAATCCGGTTCAAGTGCGGCTCGATGCGCACGACGTACTGTGGCCGTCCTGCGGCAATCAAGCCCTTTCGCTGGCCGACAGTGTACTTGTGAATACCGGCGTGTGTGCCCACAACCTCGCCGCCCTCGGTGACGATGTCGCCAGACCTGTTCGCCTCGACTCCCGAGTACTCTTCCACAAAGTCGGCGTAGGATCGGCCCTGCACGAAGCAGATCTCCTGCGACTCCGGCTTCTCGGAAGTCGGCAATCCCCTGAGCCGCGCAATCTCGCGAACCTCCGGCTTGCTCAGATCGCCCAGAGGGAAGATGGTCTTCGAGAGCTGATCCTGGGTCATCCCGAAGAGAAAATACGACTGATCCTTGTTCCGATCCCTGCCGCGCAGCAGGAGCCATCGGCCCAGCGCCTCGTCATACTTTACGCGCGCGTAGTGTCCGGTTGCGACACGGTTGGCTCCAATGCCGGCTGCCTTTTCGACCAGGTGATGGAACTTCACGTAGTTGTTGCAGAGGATGCAGGGGCTCGGCGTCTCGCCGTGGAGATAGGTCTCCACGAACGGGCGAACGACGGTATTTTCAAAGTCCTTCTCCAGATTCAGGACGTAGTAAGGAATTCCGATTTGCGTGGCCACACGCCGGGCGTCCCACAGATCGTCCAATGAACAGCATCGGCCGTTCTCCTTCCACAGTTGCATGGAAAGGCCGACGATCTCCTCGCCTTGCTCCTTCAGTAAAACAGCGGCGGTCGATGAATCGACGCCGCCGCTCATGGCAACAGCAATCACCTGCTTAAAATCCTTTCAGAACTTCCTTGATGGCATCGGAAGCCAATACACTGCAGTGAACCTTGGACGCCGGCAAACCCCCGAGCGCTTCAGCAATCTGATCCCTGGTGATTCGCCTGGCCTCCGCGACTTTCATTCCAATCAGCATTTCGGTCGCGTACGAACTCGTCGCAATTGCGGCGCTGCAGCCCTGCGCCTTGAACTTCGCATCCTGAATTCGTCCGTCGTCCACCTTCACCCACAATTTCATGACGTCGCCGCAAACGGGGTTGGAGACCTCGGCTATCGCATGCGCGTCGGGTATCTCTCCCACGCATCGCGGGTTTTGAAAGTAGTCGAGTAGTTTTTCCGAATACGCCATTGTTTTCTGTAGCGGCGGTCTATGACCGCCGGCGATCTTACCGTTGCGAAACTGTCGGCGGTCACAGACCGCCGCTACAGTTCAAACTCTCTTGTAGTACGGCGACAATTCCCGCAAGCGTTCGACGATGCCGGGAAGAGTCTCCACCACGTAATCCACATCCTCTTCAGTCGTCATCGTGCTCAAACTGATTCTCAAGCTACCGTGGGCCTCATCCGGCGTCTTCCCGATTGCGGTCAGCACATGCGACGGTTCGAGGGAACCGGACGAGCAAGCCGACCCCGTCGATACCGCGACACCCTTCAGGTCGAGCGAAATGACCAGGCCTTCGCCCTCGGCATAGTCCACCATGATATTCGACGTATTCGGGAGACGCGGAGCATTCCTGGCATTGACGTGGATAAGCTCGATCTTCGACTTCAGGCCCGCTTCGAGCCGGTCCCTCAGCGTCGCGACGCGCGGCATGTCTGTCTTCAAGCCTTCGCGCGCCAGCCTTGCCGCCTCTCCGAATCCCACGATCCCGGCGACATTCTCCGTGCCCGACCGCCGATTTCGTTCGTGGCCACCGCCCGTCATCGTTGGCTTGAGGATCGTCCCTTTCCTGACGAACAGCGCACCCACACCTTTCGGTCCGTGAATCTTGTGCGATGACATCGAGTAGAGATCCACCTTCAGCTTTCGCACATCCACCGGGATCTTTCCCGTGGACTGCACGCCGTCGGAATGGAAATACACATCGGCGTCTTCGGCAATCTGCCCGATCTCTTCAAGCGGCTGAATCGTTCCAATCTCATTGTTCGCGTGCATGATCGTGA
>Ga0137407_10002972_pt1 | contig 11234 bp, 6 predicted proteins | sample CZOMad2_2_16fung_FD_108410 | JGI IMG/M metagenome (GOLD analysis project Ga0137407, IMG submission 108410) | Vadose zone soil fungal communities from Angelo Coast Range Reserve, California, USA - CZOMad2_2_16fungal (Illumina Assembly) | ecosystem: Environmental > Terrestrial > Soil > Vadose zone...
CTCCTGATGATTCTTGAATTTGCGCCGGAACTTATCAGAAGGGGAGGGAAGCCCCCGCTCTGTATGTTACAGTCGCTCCTCGACAACGGGTTAGAAGTCTCAGCCATCGAAGGCGCCGTCTCCGGACCGATCGTCGCAAAAGAGGATATGCATGCGGTTGTATCTGAGGCCGAAAGGCGCGGTGCAATCAATCTGCTATGCACGAAGCCGGGCGGCCGCCGAATGATACGTCCCACTGTGATTTAGGTCGAAACGCCTGTATTCTGTATCCCTCACCGCGGCGCAGTCGCTTGGTAAAGAATGATGCGCTTGCCTTCGAACGGCATGTTCGGGATAGGCGTGTCTTCGGTTGACACAATTGCCGTCATCGTGCGGGGTATCGAAGGAAGCAACTCGTCACTGGAAGGAAATCGGGCAAGCATTCGAAACAGGTCGTACGTGATCTCGCTGACCAGCACACAGTCACCACTCTTTGAGTCTCGCAGTTCCTTGGCGATCGCGTCGTCGCCGAACAGAAAAGGCCAACTGTTGATGCGCCTCCGCTCCTTGGGCGTAACTCCGCTCCAGATAGCGAAGCTGTACAACCCGGGTAAGCTCAGCACCGTCTGGCAGTTCTTTCTCATGCTTGTGGCGATCAGTCGCAGGCGTGCCGTTTCGACCGGGGGCAACCGGAGCCATATCGTGCCCGGCAGGTCCACCGATTCCAGAGACTGCCAGCGGTTCCACATCTGAACCGCCCTGGTTCCGGCGGAGATCCCAAGGACTCCGGCCACCAGAATGCAAACGGTCGCCGCAGCCACGGGAAAGGACGCTCGTATGACGACGCGCTGCTCGGCGAGAGCCCGGGTTCCGTCCGCCATCATAAGAGCCGCTGCGACTGTCGGCAACAGAGTTGCCCAGTCTATCTGATCGCCCGCGATCGGAAAGAGTTCAAGGCTGTACAGTAGCGACAACACAGCGAGAAACGTACGGTCGAGATACGCCACCGGTTTGGATGGAGCGTCCAGGACGACCAGCCATAACAACAACAGCGATGCACACAACCCAGCAACCGGATCGTACCAGGATGTCAGCAACACTCCCGTGCCGGCGACGAGTTTCAGCCAGGCGACTGCCGTAACCCGGCGCGGCGAGCGCGTCACAGCGAGCACGGCCGCGGACAGCACTGCGGCCGCCGCGCACAGGCCCAGCGAAGCGGTGTTATTCGCGTCGTAGAACGGCCAGTGATAACCGCGGGTAAGGCGCAACGGCCCGAGGACCAGACCTTCCCACAGACCCATGACCGATGTTCCGGTCGCGAGTATTGCGGCAATCCCAAAACTCACCGCGGTGGCCAAGCCGATCGAAAACCATACGACCGCTGCCGGCCGGAGCGGGTCCGGGCGCGGCCGCCGTTGCCACGCCGTCAGCAAGACCGCCGCAAGAGAACAGATATATACGAGAACGAACCACCGTTCGTCCCGCCCCCGCACTCTTTCCAGAGTCATGGCAGCCGCGAGTCCCGACGCTGCCAGGAACGTGACGCCAAGCGAGCCATTCCTCCAGCGGACGTCCGCGAGTTGCAGGGATGCGAGCAGTGCGCACGCAATCAGTACATATACGCCGATGTTGATCTTGAACAATAGGATTGTGCCGGCGATGAGGCCGACCCAGAAAGCACGGCGCACATGTCGAGGTCCGGTCAGCCACGCAGTACCAAGACACAGCAGCACAGCGAGCGCCGCGATAATCCATATTTGCGGGTGGCCGACGGCGCGCGACAAACCATTTAGGCGCAGGCCGATACTGAGCAGCACAACTATGGCCGCGATGAAGTCTGCTGTGCGGCCAAACGCGGCGGCGGAGAACAAAACTGCGATGCCCAGCCAAACGGCGAGCGTTATCCAGCGCAATCCGTCGTGACTTACATTCGAAACATCGAAAGCTGTGAACAGCCCCGCGGCAAGAAAGGTATACGGACCATAAAAGGAATAAATTGAATCGTAAGGCGTCACGCCGTTCAAGTAATCGCGGTAGCTAAGAAGAAAGTACCCTTCGTCATCCCACGGCATGAACGTAGTGAAGAGGGATCCGAACGCGAACAAAGCAATCAGACAGAACGCAGCGGCAGCGAACGGCCATCGTAGAAGGCGCCACCAGGCCGCTTTTGTATCCTGGATATTGGCGTCTCCTTTCAGAGCCTCCATTCTATCGAGCGCTATCCAGGATTCGGGCATGGCCGAGTGTTGCACATAGCTTTCACGCCCCCGGGGACGTCAGCGCGCAGGCCACGCTCTACTTGTGATTGATAACACACCGAAATCCTGCGGGCACACACCAATCCCGCTTGACAACATTAAGTCGCATGGTAAATCCTTGGAATCTCCATGGTGTCCTGCGGCCAGCGATGCACGAGAGGCCCATTAACACGGCTCACTGGTTCGATCTGGGCCTTGCTCTCGCGCTTTCGTGCCTCTACCCGCAGCTTCCTTGAGAGCAAGTGGGCCACCCGATTTACCTATGCATTAGATCGCCTGCCAAAAACCCTCAGGCTGCTGGAAATTCGATATTGGCGTCGCTGGACGGTGGCGCTCTATTACCGTCACAAAGACTACGCCCCATTGCCTTCGAGGGTAACCCTCCGAATGACTAATTCCTGCAATTTGCGTTGCGTCCAATGTGCGCAGTGGGGTGATGCGGGTGTCTTCAAAGCGCCGATTCTGCCGGCTCAGTCTCGACAAATGACCACCGACGACTGGAAACGATTCATCGACAGGCTGGCCCCCGCATGCCCCCACATCTATTTTTTTGGCGGCGAACCCTTTCTTCGCAAAGATCTGCTCCAACTGGTTCGATACGCTACCGACCGGTGTGTTCTGACCGGTATCAACACAAATGGGCACTTTCTGAGCGGACTTGGCGAACAGATCGTCGGCTCAGGCCTGGACTATCTGATCGTCAGCTTGGACGGTCCGCCCGAAATCAACAATCGGATCCGCGTCGGCAATACCGACGCTTTTCAGCGCACAAGAGAAGGAGTGGAGGAACTTACGCAGGCCAAATCCCGGCTTAAGAGCCGGTACCCGCTTATTGAGGTTTGCATGACGCTGACCGAGGAAAATCAATACTGCATTCTCGAGACGGCCAGGATTGCCCATCAGCTAGGCGCGGATTATTTCTTACTTGGACTCGGAATTTTTACTACAGCAGAGCTTGCAGCAGAGTCCTCCGATGCGTATAGGGCGGAACTTGGGACTGTTCCTAAGTTTTTTGACGGGTTTGTGAGGAATGTTTCATCGATGGATCCGAGCGCGATAGCCGGCCAGATCCAAGATGTGAAACGCTTGTGGCGTTCGCGGTATAAACAATGTCCTCCCGGCCGGTTCGATCTGAACAATTATTTCCTTAAACCACGCGAGCCCGTAAAACGCCAGCCGTGCATCGTTCCTTGGCTTACGATGCAGATTATGCCGGATGGCCAACTTACATTCTGTGAGGATTTTGCCGATTTTACCGTAGGGAACATACGCGACGTCGATCCCCTCACCCTATGGAATAACGGGCAGAGCATGAAATACAGAAGGAGAATTCGGACGAAGGGCGTCTTTCCCGCGGAAAGCCGATGCGGCAATCAATACCTTTAAGATCACTACTCCAATGTGGGGCAGCTTGCCCAAGCTGCGTGGCGGTTGGCAACCGCCACGTGGGCCGATTGGCAATCGGTTAAGCAACCTGCCCCACACAGGCGAGGTTGCAATAGTTATTTCTTGACGATGCCTTAGAGCCCGCGCGGCTGCCGGCGCCAGCGGTCAAACGCTTCCTCCGTAAACCATTCTGCATCCATGTGGCGCAGAGCGTAGCGCGCGTTATGATCCTCCGCTACCGGCATACCCTTCAATAAAAAAATCTTGCGCCCGGCGGCGTGGCTCTCCAGCAGGGTCGCGATGCCCGGCTTTGAGATGACGCTGCCGCATTCCCGTAAGTAAGGATAAACCGAAGGCGTTGTCTGATGGGCCTGCACGTTCGGATTGTCCGCGAAGCGTTCGCGGATCTGCTCGTAGGCCGCCTGGTTGTCGCCGCACACGATGTGAATTCTCAGTTCCGGCCGTCCCATTGCAAGGATGCCTGCGATCTGTGCCAGCGGCCCCTGTCCCCAGGCGCCGCACATCAGCAGCACGGTGTTCGGATCTCCCGGCGTACCAGAGAGTTCCCGGAAGCCATTGCGCACCGGCAGTTCAATCGAATAAAACCGCACATGCTCCGGCAGGCGAATGCCTGTGTCCTCGCGGGATACAGGGGATAGCAGCCCGTCAATCTCCTCCCAAAACTGGTATTGCCAACCGAGATTCCTGCCGAACTCGATGCCTACGCCCCAGATTTGAATCGGCAGTTTCCGCCGCCGCTTCAACGTCGCTACCCAGAACGCAGGCCGGTGGCTGAGGCACAGCACCGTTCGAATCTTATGGGTCTCCAGAAATTCGCGCAGACGCGGCAGATCCGCCTTGCTCAGCCACTTCTCCCGGGCGTACTTGCGGTAGTAGAAGATAGGGACCTTATAGATCAAGTAGAGCAGCCAGGGCAGACGATTGGAGATGAACTTGTATCGCCTAAGATCCTCGTCTATGGCTTCGTCCGGGACTAACTCCTCGATCGGGACATGAAGCACCTCAAATCGGCCGGCCAGCTTCTGCTGAATCGCCTCCCCGATCACGAACACCCCGCGGCCTACAACTGTGCTCACGATTAGGACGGGAGGTTGAAAGTTCTCAGCCAGGGAGTCGAATTCAAAGAATCTTTCGCTTGGCATCGTATAAATAGAGCGCATCACATTTGCTGCACACTGGCAGAACGTGCTCCCGCCGGACCGACCGAAACTTAGCGTATTCCGGCGAGTTCCACACGTCCGCGACTTCACTCTTGTTCAGGTCGCCGACCAGCAGGTCCGGGTACAGAATGCATGGAGCCACGGTACCTTCGGGTGTGACATCGATCCGCACCCACTGTTTGTAGCAGAACGTGTTCCGCGGCGGCACGTCCGGCGTGTCCACGAATGTGTGAATCTCTTCTGCCTCCTTTAGGTAGCAAGAGACCTGGAACGGCCACTTCTCGTTCTGAATCCGCTGGTACTGTCGAACGAACTCATCCTTGTCGAGATCGTACGGCATCATGAACCCACGCTGTGACGTAGCCTCGATGCCGAAGTGCTGCCGCATGAACTGCTCATAATCCCGGGCCTGCTCATCCGAAACGAACCAGCAGAGGTTCAACAATACCCAATCGACACCGATACGTGCCATTTCTCGGCAGAAATCATACATCGTGTGTACATTCTCCGGCCGCAACGTGAACTGAACACCTATATGGGGCGGATTCTTGACACTTTTTACGGCCCTGATGTTCGTCATGACGCGCTGGTACACACCTTTGCCGCGCAACCGGTCATTCTCCTCCGGCAGGCCGTCCAAGGATATGAGATAGGTTAGATACGGATTATCCGTGCTCACGTCCAGATATCGCTCCAGCAAGAGGCCGTTCGTGCATGTAATGGCAACGCATCGTTTCTCGCGCAAAATGCGCCCGAGATCACGAAACCGGGAATACAAGAGCGGCTCGCCTCCGCTGAGACTAAACGATGGCCGATTCGTGAGCTGAGTGAAAACCTTCTCCACCACAGTCCACGGCAACTCCTGTTTGATGTACTCCGGCGAACTTCCGTTGGTGCACCAGCCCGCATTGCCCCACTCATAGCAGAAGGTGCAGCGCAGGTTGCACTTGTAGGTGAGAACGAATTTGTACACCAGCGGCGGCGGCACGCAGTCGTCCTGTCCCTCGTGTTCCTCAATCCACCGGTACCGCGCAAGGAACTTGAGTTTCTGCATCACGAGATGTTCAACGTAGCGGGGATGCCGCCACGCCAATTGCCCCAATCGACCCACAGATGGCAGGCTCATAATCGTTCTCCTCGAACACTTCAGACTTGCGTGTTTACGTGCGACACCACCACGCGGATCTTGCCTGGGCAGTCCCGCCGTAAGTCATCCTGAGACAGATATTCGAATTCCAGCCGTATGACCGGACCGAGAAACTGCTGGACACGATGACGGAGGTTCTCTTCAGTGGCCTGCGTAAACCCTGTTCCTTTCACCACACGAATGCGAAGCCGATCTCGTGTCTCTTGAACGAACTGGCCCATCAATATCCCGGGCGTATCATCGAGCGCGACAAACAGAGCCGTGACGACCCGGCCTTCGGGAGTCACGACAACATCATTCAGGCGCCCCACAATCCGCCGGATGCGTGGCGCCGCACGGCCGCAAAGGCAAGGCTCATCGCTGTCCAATAACTCCGCCACGTCCCCGACTTCATAGCGCAGCAGGGGCATACTCCAGTTGTGCAGAGATGTCCCGACGATTCGCGCCAGGCGCGTCCCGCCGTCGCCCGGCGTATGCTCCACCAGTTCCAGAATCCCGTACTCCGGGACGATATGATACCCCCCCTGCGGACATTCTGAGACGGCTACCGTCCGCTCCATGTGACCGTAGGAATCGTACACTTTCGTATGCAGCGCAGCCTCAATCTGGACACGCTGCCGTGGCAGAAGCATCTCTCCGGTTGAAAAAACCGCCCGGAAAGAGAGGTCGGAGATTCCGTTCTCCTGCAGAAAAAATGTGAAATAGGATAGCGCCGAGGGAGTTCCTTTTAAGTACAAAGGCCGATATCGCCGGATCGCGTCGACATAGTGGCCGACGCGCGCGGGTGATAATTCCAGCGAGTTGAGCAGCAGTCGGCCAACCGCCCGCTGGAATACGGCGGGCTGTTCCCTCAACTGCGGCGAACGTAGGAAGTACGAACTGCTCAGCTCTGCAAAACGCGCCCCGAGTTGGTAGCCTGCCCAGCTCCAGTGCCGCCAGTAGTACACAAATTCCAGCACGTTCGACGGCTTGTCGAGCAGAAAGCGCAACGGCTCGCCGCTCGTGCCACTGGTCTGCTCGAGGCGGGGACGGTATCGAAGCTTGTCGTCTGCCTGCAATCGCTTGAATTCGGAACGAACCACATCCTTCCGCAGTGAGGGTAATTGCGCGAGGTCCGAGACGGTCCGGATGTCCGCAGGCGTCAGCGATAGCCTTTTGAATAACTCCCGGTAGTAGGGAACGTGCCGGTTTGCGTGCTCCACGATAACTCGCAGCCGCTGCTCCTGGAAGTCCGACAATTCTTCCCGCGTGAACCACTGGCTCCGTTCGAAGAAGTATCGCATCCGCAGAATCGCCCACGGATAACCGAAATCACGTATCCGGAAGTGTACCGACACGGTCGCTCTCTATTCTCGTACGCGATAATTGAAAAAGCCCCGCAGAATCGGACGCCACGCATCCTTCGTCGCGCCTGGATTCCCCAAATGTTCAGCCAGGTTGATGGCCATCAGCATGCAATGATCGATATTGCAATGCAGAAAAAGCGCCGAGCGCCCTGCCACGTAGAGATTCTCGATCTTGTCCAATCGCTCGTAAACGCGGTCAAATCGCTCCTGCCAGCCCAAATCGTACACTGGATACACGCCCCTCAGCCGCACGGAGAATGATTCTGCCTTCCCATCGTCCGAACCCCGCAATACGCCCAATTGCCTGAGGGCCGTGAGGCACTGCCCAGCGAGTTCCTCGTCAGTCGTTGACCACATTACATCGCCAGGGGAACACGGGATCTCGACCGTCAGGACGGTCCTGGTCTCATCGCTGTTCAGCGCCGGGCTGTAACGATGCAATTCGGAGACGCGGCCGAACGGCACCACCGGTTCCGGGAAATAGTACGTTTCGCTTTCGCCCGCCAGTTTTTCGCTCGTGATCACGTACAACAGCCGCAGGCCGCGCCACCTCAAGCCGAAGGGAGGACGCTCCCCGCTGTCCCATTGGATCGCATCATGGAGCGCGTCAAGCGGAATCGTCGAGACCACCAGATCCGTCTCAACCGTGTGTTCCTCCTGACTCGCTGTCGTGAAACTCAAGGTATGAATTCGGTTGTCTCGCGCGACCCGCAGCCTCTCAATCGTGGAGGCACAAAATAACCGTTCGCCATTGCGTGCGATCCGCTGGCGCAGGGCCTCACTTAGTTGACCGATTCCTTGCCGGGGATAGTAGTAGTAAGTTGGTCGCCGCGTCAGCGTCTTCTTGAAGTCCCGATATATGTTGCCCCATGAGAACTTTCTTACGCGATGCACGGCAGGATCGCGAGATAACTCGTTTGGGGCCATGCCGTACAACTTGACAGCATATGGTTTGTAAAAGCGCTCGTAGAGACTTCGACCCACCTTGCCGATCGTGAATGCCTCGAAATCGAGAGGGTCATCCTGCACCGTCCAGTGGCGCACTCGCGAGGTGAAAAGGTCCCGGCTAAATCGGAACAGGTCCCGGAAACCGAATGCCGTCATAATGTGGAATGCCGAGGGCGGATACGGGATCCCGTGGTCGTTAAGATAAATGCAGCCCCGCCGTTCTCGACGGAGCAGGTCCTCTCCGCACAGGTCCTTGATCAGCGCTCCGACAGCCGGGTCATAGCCATCGTGTAACCTGTGCGATCCATGGTCGAACGTGAATTTATCCTTCGCAAATGTTCCCGCCAGACCGCCAGCAGCCGCGGCCTTCTCGAGCACCATCACATCCCCCGGAAATCGCTTCGACAACTCCCACGCAGCGGTGAGACCTGTGATGCCACCGCCGAGAACGACCACACGCGTGCGGTGAAAAGGCATGCTCGAATACGAGAAACCACCACAGTATATGGTCGGCTATTGCAACCGTCAACGGCCCGCCTGAGTGGGAGGTGACGGAAAACATAAATGCCGCCTGCTGGTTGCGTCCCAGGCCCCTGCGCGGCGCCTGATCCATATTTATATTTGTGCTATCCTGTTATCCAGATGTCGGACTGCGCTTCGCATCCAGCATCTAATTTGCAAAAGGGCTAACCGCCTCGTCCCATCGAAACCGAAAGGTCAATCTCATGATGTCATCCGAACTCCGTCTGTACTGCCCAACCGAAGCCTTCGTGACCCCCGGGGGTTCCAAACGAACCCAACAAACCCTTTGCTATCAGCAAAAATCCCACAATCGAACACTCGAAAAGTCCTGATTTTGCCTCGAAAACGAGGCATTCTGTCTCGAAAACGGCCAAAGAGTCAGCGTGCCTGCCCGCGAAATACCCGAAGACCAACGAACTCCCCGCGACGCATTGACCGTTGCAAATCCCGCCGTTACCGATATATAATCAGCCACCACGCAAACCCAAAGGGGGTAGTCCGATCATGGCCTTCAAACCAATCACAACCGCGCTGTGCGCCTCGCTGTTTCTATGCGGCGGCATCTTCGCTCAATCCACAACCGGCACGCTCCTCGGTACCGTCTCCGATCCCGGCGACGCTGCCGTACCAGCGGCGCGCGTCGAGCTGATCAACACCGCCACCGGCGCCATCTTCAACACCACCACCGGAGCCGAGGGCATCTTCCGCTTCAACAGCCTCGTGCCCGCCACTTATAGCTTGACGATCAAGGCCGCGGCGGGCTTCAAGACCTACACCCAATCGGAAATCGAGGTCACCGCCAACGAAGTCCGCGACCTCGGAAAGATCTCCCTTTCGCTCGGCGCTCTCACCGAACAGGTGACCGTCACCGCGACCACTTCGTCGATTCAGACCGCCTCCGCCGAGAACTCGAAGCTCATCGACAGCGCCCAGTTGAACAAGATCACCCTCAAGGGCCGCGATCTGTTTGGGCTGATGATCACCATGCCCGGCGTGGCCGTCACTCAGCGCGACACCACCAGCGAGAACACCATCGGCTCGGTGCGAATCAATGGGGCCACCAATAGCAGCGCGAACTTCACCGTCGATGGAATCACCAACCTCGACACCGGCTCCAACGGCACTTCCCACTTCGAGCCCAACATCGATACCATTGCCGAAATGCGCGTGCTAACCGCTAACTATCAGGCGGAATACGGTCGCAATTCAAACGGGGTGATCAGCATTGTGACCAAGGGTGGAAGCCAGGAGTTCCACGGCAGCGCCTGGGCCAACAAGCGGCATGAGATGTTCAATGCCAAGAGCTTTTTCCAGAACTATAACGGTCAGCAGAAGAGCGTATACCGGTTCTTTGTCTGGGGCTACTCCGTCGGCGGACCGGTCTACATTCCAAAAGTCTTCAATACGCGGAAGACGAAGCTGTTTTTCTTCTGGTCGCAGGAGTATACGAAGCAGAAGCCGGCCACCCAGTTCGGATATGCGAATATGCCTACGGTGGCGCAACGGGCCGGCGATTTCTCCGGCTACACCGACGCGAACGGCCTTCGGGTTACCCTTAACGACCCGACCACCGGCAACGCGATTCCAGGCAATAACATTGCAGGACTGGTCGCGCTGAATCCAGCCGCCGCCAAAGCAGGCCAGGCGATCCTGAACGCCCTCCCGCTGCCCAATATCTGCGGCCACTCCGGAGTCGACCCCTCCAACTGCATTCAGGACGCGCAGTACGGGACCCAGCAATACCAGCGCAACTATTACTGGACCTACAACGAAACGCATCCGCGCCGCAATGACCTGATCCGCGTGGATTACAATGTGACGCCAAAGCTGAGCAGTTGGGTTCGCTACATCAACGACTACGACCTCGACACGGCCGCCAACGGCAATTCCACAGGCCAGTTCGCTCCTTCGGCGATCGATCATCCGAATCCCGGTCATGGTTACGGGGTCGGCATCACCTACACGATCACTCCCACCATGGTCAACGAGTTTACGTTCGGTAAGAGCTACAATAACTGGAGTTATTACGCCCATGACCAGGCTAAGTTCGACCGTTCGACGATGGGCAACCCGCCATCGTTCAATAACTTCACCACCGATCCGAAGTTTTTGGCCGACCAGAACAAGGCGCGGGCGGGACTTTCACCCGGCAGCCAGAATCTCCAGATAGGCATTCCGAATCTTAGTTTTGGCGGCGGTCAGTTGCCGAACGAAGCTAGCATCAGCGATCCGTGCAGCGGACAGTGTCCCTACACTAACTGGAACGACATCTATAGCTTCAATGACACCGTTAGTAAGGTGCAGGGAAAGCACAATCTTAAGGCCGGACTCTATTACGAGCGCACCGGCAAAGTGGAGCAGAACCAGGCCACCGGAGCCGGATCGTACCTGGGGGCTTACAGCTTCGCCAGCTCCACGGCGATGCCGAACAACACGCAGGACGGGTACGCCAACGCGTTCCTGGGCA
>Ga0137407_10002973_pt1 | contig 11233 bp, 13 predicted proteins | sample CZOMad2_2_16fung_FD_108410 | JGI IMG/M metagenome (GOLD analysis project Ga0137407, IMG submission 108410) | Vadose zone soil fungal communities from Angelo Coast Range Reserve, California, USA - CZOMad2_2_16fungal (Illumina Assembly) | ecosystem: Environmental > Terrestrial > Soil > Vadose...
AAGGGCTTGGAGAGAGGGTTGAGTCCCAGGCTCTGGCACACGGCCCGGTAGTAGGCGAGGCGCTGGGCCTCGGTGAGCTGGGCGAGATCGCCGCCAATCAGCACCTGCTCGAGGACCTCGGGGGCGATCGTGGGGACGGGGGTGGCGAGCGCCACCGCGGTCATTTCCTGCGGAGTCGTCGTGTCCATGGCCTAGTCCTCCCCGCGGGCCAAGGCCTCGGCCACCAGCTGCTGGATGGCCTGGTCCACCAGGACCTGCCACTGGAGCCAAAAAGCGCCGCCATCGACACGCCCCTGGCGATCCAGCAGCCAATTGACCAGGGGGAAGCACGGGTGCTTGGTGGGGTCCGGCTCCTGCGCGAGCAGGTCATCGACCTGGGCCAGCACGTCGCCGACCTCGAGGGACTGGAGCGCTCGCCGGCGGCGTTCTTCGTGGTGGGCGGCGGTGTGGTTGACTTCAAAATCAGGGGGATAGGGGAGATGACGAGTTGACATATTGATACTCCTGTGCCCATACTATGGGCGGGTTCACATGGTCATTGGCGACCGAACCTGCATTGCCTCGCCCTGACAGGGTGTGCCTAGCACCCTGCCGGGGCACTTCCTCCACGATCGCGGCGCTGCCGCGTCTCCTTGAGTCCATCACGACCTCCGTTCCTTGCTGGGCGCAGGTGATGCCTACCGGTTGCTCTCCAGCGTTTCCGCCTGGACGGTTTGCCGATGCCTACCACCCTCGTGCGCCGTTCCTAAAAAATCCGTTTACTTGTGCTGACTTCTATGGTACATTATAATATATTCGATATCATAAAGTCAATACTAGAATGTATAGTTCATAAAAGAATTGACGGAGGGAGCAAGGCGGGGTACTGTGCAGACCATGAAGCTGCGAGACCTCCTCACGGCACATGGCATCGCGACGATCGCCGACTTTCGGCAGCGCGCGGGGCTATCCAAGCAACACGCCTGGAATCTCTGGCATGGCCAGGTGAACATCGGCTTACGGATGGCGCGGCGGTTGGAGGAGCAGTTGGGCCTCCCGTACACCGTCTTCCTGGAGCTGGAGCGCGAGCGTCCGCCAGCGGTTCGCCCACCTGGACGCCCCCGCAAGCGGCCGTCGTCTGCCCAGCGGCCGAAGGGCCGCGAGCCATGACGCCCGGCACGGTTTACAGAGTCCAGAGAGGAAAGCCGAGCCATGATGTAGTTGGTGGCTGGTTCTGAAGACGAGGCTAGCTGGGGCGCCTGACGGCTAGTGCTGATGGGGGTAGGCGCACATAAAAAAGGGGTGACAGGTCTCATCCACCTGCCACCCCGGCGACATGAACGTCACACCTGCTGAAAGGGAGAAGCATCCATGTCAATATCTACCGTAGCACAGGTTCGCTCCTCAAGCAAATCCCAGGGATCCGCCCGTACGCTGCTGCTGGTCATCGCTTCGCACGTCAATCCCGACACTGGCTGGGCCTGGCCGTCGCTTGACAGGCTCGCCGATGAAATCGCGCGGACCCACCGCCATGTCATTCGCCTGATCACACAGCTCGAAACTCTCGGTGAGCTGGAGGTTCGGCGCGGGCATGGACGCGGCCACGTCAATTTCTATCGCGTCCACCTCGCACCGGCCAACAGGGAGCCGGAGGCGCCAGTAGAAAAGGTGACATCGACGAGTATAAAAGGTGACATGTCGCGCCAAGAAAAGGTGACATCTACGCCGAGAAAGGGTGACATGTCGCATCAAGAAAAGGTGACATTAATGTCACCCAAAAGTATAAGAGAAAGAGAAAAGAAAGGGGCGCCTTCGGCGCCGATTTCTCTCTCGCCTGACAAACCCGAAATGCGAAACCCCTTCTGGTGCGACGCGCACGGCTTTTGCCACGGCGAGCGTCTGCCGGATCATCGGCCTGACTGTGCCCGTGAGAAGCGACCTCATGAGCGAACTTCACTATGGCATCCTTTGTCTCAGTAGGGAATGATCCCAACCTCGTTCAGAGGTGCGAACTCCTACCCATGCCTAAAAATTAGGGCAAACCTGCTTGATACTCAATGATTCGGGCGCAGGAGCCGAACCGATGAACCCAATCGACGACGTGCGATCGGATCTTGAAGCGACTGCTAGCGAATCGGATTACACAGCAGTTAACACGTTGCAGCCCTCGCCAGGACGTCCTTTACCTCAGTGGGGAATGAAGCCGACCGTATTCAGCGGTGCGGCGGATGTGTGCCGCGGCCACTAGGATGGTTTTATAGGCTACTTGGGCGGAGGTAATATCTGGCCCACTCATATCGAGTTGAATCCTTGCGTAGAAGATACTCGGCAATAGTGGCTTGCTCGGCTTGCCCTGCCTTTTTGATAGCCGACTGGATACCCTCATCTTCTTCATGTGGAGACGAGCCCAATTCGCGAGCTCGATCGAAATACTGTTCCCCCGCTTCAGGAAACCCTCGTTGGTAATAGATGGCTCCGAGGAGATTGTATGGATAGTAACTCTGAGGATCGAGAGCCGTGGCTTCGCGGGCGGCGGTTTCTGCGTCGGCTAGCTGTCCGAGGTCCCTGTACGCACCTCCGCGCATCGTCAAGATGACAGCATTTCGGAGGTGTTTGGCGTCGGCTGTTAAGTGCAATGCCCGGCCTGGCATGCCTGCCTTCCTCCAATACTTGCCTGCAGACGCAAGGCTGCCCTTTTTCTCATAGTGAATCGCTATGGGCTGGAACAACTTGTGCCTCACCAGCCACTTTCCATCTGCACGTGAGAGACTGTTCTTCTCGTCAAGCTCGATGAGGATTTTGTATAGCTGAGAGATGGGAGATTCCTCCGAATACCAGCTTATCTGATATTTCTCCTTGAGCCATTGAAAGGTTTGCCGTGCTTCGGCCTCTAGTTCCCGTTGCCTCGCCTCTTCCGCTGCTCGCTGCCTGGCGGCTTGTTGCTCCTCCTGCTCCCGCTTTCTGGCCTCCTCTGCCTTTTCTCTCTGGAGCTGCTCGAATGCTCTCACGGCGTCCACCAGGTCGGGAGGGAGGGTGAGGCGTGTGATTTGATTGTCTCCTAGAGCAGTGGCCGATATTAAGATCAGAGAGAATCCCCTTCCTTTGGTCCATCCTCGGCGAGGGGAATCACTGGGTTGATCAAAAAGCACCCAGAGCGTTGGAGGCCTTTGCGAGTTCTGGCGAGGTATGATTTTCAGAATGGTCCCTTCGCCCAAGGTCGAGTGGGAGACCCGCTGCCGTTTGATCGCCAGCCATCGCGAGAGATCCTTGCCCGCGAAGTGGTAATAGACAGACGCATCAATGGTTAGGGGATTGGCTTCCATCACGACCTCGTTCAATACAAGTTGTCAGATTGAAGGTGCATAGTCGCCTAACCATTGCTTATCGGGCAGATTCGCCCTGATCTTAATATCGGCCCACATTTCGGGCTACCTCACCAGGGCTCCACGAGTCCCTCTGAGAGCGCATGATATCGTGTGCGCGGCCAAGGGATCGCGCCGCTGAATACGGTCGGCTTCATTCCCCACCAGCGTAAAGGATGTGTTGACGAGGGCTGCACAAGTCCCATTCCTGCTGGCCCAGTTCGTCCAAGGCGGCTTGCAGTGTCTCCCAGGATTGATTCAGCTTCTCCGCGCGCACGCGGGCCAAGGCGCCGTGCTCCGCCTCGGCTTGCAACACCAGATATTCGACACACATCGCCGCGAGTCCTTTGGGTCACGCCCGGCACGCCGTGAGGCGCGTGGGGCAGCGGTGAGCCATCGTGGGGGGCCTCTCACGTCAGCCACAAGGCTTCATGATCACAGAGAACCCCTTATGAGTGTGCCAACAGCTCCAGGCATTCGCCACCAGGCCGCCAGCTCGTGCGGCATGGACGCGATCGTCATCACCGGCATCAACTCCTCGCCGCCAGGCGCATCAATCTCAGCACCCTGAAGGCATCTCCAGGGGTCGGGTACAATCGTCGCAGCCCTCGCCAAGACATTCTTTACTCTGGTGCGGAATTAACTCGACCTTGTTTGAGAAATATCCACTTGACCCGCGCGCAGAGCTGCACGGCACCTCGTAAAGAGCCCTCAATGCGTGCGAGTCAACGTGTGTGAATCCGACAGGTTACGGTGGTCCAACACGGTCGGCTTCATTCCGCACGGAGGTAAAGGATGTTGTGACGTGCTTTGAATCGTCGCGTGGTGGGGCCGCTGATGGGCATCGTCGATCCCCCCTTTGCGATGCGGGGATTGTCGAACCACCCCTCGATCCGCATGGAAGGTCCGATTGTTTGCACTGACCGCCCTGTGCCCCACCGGAAAAGTACCCAAGCCCCGCCCCAGAGGCAACAACCACGACCGCCCCCGCGATGATCCACCGGCCAGTCCAGCTCCGCTAGCCGGCTCTCCTACAGGAGAAGCTCGCGACGCGGCTGGGCCGTTTCCTCGGTGATTTTTCACTTGCCTTCGAGACCGCTTGTTTGATAGGGTTCCACCATCACATCAGCATTATCTTGATATCATTTCTATCTTGAAAGGATATCGCGATGATCCTCGTGGCCGGGGGCACGAAAGGCGGCAGTGGGAAAACCACGATCGCCACCACCCTGACCATTATGTGCGCGGCCGAGGGCCGAGACGTTCTGCTGATCGATGCCGACGACCAGGAAACCGCCAGCGACTTCACGATCCTCCGCAATGAGCGCCTGCCCTGTGGTGCCGGCTATACGAGCATCAAGCTGACGGGCAGTGCCGTGCGCACCGAGACCCAGCGATTAACCGGCAAATACGATGATGTGATCATCGATACCGGCGGCCGCGACACGGCGAGCCAGCGGGCGGCGCTCACCGTCGCTGAGGTGCTCCTCGTACCCTGTCTTCCCCGCTCGTTCGACATCTGGACGCTGGAGAAAGTCGCCCATCTCGTGCGGGAAATCCAGTCGGTCAATCCAGCACTGCGAGCATACACCTTCCTCAACCGCGCCGATCCTGCGGGTCCTGATAACGATGACGCCGCGACAGTCCTGCAGGACGCCTCCGAGCTCGCCTTTCTCGACACCCCGATTGTGGCCCGCAAAGCGTTCGGCAAGGCGGCCGCGCAAGGGCTGGTGGTCACAGAACTGAAGCCCCCGGACGAGAAAGCGATCCATGAGATGCAGGCGCTCTTTGGCGCAGTCTTTCAGCACCACCGGACGGCCAAGCGGTCTGGTCATGCGCCATGACGATGGAGCCTTACGATGAGCACGATTACGCGAAAACCGAGTGGTCAACAGCCATCGACACCACCTCCCAGCGAGGCTGAGATCGACGCCCTGATCCATCAGGGCTTGTCACGACCGGGAGACCATCCTGAAGCCTCAAGCGATGCGGAGGAGCAACAGGTCGTGCTGCGATTGCCGCGTGCATTGCTGCAGCGTGTGGACATCGCCGTGAAACAACGGCCACTGAAAACGCCGCGGCACCGGTGGTTGATGGAAGCCATTCTCGAAAAGCTTGAACGGGAATCACCGTAATATCTATATGCCATTAAAAAGATATCATGATGATATGTTATCGGTCTAGGAAACGATCCGGCTAATCCGTCTGGGAACCAAGAGGTGTCGATGGACCCCCGCGCCAGTCTCGTCACGATCCTGCAGCCGGTCTATCACCCCTTCGAGCGTGTCGTGGATCACCTCCCGGTCGCGGTCCCAAAGCGTGTGTGGACCGATCACGTTGGGCCCGGCCGGTTCATCTGTCGCCTGACCCTCCGCGACGGGAAACTGGTGCACATTGAGACTGGCAGCTATGGGCACTCGCGGCACAGCTGCATGTCCGGGTATGAGGGTGTGATGGCGATCGGATTGATGTGGAATGATCAGGTGGTGGAGCTCAGCGGGGTGCCAGAACAAGACGAGGCCACGCTGAACCCGTTCGGACTGATCGGCTATGAACTTGTGGCGGTGACCACGGTGTCCGCGACGGGCCGGCTGGTGGCCTATCTCAAGCGCGGTGCGCTCCCGGAGGAGGCAGGAGACGAGTCGGCATGAGCGCTGTGAGTCGGCGGCCATTCTATTTGCTGCTGCGGTAGTGCTGAAGTGATACTGTAAGCCATCAAACCTGATGAAGGAGGTACTGATGGACCCCCTCACCAGTCTCGCCACCGCCCTGGCCGCCGGTGCGGCCGCGGCGCTCCAATCGACGGTCGAGCAGGCTGTCAAAGACGGTTATGCCGCACTGAAAGGGCTCATCCAGCACAAATACACCCAGGTGAACGTCGACCAGCTCGAAGCGAATCCCAGCTCGAAGAGTCGCCGTGGGGTGGTTGAAGAGGACTTAAAGGCTGTCGGGGCTGACGCGGATGCCGAGGTCCTTCAAAAGGCGCAGGCGCTCCTGGAGGCGATTCAGCGCCACGCACCCCAAACGGCGGCGGCCATTGGTGTGGAGTTAAAAGACATCGAAGGAGCGGCGCTTGCCATCCGGCGCATCATCGCCACCGGGACGGGAATCAAGGTCGAAGGGGCCAAGCTGAGCGGCGACATCACGATTGAAGATGTGCGGGCCGGGGATCGTGGAGGGATACGCCCAAACCCTTAGCGGCAGCCGGTCCGATGCCGGCTGCTCAGCTCTATATTAATCGAAACAGCATCGGTCGCGATCTTGCTATTGATCTCACTATTGACCAACACAGGCAGCAGGTCGTTGGCCCCCAATACAATGCCGCCGGCAATATCTACGTTAACGTGCCGGCGACGGCCCCCCCGGTGGACCCTGACACGCTCGCCGCGGCCGCACGACAGCTCGCGGCGATGCCCCATCTCACCTCGCACGTCCTCATCGGGCACGAAGGCGATCGTGGCCACCTCTACGCCCTGCACGACCGGCTGGTAGCTGAGAACCACGGTTACACCGTCGTGCTCACCTCACCCCCGGGCTATGGGCGGCATGCTCTCGCGCAGGCGTTGATTACCTATGCCCGGGCGCAGGGCAGCGCGGTGGTGGGCGCCGATTTCCGCCGTGAGACGGCCCTCCCACAGGAGGGGCTCGCCGGGTATGCCGCCGAGATTGCTCAGCGCTGTCCGCGCAGCTGTCAGTTCGAAGGACACGCCTGGGTGGCCATCATGGCCATGCTGGCGAGTCTGCTGGAGAGCCTGGGGACCATACCCCGTCTGACCGATCTCACCCTGGCCGATGACCCGGCGCGGGACCTCGCCACCTTGCTCCGGCACGTGGTCCGAGGCCAGGTTAGGGCGCGGCACCGGCCCCTAGTCCTCGTGTGGGAGTACGTGGATCAGGCGCCCCCGCTCTGGAGCACGATCCTCCGGTACCTGGCCCCGGAAGTTCGCCGGGACCTGCCGGTGCTGCTGGTCGTCACAGCCACCGCCATGCGGCCACCCGCAGAGCTGCCGGCGGAGCGCCGGACCGTGGTGCTCGAGGTCGCCCGGACGTTGACCGCGCGCCAGGAGGCTGAGGTGCTGTGGCTCGACCGCCTCACAGAATCGGAGGTGGCGCGCCATCTGGGACCCGCCGATCCCCGCCTCCCCCGGCGGCTGCATCACCTGGCGGATGGCATCCCAGCGCTGGTCGAGAGCCTCTGGCAGCAGTGGCAAGACGCGACCCCCCCGGCCGTCGTCCGCTGCCATGAGCGGTGGGAGGTCGCCCGCGACGATGACGTCTGGGTCTTCGGCGACGCCCGCGATCAGGCCTACGCCCTCTTGGACGCCTGCCTCACACCAAATGCGCCGTATACCCGAGCCCAGGTCGAGGAGATGCTGACCCTCGCCGCACTTGAAGGGCTGACCTTCACGGCACAGGCTGTCGCCCGAGCCCTGGCCCTGGACCCTGACGACCTCATGGACTTTTGGGACACCTCCCTTCTCGTTAGGGAGGACCGTCCGGGTCTCCTCGAGGCGGTCGGATTTCTTGAACTGCCGGCCATCGGGGGTGAAACACGCACGCTCAACCGGTATCGGTTCGCAGTCCCCTACCTCTGGTCTATCTGGGTCCGTGAGTGCGCCGAGGCCCAACGCATCGCGGACCAACGGCGTGTGGCTGAAGCTGTGGAAGGTGTCTACGACGGCGCGACCGCTCTCGTGAGTCCCCTGCTCGCGACCCTCTTCGAGGCCACCGGGCAAGAGAGTCGAGCGGCCCCATACCGCCACCGCGCGCAGACCCTGGCCAGTGTCGAGGTGCTACGTTGGCAAATCGTGCTCCTCGAGACCCTTGAAACGGGTGGCCAAGCGGAGCCATCTGATCGCTATCGGTTGTTTGCGCTGCACCTGGACTTGAGTCGCCGATTACGGGAGGAGGGACGTGGGGAGGAAGGATATCTCCAGGCGGAGCGTGCGTATACCATGGCCCACACCTGGAACGACCCGGTGCGGGAAGCCGAGGCACTCAATCTGATGGGGCTCAACCTTCATGCCCAGGGGCGCTACGGCGCGGCCGAACCTCTCTATGAACGCGCCCTGGCGCTGCGCGAGCAGGCCCTCGGCGCCGACCATCCGGATACTGCTGCGAGCCTCAACAACTTGGCTGGGTGCTACCACGCCCAGGGGCGCTATGCCGCGGCCGAGCCCTTGTACCAGCGCGCCCTGGCGATCCGGGAGCGGGTGCTGGGCGCCGACCATCCGGACACCGCCACGGTGCGAGAAAATTATACCTGCCTACTACAGAGCATGCAGCTTAGAGACAGGCGTCGAGACCATCCGTCTTAACCACACCTGAGAGAGTGGCCTCACCTTCGATGTTCGGGACGCGGCGTCAAGTTGACAGAATGGCCGTTCCCGGCAGTGCTCAGTGCTCTCGTGTATCGATCATGTCCCAGACAGCCAGGTGCGGAACCATTGCCAGAGAGACAGTGAGGACGCCGCTTCACGTCGCCTGCGCCGGAGGAGGATGGCACAGCTCTCTCGTACGGCGGCGGTGTGCGGATGGTCGGGGCCCAGCGCCTGCTCATAGATGGCCAGGGCCCGTTGATACAACGGCTCGGCCTCGCCATAGCGCCCCTGCGCCCGGTAGAGCTCCGCCAGGTTGTTGAGGCTCCTGGCGGTGTCCGGATGGTCGGGGCCCAGGGCCCGCTCGCGCAGCGCTAGGGCCTGCTGATAGGCAGGTTGCGCGCCGGCGTAATCGCCGAGCAGACGGAGGGTATTCCCGAGCGCAGTATCGAGACGTGCCGTCTGTCCATCCCCCCGTGGCTGCGCGGCCTCCGTCACGGCCCGCAGGTGCGGGAGCAACGGCAGCAGGGCGGCTGGATAACCTGCACCGACCAGACGCTCAGCCTCGGCCAGCAGTGTGTCCGCCACCGCCGTCTGAGCCGCGGCATCCTGGGCAACCGCCCTCACAAACACCGCCAGTAAGCGATGCAGCCGGACAGCCCCTGCCATGTCCGGCTCCAGAAGGCCGAGTGCCAGCAACCGCCCCAGGGCATCCTCGACCTGCACGGCGGCGTCGGGAACCTCCATCGCCCACCCGATCACGGCGAGAAGGCGACGGATCACGCGCTTTCCCGCCTGGCGGACGTTCTGAGGAGCATGGAGTACCGTGGCGAGCAAGAGGCCCTGCGGGATCGACTGCCCTGGGGCAAAGTGTGCAGCACGGGCGAGCAGCGCCAGGGAGCGAGTATCTATGGGGTCGGCTGGGTGTAGCCGGTCGCAGCTCAACGCGAAGGTGCGGGCCACGTGCTGCTCATGCCCGGTGGGGGAGAGTTCCCGGGTAAGCGCCCCGCCCTGTAACGACCGATGCGCCAGCAGGTCAGGCTGCCGCAGCTGGGTCAGATACGCCGCGGGGCTGATCGCGTGGCGATAACGGCTTTCCGGTAGTAATGGAGAAATTTTTGGCGCTAAGAGACGAGGGTCCCCGGCTGGCGGAGCGGCCGTAACTCATGCCGTCCCCACACCTCCTCGACATTAAAGTGATACTTCCCATACACGTTGAGATGGGCATAGCGCGTCGGCCACACATGGGCGAGGTCCCGCTCCTGGACGGGATAGCCTTCGCGTGTGAGTTGCTCCACCGCCGCGGCCATGTAGACGGTATTCCAGCAAATCACCGCATTCGTGACCAGGTTGAGACAGAGGGCTTGATGCGTCAGCTCCGTGGGACTCTTCCGCCGGAGCTGGCCTTTGTTGGCAACCATAAGGAAGGCGCGTAGATCGTGCAGCGCCTCGCCCTTATTGAGCTGCCGGGTGATGCGGCGCCGGTCCTCGGGCTGGGCATACCAGCGGAGAATATGGAGCGTTTTGATCAGCCGACCATACTCCTGCAACGCCCGTGCGAGGGCATTTTTCCGCGGATAGGTATGCAGCTTTTGGACGAAGAGAGACGCCGTGACCCAGCCCAGCTTCAACGAGCCGGCCACCCGCAGGAATTCATCCCACCACTCGAGAAGGCGCCAGCGATTGATCCGCCGACGTACATGGGGTTGGAGTCGAGGATAGCACTGCATGTCAATCGAGCCAGCGGTGTACAGCCGTTGGCGGCTCAGATCGCGTAGCCGTGGCGTGAAGCGGAACCCCAACAGATCGAACAGGGCAAAGAGGATTTCAGTGTAGCCATGCGTGTCTGTTGTGTGCTCCACAATGGCCAACTCCGTTTCGTTATCGCACAACTCGTCGAGCACATAGGGCGCATCCCGGACCGTGGCCGGGATGGCTTTGGTGCCATACTGGGACAGCTGATCCGAACTCCAACTATAGAACGTGACGCCCAGGCCGTAGGCGAAGTAGCGGGGGAGCGGCCGGGCCAGGCGATTCTTCCCTGTGACCGGAAAGCGCTGGCCATCGGAGGACGAGAGCATCCCGGTCCCCCACGCCTGGCTCAAGGGGAGCTGATGGTGATAGTTCACCAGCGCACTAAACGCCGTCTTGAGGGTGTCTTCCTGCAGATACCACGTCGTACACCAGGCCAAGCGCTCATAGGCGAGATCGGTACTCTGGGCCATTTGGTCCAGACCGAAGTTGCAGGCCTGGGCCACGACACTGGCGTAGAGCGCGGGTAAGAACGGCGGCCGCACGGGGTCCCCATTCGTGGCATGCACCAAATGTGTGGAGAAGTGTGTCCAGGTATCCACCTCAATGAGGAGTTCGCTGAGATCCACCCGGGGTAAGCGCGTCGCCAGCTCGTCGGCTAGGGCCTCAGCACTGGCAGGCCGTCCTTCGCCCTCGAGTGGGGTGAGGACGAGACGGTTGTCCTCGATCCGCACATCACTGTCTTTGCGGGCGAGCAGCCGGTCGATCTGGGCCAGACACGTGACCAGTTCCGCCTCACGCTCCTGGAGGCGGTGGAGCCCC
>Ga0137407_10002974_pt1 | contig 11233 bp, 6 predicted proteins | sample CZOMad2_2_16fung_FD_108410 | JGI IMG/M metagenome (GOLD analysis project Ga0137407, IMG submission 108410) | Vadose zone soil fungal communities from Angelo Coast Range Reserve, California, USA - CZOMad2_2_16fungal (Illumina Assembly) | ecosystem: Environmental > Terrestrial > Soil > Vadose zone...
ACTTTCTCCATCGACATTGATCACCATACCCTGGGCCTGCAACCCAAGGTGAACGCGACCAAGGAACGCAGCTACGACGGCACCCTCGAACCTCCGGTCCGCCAGAAATTTGCCAAGGTTCGCGAGAACTACAACGAACTGCGCCTGACCATGGACGGCAACTACGCGGTCATCTTCCGCGCCTACGACGAAGGCGTGGCTTATCGCCTGGAGACGTGGCTGCCGCAAACCGAAGTGAAAGTCTACAACGAGGAATCCAGCTTCAACTTTCCCGACGATTACCGCGTTTACTATCCTCAGGAGGAGAGCTTCTTTTCGCACAACGAAAGACATTACCTGCCCGTGAATTTGAAGACGATCGCGTCCGCCGCCATCGCCAGCCTGCCGGCGGTAGTCGAAGCCGCGAACGGCGTGAAAGTGGCGATTGCGGAATCGGATATCGCAGACTATCCCGGGCTTTGGCTGCGCGGCACCAGCGGCAAGGGCCTGGCGGCAACCTTTCCTCCATATCCCCTCAAAGAAACGCTGGAGAAAGACCGCGATTTCAAAGTCACCCAGACCGCCGATTACATCGCCGTGACCCGCGGCACTCGCAGCTATCCCTGGCGGCTGTTGGGGATCGCCGAAAAAGACGGCGACCTCATCACCAATCAATTGGTCTGGCTGCTGGCCAAGCCGTCGCAGGTAGAGGACACCTCGTGGATCAAGCCTGGCAAAGTGGCGTGGGACTGGTGGAACGCACTTAACATCGATGGCGTGGATTTCAAGTCCGGGGTCAACACCCAAACCTACAAGTACTACGTGGATTTCGCGGCCAAGTACGGATTGCAGTACATCATCCTCGATGAGGGCTGGTACAAGCTCGGCAACGTGCTCGAAGTCGTCCCCGAAGTCAACATGGAAGAGCTGGCCGCGTACGCCAAGCAGAAAAACGTGGGCATCATCTTATGGATGGTCTGGAAGACATTAGACGACCAGTTCGACCCGGCGTTTGATGAGTTCACAAAATGGGGAGTCAAGGGCCTGAAGATTGATTTCATGCAGCGCGACGATCAGAAGCTGATCAATTTTTATTACAAAACTTCCCGCGAGGCGGCCAAGCGCCACATGCTGGTAGATTTTCATGGTGGACAGAGCCAGATCACCATGACCCGGACCTGGCCCAACATGATCAGCGGTGAAGGCGTGCGCGGCCTGGAATGGAGCAAGTGGAGCGCCGTAACCGAACCCCAGCACAACATCACTCTGCCCTTCACACGTATGTTTCTAGGACCGATGGATTTCACTCCCGGCGCCATGTTGAACGCCACGAAGAAGGATTTTGCTCCCGTCTTCGATCGCCCCATGGGCCTGGGCACGCGCTGCCACCAGTTGGGCATGTATGTAGTGTTTGAAAGCCCGCTGCAAATGTTGTCCGACAGCCCGTCGAACTATTTGCGCGAGCCGGAGATCATGGAGTTCCTGGCGCCAGTTCCCTCAGTATGGGACGACACGAAAGTGCTCGACGCCCGCATCGCCGAGTACGCTCTAGTCGCCCGAAGACGCGGCAAAGAGTGGTACGTCGGCGCTATGACCAACTGGATCCCCCGCGACCTGCAGGTGGACTTCTCTTTCCTGCCCCCAGGAACGTTCTGGCTGGAAGCTTACCAGGACGGGATCAACGCCGACCGGGTAGCCCGCGACTACAAGAAAACGAAGACCCAGATTACGCGGGACATCAAGCTGAAAATATCTCTCGCGCCCGGCGGAGGATGGGCGGCAAGAATTCACCAGTAACTCTCACCCTGAGTGGAGAGGACTCCTGTTCCTCACGAGTCCGTGCCGTTCTTAAATCCGCAAACCTCTGCCTACATCGAGATGCTCGGCCAACTACAGTCCTGTCCTGATTGCTGTGAACTTGCCCCGCCGGTAGCCTTGTCCAGCATTCGATTTGAAAAATACGAGGAGGACTTAGATGGGAACAATTTTGATCGTGCTTCTGGTGCTTCTTCTGCTCGGCGCGCTTCCAACGTGGCCCTACAGCGGCAGCTGGGGGTACTACCCGAGCGGCGGTCTGGGACTGGTCTTGCTGATTGTGGTGATCCTGGCACTCACCGGCAGAGTCTGACGGGCGAGGTTATTTCTCGCTCTCCTTGGAGTGAGTTTCAATCAGGCGCTTGGTCAGAATGACCAGCGCAAGAATCTGGGTCCATTCCGAGACTATGTTTCCGGCCACTTGCCCCCACTTCGAGTCTGGGTCGGCGTGCTTGTAGACGGCGACCCAGCAGGCACCAGTGAGCAGCAGAAACAGCGTCAGCGAGTGGTTAGTGATCAGCTCCCAAACCGGCCCACGAAAATTCAGCGGCGGTTTTCGACTCTCCGAGGAGCCGCGTTCATAAAGGTACTTGGTGGCTAACACCGTCACCACTACGCCTGACCAGTCAGCAATAGCGTTTCCGAAAAATGAGCCCCAGTGCGTCCTGGGATCGGAGACGGTATAAAGGACGATCCAGAGAATCAAAACGGCAACACACGCGATACTTAAGGAGTGGTGCGCCAGGAAACCTGATTTCCTGCCCGATTTTCTCTTCTTGGCCTTCTGCCCGGTGTCGATATTTTCTGCTGGCACGGGAACGAGTTTAAACCCTATTCACGCCAACCGGATGTTGCCGTCATGGTGAGCTAGCGGCTGTCATCTCAAGAAGCGAAGAACCTATGCATTCCTGGACGACAGGGGGCGCCCCCCAATGTCATGCTCTGCTCACTTTGTCGTGAGCTGACGCAAATAGGAACTGGCGAGGAATGCATGGGTCCTTCGCTTGCTTCCGTCCCGCTTCGGGACCGAAGACTGCGCTCAGGATGACAGATTTTGCAGGACGTCGCAGCATACGAAGTCGTTCCGGCCACCACGGCGCTGGGGAAATACAAGGCAACGGCATCCCATCGGGATGCCGTTGTCCATCAGCCAGAAGCCAGAGATAAAGATTCGCCTTAGTGCCGGCCAGATCCGCTGTGCGGACTGCCGCCACCGTGGCTGCCGCCGCCGCCCGATCCGCCCCGGTTCCCGCCTCCGCCGCCTCCGCCGCCACCGCTTCGTGATGGAGCTGATTCTCGTGGCGCGCTTCCCCGTACATCAGAGCCGCGCGGCGCCACAATCGGCTGCCTCATTTCCAACGGCGGCCGGGAGTAACTTCGAGGCGAGTCCTGAACCATACTGCGGCCACCACCTGCTTGTGGACGCGACATCTCGTTGCGCTGGAACTCGGGCCTCGAACCACGCCCGCCATACATGCCGCCTCCACTATTATTCACGCGATCGGCCGCGCCTCCGCCCGACTGTGGGCTAAAGTGCCGCCAGCTGCCGTTGTTGGTCGACGCATCGGACTGGGGCGAATTTCCCGGTCGCGGCACGTTATTGGACGTCGTTCCCGGCCCCGCCGACCGATTCATCGAGCCGTCACGCTGCGCCGGAGTCGAGTCGGAAAATCGCCGCCATCCCGAACTCTCGGAATTTGTCGGGCGTGCCATCCCGCCGTTACTTGCCGGCGAGGACAGCGTTCCCCGCGCCGGAGCCTGACTTTGAATCTGGCTCTGCCCTTGAGATCGGTTTTGTCCGGCGCCGGAACCAAAGCGCCGCCAACTCTGGCCGTCCCTGGAGCTGGCGCCGCGGTCAGAGGACTGTGTGACGGAAGCGTTGTTCTGCCCGACGCCAGCCGGAGTACGAACGCCGGGCATGGGCCTGGCGATCCCGGAATTCTGGTTAGGCGTAACCCCTCTCGAGAAGGATTGACCCGTGCCGGCGCCGTTGCGCTGCATCGACTGCCGCATCTGCGAGACCTGCCGGTCGAACGATTGTGGCGCAGGTGCCGGCCGTGTTTTCGAGAAGAAGCGCTGTGACTCGCCTCCACGCGGCAGCGTGGACGACGCTGCCGGCCGGTTGCTCACCGACAAAGCCGCCCGGGTCGGAACCACGGGAAGATTTCCCGCGATCATATGTCCGCCGCGAAAGGTTTCGCCGTTGACTCCGACAGGAGTGGAACGTCCCGTACCGAACTGGCCCGTCGGAACGGTGGAGATGCCGCCTCGCACTCGCTCGTTCACCGATGCCAGACGTAGGTTGGAATACCCACCACCGGAGCGAAGCGGTGCAACGCCTCCGAATCCTCGTCCCCGGCCGTTATAGATGTTGATATTGGTGACGTTCACCACGTTGTAACGCGAGCCGTGCCGGCCATACCAGGGATAGAACCGGTCACATGGCCCAATCGGCAACCAGCCGACAGAACCAAATCCGAAGCCGACGCCGACGCCAACGCCGCCGCCGAATCCGAAGAAGGAAACATACGCGGGTGCCCACACCGGGCGATACCGCGGATATCCATAGGCCGGTCCGGGCCACCAAACCCACGAACTGTTATAAACGAACCAGCGCCCGTAGTGATAAGGAGCCCAACCCCAGGGTTCATACGAAACCCACGTCCAGCCCCATCCCGGCTCCCACACCCAGCGCCCGCTGCGATAAGGCGCCCAACCCGGACTCACTACCGGCGTCCATACCGGACCGTAGTCCGGCACTGTCACCCAGCGGCCGTAAGCATCAAGATCCTCTGAACCGGTGTAGTACCGGTTGGTTTTTCCCCAGGAGTGTGCGTCGTAAATCAATCGGTCACGCTCGCTGTTCCAGGAGTCCCAAGTGTCTCGCGACGGTGCTTCTGCCAACTTGTACTGAGCATCGTCGCCAGAACCGCGCACGATCGCCATTTGGCCCTTCTCTACCTGGGTGTTACCCTGCGGCGTGGCAATTTCAGCCGACCCCTTGAGGACGATTACCAGCGTCTCCCCTTCCGCATTGATTTCAATCCGATAGATTCCGTCCTTCTGTGCCGGTCGAACCGCCGCGTTCGCGGTATCAATTTCAACCTGAGCCTCCGTACCCTTGAAAACCGAGTAGTCAATTAATCCGCGCTCGAGTTGTACCTGGATCTGACCGCGCGCGAGGCCGGCAATGCTAGCCAGCGTGCTGTCGCCAAGGCGCAGAATGTTGGCGGAGTCGAGCTGCACTTCAGCCCGAGAGTTGGTGCCGGTAGAAATCTTGTCGCTGCTCACCATGGGCTGGTTGAGCGCCGCGGTCGCCCAATCCCCGGAATCACCGCGCTGGGTGGAAACGTCTCCGTGCGTCAAGCTGATGCGCGCCACACTGGACGAGGGCTCGGATTGCGCTTGCTCTTGTGGCTGTGCTGGTCCCTGTTCCGCCCCCGGGATATCTTCTGATACCTGGGCGCTCGCCATCACACTCGCGCCTAAAGCCAGTATTCCGATGATGAATGCAAATCTGTTTTTCATGGCCCCACCTCTCGCGAGAAAGAAGCTCGCGCCCAATGGACAATGCAGGTGCCGTGCCAAACGTCGCCCAGGAAGCGCGGAATAAACCCTTTATTTTTCATTATTTTAGATCGACTTAAAGTAGTCATCGAGGGCCACTCGGAAGCTGCCTGGCTGGGTTCAACCGGAAGTGGTGGTTTTCAGCCACCGGTTCTCACATCTCAGCCCGAATACCTTCGAAACGGAATGGACACAAGACGCCGCTGCCACGGTGGAAGAGCGGCCCTTCGGGGCCGGGTTCGTGACGCCGCCACGTATGGGCCTTCAGGCCCGGTGGCGCCACTGGGGCGGCTACGCGGCGCTTAAAGCGCCGCTCTTCCACGGTCCCGACGAGGTCTTGCTTCGACCGACGTGACCATTTAGGACCGGCACGGGGAGGACGGCTATCCTTCGTTCTCTTTTTCTGGGTCGTCGCCGATACCGATTTTCGAAAGCCGGTAACGCAGCGCATTGCGCGAAAGTCCCAGCATGCGCGCGGCCTGACTTTTGTTTCCGTGAGCGCGGCGCAGAGCTTCTCGGATCATTTCGTCTTCCCACTGTTCGAGCGTCATACCTTCGGGAAGAAAATTGGCTGGAAAATCCGCGGCCTTATCAGTTCGCGAATCAATATGAATATCTCCGGCTTCCAGCAAGGGCCCTGCAGCTAAAGCCGATGCCCGCTCCATGATGTTCTGCAGCTCGCGCACATTCCCCGGCCAGTGGTAGTCCATCAGAGTCTTCAAAGCGCCCGATGAAACTCCAGTAATTCTCTTGGCCGACTCCTGGGCAAAACGCGAAAGGAACAGATTCACCAACTCGGGAATATCTTCCTTGTGCTCGCGCAGCGGAGGAATATCGATGGGCACAACGTTCAGGCGGTAATAGAGGTCCTCGCGGAAGGTGCCGTCTTCAAGCGCGGCCCGCAAGTCCCGATTGGTAGCCGCCACCAGTCGCACATCCACCTTGATGGTTTTCGTGCCTCCCAACCGCTCGAACTCGCGCTCCTGCAAGACCCGCAACAACTTCACCTGGGTTGCGGGCGGCACATCGCCGATTTCGTCGAGAAAGAGCGTTCCCTTGTCGGCCAGTTCAAACTTTCCCGGCTTGCTGCTGGTCGCTCCGGTGAAGGCGCCTTTCTCGTAACCAAACAACTCGCTCTCGAGAAGGTTCTCCGGAATCGCCGCGCTGTTGATCTTGACGAACGGCCCGGATGCCCTCCGCGACTTTTCATGGATGGCGCGTGCCACCAGGTCTTTGCCGACACCGCTTTCCCCGCCCAGCAGCACCGTAGAATTGGTCGGCGCCACCCGCTCCACGGTGGCCAAGACCTCCTGCATCTTTACGCTGCGCGCTACCAGGTTGGGATGTTGGTAGCGCTGTTGCAGCGCTTCGCGCAGCGACCGGTTCTCCACTCGCAGGCGCTGCACATCCAGCTCCTTGTGTACCACCATGCGCATTTCGTCCAGCGAAAAAGGCTTCAGGACATAGTCGCTGGCCCCGGCCTTCATGGCCTCCACGGCGGTTTCCACCGTACCGAACGCCGTCATGACAATCACGGGCATCGCGGCCTCAAAACGTTTCACCGCCTGCAGGAAATCCAATCCATTCATGCCCGGCAACTTGAGATCGGTGATCACCAGATCGACGGAACCATTCTGCAGGAGTTTCAAGCCGGTCTCCGCATCCTCCGCGGACACGGTTCGGAAACCGTCGTCTCCCAGATCGAGTTCCAGGAGACGACGCATTTTGGCCTCATCCTCGACAATCAGAATGGTGGCTTTCGATGTCGTCATGCGCTTCCCGTTTTCTGTCGCGCCTTTTCTTCTGCTGGAAAGAAGATCGCGAAACAGGCCCCTTTCGTACCGGTATTCTCCAGCCGGATAGTACCGTGATGCTCATCCACAATTTTGGAAACGATTGAAAGCCCCAGCCCGACTCCGGTTTTCTTGGTGGTCACAAAAGGATTAAAGATCTGCTCGCGCATTTCCGCCGGAATCCCGGGTCCAGTATCTTGCAGCCGCACCTGAACTCCTGCCCGCCCGTTCGAGCGCTCTCGGGAAACGTCGACACGAAGAGTCCCACCTTCGCTATCCATGGCCTCGTACGCATTCTGAACCAGATTCAGGAACACCTGCTCACAAAGATTCTCGTCGAGCGGTACCGCCGGCAAATCTTTCTGATATGCGCGCTCCACCACGACCGGGCCGCCCTTCCACTGCACCGCTACGGATTTCAGGGCCTGGTCGATCAAATCCGTCACCTGCTGCAGGCGCGTCTCGGTGCGCAGCGGCCGGGCGAAATCGAGAAAGCGGGTGACCAGCGCGCTCGCCCGATTGACCTCGCTCGATATGTATCCCGCCAGCTCGCTGGCCAGGGGATTCGAGTTCTCCAGCTTTCGGTTGAGCGTTTCCGCCGACCCTTTGATCACGCCCAAAGGATTGCGGATCTCATGTGCCAAGCCTGCAGAGAGCTGCCCCAGTGCTGCCAGGCGCTCGGAGCGCCGGGCTTCGGCCTGGGCCCGCTCGAGCTGCCGATTGACTTCCGTCAACTCTTCCGCGACCTGCTGGTATTGCAGGGTCTTGCGGCGGTTCTCGATGGTGAAGCGGTTCACTACGATGGCCGCCATGAAGAAAAACATGATCCGGATGGCGAGCTCGGCCGCTCCGGTCGGAGTAAGCGTATATTCCTGCAGTGCGGGATATAAATATGAGCAGTAGGCCGCCGAGGCCAGCGAAGTCCAGAGCAAAGTGCCCCATGATCTGAAGTGAATCGCCGCAGTTACGATGGGAACGTAATAGATTGGATAGTAGCTGCTGTTAATCCCCAGTTCGCCGGTGTGGTTAATCAGCAGTGTCGCCAACACGATCTTGACCAGGACCACCGCGGATGGGCCAGACCGGGGCCAGTTCGCGATGGTTCGGCCCTCGGCGAGCTGCACGATCCCAATGGCCAACAGCGCTAATTGCTTATGGCGTTCCTGCACCGGTGGCAGGACTGCCAGACCCAACAGAAAGACCAGCCAGAGCAGGTCCATCCACCTGATACCGCTCTGTTTTTCTTCGCTCATGCAACGACGGCACCAACCCGGCAAGGCCTGTTGCCCCGCCCGGTCAGGGCACGAGTTCCACCTCGTGAGCAGTGTATCTCGCTTCTTGCCCGGACCGTAAACGCCGAGTCTTCTCGGGTAGTAGGTCAGTTTGAACTTTCACACGCTGTCATTAGGAGGAAGCGGAGTCCTTGACGGCGCGAAGGGCTCCCGACGAAGGACCCATGCATTCCCTGGCGATAGTAGCGCCGAACCTGCCCGAATGTTCCTTCAATTTGGTAAAGGTGGATGTTATTCGATGGCATGGCCGCAACGGACCAGAGCGAGACATGCACAGGTCCTTCGCTTGCGCTCAGGATGACAGCTTTGTGGTGGAGGGGATGGTGAGTGGGAGCTTGTTCCAGACTGACCGCTACTCCTTTTCGCCTCCAACCCGAGATTTCCACAGTGGCCCGAATGGGCCATTCACATGCTTCCCCCCACCTTATATCTTGAAATCGAGCAGACTTCGGGGGAGGGCTGTTCGACAAACGTCCCATGACTTAACCAAGTCATGGGACGTTTTGTATTTTGCGGCGCAGTGAGAGAGTGGCTGGGAAATCCGTCCAACGTGTAGCCTCTATTACTTGCCGCCGGCCTTCCAGGGTGCGCCGCGGCGACACGGCATGAACAACAATAGACTTAACTCACCGTCACGCAATCGTAGCCGGCGGAGCGCAAGGCATAGGCTTGTGTGGTCGCGGGCGACTCGCCCGCGAAAGTCGCCAAGCTTCCACGAGCAACGTCCTGATCTGGCTTCCTGACGCAAGATCGGGGATTACAATCAGCGCACAACGATGGGAGTGAAAACAACAAGATGAACCGCCGATTCTGTCTCACCCTGGACCTGAAAGAAGATCCCACGCTCATTGCCGAGTACAAGCGCAATCACCAGACTATCTGGCCGGAGATTACGAAAAGCATAAAAGATTCCGGAATCGAGGACATGGAAATCTATCTCCTCGGCACGCGTATGTTCATGATCATGGAAGTGAACGAGCGCTTCTCTTTCGAAGCCAAGGCCCAGGCCGATGGGAAGAATCTTAAAGTTCAGGAATGGGAGAATCTGATGTGGAAGTTCCAGCAATCCCTCCCCCAAGCCAAGCCCGGCGAGAAATGGATGCGGATGGAAAGAATATTCCAGCTGGAAGCCTGATGGGGCGAGCCGGCACTTTCACCGAAATCGCCCTTTAGGGCCTGAGGTTGCGGTTCAGGCGCAAAGTTCTTATTTTGAAGTGGGCTTCAGCACAGCCGTATTGCGCTCGTCGCTGGCGATAATTCGATAGAACTTTTTCAGGTCTTCAGCTTTGCTTGCGGGAACACTCAGTTCTTTGACCTCGAAGGTGCGTTCATAACGAATTGCATTTCCCGCCACCTCGGTCTTCGAGTGATAACTGGCAAAGCCGAAGTCCACGTCGACGGCAGGAGGCAAGTCGTCCACCTCGTAGCCAGCCGGCAGCGCAATTTCAAATGTGTCCGTGTCCTGCACCGGTCCTTCGAATTCTATGGAAAAGTTACGCCGCTCTTTTGTCTCCAGCAAACCGCTGGATTTGGAGCCAATCACCCGCGGTCTCAGCAGCAACAGGTTGCCGGCATTCTTGGCATAGTTCGCAGCTTCGAAGGAGTAGTCGAAGCCGAAGGGCAGGTCAGTCTGAGCGACATTGACGACGCTGGCCTGGGTGATCTGAAAAGTCGAGATCGAACCTGCGAGCAACTCCTCGATGGGTTTGATCCGATCACTGTCTTTCGTGGTTGTGCGCAAGGCCCAACGCTGTGACCATGCCCGGTCGCCAATCCGTACCTCCTTGACATCGCCCCTTAAAGTGCCGGTAGCGTCAAGCGCCAGCTTGGCGGTGCGCTGAATGCCGTTCATCGCCAGCGGTTGCCTCGGTACTTCCACCAGTTCGCCACCGTCCGGCGTAACTAACAGGCCGTAATTGGCTTGAAGGTATCCTCCGACCTGGCCGAAGGGTGTCAGTTCATTGGTCGGATCGAAGAACAAGAGTTTTCCCAGCCGGGGATGTTGCAGGATGGCAATCAGTTGGGGATTGGTCAAGCCATCGGGCAACTTGACGGCAAGAATCATGTGATCGAATCCACCCAGGTGCGCTGGCATGTCGGGCGTAACCGATCCTCGTTCCGAATTGATTACCACGAAATACGAATCCACGCCGATCTCGTGCAGCATGGAGGCCATCAGCGTGGCCTTGTCCTTGCAGTCTCCGTAGCGGTGGAGGAACACATCGGTGGCGGCATGAGGTTGGAAGCCTCCGATGCCCAGCTCGATTGCGACGTAGCGGATGTCGTGCTGAACGAATTGGGCTATGGCCATCATCTTGGCCAGAGGCGTATGCGCCGAAGGGGTCAGCGTTGCCACTCTCTGCTTGATTTCAGGGGAAGCATCGAGCCGGCCGCTGGCCAGATTCCGGTACCAGGTCCCCATCTGCTGCCAGCTGGCGAATCCATTAGCGGTGGCGCCGCCCGGGGGAAAGAACGATACGATCATCTGTCCCGCAACTCCCTTCAGCGGTGGCATCTCGTCTTCTTTGCGAATGCCCTTCACATCATTGACCACCCACTGCCACTGATTGCTTCCTCCAGGCCCGGGCTTGATTTCCGGATAGTTCAGCCACGATGCCTTGTACTCCCAACCGGCCGGCAGTTGCAAAGAGTAGTGGCTCTCGCGTACCGGGCTTTCGCGCTGAAAACTCCAGACGTCCTGCAAGACCAAAGGCTGCTCTTCCATTTCGTACTCCCAGCCAATAACGTTGCCGGGATCGGGCGCCGGTATGCGGAGGAGTTTAGCCT
>Ga0137407_10002975_pt1 | contig 11230 bp, 7 predicted proteins | sample CZOMad2_2_16fung_FD_108410 | JGI IMG/M metagenome (GOLD analysis project Ga0137407, IMG submission 108410) | Vadose zone soil fungal communities from Angelo Coast Range Reserve, California, USA - CZOMad2_2_16fungal (Illumina Assembly) | ecosystem: Environmental > Terrestrial > Soil > Vadose zone...
CGACCTGATCGCCGAGTCGGACGCGACCGTTGCGCGTGAGCGATCGCGTGTGGCCGCGGAGGGTTGGGGGGCTCGCCTGCTGGACCTTCAAGGATCGGATGGCCATTGGGGCGGCGCGGCGTTTGTACCGCGCGCCTGGATCTCCACCCAGGACACGCTCCAGCTGTTGCGGGATCTCGGCGTGGACCCGAGGAGCGATCGGGTGCGAAGGGCCACCGACCTGGTGCGCGACCGCTGCACCTGGGGCGCGGAGTTCGGCGACGCGCCGTTCTTCGAAGGCGAGGTCGAGCCCTGTATCAACGGACGGGTCCTTGCGATCGGTGCGTATTTCGGCGAGGCAAGCGATCGTCTCGTCGACCGACTGCTTCAGGAGCAGTTGGGCGACGGCGGCTGGAACTGCGACGCCCCGCGCAGCCAGCGGTCGTCATTCCATACGACCATCTGCGTGCTCGAAGGATTGCTGGAGTACGAGAGGGCGAAGGGTCCGGTGCCTGACGTCACCGGCGCTCGCCTTCGCGGACAGGAATATCTCCTCGAGCGCCGCCTGTTCAGATCGCGATCGACTGGACAGATTGTCAACTTCGATCGGAAACTCCGGAGGCCCGCCGCGTGGACGCAGTGTTCGTTTCCCACGCGCTGGCACTACGACATCCTGTGGGGCCTCGACTACCTGCGCAGAGCGGGCTTTGCGCCAGACGAGCGCATCGCCGAGGCGGTCGACCTGTTGGCGAAGAAGCGTGACGAGAACGGGCGATGGCCGCTCGAGAATCCACATCCGGGTCCGGTGCACTTCGAGATGGAAGGCCGCGCCGGCGAGCCGAGCCGCTGGAACACCCTTCGCGCGCTCCGCGTGCTGCGCTGGGCGAGTGCGTTTTGATGCTCTCAGGTGAGTCGCCGAGGCTTGCGTCGACGCTGTCTCATCGCGAGCCCCGCAAGAACCGTGAGCGCCACCTCGAATGCAGCGCCGGAGGTCTGGGTCGCATGGCAGCCGCATCCGGACGAAGACCGCGGGGCGTCCGCGATGACCACCTGCATCGTCACGCGAGAAGCAGGCGCGTAGCGGTCGTTGCCGCCCTGATCGGCGGCGACCAGGCAGGTGCCCGCCGCGGTCGCCCTCAGCAGGTTGTCCGTAACGGTGCAAGGACCCGAGACGACCGTGTACGTGATGCTGAGCCCCGAGTTGGCACTCGCCGCGAGCGTAGCGGATCCGCCGCTCCAGGAGAACGAGCTCACGGCCGGGAACGCAATGCTCTGCGAGGCCCGCGCGATTTGGAAAGTCTGGGTGACCCTGGGCGCAGCCGCGAAGTTCGCATTGCCCTCCTCGTCGGCATTGATGGCGCAGGTGCCGCCCTTGAGCAGAGTGACGGTACTGGCGGCCACGCTGCACGCGGTCGAGCCGGTCGAGAAGACCACTGGATTGCCCGATGCGCCGCCCGTCGCGCTGAGCGCGAACGCAGCGTCCGTGGCGACCTTGTCCGCGAGGGGCGCGAAGGAGATGATCTGGGGCGCCTTTGCGACCGTCAGCGTATTGGAGCCGCTGCTGGCGTGATGTCCGGGATCGCCCCCGAACGACACTGTGATGCCGGTGGCGTACGTTCCGGCGTTGATCCCGGCCAAGCTGATGGAGCTGCGGGCGGCGACCCCGTTGACCGCCGTAACAGTGCTGCCGACGCTGCTTCCGTTCAGCTTGAACGCAAGGGCGCTTCCGGGAAGGGCCCTCCCGTTCGCAAACAGCGCAGCCGACAAGTTCACCGTGCCGCCGAAAGCGCCGGCGACCGCGTCCACGGCAATCGTCGTGTCCGCGAGCGGATTGTCGAAGCACGCTGTCACGTCGCTGATGGCGGGAGTCATTGTCCTGTCCGGAGTGCTGAGCGTTGCACGGTACTTGAGGAAACGGAAGCCCTTGAACTGCGCGAGCGAATCGCCGCTCGCGAAGAACGTGGCTGCCGTGCCGTCCGGTCCGACGAAGTTGAACGGACCCGTCGCAGTGTTGCTCCCTGCCGCCTGGAAGAGAACGGCCGTGAGGCCTGGTGTCGTTGCAGTCCACGAGATCCTGGTCCAAGCGGGCAACACCCCGACAAATGGATTTGAATCCTTCGGTCCCGAGATGAACGTGCCGGAGGGGGCGAAGCCGGAATCCATGTAGACCTTGAACCCGGCGTCGGTCGAAATACCGCCCGTCAGAGGAATCGACCAGACGGCCCCGTTCGTTCCAATGACGCGGGTTCCCCCGGGGTACACGTCGGAACCGCTCGATTGGAGGCCGCTCCGCGTGAGCGCGTAGACTCCGAGATCGGACCGGTTGGTGTTCGGCCTGATGACCAACGCGTACATGGTCCCTGCCGTCAACGTCGCGGGACTCCCGAACATCCCGGTGTAGTAGGTACCGCCGTCGTTCGAAAATCCTGGAATCGTCGCGGTTGCGAGATCCGGACCGGTTGGCAAGCCGCCGCTCGTCGCGCGAAGCGACAGGGTGAGATCGGGATTCGTCCCAACGTTCCCAGTGCAAAGGCTGCAGAACAGATTGATGTCGGCCTTGGTTGCGCGACCCGACAGGGCGGGCGTGAAAGTCTGGCCGCCCCAGTTGACCGTGTCGATCCTCACTCCGAAATTCCCCAACGTGGTGTTCCGCTGATCGATCGTCGAAGGGCTGAGGAGCGTTACATCGCCGGGGCTCCTGTCGACGTCCGAGCTCGTCGACGTGCCGAGGAGGAAGTCCGGCTGCGTGGTGTCGATGAGACAGTCGCTGATCGGGGCGGCCGTCAGCGAGAAGTCTCTCGTCGTGGTGCCGTTCCCGGTGATGCCCACAGAGATCGCATCAGCGATTGGCTTGCCGCTGCTCGCGATGAATCCGCTGGCTGCCACCGTCAGGCGGGGATACGTGCCCGGGGGCAGAGTGGAAAACGAGTAGAAGCCGTTGACGTCCGTAGTCGTCGTTCGGCTGCCGAGAGCGACCGTCGCGCCGACGACGGGTCCGCCGGCCAAGGAGATCACCGTGCCCTGGAGCGACCCGGCGTTCGTCAGCGCCGTGCAGCTCGGGAACGTGAATGCGCCGATGCGGGTGAGGTCGTCCAGCCCGTCCTGGGCGTAGTACTCGTTCGCGTACCAGAACGTGCAGCCGTCTGGATCGAGAGTCATCGCGCTGTAATCGCCCCATCGGCTGCAGGTCGCGCCACCGCAATTGCCCGTCTGCGCGCCGGTGCCTTGGATCAGCACCTGCTCGGCCTGGCTGAGCGTATTCGGAGGATCCCCGGACAGGCGGCCCGCGTACTTGATCGCCGGTTTGCTGGAGAGGCTGGACGTGCTGTAGCCGAGAGCCATGTTGCCCGCGCGATCGACCGCGAGGCTGGGAATGAACCGGTGGATCAGGTTCAGGCCGTCCGGATCCCAGGTAGCAGCCTGTATCAGGGTGGGGGCCACCGTACCGGCGTTGACGCCGACCTGGTACCAGCGCGGGGCTGCCGAACCGATCGTGTCCTGCCTATGGACCGTGTGCGCGATCCACAGCGATTCGGCCCCGGCCACATTGGTGTACTGGTTCTGCATCATCGCGCGGATCCCGAGCACGTCCAGGCTGTTGCCGCCCCAGGACGGGGCGTCGGGAAGGCCCGCGTTCGGCCAGCTCGTCGAGGTGAAAGGAGTGTCGGGCCCCGTGAACGTGGAGAGCCCGACCCGGTCCCAATCGACGTGGAACTTGTAGACCGTCAGCGCATTCAGGAATTCCCACGTGGAGACGTAGAAGTTCGGAGCGCCGGGGGGCGGCGTGCCGGTCTGGAGCCGCGCGTTGCTGGGGAGAAGAGTAAAATCGACGGATGGACCGTCGAACGAGACGACCTGCACCGTCGGCGCTCCCGCGTACATCTGCGCCTTGTTGAAGGCATAGACCCGCGGATTCTGGAACGACCCGGACGCCGCGAAATCGAACATGTTGGCCGACATATAGAGCCCGTCCGGCCAGACGCCGAACTTCGGATAGTCGCCGAGGCCGCCAGCGATGTTGATCGAATAGAAGTTCCAGCCGCCGGAGACTGGATCCCCCGACTGCGAGACCGCGAAACACTGAAAGGCGCCCGGCGGGTCGGCGATTCCGCTTGCGCCTAGCTTGAATGCAAAATCGGTGATGATCCAGCGATCCTCGAACGAGTCGTAGAGCACGACGGGGTCGCCGAAGTTGTCCGTGTCGCAAAGGTTGCCGAAGTGTCCCTGCGACATGAACGTGTCGAACGTAAACGCGGCCACCCGCGTCCCGTCGGACTTGTTGAAAATGCCGATCGAGGTGTTCACGGCTTCGATGAAGTACTTCGGTCCCACGTCGCCGTTCGTGTCGGGCGGATGGCCGGCGCCCCAGTTGGCGAAGTCGAGGCCGTCGAAGCTCCGGATCGGGGGCGGTGCCGGCGCGCTTCGATCAGCGACCGAGGGCGCGGCGATCAGCGGCGATGTCGCAACCGTAGTCCCGGGAAGGAAGATCGGGTGCGGAGCCGGCCCCTCGCGTTCGGGGCGCTCGAACTTCCGCGGCTGCGCCTTCGGCAGCGCGCGCAGATCGCCGTGGAAGGGCGCGGCACGATGGAGGTGATGCTCGCGCGGCGGAGATATCGGCGCTCGCTGGAGCCCGGCCATCGTCGCACCAGTGTCGATGAGAATGGGTTGCGCATCGGTTGCCGCCACCAGCACGAGCGCCAGCGGGATGGATGCGAGCGTACGAAACGCGGGCGTCTTCCGGGTGGCCATGGGCTCCCCTCCGAGCACAAGGCCCGGACGTCAGGTAACACACGCGCATGTCCGATCACAAACCACCGTCGTTCATTGCTCGCGCGATAGACACGTAATAGCCTGCCTTTACTCTGCGGGGACGCCAACCAGCTAACACGTGAGGCCGTCGGTTTTCCTTTGACGCACGGCTGCCGCCGCCCATTAGGGGGGACGGGGCGTCTGGCCGGCAGAGTCGGGCGGCCAGTACCAGGCGAAGGACGCCAGCAAGTAGCGGCTGGTGGTGCTGGCCGTGTCGTTCGAGAGCGGCCCGAAGCTGTTCTTCGCCAGCAGGAAGCGATAGCGCACTCCGAGCGCGAACGATCTCGCGAGGCGGATGTCGGTTCCCACCGCCAGACCGAGCCCCAGGGTGAAGTCGTTGCGCTCGTCGATGGTCCCGGGGATACCGAACAGGGAGCCGGACCACGTGAGTCTCTGGAACACCAGTGCTGGACCTGCGGCGACGTACGGCTCGACAGGTCCCAGCCGCAGGACCGGTCGCGCCTGAAAGAGAATGATCAACTGGGTGAGTTGGAGCCTCTCGTCTGCCTCCGGTCTGAAGAACCCGCCCGGCGGGGTGAGCGCCGCCGCGCTGAAGATTCCTGAGGCGAACATGTTTTCCAAATCGAACGCGAGATGGGGCCAGGGTCGCACGGTGAAGCCGAAAGATCCCGCTATTCCGGTTTGGGGGTCCGCGAGGTGTCCGTCGTCGGCACCGGGGAATGCGGCGCCGCCGGCAAAGTACAGGCCGAACGCGCGCGCCGGGAGCGGTTGCTGCGGGCTCACTGGCCTCGGCGATTCTGGCGGCGGCGGGGAATCGGCGACGGTCCTTTCCTCCTCCTGTGGAAAGCGCGCCAGCCATTCTCCGGCGCCAGGGATGCTGGGGAGCTCGCGGGCGAACTGCGCGGCGATCTCCTGTAGCGCCATTGCCGCCGCCTCGCCCACGCAGTTCTCACTACCCTATCCTTCCATCCATCCTGCCTCCTGCGCGACATCCGCTTCGAGGCGCCAGGGCGCGAGGTTGCCACCGTCGCGAGTGGAGAGCGCGAACGCGATCACGGTTTTCACGCGGCAGCGGATCGTGGGAGTCGGCCTCTCGAACGAGAGCTCCTCCACCCGCAACGACAACACAGCATCGACGGCGGAATCGGCTGGAGGCGGGTCTGGCGAGGCGGCCGGCTCGACCCGGGCGAACAGGGCTGGAAGGAGACGGTCGAAGATCTCCCGGAGCGGGGTGGAAGACGGAGAGGACCGAGCGGTGCGTGCTCAACATGCTGGCCTTCACGCTGCGCTCCGCTTCGTCTCCGCCCGGGGCGTAGAACACACCAACGGTCGCGGAATAGCGCTCCCGAGGCGAAATCTCCGCCACCGGGGTCGGCACCTGGGAGCGCGGCCCACGCAGGCTCTGGCTCTCGTCGCTCGCGAGAGCGCCGCCGCAGTCCTTGCATGATCGGAGGGGCAGCGAAATCCGTGCCAATGGTTTGCGACCCGGCGTCTTCCGTAGCCGTCCGCTCCTGGGATCTTCCGTCCCGGCTCCGGACGCCTCCACTGCCTTGCTCCCGAGCTATCCGCCTGCAGTCCGGGACGCGGCAACGGCTGCTGTCCGCGGCGGGTCGAGCTCGGACGCCAGGAGCGCGGCGAGCCGCCTGCGCCGCGGCTCGGCCGTCGCCAGGTGGCCGGCGGACACGGCCATGGCGATGCCCAGGCAGAGCAGCCAGAGAGCGCGAGCGCCGAACCGCTGCATCACTTCACCGGCCGCCAGCGGTGAGAGAGTAAAAGCGACGCCCCAGCACATCGAGAACGCACCCTGGTAGCGGCCTCGCAGCGCGGGCGGTGCCAGGTTCGCCACCAGGGTCGATGCCACTGGAAAGCCGATCACCTCGCCCACCGTCCAGAGCGCCGTGCCGACCGCATAGATGACGACGTTCCCTCCGATCGCGTTCACGCCAAACCCGGCGCCGAACAGCAGGGCCGAAATCGCCAGCAGGCGGGCGGCATCGAATCGGCTCAGACGCGGCGACAAGATGGGCTGCAGCAGCACGACGCCGGCGCAGTTCAGGGCCATCAGGAATGCATACGCGGTGGGGCCGGAGCCGTGCGCCGCCATGTCGATCGGGAGCCCGAGCTGCCATTGCGTGAAGACGACCAGCGCAGCCAGGTGGAGCAGCAGGAACGAGAGATAGGAAGAGTCGGCGAAGACCTTCCCCAGCCCGCGCAGCGCCGGTTCATGGACCAATCCAGGCGGGCGGGTCTCCGGGACCCTGAGAAAGATGAGAACGGCGGCGGCGATCGAGGTCCCCGCGTCGGCGAGGAAGAGGGTGGTCATGCTTCGCTCCGCGATCAGTCCACCCAGGAACAAGCCGACCGAGAGCGCGAAGTTCACCGCCCAGTACACGAGCCCGTAGGCCCGCGCCCGGTCGGCGGGCGGCACCACGTCCGCCACCGCCGCGCTCATCGCGGGACGGTAGAGCTCGCCGCCCGCGGCGGAAAGGAATGCCAGCGCGGCGAGCAGTATCGGATCGCGCGCGAAGGCGAATGCTCCGACCGCGCTCGCGCCGAGGACGAGCGCCGTGAGCATCGTCGCCCGCCTGCCGATCCGGTCCGCGAGCAGCCCACCGAGCGGTCCGGCGATGGTCATGCCGGCGCCGTACAGCGCGAGGACGCGGCCGGCCTGGCCGGGAAGAAAACCGCGCTCGCGCACCAGATAGATGGCGAGAAACGCCAGCACGAAGCTGGCGAGCCGGTTGATGACCAGGCCCCACCAGACGGTCCAGAAGACGCCCGGGAGTCCGCCGGCCGCGGCGCGGTACCATTGGCGAAGGGCGGTGCGCACGGAGGCCCCCGATATATGCGACGACGTGCCGGGTTCCAACCGGCGCCGCCGGGCGGACGATCCGTCGCCGTGAAACGAGCGGCCTTTGCCTACCTGGCGGCTATCGGCCTCGCGCTCGTCGCGTGCGTTCCTCCTTCAACCAGTCGAATCGGTACGCCAGCTCCGGGCCTCGATTGCCCGAGTACGCGAGCTGGGCGATCACCATCGCGAACGGCTCGGTGTAACGGGCCATTCGCAACGGTCCGCAGTCCACGGGATCGAAGCCGACGTCGCGGATCAGCTGGGCGGCGGCCTTCTTGGCGCTGGAGTCGTCGCCGCAGTACAGGAGGCTCGGCTTGTTGGACTTTCCTCGGCCCTCGAAGACGACGAAGAGCACTTCGCTCGGCACGGTGTTGAAGGCGCAGACGACCCGAGCCTTGGGGACCTTCTTCGCGAGCTCCTCCGCGCCAGACGAGGTGTGGGCGACGACGAGCTCGGTGTCCTGCGCGTTCATGGGAAGCGAGCAGCTGACGATCGCCTGGCCCGACAGGTCCCCGGCCTGGGCCAGGACGTCATCGATCCGCGACCAGTGCACGGCGAGGAGGAGAACGTTCGCGTCACGCGCAGCCTCGCGCGGCGTACCTGCCCGCGCGCTGCCACCGGCATTTCGCGCGAGCTCCTTCAGCTTCTGCTCGCTGTGCGAGTAGCTGAAGACGACCTCGTGGCCGGCGCGCGCGAAGAGCGTGCCGAGCTTACTGCCCATCAATCCTGAACCCAGAATGCCAACTCGCATGTCACTCTCCTTGGCTCCGGACGGGTGTCTTAGCGGCCAGTCGTCTTCTCCAGGCTCTCGGGATAGCGAGCGCCCCGCACAGTGATCTTCGAGGCCGCGTCGTTGATCTCGCGGAGATCGTCGGGCGTGAGCTCGACGTCCGCTGCGCCGAGGTTCTCTTCGAGACGCTTCAACTTCGTCGTGCCCGGGATGGGAACGATCCAGGGCTTTTGTGCGAGCAGCCAGGAGAGGGCGATCTGCGCAGGCGTCGCCTTCTTCTTCGCGGCAATCCTGGCCAGCAGATCGACGAGCGTCTGGTTCGCCTTGCGGGCCTCGGGCGTGAAGCGAGGGACGACGTTGCGGAAGTCGTTCGCGGCGAACTTGGTGGTCTCGTCGATCTTCCCCGTCAGGTAGCCCTTCCCGAGCGGGCTGAATGGAACGAACCCGATGCCGAGCTCTTCGAGGGTGGGAAGGATCTGGGCTTCAGGGGTTCTCCACCACAGGGAGTACTCGCTCTGAAGCGCCGTCACCGGCTGAACCGCGTATGCGCGGCGGATCGTCTGCGCTCCCGCTTCAGAGAGGCCAAAGTGCTTCACCTTGCCTTCCCGAATCAGATCCTTCACTGCTCCTGCGACGTCCTCGATCGGCACCTCCGGATCGACGCGGTGCTGATAGAACAAGTCGATCGCATCGACATTGAGCCGCTTGAGCGAGCCCTCGGCGACCTTCTTGATGTGCTCGGGCCGGCTGTCCATGCCACTCCAACGCGATTCGCCCTCGGATGCGGGTCTGAACCCGAATTTGGTGGCGATCACCACTTGCCCACGGTACGGAGCGAGGGCTTCGCCCACGAGCTCTTCGTTCGTGAACGGGCCGTAGACCTCGGCGGTGTCGAAGAACGTGACCCCGCGTTCGACCGCCGACCGGATCAGCGAGACCATCTCCTTCTTGTCGGCAGGCGGACCGTAGCCGAAGCTCATTCCCATACAGCCGAGGCCGATGGCCGACACCTCGAGATTGCTCTTTCCGAGTTTGCGCTTCTGCATGGTTCGGTCTCCTCCTTTGCAGAACGCCAAGAGAGATAAGCCGCGGCGTCGCCGACCACTACGCTCAACATGGTCAGTGGCCTTGAAGCCATGCTTCATAATGGGCTCATGTCCAACACAGCCCTGCTTCCCCAGCTCCATGTGTTCCTGGCGGTTGCCCGCCTGCGTAGCTTCAGCGGCGCGGCGCGCGAGCTCGGCGTCTCACCGTCTGCGGTGAGCCAGACGGTCCGGCAGCTCGAGGAGGAACTGCGGGTCGTTCTGCTCACCCGGACGACGCGGAGCGTGTCGCTCACGGATGCAGGGAAGCGACTCGTCGAGAGCGCGGGCCCGGCCCTGGGACAGGCTCTCACCGCTCTCACCGAAGCATCCGCTCAGCCGGGCGAGTTGGTGGGTCGGCTCCGGCTATCCGTGCCTCGGGTCGCGGTGCGCTACGTCATTGCTCCGGTCTTGCCCGCGTTTTGCGCACGTCATCCGCGGCTCGAGGTGGAGGTCGTCATCGAAGAGCGGCTCGTGGACGTCGTGGCCGAGGGCTACGACGCCGGCGTGCGGCTGATCGAATCCATCGAGCGGGACATGGTTCAGGTGCGGCTCACCGACGCGTTCCGGTTCGTGGTGGTGGGCGCGCCCGCGTACCTCGCGCGTCGCGGCACGCCGCAGCGCCCCGAGGACCTTTTGCGGCACGACTGCATCACCGTCCGCTCGCAGACCACGGGGGCACTCTACGCGTGGGAGCTCGAGCGCGGCCGAAGGACGTGGCGCGTGCCGGTTCGCGGGGGCGTGGTCACCAACGACAGCGACTTGAGGGTGTCCCTGGCGGAGGCGGGCGCGGGGCTGGCCTACGTGGCCGAGCCGACGGTGGCGGAGCAGCTGCGCACTGGACAGCTAAGGCGAGTGCTCGACCCGTTCGCGCCGACGGTGCCCGGATTCTTCCTCTACTTCCCGAGCCGCGCTCAGAGCACTCCCGCGCTGCGGGCCTTCGTGGACGCGGCCAAGGAATTCGCAACACACGCGGTGTGAAGGTACCCCATGGCACTGGACACCGCGTGCGGGTCTGTGTCCGCTCGCCGCCGTCCCTAGGTTTGGCGGGGAGCGTTCGCATGGTGCTGGGTCGTGGACCATCAACTGACTGGGGCGACCTGCCGCTGCGCTATGCTCGTTGGATGGCAACCATCCACATTCCCGACGATCTCTACGAGGCGCTTCGCGCTGAGAGGCGAGCGCAATTCAGCGACGACAACGTCGCGGGATATGTCCAGGACTTGGCCCGCCGCGCCCTCGCCGAGGCTGCCGCGCCAGGCTTCGAGCGCGATGGTCTGACGGGCCTTCGCAGCATCCACCGACTCCGGATGAACATCTCGAAGGCGCTCGCAGGATCGTCCGGGACCGAAGCCCCCCGCTATCGCGAGCGATTCCTCTGCAACGACCCGTTCTGGATCAAGCGCTGACCCTTGTCTGCACGTCGACTCAGCGCCGCTGCGCGTCGATGGTCTTGCACAGCTCGTTCTCCTGCGCAGCTCGCCCGTGGGGTCGGCCGCCGCGAAGTCTTCCGTCTCGTACAGAGGCCGGATCTCGATCTCGGAATCGGTGCCCGGCATGGGGTTGGGGCAGCGCTTCACCCACTCCACCGCCTCCTGCATGGATTTCACCTGCCAGAGCCAGTAGCCGGCCACGAGCTCCTTGGTCTCCGTGAATGGTCCGTCGATCACCGTGCGGTTGGCGCCCGAGAACCGCACCCGCTTCCCCAGCTTGCTCGGCTTGAGTCCTTCGCCGGCGAGCATGATGCCGGCCTTCACCAGCTCTTCGTTGAACGCGCCCATTTCCTTCAAGAGCTTCTCGTCACCGGGCTTGATCTCC
>Ga0137407_10002978_pt1 | contig 11222 bp, 12 predicted proteins | sample CZOMad2_2_16fung_FD_108410 | JGI IMG/M metagenome (GOLD analysis project Ga0137407, IMG submission 108410) | Vadose zone soil fungal communities from Angelo Coast Range Reserve, California, USA - CZOMad2_2_16fungal (Illumina Assembly) | ecosystem: Environmental > Terrestrial > Soil > Vadose...
CGCGAAGCCTACGCGTTCGTGCGCGACCTCGCCGCCGGGGGCGGCACGGTGCTCTTCATCGGGACCAAGAAGCAGGCCCAGGAGACCGTGTTCGAAGAGGCGAGCCGCTGCGGCATGTTCTACGTCAACCAGCGCTGGCTCGGCGGGACCCTGACGAACTTCACGACGATCCGCAAATCGATCACCCGGCTCAAGAAGCTCGAGGAGATGAAGGAGACGGGCGAGTACGAGCGCGTACCGAAGAAGGAGGCGCTCGAGCTCGATCGCGAGCGGGAGAAGCTCGAGAAGGCCCTGGTCGGCATCAAGGCCATGGACCAGATCCCGGCGGCGGTCTTCATCATCGACCCGCGCAAGGAGAAGATCGCGGTGGCCGAGGCCCAGCGGCTCGGCATCTCGATCGTGGCGATCGTGGATACGAATTGCGATCCGACCGGAATCGACTATCCGGTCCCCGGCAACGACGACGCGATCCGCGCCGTGCGCCTGATCACCTCGCGCATCGCGGACGCGGTCAACGAGGGTCGCGGCACTCTCGGCAAGGACGAGGCCGAGGCGGCGGCACCGGAGGCGGCGGCCGAGGGCGCGGAGCTGGCCGCGGCCGAGGCGGAGAACTAGGCGTGGCCTCGACCGCGCAGCTGGTGAAGGACCTCCGCGATCGAACCGGGGCGGGCGTGATGGATTGCAAGGAGGCGCTCCAGGCGACTCAGGGCGATCTACAGGGCGCCGTGGAGTACCTGAGAAAAAAAGGCCTGGCCCAGGCTGCGAAACGCTCGGGCCGGGAGGCCCGCGAGGGCACCATCGGCACGTACATCCATGCCGGCGCCAAGCTCGGGGTGCTGATCGAGGTGAACTGCGAGACCGATTTCGTCGCCCGGACCGAGGCGTTCCAGGGGCTCGTCAAGGACCTGGGCATGCAGGTGGCGGCGGCGAACCCCGCGTACGTCGCGCGCGAGGACGTCCCGAACGAGATCGTCGAGAAGGAGCGCGAGATCTATCGCGGTCAGCTGGCCGACCAGAAGAAGCCGGCCCAGGTGCTCGACAAGATCATCGAGGGCAAGCTGGACAAGTTCTTCACCGAGCAGTGCCTGCTCGAGCAGCCGTTCATCAGGGACCCCTCCGGCAAGACCAAGGTCCGCGAGCTCGTCGACGGCGTGAACGCCAAGACCGGTGAGCGGATCGTCGTCAAGCGCTTCGCCCGCTTCCAGGTGGGCGAGGGGGGGTAGCATGACGGCGGATGCCGGCTCTGGCCGCCCGGCCTACCGCCGTATCGTCCTGAAGCTTTCGGGGGAGGCGCTCGCCGGAAGCCAGGGCTACGGAATCGATCCGCTCGTGATCGATCGGGTCGCCGCCGAGGTCCGCGAGGTGGCGGCGCTCGGCGTTCAGGTCGCGATCGTCATCGGCGGCGGCAACATCTTTCGCGGGATCGCCGCGAGCGCCGTCGGCATGGACCGCGCCACCGCCGACTACATGGGCATGCTGGCGACCGTCATCAACGCGCTGGCCCTCCAGGACGCGCTCGAGAAGGTCTCCCTCCAGACGCGCGTGCTCTCGGCGATCGAGATGCGGGCGGTCGCGGAGCCCTACATCCGCCGGCGCGCGATCCGCCACCTCGAGAAGGGTCGCGTCGTGATCTTCGCCGCCGGCACCGGCAACCCGTTCTTCACGACGGACACCGCGGGAGCGCTGCGGGCGGTCGAGATCGGGGCCGACGCGATCATGAAGGCGACCAAGGTCGACGGCATCTACTCCGCCGATCCCAAGCAGGACAAGAACGCGCAACGCCTCGAGCGGGCGACGTACATCGAGGTGCTCAATCGCGGGCTCCAGGTGATGGACGCCACCGCGATCTCGCTCTGCATGGACAACAAGCTGCCGATCATCGTCTTCGATCTGACCCGATCCGGTAACATCAAACGGATCGTCCTCGGCGAGGCCGTGGGCTCGATCGTGTCGTCGGGAGGGTGAATCCATGGCGGATACCCAGAGCGTAATCAAAGAAGTAGAGACGAAGATGACGGGAGCCCTGGACGCGCTCGGGCGAGAGTTCGCCGCGGTGCGCACCGGACGCGCATCGGCCGGTCTGCTCGATGCGATCCGCGTCGACTACTACGGGACGCCGACGCCGATCAACCAGATGGCGTCCATCTCGGTCCCGGACGCGCGGACCATCGTGATCCAGCCCTGGGAGGCGAGCCAGCTCAAGACGATCGAGAAGGCGATCATGGCGTCCGATCTCGGCCTGACGCCGGTCAATGACGGCAAGATCGTCCGCCTGGCGATGCCGTCGCCGACCGAGGAGCGGCGCAAGCAGCTCGCGAAATCGGTGCACAAGATCGCCGAGGAATCCCGCGTCGTGGTCCGGAACCTGCGACGCGAGGCGAACGATCGGCTCAAGGCGATGGCCAAGGACAAGAAGGTCTCCGAGGACGAGGAGCGGCGCAGCCACGATCAGATCCAGAAGACGACCGACCGCTTCATCGCGAAGGTCGACGAGCTGCTTAAGAAGAAGGAGCAGGAGATCCTGTCATTCTGAGTGAAGCCGAGCTGGTCGACGCCGTCCGCGCGCAACCCGTCCCGGAGCACGTCGCCATCATCATGGACGGCAACGGTCGCTGGGCCACCCGCCGCGGCCTGCCGCGCGTGGCCGGGCATCACGAGGGCGTAAAGGCCGCGCGCTCGATCGTCCGCGCCGCCACCGGGCTCGGCCTGCGGTACCTCACGCTCTACGCGTTCTCGACGGAAAACTGGAGCCGTCCGGTCGACGAGGTCTCGATGCTGATGAGCCTCCTGGAGCGGTCGGTCAACGCGGAGCTCCCCGAGCTGATGGCGCGCAACGCGCGACTCCGCGTCCTCGGCCGGCCGCACGGATTGCCGGCCGGCGTCCGACGCGGGATCGACCACGTCGTGCACGAGACGCGCAACAACACCGGGTTGACCGTGCTGATGGCGTTCAACTACGGCGCGCGCGACGAGCTGATCGACGCCTTCCGCTCGCTGGCGCGCCAGGTGGCGGCCGGCGAGCTCAAGCCCGAGGAGATCTCGGAGAAGAAGATCAGCGAAGCGCTCTACACCGCCGACATCCCCGATCCCGATCTGCTGATCCGCACGAGCGGCGAGATGCGGATCTCGAACTTCCTCTTGTGGCAGATCGCTTACACGGAGCTCTGGGTCACGCCGACGCTCTGGCCGGACTTCGGCCCGGTCGATCTCTATCGGGCCGTCGCCGAATTCCAGGGCCGGACCCGACGATTCGGAAAGGTGTGACGTGGCCGAAACCGAGGTGGCGAGCGTGAGCGTCCGAGAGCCTGGGACCGCCTCGCCGGCGTGGAAGCGCGTCGGGAGCGCGGTCGTCCTGATTCCGGTCTTCGTGTGGGTGACGACCGGCGCCCCGACGTGGGTGTTCCAGCTCCTCGTGATCGCCGCGAGCGTCGCGGCCTGCGCGGAGCTGGCCCGGATGTTCGAGCGCACAGGACGCCCGATCAGCACCTGGCTCACCGTCGGCGTCGGCGGCGCGCTCACCGCCAGCTTCGCCACGAGCCTCTATGCCGGGCTCGGCGACGACGGCAAGCCCTTGCGGTGGATGCCCACGCCCGAGCTCGCCCTCGTCGTCGGCCTCGGGCTCATCTGCAGCGCGCCGCTCTGGACTTCGGGACGCCCGCTGGTGGAATCCACCGCCAACACGACGTTCGGCGCGATCTACGTCGGCTGGCTCCTCGGGTACGCGATCTGGCTTCAGGGCCGGGTCGACGGACCTCAGCTCGTGCTGTTCCTGGTGGGCGTGACGTGGGCGGGGGAATCGGCCGCGTATCTCGTCGGCTCTTCGGTCGGTCGTCACCGGCTCGCGCCGGTCCTGAGCCCGCGCAAGACCGTCGAGGGCGCCGTCGCTCAGGTCATCGTGTCGGTCGCGGGGGCGCTAGCGCTCGGAGCCTGGCTTCTGCCGACGTGCAGCCTGACGGGCGCCGCGGGGGCCGGAGCCCTCCTCGGTGCGATCGGACAGGTCGGCGACCTCGCTGAGTCGGCGATCAAGCGGAGCATCGGAACCAAGGACACCGGCGGACTCATCCCGGGTCACGGCGGCATGCTCGATCGAATTGACAGTTTGCTCTTCAACGCTCCGGCCCTTTACCTCTATTCGCTATACGCCTGGTGCCGCGCATGAAAAGCATTACGCTGCTCGGTGCGACTGGATCGATCGGTCTGCGAACCCTCGACATGGTGTCGAGCTTCCCCGAGGAGTTCTCGGTGGCAGGGCTCGCCGCGCGCGGGTCCAACGTCGAACGGGTCGCGGACATGTGCAAGAAGTATTCGCCGCGCGCCGTCGCGCTCCTGGAAGCGGACGCTCGCGACCAGCTGGCGCGCCTTCTCTCGGCGCCGCGCCCCGAGCTCCTCGCCGGCCCCGAAGGACTCGTGGCGTTGGCCCGCGACGTCAAGGCCGACATCGTCGTCTCGGCACTCGTCGGCGGCGCCGGGCTGCTCCCGACCATGGCCGCGATTCAGGCCGGGCGCACCATCGCGCTCGCCAACAAGGAAACTCTCGTGATGGCCGGCCGCCTGATGACCGCGGCGGCGCGGGCGCGCGGGGTGAAGCTCTTGCCGGTCGACTCGGAGCACAGCGCCGTCTTTCAGTGTCTCGCCGGCCAGAGCCGGGCCGACGTCCACCGCATCCTCCTCACGGCCTCCGGCGGGCCGTTCCGCGAAACGCCCAAGGCGCGGCTCGCGACCGTGACCGTGGAGGATGCCCTCCAGCACCCAACGTGGAAGATGGGGGCCAAGATCACGATCGACTCGGCCACCCTCATGAACAAGGGGCTCGAGGTGATCGAGGCGCGCTGGCTCTTCGACGTCGCGTCCGATCAGGTTCAGGTCGTCGTTCACCCGCAGTCGATCGTTCACTCGATGGTGGAATACATCGACGGCTCCGTGATCGCCCAGCTCGGCGTGGCGGACATGGGCGTGCCGATCCTCTACGCACTCACGTATCCGGAGCGCCGGCCGATGCCGACCGCTCGGCTCGATCTCGTGCGGGCCGGCCAGCTCACGTTCTACGAGCCCGATATCGACAAGTTCCCGTGTCTCAGGCTCGCGCGCACCGCGCTCGAGTCCAGCAGCTCGGCCCCGGTGGTGCTCAACGCCGCCAATGAGGTCGCGGTGGCCGCGTTCCTCGACCGGCGCATCGGCTTCAACGCGATCGCGGAGCTCATCGAGGAGGCGCTCGGCGCCTCGCGCGCGGGCGACCTCGGCTCGATCGATGCCTGCGTGGCCGTCGACGCCGACACCCGCCGCACGGTGCAGCGCGCGATCGAGACTCGTCACGGAGCGCGTCCCTCGTGACTACCGTCATCTCGTTCGTCGTCGTCATCGGCATCCTCATCCTGGTCCACGAGCTCGGCCATTTCCTCGTCGCTCGGTGGACGGGTGTCGGGGTCGAGCGGTTCTCGATCGGCTTCGGCCCCGTGCTCGCGCGGTGGCGCGGCAAGGAGACCGAGTATTGCCTGTCGGCGATCCCGATGGGTGGCTACGTGAAGATGGTCGGAGAGGAGAATCCGCTCGAGGGGGGCGGCGCGCCGGTCTACGACCCTCAGAAGGCGTTCGCGCTGAAGCCGTTGTGGGCGCGATTCCTGATCGTCTTCGCCGGTCCCGGGATGAACTTCGTGCTGGCCGCCCTGATCTTCAGCGCCGTCCTGGCGACGATGGGGCGGCCGGTCTCGCCGGCGATCGTGGGGCGGGTGGCCGAGGACAGCCCCGCAGCGGCGGCGCGCCTGCAGCCGGGCGACACGGTGGCGGCCGTCGGCGGGCGTCCGATCGCGTTCTGGGAGGATCTCTACCGGGCGATCTCGTCCTCGCAGGGCCGGGCGCTCCGGCTCACGATCGTGCGGGACGGGGCGCCGCGAGACGTCGAGATCGCGCCGCGGAAGACCACCGTGCGCGATCCCATCTTCAAGGAGCAGCGGGAAGAGTGGGATCTCGGTATCGGCCCGCAGCTGACGCCCCAGATCGGAGCGGTCAACGCGGGCTCGCCCGCCGAGCGTGCCGGCCTCCGCCCGGGCGACATCGTGATCGGGGTCGCGGGTCAGTCGGTCTTCACGCCCGACGAGCTCACGCAGGCGATCCAGAAGCGCGGGGGCCAGACCTTCGAGATCGTGGTCCAGCGCGACGGTAAGCCCGTGCCCCTGCAGGTGACGGCGACGACCGTGAAGGAGAAGAGCCCGACCGGCCAAGACGTGGAGATCGGGCGCATCGGCGTCGGCATCGTCATGAAGGCCGTGCGCTACGAGCGCTACAACCCGATCGCGGCGATCGGCTACGGCACCGCCAAGACCTGGGATATGACGGTGCTGACGGCCAAGGGACTGTGGAAGCTCGTGACCATGGAGCTGCCCCTGTCGAACCTCGGCGGACCGATCCAGATCGCGGCGGAAGGGGAGCGCCAGCGGCGGGAGGGATTGCCTTCGCTCGCGCTCTTCACCGCGGTCATCAGCGTGAACCTCGCGGTGCTGAACCTCCTACCGGTGCCGATGCTCGATGGCGGGCACCTCTTGTTTTTCGTGATCGAGGGCATTCTGGGGCGGCCGGTGTCGCTGAAGAAGCGCGAGGCCGCCCAGCAGCTCGGGCTCGTTCTTCTGCTGCTCTTGATGGTCTTCGCGATTTACAATGACCTCGTCCGAATCGACGCGTTCCGAATTTTTAGATAGGACGGCTCAATGATCACACGGCGGAAGACGCGGCAGATCCAACTGGGCGGCCTGACGGTCGGCGGCGGCGCCCCGATCACCGTACAGTCGATGACCAAGACCGACACGCGCGACGTCCAGGCGACCCTGCTCGAGATCTGGTCCCTCGAGGCGGCCGGGTGTGACATCGTCCGCTGCGCGGTGCCGGTCAAGGAAGCGGCCGAGAAGCTCGGCGAGATCAAGCGGCAGATCCGGATCCCGCTCGTTGCGGATATCCACTTCAACTACAAGCTGGCGCTGATTGCGCTCGAGCAAGGGGTGGACGGCCTGCGGCTGAACCCCGGCAACATCGGCGGCAAGCCGTTCGTGCAGGAGGTCGTCAACCTCGCCAAGGAGAAGCGGATCCCGATCCGCATCGGCGTCAACGCGGGCTCGCTCGAGAAGGATCTGCTCGCGAAGTACAACGGGCCGAGCGCCGCCGGCATGGTCGAGTCGGCCCTGCGCCACATCCACATCCTCGAGGATCTGAACTACCCCGAGATGAAGATCTCGCTCAAGGCCTCCGACCCCCCGATGATGATCGAGGCCTACCGGATGCTCGCCGACAAGGTCGAGTACGCGTTCCACCTCGGCGTCACCGAGGCCGGAACGCCCGGCGTCGGGACGATCAAGTCGGCAATCGGTCTCGGCGCGCTCCTGTCCGAAGGGATCGGCGACACGATCCGCGTGTCGCTCTCGGCAGATCCCGCCGAAGAGGTCCGGGTCGGGATCCAGATCCTCAAGGCGCTCGGACTGCGCAAGGGCGGCCTGACGTTCGTGTCGTGTCCCTCGTGCGGACGCGCCGACGTCGACCTGGTCAAGCTCGCGAAGGAGGTCGAGGACGAGTTCAAGGGGCTGAACGAGGAGATCCACATCGCCGTGATGGGATGCGAGGTCAACGGTCCGGGCGAGGCACGCGTCGCGGACATCGGCGTCGCGGGGGGCCGCGGCATCGGGCTCATCTTCAAGAACGGGGACGTGATCCGCAAGGTGCCTGAGAAGGACATCGTCCAGGCGATGCGCGAGGAAGTCGACAAGTTCATCGCCGAGCGCAAGGCCGCGAAGACGGCGGCCGTGGAGGCCCAGTGATGGGACAGTACAAGAACCACGTCTTCGTGTGCACGTCCGGCGATTCTTGTCCGACGCAGGGTAACGTCGAGCAATACGTGAAGTATCTCCGCGACGAATCCGTGAAGGCCGGGCTCAAGGCCGACATCCGAATCAACAAGGCCGGCTGTTTCTCGCAGTGCGGACACGGCCCCATGATCGTCTTCTATCCGGACAACGTCTGGTATGGCGGCGTTCAGGAATCGGACTTGAAGGAGATCTTCGAGTCCCACATCCGCGACGGCAAGCCGGTCGCCCGCCTCATCTACGATCCCGGCGTCAAGGGCGCCAACAAGAAGCCGGGCTACAAGTAGCAAGCCCCGTCAAGGGCCCTCGGTGTCTCCGGTGGAGCGCCAGGAGCGTACGCCTCCACCTTGCCTCCGGTCCAAACACGTGCTAAATTCCTGAAAAAGTGGGCTTAGCCCGCTTTTTTTAGTTTTTGCTGACTGGAGTGGGGGCGGTGCGCGCGAAAGGCCGTCGCGGGGCTGGGGCCCCGCCGGTCGAGGCACGACCGTAAATTATCGGATGGACGACGCGGAGAGGGTGGCGTTGATCGAGGAAGCCGTCGGCCCGGTGGTCGGTGACCACGGGCTCGAGCTGGTCGACCTGGAATGGCGGGGGCTCCGGCCGCGAGGGGTGCTCCGACTCTACGTCGACAAGGCGGGGGGCGTCGGGATCGGAGAGTGCGAGCGCCTGAGCCGGGAGCTCGGGGACGTGCTGGACGCCGCCGCCATCATCGACGGGGGGTATGACCTCGAGGTCTCATCCCCCGGCCTGGACCGGCAGCTCAAGAAGGAACGGGAGTACCGCTGGGCGGTCGGCAAGCAGGTCCGCTGCTGGCTCGCCGGCGGCGCCGAGTTTCAGGGGCGGCTGGTGGAGGTCACGCCCGAGCGGCTGGTGCTGGACCGGGACGGCAAGCGCACCGAGCTCGGCCGGGCCGAGGTCACGAAGGCGCGGTTGGAGGCGGAGGTCCCCTGGCCCCGCAAGGCGTAGAATCTGGGCGAGTCAAGGACACGATGAACCGAGAGCTGATCACCGTCATCGAGCAGATGGGGCGGGAGAAGGGGATCGACAAAGAGATCCTCTTCGAGGCGCTGGAGTCTGCCCTGCTCTCGGCGTCGCGCAAGACCCTGGGCGCCTCGGACAACTGGCGGATGCACATCGACCGCAAGAGCGGCGACCTCCGGGTGTACTGCCGCAAGAAGGTCGTGACCGAGGTCACCGACGACAAGCAGGAGATCAGCCTCACCGACGCCAAGGCACTCAACGCCGACGCCGAGCTCGACGACGAGCTGGAGCTCGAGCAGGAGCGGCCACCTCAGGACTTCGGGCGGATCGCGGCCCAGACGGCCAAGCAAGTGATCCTCCAGAAGGTGCGGGACGCCGAGCGTGAGGGGATCTACTCGGAGTTCGCCGGCAAGGAGGGCCAGATCCTCCGCGGCATCGTCCACCGCATCGAGAAGCGCAACGTGATCCTCGAGATCGGCAAGGCCGAGGCCATTCTGCCCGAGCGCGAGCAGATCCTGGGCGAGCGCTACAACCCGGGCGACCGGATCCGGGCCTTTGTCCTCGAGGTGCGCCGCACGGCCAAAGGTCCGCAGATCTCGCTCTCGCGCACCCATCCGGGCTATCTGGCGCGGCTCTTCCAGACCGAGATCCCCGAGATCCAGGAGGGGATCGTCCTGGTCAAGGCGACCGCGCGCGAAGCCGGTGAGCGGGCGAAGGTCGCGGTCGCCTCGACCAAGCGCGACGTCGACCCGATCGGCGCCTGCGTCGGCCTGCGCGGCACGCGTATCCAGGTGATCAGCCGCGAGCTGCGCGGCGAGAAGATCGACATCATCGAGTGGTCCCACGACCCCGCGACGTTCGTGGCACGGGCTCTCTCGCCGGCGAAGGTGTCGTCGGTGACGATCCACGAGGCCGACAACGAGGGGCAGCCCTCGGCGACGGTGATCGTGCCGGACAACCAGCTCTCGCTCGCCATCGGCAAGAAGGGCCAGAACGCGCGGCTCGCGGCGAAGCTGACGGGCATGCGCATCGACATCAAGAGCGAGTCGGAGGTCGAGGCGGAGCGCTCGCCGAGCGATGCCGTTCCGATCGAGGACCGCGTCGCCCTAGAGATGCTGCCCGGGGTCGACGCCGCGCTCGCCGATGTGCTGGTCGCCGCGGGCCTCGGCTCACCCGGGGCGATCGTCCGGGCCGGGCGAGAGAAGCTGGGCCTCGTCCACGAAGTCGGCGACCGCGCCGACGCGATCTACGCGGCCGCGGAGAAGCTCGTGGCGACGCATCGCGCGGCCCACGAGGCGAAGACCGCACCGGAGATCAGCCAGCCCGATACGCCCCCGGGGGATCCCTCGTGAAGACACCGGCCCGCACGTGTCTCGGGTGTCGAAAGGCTCGGCCGCAGGCCCTGCTCGTGCGGCTGGTGCGGCTGCCGAACGGAACGGTCGTCGCGGACTCCGGGACGCGAGCGGCGGGACGCGGCGCGTACGTCTGTCCCAACGCCGAGTGCGTCGAGCGGGCGCTGAGCCGAGGGCGGCTCGGGCACGCGTTCAAGAAGCCCAGCGAAGCCGGTCCCGATCTGGCGGCAACCGTGCGGGCCGCGGGGCGCGAGGCCGCCGTTCAGGCGACAGAAGCGAGCCCCGAAGTCGCGCTGCTGTACGAGATGGGTGCCAGAGCGACGGGCGACGTCGATGTGATCACGGTGAGATCGTAGGGAAGTGAGGGGACAGTGGCCGCAGCCAAGATAAAGGTGATCGAGCTCGCCAAGGAGCTCGGCGTGACCAGCAAGGACTTGATGGTCGCGGCCGAGGAGATGGGCCACAAGGGCGTTCGGGCCATGAGTCCCGTCGACAGCACGCTCGCGAACGCGCTGCGCGTGAAGCTCGGAAAGGGCCGCGATCTTCCGGAGGCGCCGAAGCCCAAGCGCGTCCCCAAGCCCAAAGTGGCCGACGAGGCCGGGGATGCCGCCGCGGCGGTGGGCGACGGGGGCGCGAAGAAACCCGCGTCGCGATCGAAAAAGGCGAAGACCGAGGAAGAGGCGCCGACGGACGTCAAGCCGGCGGCGACGATCGTGAAGCCGAAGCCGGCCGGGCCCGTTCCCGAGATCACCCCGGAACCGCCGTTCGTGCCGACGCCCGAACCCGAGATCGTCCCGGAGCCGACCATCGACGCTCCGCCACCCGAGCCGATCGCCCCGAGGCCACCGGTGGCGCCGGTCGCTCCACCGCCGGCCCCTGGAGCGCCGAGGAAGCCGGAACCCAAGATCGTTCCGTTCCGGCCGCTCGAGCGCGGCGCGCCGGCGCCCGGGCCGCGCCCGTCACGTCAACCCGCGGGCCCGTTCGCGCCGCCTCGAATGACCGTGGGTCCACCACGACCTGCGGCACCGGCTCCGCCGCCTCGACC
>Ga0137407_10002979_pt1 | contig 11221 bp, 8 predicted proteins | sample CZOMad2_2_16fung_FD_108410 | JGI IMG/M metagenome (GOLD analysis project Ga0137407, IMG submission 108410) | Vadose zone soil fungal communities from Angelo Coast Range Reserve, California, USA - CZOMad2_2_16fungal (Illumina Assembly) | ecosystem: Environmental > Terrestrial > Soil > Vadose zone...
GCCGAGCCTCGCGGAAAAGCTGGCCGTCGCAGGGCACGAAGTCACCTTGGTCACGGGCGTGCATCTGGCCAACTACATGCACTTCACGCTCGAGTATCCGAACATGATGCGGCGCATGCACGAGCTGCACATCAAGGAAGTTCACAACGCCTTCGGTTCTCGCATCGAAAAGGGGCGCCTCGAGGTGTACGACATTTACGGCGACGGCTCCAAGCGCACCTATCGCGGTCCGGGTCACTTGCCGCGCGAGGTCAACAAGAGCCAGCGCTGGGTAGAATTCGACTCGCTGGTTCTCGTCACCGGCCGCCATTCGAACAACAGCCTGTATGCCGAGCTCAAAGCGCGTCACGGCGAGTGGCAGAAGAACGGCGTCAAGGATGTGTACTTGATCGGCGACGCCGAAGCACCGCGTCTCATTGCCGACGCGACCTTCACGGGCCAGCGGCTGGCGCGCGAGATAGAAGAGCCCAAGGCTCAGCAGCCCCTGCCGTATAAGCGCGAAGTCGCAGTCTGGGGCGCGGCGCACATGCCGGGCGGAAAATTCGAGCTCGAGTACAAGACCTGACCGTGAGCCGCACCGACGCTGTCACTCGGATACTTTTCGAGGCGTTCGGAGCAGCCGAGGTGCGGCTCTTCTACTTGCTGGGTTACGCCGCGATAGCGGTATTCTGCTACGGCGTCTATGTGCAGATCCGCAAGTATCGGCGCGGCGCGGCATTGAAGCTCGAGGGAAGTCTTTGGGCAAGGTTCGGCGACATGCTCTCCTCGGTGCTGAGTCACCGCACCATCGACCGCCGCGACCGGGGGGCGGGCGGCGCGCATCGCCTGATTTTCTACGGGTTCATGCTGTTGTTCGCCGGTACCGCGACCATCACGCTGGAATACGATATTCTCGAACCGCTGTTTGGAATCCGTTTCTGGCACGGTGGGTTCTATTTGGTGTTCTCGCTGGTGCTGGATGTGGCCGGCGTCGCGCTGATCGCGGGGCTCGTGTACATGATGTACCGGCGCGGCTGGATGCGGCTGCCGAAGCTCGACTATGCGAGGCCGGACCGGGTACCGGGCGATCCGGACTTCGACCGGCCGCAATACCGCCGCGAAGACTGGGCATTCCTGTGGCTGCTGCTGATCATTGCCGGCACGGGCTATGTGCTGGAAGCGGCAAGGCTCGTTTGGCTGCAGGGCCGCGCGGATGTATGGGACACGCGTTGGTGGTCCCCCGTGGGCGCGCTGCTGGCCGAGGGCATGCGGGCCTCAGGGCTGGGAGCGCAGGGTGGCGGACTGCTCCGCCATGGTTTGTGGTGGTTTCACGGCCTGATCGCGCTGATCCTCATCGCTTTGATTCCTTACACCAAGGTCAAGCACATCTTCACGTCGGCGGCCTCGTTGATGGTGCGCGACCGACTGGCCGCGCAAAGATTGCCGCGGGTTCCTGATTCGCAGGCTGAGGCGGGCGCCGCGAAAATCACCGATTTCAATTGGAAGCAGCTGCTGAACCTGGACGCCTGCACGAAGTGCGGCCGCTGCCACGAAGCCTGCCCCGCCCGCGCGGTCGGTGCGCCGCTGTCGCCGCGCGACGTCATCTTGAGCTTGCGCGAGTTCGCACAGGCGACGCTCGAGTCCGGCGTCGTGCCGGCTGCGGCCGAGCTCGACATCCACGGCAAGGCGCCCGGACAGGTGGCCATGGAAACCCTGTGGTCATGCCGCACCTGCATGGCCTGCGTCGAGATTTGCCCGGTCGCCGTGGAGCACGTGCCCATCATCGTGCAGATGCGCCGCAAGCTGGTCGAAGACGGCGCCATGGATCCCCTGCTGACCAAAACGCTGCAGACGATTCACAAGACCGGCAACTCGTTCGGTGAATCGAAACGCAAGCGCGGCGCCTGGAGCAAGGCCCTGCCCTTCCCGGTCAAGGACGCGCGCAAGGAGCCGGTCGACGTGCTCTGGTTCGTCGGTGACTATGCCTCCTTCGATCCGCGCAATCAGAAGGTCTCGCAGGTTTTCGCCTCGCTGCTGCACGAGGCCGGCGTCGATTTCGGCATTCTTTATGACGGCGAGTCGAACGCCGGCAACGACGTGCGCCGGGTCGGCGAGGAGGGGCTGTATGAAGTGCTGGCGACGGCCAATGTCACCGCGCTCTCGAGCGTGTCGTTCAAATCCGTCGTGACCACCGATCCACATTCCTTCAACACCATTCGCAATGAATATCCCGACTTCGGCGGCAAGTACGAGATCCAGCACTACACGACGCTGCTGAGACAATTGTTCGCAGAGAGGCGCTTGCAAGTCACCCATCCGTTGAAATACCGCGTGACTTTTCACGACCCCTGTCACTTGGGCCGGTTCAACAAGGGCTACGATGCGCCGCGAGAACTTTTGGCCTTGCTCGGCTGCGAACTCGTCGAAATGGGACGCTGCAGGGCGAACTCTTTTTGCTGCGGGGCGGGCGGGGGCAGGATCTGGATCCCCGATCCGGTGGGCTCGGAAAAGCCCGCACAGAATCGGATGAAAGAAGCGGCGGCGATCCCGGGACTCGAGGTCTACGTGGTCAGCTGCCCGAAGGATCTCACCATGTTCGAAGACGCGCTCAAAACCACAGGCAACGAGGGCAAATTCGTGGTCAAGGAACTCATCGAGCTCATTCGCGAAGCCATTCCGGCGCGCCGCGCCGAAGCGGTGCCGGCATGAAGATACTGGTGGCCGTGAAGCAAGTCGCAGCACTCGATGAGGATTTTGCGATCCGCGACGACGGGCGCGATGTCGACCCGGATTTTCTCATCCGTGACTTGAACGAATGGGATGACTTCTCTCTGGAAGAAGCCGTCAAGATCAAGGAGGGCCACCCTGAGCCGGTGGAAGTGGTCGTGGTCTCGGTGGGATCGGACGAAGTCGACGAGTCTCTGCGCAAATGCCTGGCGAAGGGGGCGGACCGTGCGATTCGGGTGTGGGACGCGGCAATCGAAGGTTCTGATTCCATCGCCATCGCGCGAATACTGGCGGCGGTGGCCAAACGTGAAGCACCACAAATGCTGTTTGCCGGCGTGCAATCCTCGGATCAGTCATTTGCATCGACCGGCATCGCTACCGCGGCGTTTCTGAGCTGGCCGCACGCGGCGGTGGTGACCAGTCTGACCTATTCGCCCGGAGCCGAATCAGCCGTTTTCCGGCGCGAGCTCGAGGGCGGTATCTTGCATGAAGTCGAGATTCAATGCCCCGCGGTGCTGACCATCCAGCTCGGCATCAACACTCCGCGATACGCAAGCTTGCGCAGCATCAAGCAGGCCGCGGCGAAGCCGATCGAGGTGTTGTCCCTGGCGGATGTCTCGTTGGGAGCCGCCGACGTGGGCGAAGCGGGCTCCTTGTCGCGAGTGCGCCGCATGTACGTTCCGGATAAGGGCCGCGCGCAGCTCATCCAAGGAGACGCCGCCCAGCAGGCGGCGCGCCTGGCTGAAATCATTCGAGAATTCAAGGGAGCGGCGGCATGAGCGGCGTCCTCGTCATCGCGGAACAGCGGCGCGGGGAGCTGCGTCCGGTATCGCTGGAACTGGTGGGCGCGGCGCAAGGTCTGCGCCGCGCCGGCGAAGAAGTCACCGTTGCGGTCTTAGGGAAGACGCCGGAAGGCTTTGTCAAAGCACTGAGCGTGGCCGGGGTCGACGAGATCGTGACCGTCAAGGTGCCGGCCCCGGAATTCGACCCGGACACTTTCGAGTCTGCGGTGGGCGCGCTGATCGCCGAGCGAACCCCGGATGTGGTGCTGGTCGCCCACAGTGTCGATTCGTTCGGCTATGCAGCAGCGCTCACTGCACGCCTCGGACTGGGGTTTGCCACGGATGTGTTCAAGGTGGAACGCGTCGAGGGCGAACTGGTGGCGACGCGCGGCGGTTACGGTCAGAAGGTCAATGTCGAGGTGGACTTCCCTAGGCGAGGCACGGTGCTGCTTGCGATTCGCGGCAACGTATTCAAGGCCCCTGAACAAGCCGCCTCCCCGCGAGTTACACCTTTTGACGCGCCGCAAGTAGCGAGCCGCTCAGCGGGCCGCGAGTTCATTGAATTGAGCGCCGGCGACGATGTCGACATGACGACGGCCGAGTTCATTCTGACCATCGGCCGCGGCATCGGCGAAGAGGCCAAGGTCCCGCAATTTCGCGAGCTGGCGGATGCCATCGGCGCAACCCTCGGCTGTTCCAGGCCCATCGCCGACGCGGGCTGGCTGCCGAAGAGCCGCCAGGTGGGCCAGTCCGGCAAGACGGCGAGCGCCTGCAAGCTGTACATCGCCATGGGTGTTTCCGGCGCCATTCAACACCTTGCGGGCATGAAGCACGTCAGCACCATCGTCGCCGTCAACACTGACGCCGAGGCATCGATTTTCGGGGTGGCCAAATATGGCATCGTGGGAGACGTCTTTGAGATTGCCGATGAACTACGCCGTTTGTTTTGATTATGAGTTCTTAAATACTCTCGGACGGGGTCGCTTCGACTTTTTCATGCGCTTCGCGCAGATATCAACGGGGTCGGGACGACCCCGTCTGTGAATGTTTAAGAGGGATAATCATGAGTTCGACTGCTGACATAGCCACCGTCGATACCGCCGCCAAGAGCGCGGGCTTGGAGCGCGGCATCGATTGGACCGGGGCTTTCTGGGTGGCCAGCGGCGTGCCGCCCTTGGTACTGTTCTCCATCGGCGCCGTGGCGGCGACCGTGGGCAAGTTGTCCTGGGTCATCTGGATGGCCTCGATCGCGATGGGCTTCATTCAATCCTTCACGTACGCCGAGATCGCGGGCCTCTTTCCCAACAAGGCGGGCGGCACATCCATCTATGGTGCGATCGCCTGGGTCCGGTACGGCAAGCTGGTCGCGCCCATTTCCGTCTGGTGCAACTGGTTTGCTTGGTCGCCCGTGCAGGCGACAGGCTCGGCATTGGCGGCGGGCTACATATTGAGCGGCTTGTTCGCTCCGGATGCGGCAATCAATACCTGGCAGCTGACATTGCTCGATCTCGGCTACCTCAAGACGGGCTTGAGCTTGCGCATCAATGCCGTCTTCGTGCTCGGCGCCGTCATCTTGCTGGCGGTCAAGTTCATCCAGGACGGCGGTATTCTGCGATCGGCGAACACCACGAAGATCTTGGGCGTATCGGCGATGATCCCTCTGCTGCTGATCGGCATCGTGCCCTTGCTGACGGGCGATATCGTCAAGGCCAACTTCTTTCCGCTCGCGCCACTGGCGCACGACACCCTGGGACGCGTCGCCGACGGCACTTGGAATATGGCGGGAGTTACCGTGATTGCCGCGGGAATGTTCCTCGCTGCCTGGTCCACCTACGGCTTCGAAACCGCGGTGTGCTACACGGGAGAATTCAAGAACCCCAAGACCGATACTTTCAAAGCGATTTTCTACTCCGGATTGCTGTGCGTGGTCGTGTACACCCTGGTGCCGTTCGCTTTCCAGGGCTATCTCGGATTGGGCACTCTGGTGCACCCCGCGGTCGTCGACGCCGCCGGCCATGTGACCACCGCCGCGGAGTACGGCGGCATGCTGGCGCCCGACATCTACAGCGGCATGGGTGTCGCGGCCATCATGGCCAATATGGTTCATGCCGGCCGGCTGGTCGGGGTGATCGTAGTGATCATGCTGATACTTGCGCTCGTGCTCTCGCTCATGACGTCCATGGCGGGCTCCTCGCGCACGCTCTATCAGGCGTCGCTGGACGGATGGTTGCCGAAATACCTTGCCAAGGTGAACTCTCATGGCGCGCCGACGAATGCCATGCTCACCAATCTCGGATTCAACCTCGTGCTGCTCCTGCTGTCCGATTCGGTGTTCGTCATCGGTGCCGCCAACATCGGCTATCTGATCTTCAATTTCCTGAATTTGAACGCGGGCTGGATTCACCGGCTGGACCGCCCACGCCAGGACAGACCCTGGCGTGCTCCGACCTGGATTCTCGCCGCCGGCGCGGTATTGTCCTTTGTGAATCTCGCCTTCATGGGATTCGGAGCGGACGTTTACGGCGCCGGAACTCTCAAGACCGGCCTGATCTTCGCGGCGCTCATCGTGCCGGTGTTCGTCTACCGCCACTTTATTCAGGACAAGGGGACCTTTCCGCAGGAGATGGCGGACGACTTGGAAATGGCGGATGGGGAACGCATCATCAAGCGGGCCGGTATCTGGCCCTATGCCGTGTTGGCGTTGGGAATCGCCGTGGTGGCCGTCACCCATCGGTTCGCGGTTTACTAGCCATGCTGGTCACCGGGATCAAGAGCAAGCCCGTCTACGCACCGCTGCAGGCGGACACTCGCGGCCGCTATCATTTGATGCTCGGGATGGGCGTGGGCGCGGCGCCCCTGCTGCGGGTGATTGACGAAATGCGCATCGGCGGAGCGCAGGCATTGCAACATACGCGAGTGCTGTTCGTGCCCGATGCCGGGGCAGCCAATGCCGGCGCGGCGGCCGCAATCGAACGCTTCCGTACCGCGGCGGTCGGCAACGTGCAGACTTTCCCAGGCACGCCTGCGCTGCTCGAGGAGTTCAGAACTACGCTGGGAAAGTCTCTGATGGGCACCCGCCTCTATGTGGCCGGACCCGAAAGCTTCATCGGACTCGCCATGAAGATCGCGCTCGAATTCAATCTCAACAAGGACGAGATTCGCGCCGAGGAATGCGGCACCCTGGCACGGCGTGTCTACTGCATTCACTGCCGGGCCACTACCGAAACGGTACGGACCAACATTGTGCAATGTATCGCATGCAAGCGATGGCTCCTGGTGCGCGACCACTATTCGCGCCGTCTGGCTGCGTACATGGGCGTCATGGTGGACGCCGAGGCGCCAGGCGAGTTGCCGCCGCTCAAGGAGGCATTCCTGTGAACGACGCGCAAACCCTGGCCGTCGAAGTCGTCGGTGTCGAGCAGGTGACGCCGCTGATCAAGCACTTCAAGCTCGCAGCGGCGGGCGGCGGTAGCCTCCCTGCATTTTCCGGCGGCTCGCACATCATCGTGGTGATGCAGGGCGCGGAACGCGTGCACCGCAATCCCTATTCGTTGCTCGGCTCGCCGCAACAGCTGGACACCTATGAAATCGGCGTCCGGCGGATGGAAGAAAGCCGCGGCGGCTCGCATTTCATGCATGACACGGTCACGGTCGGCAGCCGCTTGGAAATTGCGCATCCGGTGAATCTGTTCGGCCTGGATAAGATTGCACGCAAGCATGTGTTGATCGCCGGCGGTATCGGCATCACGCCGTTTCTCGCGCAACTCGAGGATTTGCACGGCGGCGCCGTTCCCTACGAGCTGCATTACTCGGTCCGCTCTGCCGAACACGCCGCGTTCCTGGAGCGCTTGCGCCGGCGCGAGGGCGAAAGACTTCACATGTACTATGACAGTGAAGGACAGATGATTCCCTTCGAGACGCTGCTCGCGACTCAACCCTTGGGCACCCATGTCTACGTCTGCGGTCCCGCGGGCATGATCAATCACGTCATCAACACCGCACGGTCCTGCGGCTGGCCCGACAGCCACATCCATTGGGAGCAATTCAGCGCACCGCCGGTCGGCGACGCCTTCGAGGTGTTTCTCGCCCGCTCGATGATCAGCGTGCATGTTCCTCACGATCAAAGCCTGCTCGAAAGCATCGAGGCTGCCGGCGTGGAGGTTCCCTATCTTTGCCGCGGCGGCGTGTGCGGCTTTTGCCATACTCGGGTGCTCGACCTCGACGGCGAGCTGGTGCACAACGATCATTTCCTCTCGGACGCGGATAAGGCCAAGGGCAACAGCATCATGCCCTGCGTATCACGGGCGCGCTGCAAGCGCCTGGTCCTCGATCTGTAGGAGCACATCATGAATATCAAAGATCTATCTCTTAATCGGCGCGCTTCGCGCCGCTGCACCTACGGGGTCGCATCGACCCCGTTGACAGTCCGCCCAGGGGGCGGGACAACATGAACGCCGCATTCAACCTGCAAGAGACCTTCCGCGACGACTTCAGCTACCGCAACAGTCCGCGGGCGATTCGCCGATTTCCGCTGCCCTTTGCCGAAGACAGCTACATGTATTCGGTGAACATCGAACCGCATCTGCCCGGTCCGCCGGGTTCGGTCACGGAGTTCGCCTTCGACGTCGATGAACACTATGTCGCGGAATGCCGTGAACGGGCGACCGTCCTCGCCTCCGAACCGCTTCGATACCAGGCCCTGCCCCATATGATGAGCTCGCAATGGGATTGCCTGGAACTGATCATGGAGTCCCTCGCCAGGGACTATCCGGCGCACTTCTCGCTCTCCAGGCAGGGAAACCTTTGGCACTGGATCAATCGGCCGCTCGGGATCGATCAGAGATTCACCTTCGGCGATGCCGCCACCCTGCCGCGCGAGCCCCTCGACTACATCACGCGACAGGCACAGGGCGACTTCGTCGTGATGGACCAGCGCGAGGGAGATTTATGGGCCGAGGCCGGCATGGTGACGACTCAGGCCGACTGGTCCTTGGACTTCGACCTCGGCATGACTTTCAAGGAATGGCATGGACCGGTGCCGCTCGCGCACGAACTCGGGGTGTTCGACCGGGCGCTGAAATTCTTGCTCAACCTGAGGTTGGGCCAGCCGGTGCGGCGCCTGAATTGGACCATGACCATCCATCCGCGTCTGGATACGTCGCCCGAAAATTATCCGCATTGGGGTAGGGATCGCGCCACGGTGACGGCGCAAAATGCCGGCGACTTGGTACATTTGCGGGTGGAGCTGCAGGGACTGTGGCGACTGCCGCGCAGCAATGCCATCGTTTTCGGCATTCGTTGTTATTTGATCAGTCTGCGCGAGCTGGCGACGGTGCCGAAATGGGCGCGCCGCGTGCACCGGGTGCTGCGAGATCTGCACCCCGCGCTGGTCGACTACAAGGGATTGACGCGTTATAGGGACGCGGCGGTGGAGTGGCTGGCGCCTTTCGATGACGGCTCACCCACCACCCCGGGCACCGCACCGGAATAAACGAGCGCTGATGGCGCTGATACATTGACTCACTCTGGAGGCTTTTATGGCACTTAGCTGGCGTACCTCGGTTTTGGCCGATCGGCATCGGGCGCTCGGATCGAAGCTCGAGGACTGGAATGGGATGGGTACGGCGTGGACCTATTCGAAAGATGTGGCCCAGGATCACGTAGCCATCCGCACCAAAGCGGGTTTGATGGACGTGTCGGGCCTGAAAAAGCTGTATCTCGTCGGGCCGCACGCCTCCGCCGTGCTGAACTATGCGACCACCCGCGACGTCACCAAGATCTATCCGGGAAAATCCGCCTACGCCTGCATGTTGAACGAGGCCGGGTATTTCATCGAAGACTGCATCCTGTATCGCCTGGGGCCGAACTCGTGGATGGTGGTGCACGGCAGCGGCGCCGGTCATGAAACCCTGACCAAGTACGTGGTCGGCCGCAACGCCGCAATGATCGTCGACGATGATTTGCACGACCTGTCGCTGCAAGGCCCGGTGGCGGTCGATTTCCTGGCGAAACATGTTCCCGGTATTCGCGACCTCAAATATTTTCATCACATGCCGGCGACGTTGTTCGGCCGTCCCGTGACGATCTCGCGAACCGGCTACACCGGCGAGCGCGGCTATGAGATCTTTTGCAAGGGCGAAGACGCCGGCCTCATCTGGGACACCATCCTCACCGAAGGCAAGCCGCTCGGCATCATTCCCACCTGCTTCACCACATTGGATTACTTGCGCGTCGAAAGTTATCTCTTGTTCTATCCGTACGACATGTCCCAGATGTATCCCTTCGACAAGGACCCGCCCGGCGACAGTCTCTGGGAACTCGGCCTCGACTTCACCGTGAGCCCGGGGAAGAACGACTTCAACGGCGCGGACGCACATTTCCGGTTGAAGGGAAAGGAGCGCTTCAAGATCTTCGGCTTGAGCGTGGACGGCAAGGCGCCCGCGGACATGGGCGATGCGGTGTATTCGGGCGACAAGAAGGTGGGCGTCGTCACCTGCGCCATGGTGTCGACTTTGACCGGTAAGTCCATGGCCATCGCGCGCCTCGATGTCCCCGCCGCCGTTCACGGCACCCCGCTGCAGATTCGCGGCAAAAATGTCAAAGGGCCCGCGACGGCGCATACTCTGCCCTTCGACGATGTCGAAAAGAAAAAGCGCACGGCGGTGGGCTGACATGCAGACCAAGCTATTGATCAACGGGGTGCTGGTTGCCGGTGAGGGCCCGGTCGAGCGGATATTGGATCCGGCGACCGGCTTGATGCTAGCCGAGGTTCCGGAAGCCACTTTAAGCCAAATGAATGCTGCGGTTGCCGCAGCCGAAGCGGCTGCGCCGGCGTGGGCTCAGACCACGCCTAAGGACCGCGCGGCGCTGCTGTTGCGGCTCGCCGACCGGATCGAAGCGGACGGCGCCGCCTACGCCAAGCTCGAATCCGACAATACGGGCAAGCCGCTGGCCGCGGCGCTCAACGACGAGATCCCGGCCATAGCCGACGTGTTTCGGTTCTTCGCCGGCGCGGCGCGCGTCCAGCACGGCGCCCTGGCCGGCGAATACCTGCCGGGCTACACCAGCATGATCCGGCGCGATCCCGTCGGAGTCGTCGCCTCGATCGCGCCTTGGAATTATCCTCTGATGATGGCCGCATGGAAGCTCGGGCCCGCGCTCGCCGCCGGCAACACCGTGATTTTGAAGCCGTCCGAGCAAACACCCTTGACGGCGCTGAAACTCGCGGCCGCGCTCGCGGAGCTCTTTCCCAAGGGAGTCGTCAACATCATCTGCGGCCGCGGCGAGACCGTGGGCGCACCCTTGGTGTCGCACCCGCGCGTTCGCATGGTGTCCCTCACCGGCGATGTGTCGACCGGTCAGAAAATTCTTGCCGCGGCGGCCGGCAATCTCAAGCGCACCCATCTCGAACTCGGCGGCAAGGCCCCGGTCATCGTGTTCGACGATGCCGATCTCGACGCCGTGGTCGCCGGTGTGCGGACTTTCGGCTTCTATAATGCGGGGCAGGACTGCACTGCGGCGTGCCGCGTCTACGCCGGCGCCAAGATCTACGACAAGCTGGTGGCCGATCTCAGCGACGCCGTACGCTCATTGAAAGTCGGACTGCAGACCGAGGCCGGCGTTGAAATGGGACCGCTCATTTCCGCCGAGCAACGGACCCGCGTAGGGGGGTTTGTCGAGCGCGCCGCAGCAACCCGGCACATGGAAATCACCACCGGCGGAAAAGCCCGCGC
>Ga0137407_10002980_pt1 | contig 11220 bp, 9 predicted proteins | sample CZOMad2_2_16fung_FD_108410 | JGI IMG/M metagenome (GOLD analysis project Ga0137407, IMG submission 108410) | Vadose zone soil fungal communities from Angelo Coast Range Reserve, California, USA - CZOMad2_2_16fungal (Illumina Assembly) | ecosystem: Environmental > Terrestrial > Soil > Vadose zone...
CCGGCCGTGAGCCGATTGCCTCCCGGGGCGGCGCTGCCCGCTAGGCGATCGCTGCCCGCGAGGCGATCGCTGCCCGTGGCCGGATCAGCGGCGGCTATGCGGCGGCTGCTCTCGTCCCGCAGCCATGTCGTGTAGTCGCCGCGGGCCACGGCGCGCATTGCCCGCAGCCGCGCGATGACGGCGACCGACAGGAACAGCGCCACCCGTGGCGCCATCCGGGGGTCACTGCGGACGATCGCCAGCAGGTCGGACATCCGGGTCCGCGCGGTGGAGGCTGGCGCCTGCTCCGTCCGCTCGATCTGGGCAACCCCCGTGGCGGCGCGGACCCGGCGGCGCAGCAGATCGCCGAACGTCCGTGAGGTGTGAAAGACAACGCGAGCGCTGGGGACGATGGCCCGCTCATGCGGCGCGAACGACAGCGATGCGGCCAGGTCGTCGGCGAGTAACGGCGGCAGGCTGGCAATGCGCTCGTGCCCCTCCTCAGCGATGGCGATCACGCCCCGGCCGAACAGCCCGCTGCGAACCGCCGGCAGCCGCCGCCAGACCTCGTAGTACCAGCGCACCGTCCAGTGCGCTCCGGCCATGTCCAGCACGAGCGCAGGCGCCGCGGCCAGCACCCCCGGCTTGCGCAACGCTGCCTCTAGTTCCTTGACGTCCTCGGCCCGCAGTTCGATATCCGCGTCGGCATAAATGCGCGGATAATCGGCGGCTGCGCCGTCGCCGGCCACCAGTGCCGCATGCTTGCAGGCGACTGGAATGGACAATAGCCGTACGCAAGGGCCGAAGGACGCCGCTACCTCAGCCGTGTTATCGGTGCAGCCGTTGGCAACCACGATGATGTCCAGGCCACTCGCTGAACCGGCGGGCACGAGCTGGCTGAGCAGGCGCCCTATCACCATGCCCTCGTTGTGCGCGGGAATCACGAAAGTGGTCATGGCGAAACAGTATGGATGGCAGACGGTGCCATCCGGCGGGTTATTCGAATGCCCCGCAGAGCGTATTTTGCAAATGTCCCATAATGGCCTGCCCCATTTTCCGATTTGACTATAAATGAAACCCTCTGTCGCGGACCGATATTTGTTCGGCGCGGAAGTACGAGCACGACGTGCCCGCCGTCAACAGCCGCCTGGACACCCTGCAGGCCGTCGTGCTGTCGGCGAAGCTGCGCCGCCTGGCGGCCTGGAACGCGGCCAGGCGCGAGGCCGCGGGCCGCTACCACGAGCCGCTGGCCGGCCTGCCCGGCGTCGTGTGTCCGTGCTCGCGGCGGCGATCCAGTAGGCCGGCCGGCCAGGTGCGGCAGGCCCGTCAGCCCGGCGCGGCGAGGACCTCGCGCAGCTTGGTCAGCAGGGCCGTCTTCGAGAAGGGCTTCTCGATCAGGTTGACACCGGGCTCCAGCGCTCCCTGAGCGCTCAGCAGGCCCTCGGTGTAACCGGACATGAAGACGACCCGTACGCGCGGCACGGCGGCGCTGATCCGATCGGCGACTTCCCGGCCCAGCATCTTCGGCATCACCACGTCGGTCAGCAGCACATCCACCTGGCCTGGTCGGCTGGTCACCATGTCAACCGCCTCATGGCCACTGGCAGCGGCAAGTACCTGGTAGCCGCTGCGTTCCAGCATCCGCCTGGTCACCTCCCGCATTGCCGCCTCGTCCTCGACGATCAGCACCACCTCGCCGTCGCCGCTTTCCGACCGCGGCGCGGGCAGTTGCACAGCATCGTCGCTGGATTCGGTGATCGGCAGCAGCACGGTCAGCGTGGTGCCCATCCCGGGCTCAGAGTAGATTCGCGCGGTCCCGCCAGCCTGCGCGATGATCCCGTAGACGGTGGCCAGGCCCAGCCCGGTGCCTTCGCCCTTGGGCTTGGTGGTGAAGAACGGCTCAAAGACTCGCTCGATGACATCCTTGGGGATCCCTACGCCCGTGTCGCTTATTTTCAGGCTGACGTACCGGCCCGGCGCCAAGTTGGGTCGATCGGTCGCATACGTCTCGTCCACCCGCGTGTTGGCCGTCTCCAGGGTCAGCATCCCGCCCGCCGGCATCGCGTCCCTGGCGTTGACTGCAAGGTTGACAAGGACCTGCTCGATCTGGCCGCCATCGACGAGCGTAAGGCCGAGGTCTGGCGCCAGCCGGGTGACAAGCTCCACGTGCTCGCCGAGCGTGCGGACCAGCAGTCGCTCCAGGCCGGCGACCAGGTCGTTGAGGTTGAGCACGCGCGGCTGCACGACCTCGCGGCGCGCGAACGCCAGCAGCTGATGGGTGAGGCTGGCGGCCCGCTCAGCGGCCTTCTCGACCTGCTCGATGTCCTCGCGGACGGCCTGCCATTGCACCTGCGGCGGATCCTTCGCCACTTCCTCGCTGACAAATGCCGCGTAGTTGGAGATGACGCCCAGCAGGTTGTTGAAGTCGTGGGCCACGCCGCCCGCCAGCTGGCCCAGGCTCTCCAGCCGCTGGGACTGGTGCAGCTGGGCCTCCAGCCGTGCCCGCTCGGCCTGGGACTTGAGCCGCTCGTGCTCGGCCTGGGCATGCGCCCGGTCTCGTTCCGCCTGGGACGTGAGCCGCTCGCGGTCCGCCTGAGCCTCCAGCCGGTCTGTCACGTCCCGGACGGCGGCGGTGATCAGGATGCCTTCGCCAGTATCGATGGTGGACAGCGAGATCTCCGCGGGGAACGTACTGCCGTCTCGCCGGCGCCCGGCGAGTTCAATCCCGGCACCCATCGGCCGCGGCATGGGATCGGCCATATACCCGGTCCGTAGCTGCGGGTGCGCGGCGCGCACGGCGTCGGGGACCAGGATCTCGATGGGCTGGCCGACCAATTCGTCCCGCTGGTAGCCGAAGAGCCGCTCCACCTGGGCGTTGACCAGCGCGATCCGGCCGTCAGCCGCCACGCACACCATCGCGTCCGGCGCCGCCTCCAGCAGCGCGACCGATCGGTGGTCGTCCAGGTATTTCACGTTGGCACCCCGAGTACTCGTTAAAGATGCTTGAAGATCTTTATTTTTTACGCAGCCTTCGTGCCTGACTGCCTCGGCAGCACGAGCCGGGCTCGCCATGGCTGATCGTGGATGTCGACCTGAGCCGCGGCTCCGAGCGCGAAAGCTAGCTCGCCGAGCGCTGCCCGCGCCGCCGCCGGATCGCTCGCTGGTCGTTCATCCCGGCTGGCCGCGGTGAGTGCCAGCTCGATCCGGATCTCGTCGGCCTCGGTTCGCACCGCAACATCCGCCCGCATGGGCAGGCTGGCGGGCAGGATGCCGAGCAGCATCAGCTCGGCGACGTCCGCGATGACGGGTATCTCGGTCGCGGTCGGCACTGCGGCCAGGGCATCAGAGTGCACGGTGGCCGGCCCGGCGAGCAGCCATGCGGTCCGCTGCCTGAGCGCATCGGCCAGCGTGGTCTGTGCCATCAGGGACGTCCAGTGCCCGTCGATGAGCCAGCGCAGCGATCCCGCTGCCGCATCCAGCTGCTGCATCGTCGCCGCGAGTCGAGGCGCCGGCACCGGTATCTCTGACCGGGCCATCTGCAGGTCGAGGGCGACGGCGGTCAGTCCCTGGATCGGGCCGTCGTGCAGGAAGTCGACCAGCTCATGGCGCTCACGCTCGCGTAGCCGGCGGACGATGCCCAGCAGCTGCCATGCCTGCGGGCCGGCCGCGCCGGGGCGGCTGGCTGCTGGCGGCTCTGTCACTGGAGCGCGGGTGCCTGAGCCGGAGGAGACGCCCGCCCCGGAACCGGCGGCACGGGCGGCGGGCACCTGATGGAGTGCGTGCACGGCGGTCAGCAGCTCGGCCAGCTTGAACGGCTTGGTCAGGCGCGCCACGCCAGCGGGGATGGTGTCGGCCGCCCCGCCCGTCATCACCAGGCATTTCCCTGCGGCCGCCGGGTCCTCCGACCGCAGCGCTTCGATGAGGTCCATGCCCCGGTCAGGGCCCAGGCCGGCATCGACAAGCACGGCGTCGTATCCGGCGGGGTCCATCGCGCGCGCCTGGGCGAGGGTAGCGGCGACGTCGACCTGGTAGCCGCTGGTGCTCAGGGCGCGGTGGATCAGTATGCGCATCTCGTCGACGTCATCGACGACGAGGACCCGCCGGCCACCCGAGCTTCCCTCCAAGGCGTCAGCCCTTTCACTGCGGCCAGCTCGCCGCGGCCGAGCTCCATGGGGCGGCGCTGGGAATCACAGATGTAGCATTCAGTAAGCTTTCAACTACGAAGAGTAGCATATTGACCAAGAAGGCTCGTTGCTGAGAGCAACGATTTGCCGAGGGTGGGCCGGCGGCCGGCCCGGCACCGTCCGCGGGCGGCGGTCTGGCGGGGAAGGGGTTCTCGATGACGGGGAACGGCAGCGCGCGGGCCAGTGGCAACCAGCCAAGCGGCAGTCAGGCCAGCGACCGGGGCAGCGCGCGGGCCAGTGGCAACCAGCCAAGCGGCAGTCAGGCCAGCGGCCGGGGCAGCGCGCGGGCCGCCACCGTCGCGCGGGTGAGCGGCAGCCAGGCCAGCGGTAGCCGGCTCAGCGGCAGCCAGGCTGGCACCGCGCAGGAACGGATCAGCGTGTTCCTGCTCGACGATCACGAGATCGTCCGCCGCGGCCTGCGGGACCTGCTATCCGCCGAACCGGACATCGACGTGATCGGCGAGGCCGGGACGGCGGAGTCGGCGCTGGCCCGGATGCCTGCGCTGCGGCCGGACGTGGCGGTCCTTGATGTGCGACTGCCGGACGGTGACGGGGTGTCGGTATGCCGCGAGATCCGGTCCACGCTTCCCGGGACTGCCTGCCTGATGCTCACCTCGTACGGGGATGATCGGGCGCTGCTCGGCGCGATCATGGCTGGCGCGGCGGGCTACGTGCTCAAGCAGGCATGCGGCTCGGACCTGGTCAGCGCGGTGCGGGCGGTGGCGGCCGGCCAGTCGACGCTGGACGCGGACGCGGCGCAGCGGGTGATGGCGCGGCTGCGTGAGCGCATGTCCAGCGTGGACCCGCTTTCGGCGCTGACCGATCAGGAGAAGAAGGTCCTGGACCTGGTGGGCGAGGGACTGACCAACCGGCAGATCGCGGAACGCATGTTCCTGGCCGAGAAGACCGCGAAGAACTACGTGTCCTCCCTGCTCACCAAGCTGGGCATGCAGCGGCGCTCGCAGGCCGCGGCCTTCGTCGCGCGGCTCGCCGGCGACACCGGCGACTAACCGGTCTCGCCACGCCCACCACCAGCCCTCTCGCCTGGTCCTGCGCCTTCGGCGAGTTGTGTGCTCGGCCGGGATGGCCGCCGGGAGGCCTTACGGCCTGAGCCGTTGTGCCTGGGTCCTAAAGACGGGGACAATGCCCCTCCTGGTACGGGGAATCCGGCTCTGTGCGGCGGTCCTGCATATCGCGAACAGTGGTTATCACAACACGACTCGCAAATGAAAGCAGGACACGTCATGACCAACGAGACCGGACGCGGCAGCCGCTCCACTCCAGACCCGTCCAAGCAGCCCAGCCGCCACCGCGGGAATCGGCTGGCGTGGTCTGTCGGCATTATCGCGGTCGGCACCATCTCTATCGCGCTGATCGCCACCCAGCTCATCCCGTCAACGTCGTTCGCCAGCACGAATCCCACCAATTGCGCGGCAGCGCCCAGCAAGTGCGGTCTCCCCGACGCGACGAACAGCGGGGTGCTGGCCGGGACGGTCCTGAAGACGGTCCCCGCCCAGGTATCTTCCGGGCCGGGCTGGACCAGCACCGCCGACGGGTCGGTCCACGTCACTGGCAACGGCGCTGTGCTGGTAGGCCTGTACATTCCCGGCACCCTGGACATTACCGGTGACAACGTCACCGTCAAGAACGTCAAGATCGTTACCGACGGGAACTTCGGCATCAGCCTGCGGAGCATCGCCGGCGTTACCATCCAGAACACCATCATCGCCGGCCAGAACGCCGACGCCGGCCGCGTGAACTATGGCATCGACGACGTCTCCGGCGACTCCACCGGCATGATCATCAAGAACAACGACATCTCGCTGGCCCGCACCGGCATCCAGGTCGGCTCCGGGCAGATCACCGGCAACTACATCCACGACCCCGGCTACATCGCCGGTGACCACACCAACGGCATCTACGTCAACGGCGGCACCAAGCCGATGACCATCAGCGGGAATACCATCTACGACCCCCGCACCCAGACCGACGCCATCAACCTGGACGCCTCCGGCGCCAGCGGCCAGTTGGTCGCGAACAAGACGGTCACCGGCAACCTGCTGGCCGGCGGGGGCTACACCGTCTACGGCGGCAACGCCCTGGCCGCGGTCACCTCGAACATCGTCATCTCGAACAACCGCTTCAGCACCCTGTACTACGCCAAGAGCGGGCTCTACGGTGCCGGTGCCTACTTCACCGCCGCCGCGCCGGGCAGTTCATGGAGCGGCAACACCTGGGACGCGACCGGCCTGGCCGTTCCCGCGCCATAATCACCCATCAGCCCAGCGCCCGCCTGCCGTCACGGCAGGCGGGCGCAGGCATGTGCACAGCCCGGCGTCGCCTGCCCGCACGAGCACGCAGGCGGCGCGGGCGCGTGCTGGCCGGCGCGGCGCTGGCCGCGCCGGCGACACGGCGGACGATGCCCAAACCGCAATCCCGTTTCGTGTACGCATGGTAGTTTGCTCGTCACGCAGTGCAGCAGGCGTCGTTGGATGCCTGCCTGTCGCCAGACCGGACGGTGTCCTGCCCGGCCGGACGTACGGCACGTCACCGGCCGAAAGTGAGGTTCCACTGAACGCGCGCCTGCTCCTCCTCATCGCCGGAGCTGCCGTGATCGCCGCCCTCGCGTCGGTTTTCCTCCTGTACCCCCAGCCGGTCCCGGCGGCGGAGCATCACTCCGCGCCGGTGCCGCAGGAATGTGCGGCGGCGCACAGGACCTGCGGGTTTCCTGACGCCACGAACAGCGGGATTCCGGCCGGGACTATCCTGCGCACGGTGCCGGCGCAGGTGTCGTCCGGGCGGGGCTGGACCAGCACCCCCGACGGGTCGGTGCACGTCACCGGCGACGGCGCGGTGCTGTCCGGGCTGTACATTCCCGGGACCCTGGACATCTCCGCCTCGCACGTGACGATCAGGGACGTGCGGGTCGTTACCGGCGGGAACTTCGGCATCAGCCTGCGGCACACCACCGGCGTGATCATCGAGAACTGCACGATCTCCGGTGCCAACAAGACCTCAGGCCGAGTGAATTACGCGATCGACGACGTGTACGGCGATTCGACCGGGATGGTGATCAAGGCCAACAACATCTCGTACTTCAGGACCGGTGCACAGGTCTCGACGGGCTTGATCAGCCGGAACTACATTCACGACCCCGGGTACCTGCCCGGTGACCACACCAACGGCATCTACGTCAACGGCGGCACCAGGCCCCTGACCATCAGCGGGAACACCATCTTCAACGACCTCACCCAGACGGACGACATCAACCTCGATGCCTCCGGCACGCTCAGGCAGGCCGTCGCCAACAAGATCGTCACCGGCAACCTGCTGGCCGGCGGCGGCTACAGCATCTACGGCGGCGCCGCCCTGCGCGCCGCTACCTCGAACATCGTCATCAAGGGAAACCGTTTCAGCAAGCGCTACTACCCCCATGGGGGCAGGTACGGCCCGATTGGCTACTTCGACTCCCGCGGCCGGGGCAACGTCTGGTCGGGCAATGTCTGGTCCGGGCCGATCCGCCGTGACGCCGGCGTGGACCGCTCCGGGCAGGCGAACGTGATCCCGTCGCCGTGACTGCCGGGCGCTGGCGCGGCGCAGGCCGGCGTCGCCGGTCATGACGGGCGACGGCCGTGGCCCGGCCGCGCTGACCAGGCCGCTGCCCGAGGCACGCGCGGCACCGCGCAGCGTCGACGCGGTCACGCTGCTGTCCTGTTACCTGCTCCTGCTGATGGTCATCCCGCCCCGCCTCGTCGTCGGGTCGTTCGGCGGGGCGGGCGCGCCGGCCGCCCTGTTCGCTGCTGTGCTGCTGGGCTGGTACCTGATCGCCCGCCAGCATCCGGCGCTGTCGCTGGACAGGGGCCCGCAGCCGGTCCGGGTGGCCGGGATCATCTTCGGCTGCTCCATCATCGCCGCGTACATCGCGGCGAACCGCGGTGCGCTACCCCAGTTGCAGGAGAACGGCGCTGACCGCGGGCTCATCCTGCTGTCCGGGTGGCTGGGCGTGCTCCTGCTCGCAGCCGACGGGATCGACCGGGCGGACAGGCTGGCCGTGCTGCTCCGCCGGATCGTCATGGGCGTCACGGCGCTGGCCGTGCTGGGGATCGCGGAGTTCGTCACCGGCAGGGCGCTCGCGCAGTACCTCTCGATCCCGGGCCTGACCGTGCACGCGCAGATCTCGGACCTGGCGAACCGCTACGGGCTTGTCCGCGTCATCGCGACGGCAGCGCAGCCGCTGGAGTTCGCCGCGGTGCTGGCGATGAGCCTGCCGATCGCCATCCACCGGGCTCGCTTCGCGCCCGCGGCGCAGCGGAACCGCCGCTGGCTGCAGGTCGCGCTCATCGGCGCGGCCATGCCGATGACCGTGTCGCGCTCGGCCTTCCTCGGGCTCGCCGTGATCGGCATCGTGCTCCTGCCCACCTGGCCGAAACGTAACCGGCGGCTCGCCTATCTCTGCGTGCTGGCCGCGCCGGCCCTGGTGTGGCTGGCCACGCCGGGCCTGCTGGCCCATTTCAGCCAGCTCTTCGGGCAGCTGGGCACGGACCAGAGCAGCATGTCCCGGGCCGGCGCGATCTCGCTGGCGGCGCCCTTCGTCGCCCACCACCCCTGGTTCGGCCAGGGGTTCCAGACCTTCTTCCCGCAGACCTACTTCTTCGTCGACGACCAGTACGTCACCACGCTGATCGAGACCGGGATCGTCGGCGCGGTCGCGCTGCTGGCGCTCTTCGTGACCGGATGGCTCACCGCGCGCAGCGCGCGCCTGGCGGCATCCGATGCTGCGTCACGTGACCTCGCGCAGTGCCTGGCCGCCTCGGTGGCAGTAGCCGCTGCCTGCTTCGCGACTTTCGACGTGCTGGCGTTCTCGATCGCGTCCGGCCTGTGCTTCCTGCTGCTGGGCTGCACCGGGGCGGCCTGGCGGCTGGCACGCGCGCAGACCGGGCCGGGCGCGGCCAGCCGGTCAGCCTCGAAGGGTCTGGTAGGCCATCTGGTCGGCGGGCCGCGGGCGCCGGTCCGCGAGCAGCGCCGCGTCCCGTAGCCGCCGCCGGGCGGCCCGGCCATCCACGATCACCGGGATCCCGAGCGCGAGCAGCAATCCGGCCGCTCCCGCCAGGACCAGCGGCCGTGCCGTCTGGCTCACGCTGAGGGTCGCCTGCGGGGTGAAGGAGAGCACCGCCGCCCGGATCCGGTCGTGCGGCGCGACCTTTGCCTGCATGCGGAAAAGCTCCACGTTGATCTGATGGGTCACGGCATCAAGCGCGGTTTCCACGGCGCTCTTCTCGCTGCCCGTGACGGTGACGAGCAGGACCGATCCGGTCGTCACCGTATTGTACGGGGCTAGCGCCACCGTGTACGGGTCGGTAATGCCCCTGGCGGCCAGGTCGCTGACGGTGGCCGGCGCCATCAGCTCCCGGCTGAGCACGTCGCCGGTCAGGGTCAGCGAGGAGCTGAAGCTCATGTAGGGATTGCCGCCGTACAGCCTGGCCACGGAACGCGACGCCAGCAGGACAACCGAGGAATTCGACTGGTACGTCGGCGGCAGGCTCATGACCGCCGCGGTGACGCCAGCCGCCGCCACAGTGAGCAACGCGGCCGTCAGTATCGGCCGCCGTCGCCAGATACGGAGCAATTCACGAAGATTCACAATTCCACCCTAAATGCTCGAATCTGCGACTCCGAATCGCAACTTTCAGGTTATTAAGGCGATCGTGCCGATGTGTCACCGAAAACGGACGGCGTTTCCACCGCTTGCCGAGCTTACGGTGCTCAGAGTTCCCGTGGCCCTGGTTTAGGGAATTATGGTTGCCGCGCCGCGGCGGCCGATATCGTTCGTGGCATGTCTGTAGCCTTCGGCCCGGCCGGAAAAAGCCATGATGGCACGCTAGGGCCGGATAGATGAAGTCTCCTGAAGAAACTAGGCGAAAGCGCGTGCGCTTGCTGGCGCTGGTGGCGGTGCTCGTCCTGGCCGCTGGGCTTAGAAATGTCATCGCCAGCAGCCCGCCGACGTATCTGGAAAGCGCGACGGTGGTGTTCTCGCTGCCGAAATCGCAGACTGCCCCGAATGCCTACATAATATTCGCGTCGTCCCTGATCACCAGCGGTGAGGCGATGTCTGAGATCATGCAGAGCCCGCAGGCTCAGCGCAAGATTCGCGAGGCGGGCGGAACGGCTAAGGTCAGCCTGGCCCTGGTCAATCTCTATGACGAGGAATATCCGAATTACGGCGTGCCGCTGGCCACGCTGACGGTTTCTTCACTGGACGCGGCAGGCGTCCACCGTACGTTTGCGATCGCGTCGGGGCTGCTGCACCGGCTGCTGGCCGGCCTGCAGTCGGGAGTAGGGGTCCGGCCGCACAATCGCATTTCGGCCCAGATCATCGGGGATACCGGTGTCGCCGCCCAGCCGGGATCGCCGAAGCGAGTGCTCGCCGGCCTCATGATCCTGGCGCTAGTCACCGTCTCCGCGCTGTGGAACGCCCTCGACCGGAGAAATGCCCGGCGGCAATGCCGCGGCCGGGCGCCGGGCGCCGGTTACCGGGCCGGGTCGCTGCCGGAACTAGGCTGAACGTGACCGCCGTCGTGCGGTATGTCCGGCGGCGAGCCGGGCGGCGGCGGGTAGTGGCCCGCCCGCTGCGCGACGTCGGCCCAGTTGACGTCGGCGAAACGGGCCGCGATCAGTCGCCAGGTCGCGCGTACGACGCAAAGGGAGGGCTGGGGATGCACGTCGTCGAGCATCGCGGCGGCTTACCGGGGGACCAGCGCATGGCGCTGACCGTGATCGGTACCGGGTATCTCGGCTTGACCCATGCCGTCTGCATGGCGGATCTCGGCCATGACGTCCTGGCGATGGATACCGACGAGAACAGGATCGCGACGGCGGCGAGGGCCGAGGCGCCGTTCTTCGAGCCGGGATTGCAGCCGCTGCTGCGCAAGAACATCGATGCGGGCCGGCTGCGGTTCACTACCTCAGCAGCCGCGGTGGCGGACTTCGGCTCGGTCCATTTCCTCTGCGTGGGCACGCCGCAATCGGCAGACGGCTCGGCCGACCTCGGCCAACTGCA
>Ga0137407_10002981_pt1 | contig 11217 bp, 10 predicted proteins | sample CZOMad2_2_16fung_FD_108410 | JGI IMG/M metagenome (GOLD analysis project Ga0137407, IMG submission 108410) | Vadose zone soil fungal communities from Angelo Coast Range Reserve, California, USA - CZOMad2_2_16fungal (Illumina Assembly) | ecosystem: Environmental > Terrestrial > Soil > Vadose...
CGGGCGGTCAAAAACCCATCCATGGACAAAACCATGGACAGTTTTGACTTTTGTTCCCGTTTCGATCACGGGAAGGAATAGCCTAAGTCTTTGATATTGCGGCGCTTGGAGAGGTGCCAGAGTGGTCGATCGGGGCGGTCTCGAAAACCGTTGTACCCGCAAGGGTACCGAGGGTTCGAATCCCTCCCTCTCCGCCAGCGCTTAACACATTGATATATAAGGACTTTTTGTCAACCGGGAAAGTCGAAATTCGCGACTCTATTCCGGGGCTTAGGCCATTGGTCCTGCTCGCCGTGGTCGCCTGAGACCATGTAGGTGCGGCGAATAGACGGCCCAAGCTAGGAAAGTCTCTTACGGCATTGTTGGTGGTACCGCAAAGTAGCCGATTTGGCTGAGCAGGAACTGCGGCTGCTTGCCTCGCGGCGAGTTGCGGGGAGTCACGGTTCAGTGCCAGAGGCGAAACCAGACGCTTTCTCGGCGAATGGTTCGACGGCGGTCGGCTTGACGGGCTGTTCCTCGCGCTTCCAATTTCCTGGAGTGGCACGCCCGCCCAGTATCCGGGCCGCCTCCACCGCATGCATGCTCCCAACCGCCAGATGGTTGTCTACGATTACCTCGATGTGAACGAGCCAATACTCGCGATGATGGCCGCCGAAACGGGAGGTCGGATATCGAAGCCTCGGATATCGGAAAGTGGATGACGAGACACGATGATGTGTGTGCGGCCACCTTCTGGCCAAAAGTCGCCGGGGTCTAGCGCTGGCGGAACCCCGGATCCTGGCTCAGGCTTCGTCATTGCCTGCCCACGTGGGCAGTAGGCGAGACGCCCAGCCGTTCGCACATTAAGGGCCAACAGCACCCGGAGGCCCTTATGACCGACCCTGCTTCATCCAGTTGGCTGCAAGACCTGTCTAGTGCACTCGCTAGCGTGGTGGAGGCTTTCGGGCCTGGTATTGTTGCCGTTCACTCCCAGCGCTCACGATCGAGCGGTTTCATATGGCGGTCCGGCCTGATCGTCACCGCCGACGAGGCGTTGGCGGAAGAAGGCGAGATCGCCGTCTCCCTCGCGGGCGGTGAGACCGTTCCGGCGAGGCTCGTCGGCCGCGACCCGACGACAGACATCGCCCTGCTTCGCAGTGACCGGACGGACCGGCCGCCGGCACCGCTTCACCCGGCGGAACTCGCTGTCGGCTCGCTCACCCTCGTGCTCGGCGCCGAGGACGGCCGGCCCACAGCGGCGCTCGGCATCGTCTCTCGCTCCGCCGGGGCTTGGCGGAGTATGCGAGGCGGCGAGATCGACGCGCGCATTGAACTCGACGTCTCGCTCCGACGCCGCGCCGAGGGAGGTCTTGTCCTTAGCGCGGCCGGGCGCGCAGTCGGCATGGCGGTTTTCGGGCCGCGCCGACGCGTACTTGTCATCCCGGCGGCTACCATTGAGCGAGTCGCGGCGAGGCTTGAAAGCCACGGACGGATCGCGCGAGGCTATCTCGGTCTCGGTTTCCAGACGGTCGCAGTGGAAGGCGGAGAGGAATCAGGCATGATGGTCATGAGCGTCGACCCACAAGGACCAGGCGCAACTGCCGGCATCCACCAGGGGGACATCCTTGTCGCATGGAACGGCGAGCCGATCCGGCATGTACAATCACTCCTTCGCGCGCTCGGACCCGATAGCGTCGGCCAGGCGGTCACGCTCAGGCTACGCCGAGCCGGCGAGACACGGCAGGTCTCGCTCATAATCGCCGAGAGGCCTCCCGCTTGAGCGAGCGTGCGGCCGCACACCCAATCCGCTTGGCGCTAGACATTGCGGATCCGGCGCTCGCCGATCGGCTTGCCGCGCTGCTGGCTGGCGTCGCGGGCTTGAGACTGGTCGGACCCGGTGAAGCCGCCGATGCGACGGTCGTCACCCGGGCCGTCGCGGCCGCCTCCGCCGAAGCCGACAATGCGCTGACGCACCGCGAACTCGAGGTCCTCGCTTTGCTCGCCGAGGGCGCCTCGAACAAGGTAATTGCCCGCCGGCTCGGCATCTCCGTCCATACTGCCAAGTTTCACGTCGGCTCGCTCATCGACAAGCTCGACGCAATCAGCCGCACCGACGTCGTCGCGCACGCCGCCCGGCTCGGCGTCATCCTTCTCTGAGGCAGGCTGCTCTCTGAGGGGACGATGTCCTCGAGTAATGCGAGTCCAACGACTGTACACCTGGAAGCTAATCAGCGGCGCGATCCACTTGTCGATCGGCAGCGTCACCGCGGTCTCGACTTCTGTGTTTTTCGTAGAGAGCTTGCTGTTTTGAACAGAAACGGACCGAAGACGTCGCCATATTGGAGATATCTGGCACAGGATCCTGTGCGTGGCCCGATTGAGACATGGGAACCTTGGTGACCGCCCGCCGTTGTTCCCGGTTATGTTGCTGAACCGCGACTACTACTGGTGTGCCCGTTTGATGCTTGATCAGTTGGGCGGCGGGCACTGGGCCGGGCCGAGCACCGAGCGCGAAAAATGCTCGAAGATGGAAATCCCGAATTGAGCGAAATTTGGACGAGAGTTACGGCGGCCATTCGTCAGATCCAATCCGGCGCGCAGGCTGCCTGACAGACTACCATCTCTCCGAGGGAGCCCTACGCCACCGAATTAGTTCGACTTTCCGCAGATAAAGGCGCGTCCTACCCGAGCAACCCCGTGTGCTTGCGTCAATGCGCCGCTTGTCGGGGTGATGCCGCGCGCACCTGCCGCCGTGCCAAGCTATCGCTATTGCTTCCTCGATTCAGCCGGCCGCATCGCGGAGTTTCAAGTGATTGCGGGTAGGACCGACGGCGAAGCGCGGACCCGGGCTGACCGGCTGCTCGCCGCCTGCGGCTATCCCGGTTTGGGACCGCGGTCGCCACGTGTACCGTGCGCGGAAGACTGATGCGCAGCCGTGAAACCATGACCGCGGTATTGTCGGACACGCCGACCGACAAACTGCAGGCCGCGCTAAATCACGACTGGGATGATACATATCGGAATTTTCCCGTGGACTACCTTCGAGCGTGCGCGCGGTGGTTCGCTGGCTTATCAGACGGCGACCGAAGAGTGGCGGAATCTGCGATCTGGGTATACGCCACAGGCAATGATACGAGTGCGGCGAAGATCGCTGCGGAGCTACCGGCCGCTCCGGCGTTCCCGCTCCCGTGATCACCGATGCGGACATGCATCGGTCAATTCCCGCAGTTTTCTTGGACGAAATTTGATCTTCGAGATGTCCAGTTCTTGTTATTGCTAAGAACTCACCGGAGGGGAGCGGCATGTCGCTCGCATGGGTGCTATTCATTGTAGCCGCGATCTTGGCCGGAGCTGGTTGGTGGCGCCGCAAACGCTTGCGCTCGCGGCCAGCGCGATATGTCGATACCCCGTCCTGGCGACAGGAACATTGGCAAGAAGAGCACGATCGAGAAAGGGCCGCTCGGCAGCATTTGCTGTAGAAGGGGCTAGGGGGACAAACCATGGGTCGCAAAATCAAACTGTTTGATGATGTAGATGAGAATCGACTGATTGCAGACTCCCTGGGTTTGACCTTCAGGAGCGCAAAGTAGCGCTGCCGGCCGGCCGCGCGGGCTCGCTTCATCAACAGCCGCACACGGGGTTGGGGCGGTCGGACCTCCATTTGGCTGCCCCAATCCCGACCAGGGGGTCGGGCGCGTTGTGCACATGGGTCGGACCGTCGGCGCTGTTTGCCGCTCGCAACCATAGACTGCCTCCTCTAAACTCCATGCGCACGAAAAACGGGGGGTGACCTATGGCTAGAGCAGCGAAGACCAAGAAGTCTGCCAAGCCGAAAGGCAAGGCGAGGTCCAGGAAGCGTTCGGCCAGGGGAGCAAGCGCCAGGCTGAAAAGGAAGCCGTCAAAGGCGAAGAAGTCCCGAAAACAGGCACCACGCCGCAAAGCAACGGCATCTAAGCGGAAAACGACACTGAGCCGGGCCAAACGTAAGGCCGTGCGGCTAGGGATCAAACAAGTAACGGGTGTGAGGGCTAGGTCGGAAGCGCCGGCAGAACAGCCGCCCGTATCCGCGCCCGGGTTGCCAACCGCGCCAACAGAAACTGGCCCAGCCTCAGCTCCAGCCGAGTCTGATTCAGCGCCGACGACTGAGCCAGACGCTGGCAACGGTTAGCGATAGGATGCCGGACCCCGGCATGCTCGCTAACCCGGCGCAGCCGGTCAACGGCATCGGCGGGACGGGGGCTGGCACGCTATCTGCCGGCGACGTCGCGGCCAGCTCTGGACGGAAGGCAGCCGGACGCGAATCTGATGCGCGTTCATACGTGCACGAATACCAAGGCCGATGAAATCATTCGCGGTCTCTGGTACCCGTCGTTGTCGAGAATCGAGAATTGAATAATGAATTCATAAGGTTATGCGAGCGATGCATTGGGATACTGAGGGTTCGAAACTTTCTCCCTCCGCCACTCTTAACCCATTGTTATATAAGGAGTTTTGTTCAAACGGACAGGCGTAATTGCCGCCTCTTCTCCGTGCCTTGGGCGACAGTCTAAGCGGTGGCGTCGGCGTGAGACCGCACGCATGCGACGAGCGGGCCGCTTCGTCGGCGAAAGTCTCCTACGGTGTTGCTGGTGGTACCCCAACCGGCGCGATGACATTGGCCGGACGTTGGCTACTGCGGAGCTACGGCCTTTCACTTGGCACTCATGAGCCCGCCCAACCGAGCCCACGGGCATCTGACGTCATAGTAACTTTTTTTGATACTATGAACGACTTCAGGCGGTAGTTATATTTTGGATTATTTTTATCTTGAGATTTGTCGCAGCGCCGTGCATCATCGGCCAAATGATTTGGAGAACTCGCGATGACGGTCCTCGACCAGGAGAAATGCATGTCCGCATTGTCTCCGCATCTGGCCCCAGTCCACGGTGCGATGCACCGCGGTTTCGACCGATACCTGAAGGACTATCTGTCCGAGATCAAGGCGGAGCATTCCGACCGGGCCGTGACTTCGAACGTGCATTCTCACATGCTTGCCGAGATGGCCCAGGCCTTTGAGGGCGTATCTGGAGCGGCGCTCTTGGACGTCCGCGGATTGAAGGTGTTGAACCTCGACGATCGCATCGTCGGTCGCTTCAAGAAAGTCGACGACCAGGGGCGCAGCCGCAGCTATCCAACGAAACAGGCGAAGGCCTTTGACCTGCAGTTGCCGTTGCCAGGCGTTCCCGCCGCGGCAACCCGGGTCACATTCGGCTATGAACCAGACGCCGCGTTTAGTGCAATCGAGCGCATTGTCGTTGCCTGTCCATACGGAGACGGCATCCCCTGGTGTGCACAGGTGAACGTCGTCGACAGCGTCGCCAGTTGGATCGATATCACGCCGCAACGTCTCACAGGGACAACTCGATTCCAGATGAAAAAATGACGCCGGACCTATTTCAGACCAACGACCGCCGCGTCAATGCCGACATGGTTCAGCTGGCGCGCGCGTCGCGAGGCATGACGCAAGCTGAGGCAGCGGATGCTGCGAGTGTAACTCAGGCGCTGTTGTCCAAGATTGAAAACAAGCTCGTGGTGAACCCGTCTGAGGACATCGTCGCGGCGTTCGCGCGCGCGCTGCGCTATCCCGTCGATTTCTTCTATCAGACCGGTCGGACGCACGGATTGCCCCACTACCACTACAGGAAGCGGAGCAAGCTGGGAGCGAAAACGCTCGCGACAATCCAGGCGGTCATCAATATCCGTCGGCAACACGTCCAGAAGCTTGTTCGCTCGGTCGACAGGGAGATCCACCGAGGGATACCACAGATCGACTTGGACGAGACGAACATGACGCCGGCGCAGGTCGCCGAGAAGATGCGAGAATACTGGATGGTGCCGCGCGGTCCTCTGGGCGACGTAACAGAGCTCGTGGAGACCGCCGGAGGTATCGTCATACTCAGCGACTTTGGGACCAGGTTTCTGGATGCAATCAGCTTTCGTTTGCCGGGTCTCCCGCCGCTCTTCTTCATGAACAGGGACGTTCCGGGCGACCGTTACAGGTTCACGCTTTGCCACGAACTCGGCCACATGATCATGCACAATGGTCCCGGCGACGACGAGACCATGGAGGGTCAGGCTGACGCGTTTGCAGCGGCGTTCTTGATGCCGGCCGCCGACATCCGGCCGCAGTTGGCCGATGTGAACCTGCCGAAGCTTGGTCGGCTAAAGCCTGTTTGGAGGGTCGCTATCAAGGCGCTTGTCAGGCGCGCCTACGATCTGAAGATGATCACGCCGCACCAGTACAAGTACATGAACATGGATTACAACAAGGCTGGCTACAACGCCGGTGAACCGTTTCCGGTGGAGCAGGAGCAGCCGACAACGCTGTCGAACCTCATCGACCATCACATGCGTCAGCTCGGCTATTCCGTTCAGGAGATGGCGCAGACGCTGTTGCTGGAAGCAGAGGAATTTAAGCAGGCCTATCTGCCCCGCGGGCGTATCGAACTCGTCGTCTCAAATTGAGGTCTTGCAACCCAGCCGCACGGCACCGGCAGGAAGCAGACGGTATCGCGCTGGCGGAAATGCGCAGAACTCGGTACTAGCCGACACGGCGAGAGATGGGCAGGCCGCGGTTTATCGAATCGCGGGTTCGAATTCTGCGCCGGCGTTGGCCGGAATCGTGCACTTGGATCGAAACGCGAACCCTGTCGGGTGGGCGGGTCTCATCTCCGTCGATGCCCGTAGATCAGCTGAACCTGAGCAGCGCACGTTGTTGATCCCATGCGATCGGGAGACGGATCTCGTTCGCGAGCCGCTTGGCACTCAATTCGATCGGATGTCGGTCGCGCAGAATCGCCTTCACGATATCGGGTGCCAGGAAGCTGAGGCGCAGGATGCGCGTGAAGTAAGATCTAACCACGCCGGCCTCAGCAGCAAGTTGCCTCATGGTCTTTCCATCGCTGCGCATCACCATCTCATTGTAGCGATAGGCGCGCGCGAGAAGCCTGTGCAGGCTGTGGTCGGGGTTCCGTCGGGAGTTCCCGCCCCCGCCATTGATCAGCAACCTTGTTTCCATACCGACGCGTTTCAACTCCGCCGGAACGGTGAAGGTAATGATCGGTTCGTCACCGCTGGGCTTGAGCTGCAGATGCTGTAGGCCCGTCTCACTACGAAGGACCGCGGGCAGCCGGCCTGGATAGATCCGAATTTCCACCGTCTCGCGCAAGAGGTCGATGCGATCGACGAGGGTCGAAAGGATGGCTCGTCGTTCGGCCGGTGCGAGTTCCGGCCAGCGGTGGGCGAGGCCGGCCGCACGGCCGACGACGTCGGTGCAGTCGTTCACATCCCCGACCAGGGGCTCGATCGCGCCGAACATCTCGGCGTCACTTTGCAGGAACCGCGTCAGGCGCTCCTCGACCAGGCGTTCGAGGTCGCAAGCTGGAACCCGCCGACCACGTGGCGCCTGGCGCCGGTTGCCTCTGACGAGCCCCGGCGAGACGTAGTAGCGGTAACGGGTGCCCTTCTTGTTGGCATGGGTCGGCGTCATCCGCGCCCCGGCGTCATCGTAGATCAAGCCGGCAAGCAGGCTTACCTGGGTCGCGCCAGCACCGGTCGCGCGGTCGAAGCGGTTGGCTGCGAGCTTGCGCTGAACCTCGTCCCAGAGCTTTTCATCGACGATCGGCTCGTGCTCACCGGGGTAGCTGTTGTCTTTGTGGGCGATCTCGCCGCGGTAGATGCGGTTCTGCAGCATGAGATAGAGAGCGCCGCGGGCTAGCGGCCTGCCTCCGCTCCGGCGACCGAACTTGTCGACCCGCGACTTGCTGACGACCCCGTCGCGGTCGAGTTCCTCCTTGAGGGCGAGGACGGAGCCGAGGACGGCATAGCGCCGGTAGATGTGCCGGACCGTTTCCGCCTCGCGCTTGTTGACAACGAGCTTCCTGTCCTTCACGTCGTAACCGAGAGCGGGCAGGCCGCCCATCCACATGCCCTTCTTCTTGGAGGCGGCGATCTTGTCGCGGATGCGCTCGCCCGTGACCTCGCGCTCGAACTGGGCGAAGGACAGCAGCATGTTGAGCGTCAGCCGTCCCATCGAGGTTGTCGTGTTGAACTGCTGGGTCACCGAGACGAATGAGACGGCTTGCCGGTCGAACACCTCGACCATTTTGGCGAAGTCGCCGAGGGATCGTGTCAGCCGGTCGACCTTGTAGACCACGATCGCATCGACGCGGTCCGCCTCGATCTCGGCCAGCAACCGCTTCAGTGCCGGCCTCTCCATGGTCGCGCCGGAGATACCGCCATCGTCGTACATCTCAGGAAGACACAGCCAGCCTTCGTGCTTCTGGCTGCGGATGAACGCCTCGCAAGCCTCACGCTGGGCGTCGAGGGAGTTGAATTCCTGCTCGAGCCCCTCCTCGGAAGACTTGCGGGTGTAGATGGCGCAGCGGATTTGCGCCTTTCCGGCTGCTGTCGTGCCCCTCTTCGGCTTACGCATCGGCGGCCTCGGCAGCTTCGTCCTCGCTGCTGGATCTGGCCCTATCCTTCAACCCGAAGAAGCGCGGCCCGGACCAGTGACCACCGGTGATCTCGCGGGCGATCACCGACAGCGACCGCCAGTGCCGTCCCCGCCATTCGAATCCGTCTTCGCAGACGGTCACCGTATGAGTCTTTCCATGCCACTCGCGGACCAGCTTGGCTCCGGGCCTGAGGCGGGCGACGCGACTGCGCGTGACATCGCCGCCCCGCTCCAGGGTTTGGGCGAGCTCGGCAAGTCGCCGTCTGGTGGCAGCGCCGAGGCCGCCGAAGGCCTGCTCCTGGATCTTGCAGGCGACAGCGAGCAGGAGGAGGTTGCGGGTGACCTTCCTCGGCGGATTGGCGCGATAGAGCCGCCGCCACTCCGCGCGCAGGCTGGCATAATCCATTCGTTCGAGTGCCTGAAGCGTTCCCGGGACGTCGTCGGTGTCGGGTCCGCCTCGATGGGTGCGGCTTCGTGGATGCTTCATGGCCGCACGCGCCCTACGGGCGCTCGGCCGATCGACGAGCGCGGGACGCATCAGCGGTGGCTTTCGCCCGTTCGGCTCCGCCGTCGGAAGTCTCCCGGACCTCGATCCTGCAGATTCCTGGTTCGAGCTCGTTGCTGCGACCACCGAGCACCTGTGCGAGGGTGCGCAATGGCCGCAGAAGATAAGCGCTTACGGAACTGTCCTTGCTGGCCATGCGTCTTGCCAGGCGTTTGCTTGTCGAGGTCAGCGTTCGCGAGAGATCCGATAGACCCGGCCGCGACCTTCGATCTTGTCGGACGTGACGGCGAGGCCGAGCTTCTTCTTGAGGGTTCCGCTGATGGCGCCGCGCACCGAGTGCGGTTGCCAGCCGGTGGCTTTCACCGCTTCGGCGATCGTGGCGCCGCCCCGCCGGCTCAGCAGTTCGATCAAGACGGACTGTTTGGCTCCAGCGCGCGCCGTCGGCCGCTGAGCTTGGCGCTTCGCCTTCGAGTCCGCGGCGTGTCGCTTCACTCGCGCCCGGCGCTTGCTCACCGATTCCATGGCGTCTCCTGAGTGCTTCTTTGGAGCCTGATCGGTCTCGATGCCGATCACTCGCTTGCCCGCGCCGCTGATGACGAGCATCAGGCGTTGTCCATCCTTGGATTTCCGCCACGCCGCGGCATCGTGCACGGCGGGCTCCTCGGTTAGCAGATTCTTCCTCAGCAGGCTGTCCAGGACATGGTTAAGGGCGGCGCCCCGGAGCTTGAGGGATTTCGGCAGGGGTAGGACCATGCCACCATCGCGCTGGGCGGCAGTGGATAGAATGATGAGCTGGGTATCCGTGAGTTTGGGCATGAGAGCCTCCTTCGGTGTCGTGCGCCGCGGCAAACGCGGCGCTCCCACCACCCACAGCCCCGCCGGCGGACCGGTCGGGGCGGGCGGCGGGCCGAAGTTCGGCCCGTCACGTCATTTGTCGGCGGACAGCAACGCTTGCTTAGCCGGAGAAGTCCAGTCGAATTTGCCGGCGGTAAAGCGTGGATTCGGGGGGCGGCGTAGCGACCGAATCGCGATGGGACGAAGTGACGGTATCGTAGAGAAGTGGAGAATCCAGTGCGCCGGGTGTCCCATGCCAACCGATGCACTGGCATCCCGCACGCACGCGCGCCAGACAGTCGAGACGTTTCAAACCAACCTAATGGCCGGCTCATTCATCACTGGGTCGATTGACAATCTTTGCCTCGGCTTGAAGTTCCAACTGGTGCTTTCGACACTCTTTCTCGAACGACTCAAGGGTGTGGCCCTGTGGTATTCCCACCAACAGCACGCCAGTAGCACCCCCGTTATCCTTGGTGACTTGGTCAAACAGCCCGCTCATGCGCGCCATCGCGATGATAGATGACAGGGCCTTCGAGTCGCCCATCATCGCCTTATGGGCCATCTTTTGAAGCATCGCCTCAGCCTTGGACATCGTTCTCACCCTACCACCCTCGCGGACTGAGATTCGCTCTTGCAGAATCTCGATCAGATGGGTGGCGATGTTTTTCGTGCCCTTTGGCCGGCCCCGCCGGTTGCCTGACTGGCCCTTTTTGAACTGGGTTGCTTCCGGGGGTCGGCAATAGCCGACCCCATAGTCACCCGTTGGCTGCCGCTTCGCCTTGCTGTCCTTTTCAGTTTCTTCGTCCATCACGCAATCTCCATTTCGTTAGTTGGCACCTGGTTATTTGCAGTCTCGGCGCCCGGTGCTCGAACGTCCTCGACTTCCTCAAACGTTTGGCCGGTGGCTGCTAGTACGGCCTTCTTACCGGTGAACCTTTCGAATCGCCGGACGATGACATCGCAATAGGCCGGATCGAGTTCGATGACCCGCGCCCGCCGGCCGGTCCTCTCGGCGGCAATCAACGTGGTGCCTGAGCCGCAAAAAGGATCGAGCACGATACCGTTGCGTTCCGAAACGTCCTTGATAGCGTCAGCCACCAAGGCAACCGGCTTTACAGTGGGATGCATGGCCAATTCGTCCATGCGACCCGGCCGCAGAGAATTGACGCCGGGGTAGGTCCAGACATTGGTCCGATAACGCCCGGTATCGCCGAGACCGAAGGTGTTCTGGTGCGTTGCAGTGCCGACCTTGAAGGCGAACACCAGCTCATGCTTCGACCGGTAGAACGAACCCATGCCGCCATTGGTCTTGGCCCATACGCAGATGTTCTTAAGCTCCGAAAAGGCAGCTTCTCCGGCGGCCTGCATCTCGGCCACGTGGCGCCAGTCCATGAACATGAAG
>Ga0137407_10002985_pt1 | contig 11209 bp, 11 predicted proteins | sample CZOMad2_2_16fung_FD_108410 | JGI IMG/M metagenome (GOLD analysis project Ga0137407, IMG submission 108410) | Vadose zone soil fungal communities from Angelo Coast Range Reserve, California, USA - CZOMad2_2_16fungal (Illumina Assembly) | ecosystem: Environmental > Terrestrial > Soil > Vadose...
CGTCCTCGAGCGTTTCGCGGTCGAAGCCGGCGCCAGCGACCGCCAGCCAGTTAAGGTTTTTTTCAAACCCGGAATTTTTGGCCACCATCAAATCGGTCGCGCGGCAGACATCTACGCGGTCAACGGCCTTGGACTCGATCAGTGGAAACGCCGCTGGGACGAGGCGCTGCAGCGTGTTCCTGGCGCGGCGACGCCGTTGGAACGGCGGTTAATTGTCGAGAAAGAGGAGAAAGAAAACCTTGGCTGGCGGCTTTACAAAGCGCTCGAAAAATACGGTCGCTGGGCGCAGCCGTATGGATATCCGGTTCAACTTTTCGGTCCTTGGACGCGCACAGAAGGACCGTGCAAACAGATAAGTGATTTTTTGCTGCGCGCGCACCGCGATCACATCCACATCGCGAAATGAAGGAGAAAAAAATATGACGCATCAATTCAGGAATCGATTCACCTTTTTTCAACCCAGCGGTATCGCCGGTTTTGACGAACCCGCAATGCAGCGACGCGCGCCGATGTTTTTCCTCGGCATCCAGCGCGACATTAGCCCGCCGCTCGTGTTTGGACACAGCAGGCTCCAGCGCATGCGCGTGATTCTTGTCGAACCGGATGAGGCTATCGACGTCGGCGAGCCGGTAGGCGCGGGAGACGATTCCGCGCCGGAAGTGCTGCCGCAACTGCCTCCGTTCCCGCCGCATCCCGCGCTGCACCCACGCTTAGTGCAAGGCGACATTCTGCGCGGCGAGAACGACGAGCTTTACGAAAAAATCGGCGGCCGAATTCTGCGTCTACGCCGGGTTGTTTCCGGGCCGAATGGCGAAATATTCGACGTCGCCGATTTTGGTCCGCCTGCTCTACCAGCGCGGGCCCGGGTGGTCGCCTCGCGGGTTGAAGAAGCCTCGGAAACTCCTCCGAGCGCGCCGGAGAGGACTACACCCGGTTTCCGCGCACTTCTACCCGAGCCAGGCCAGCGGCGTGTCGTCTGTTTTGGCCAATACAAACAAATGCTCGCGCCGCAACTCGCGCATCCGGAGCGTCTGCGCGACGCACATCGGCTCCCGTGTCACGTCCAAGTTTACGAGCTGCTAGCGCCGGAAAAATTCGACGAGTTGGTCGCGGCGATCGTCGGCAGCGGCGCGGTCTCCAGCCAGCTCCACCCGCTTACGCCTCACGTGGTCATGCAATTGCAGTTGGCCCCACTTTTGCCCGCGCCGCCACGCATTCCGCGCCCGGCACAACGCGAATCGGGCGTGGTTCTACCAGGCGAGCGCCTGTTTCGTTTGCAGCTTGCCAGCGATCCAACCGCCGACGAAACCGAGCCGGAAATTCCCGCGCCCGCGCCGGCGGCGGCGAACATTCCATCCACGCTGAAAACGAGCATTCCGGAGCGCTTTCTCAAGCCATGGGAATTCCACCTCAGTCGGGAAGAAGCGCTCTATGATTTGAGTTGTGCGTCCACTTTCCCAGGCTGGCTTAGCGGCAAACTGCGGCGACTCGTTCACTGCGTGGCGTTCCGCAGCGAGTTACGTAGATGGCAACTGCTGCTCAGCGGCAAGAGCATTGACGAACAGCTTTGGAGCGTGCGCCCCCCGCGTGGAGGATTGACGCATCGCTTCGTTCAATCGTGGGCGAAAAACGCGATCGAACTCGCCGGATACGACCCGCGTAACATGCTCACTGAATGGCAAATTTTCTGGAGACGCAAAGGCGTGTAGCTCAATGTCCTACTTCTCCACAGATTCTGGCGGCCTTGGTAGCTTCGGCTGCGGAGCGGGCTGCTCGTGCAAACAATGCCGTTCCGATCTGGCGGAGGTTTACGAAGAGGAAGAAATTCCGGAGCGAGCGCCATCGAGGGCGGCGCAGAAAATCGGAGCATGGTTCGGTGAACCTCTGCCGCCCCAGCCGAGCGTTTCATCAATGCCTGGGCAACTGCGGATGCCGGCCTTTGAAACACTTACTGGCTACGCACTAGATCGGGGATTTGGGCAACCTACTGTTGCGGTGATCCCTCCTTTTCGCTTCACCTGTCCTGTTGGCTGTCCTCCTCACGCCGCTAACGAGTGCCGTGCCGTCGTCGGCCGTGCGATTCGAGACGCGATTTTCCTGGCCGAGAACGCCGCCGCCAAGCTCGAAGCGCGCGACAACGAGGCCGTGCGCCTGTTTCGCTTTTTCTTCGGCGATCCATCCCGGCCTGTCCCATGGGCAGATAACCGACAGGCGGCAGACCTGGTGGCGTTTCGTTACCGCGCGGTGGCGGACGGATTTCGCAAACGGGTGCCGCACATCCGCTGCGGCACGGTCGCCGCAGGTGACTGCGGCGCGACCGCGAACGCCTATACTCGACCGCGTCACGCGCCAACCCCCACCATTCCTTTCCCTCACAATACCATTGTCCTGTGCCCACCGTTCTGGGGCCCGTCGCCTCCGGGAACGGACGTCGAGTCCTGGCGCTCGGCTATCCTGCTCCACGAAATGTTGCACCTACTTTTCTGGGAATTTTTCGGCCACCAGGTCAATCTGCCCCGCCCCGGTGATCCCGAGGAGCGACGCCGCGATAACGCGCATTGTTATGAGGCCTTCGCATTGCGCGTTGCCAAACATGGGGCCGACCCAGCCGACGTTACGGCGTGCACGAACCGTCCGATGTGATCTTCCTCAACAGCCAGACATTCACGAACTAAGCAATGGAAACAGAAAGGACAAATCCAAATGAGCAAGAACGATACGCGAAGTAACAGGAGGAACACGATGCCAACTATTTCTATCACATCAAACGAGGGAGCCCTTAAGTCTGCATCTGCTGTTCTGGAAGTGGCTGCGACAAACCCCGAATACAACCAACCCGCCTTACGCATCAAGCAAGCAGGCGAAGGCGGAGGCGCGGCCTCAATCAGGATCGATGACCCGAATCCGGACATCGAGTTTGTCGAGACTGGCCTGATAGATCCCCCTGATCCCGGCGCCGGGAAGTTCGAGATTGCCGTTCAGGCGGATAGGCTCCAGATCAATGGCCGCAGAGCTGCCGTTAGCCCCCACGAGAAAGGCTTCGATACTATCGTCGTCTTTCAGCGGCCGGCGGCGGGTGGCAATATAGGTTTTGGATTCAAGCAAGCGAAAGACTTTAAAGAGTTTGGAGGGGGACGAGGTGTAATCGTGATTGCTAATGCTTCTGCCCCCCCGCCAAAGGACCTCGCTGTCGCTGGGGCTGGGATTTTGTATGTCGAGGACGGAGCACTCATGTATCGGGGTGCGAATGGCACACCGACTATGATCGCGCCCGCCTAGAGGGAACGGAAGGTGGTTACTCCTGACATAGGCGCCGCGATAGGGGAAACCAAAAACGTAAGTGAGCTATGCCGAGAAATTTGAAACGACACCGAAACCAGAAAGGAAAAACTACCATGGCAACCCAAACTGCACCAGTGCAACTGAGCGTCGTTCCGGACGCGAAACAAGTCGTTCTGGACGCGAAACAAATCACGAACATCCTCGAGGCACCTAAGAAACTGGCGGAGGCGATCAAAACGCTTAAGGACAACCGCGCCAGCGCTGAAACTGAGCTGGCACAATCGCTCAGCAAAGACCTCGCTGCCGCGCCGCTGAATGTAGACAGCGCGATTGGCAAATACCAAGCCTGGAAAGCAAAAGACGACGCCCTCAGGGTTAAGATCGAGGCGGCTGAAAAACTACTGCCGATCATTTATAACCTCATCGAGGAGTTGGAGGCTTCACAACCGGACGCACTGAAGGCGGTGATCCAGCGCGAAATCGAGCAGCTGCAAAACGAAGCCACTGCTGAGAAAGACAAAGCCGCGTTGCTGAAGGAGCAGATCGATGCGCTCAAGGCATTGCTGCACGAACTCGAAAAAACGGGCCAAGCAACAACGGCTAAACGTAAGTGAGGCTGGCATGTATTTTACTGAGACGCCAATCAATCACGGCGGATCGGCTGGATTCGCCAGCTTCTCTCAGCCTTTGCCTGGCCTGTCGGGTGCCAAGAAGGCGCTTGAGGCCGTGGCCGAGGTCAAGAAGCAGCTCGAACGCAATTTCAGAGCGGACGACGAGCCGGGAATTCTCGATCGCAGGCGGCGATTGCGAGCAGCATTCAATTCCGTGCCAAAACTGTTCGCGCCGAGTCTCCAGACCCGTTTGACAGACAAGAACGATGAGCTGGGAAGGCTCTTCCACTACAAACTCGCGACGCCAACACGCAACGAGATGCTCAACATACTGCTGAGCAAGAGCAGCGAACCGATGTAGCTCAGCCATGTACTTTCCCTCAAACACCACGAGTTATTTTTCCGGCCCGACGCTGGACAGCAGGCGCTATCCGCCGGGCGGCGGTTATATCGCTGCGCCGCAAACTTTCTCCCAAAGGCTCCAGCGAGGGTAAAGCGATGTATATGCGAAGATCGGAAACCTGGAGTCTGGGTGGTCCACCCGTGTCCAAGCCAACCGTAACGACAAAGGGAAACTAACCGAGAAGCTAACTCATGTATATCTATGATCGTAAATTGTCAGGGGCACTCTCCCTAGTTGAGGAAGGGCCTATCACTTCGCGGCCTGCTGTGCGCGGTTCTTACTACAATGATGGACGCATGAGCGGGTTTGGGTTGCGCGGAGTGAGCAGCGGCTCGTACGTTTTGGAGAATGAAGGCTTGGGAGAATCGTCGGTCATCGAACCGTTCGCCCCCAAGGCTTATGGCCCAAGGATGATCTTCGACGCCAACCGCACGAAGGACCTGACCGACGCCATCCGCGCCGTGAAAAGAACATTGAGTCTGAAGGATCAACAGCGACTGGAAAAAGTAGCGTTCACTATCGCAAAGCTGGGGACCGGCGAAAATCCTGTGAAGTACGCCGGAGAGAAAGAGAAGGACATGCTCTTTTCTGCCAGCCTTCTGAAGGTGACTCTGTTATACGCGAGTTTCGAACTGCGCTCGCGGCTCAACAAGCTGGCTCCGTCTATAGCCTGGGACTGGAAGCCCTTCCGTGCCGCAGTCGCGTCAGCCGTCCCGTCGATTCCTGCTGGACCCTGGAGGGAAATGAATATCTACGGGTTGCTTGCGATTACAGCGACAAGCGATTCTGGAGTGCTCAGCTTCGACTTACAGCCGAAGCATCGCGCTGACCTCACCAGCATCTTCTCAGATCAGCTGCAGGATTTGGCGGCGCGAGCCTGTATGCGCCGACTTGGTTACAGTTACGTGAACGGCGCCTTGGCTGCGGCTGGATTCTTTGCCCCGAAGACCAAGAAAGGCATCTGGTACGCCAACGACCTCGGTGGCGGTTGGCCGCAGTTTCATGTTCCAGTCGCCACCAAGGGTAAATCCTCGGCGGCCACGACTGCACTTGCGCTGGCGAACCTACTGACGGCGATGCATCGTGGGACGCTAATCGATCAGACGAGCAGCCGGGAGATGATGGGAATCATGTCCAAAGGTGCCTCTTGGCTCACTATACCCGCTGTAGCTAAGAAAGCGGGTTCACTCTCCTTCACCACCAAGGGTGCCAAGGTGGGCCACCATGCCAGCGGAGATGCCAAAGTTAGTTCAGTGAAATCTGAAGGCGTATTCCTGGACCGCCGCGGTGTTCCTTTCGTCGCGGTATGGCAGAACTACCCGGACGCTAGCCCGGACTTGGTTAGCGACGTCAGCAACATATATCGAGTGATCGACGAGGTGGTGAAGAAATGGCCTTAGTCTGCTGGCACATCAGGGGGACCAGGTCAGTTCGAGTAAATAACGAGCAATAGAAAGAAGAAATGGGGGGGTTCTCAGATCGCCTAAATCTTAAGCAGAAAGAGGAATGTCATGTACATCTTGGTAAATAAAGGACTCGGGGAAGCTCCATCGTGCACTTCTACCAACTGCTCCGCTATTTCGGTGGACCGCTTCGACAAGCAGCCTGCCGACCTTCAGAAGGTTCTTACCAAGTCGTTCCAGGACCCTGCGGGATGGTTTGGGAAACTCAGCCCCGAAAACCGCTTCGCGCTGACAGCGATCTTCAACCGCTTGTGCCGGTACCGTGTGTGGTGCCATGTGCGCGTGGTTCTCAAGATTGACGCCGGCGAGGCGCCCGTATTGATCGCCGACCGCGTTTACCAGGTCCCCGGCCGCACACCGTCGGTTTACTTCATGAGTCCATCGGGGGATGCGCTGATCAAGGCGCTGATGGCGACCGGGCGGTTCTGCATGGCAAAGGGCGCCGGGGCGAGCCAGCACCCCGGGCAGACCACGCTCCGCGAGATCTCCGGCTCCGACAGCTTGCACGTCTCGGTAGGACCGGGCGACCGCTTCGACGCCCACATCGACAAATACTCGCCGGTGCCCGAGCACCCGGGCGGCAGCTTCTGCTCCAACCGCCCGTCTCCCGCCGCCCTCACTCACATCGGCCGCGAGCTCGTCCCTGAGATTGTTCGGAAGAAAACGGGTATTCCGGGTGTCCAGGTGTTCCCTGATTTCGAGCCGACCCCGACTGTGCCGCGGTCCGAGCCTGCAACACGGCAGGAAGCAGTCCTTCCTCCTCCTCTCGTGGGAATCACGTGGCGCGGTCCGGTGCGCGGTCCGCGTACGCAGCCCCGGGTAGTCAGGGAGTCAAGTCCTCTCTTGTCGGTGGAGGTGGTCACACGAATTAATCGTGCGATCAAGGAACAGGTGAGTCCCGAGGCGCTGCTGCCCTCGCACGTGCGCGTGCGACTTGCGAAAGCACGGAAAGCATTGGAATTCGCGGGCCCTAAAGAAGAGGCAGCATTGCGCAAGGCTCGGGACATTGCGGAGAATGAGACGGCGGCTTATCCCAACGCGCACGAGTTGGCGCTCGATCTCGCCGAACGCATGGAGCAGGCACGACGTGGCCATGTGGCGTGGGTGAAAATCGACCTCCCGCAATACGGTAGCGGCGACTTCAGTAGCCGCAGGGCGATCGCCGGAGAGATCCGAAGGATCGCGCTCATCTTACGTAACTACCTGCCCGACCGCGCTAAAGACGTGCGCACCATCGTTATCATCTTTGGCTCCGGTAACTTTGCCACGAGGGCGCAAGTCAACATCCCTTGAATCCTGAACTGTGTCACACTCTAAGAAACCTAACCAAAACTCATTTAAGCAGCAGAAATCATAAGGGAAATTGGATTATGATGCAAACTGAATACGCCGCAAGGATTCTAAAACTCCGTCTGCCTGAGCAGGACGAGCTGAAGAACGCGCCGGAACGGTGCTCGGCTGATCCCGTTATGCTGGAGACTATCGGCCGCTCTGTCGGCGAACAGGTTCGAATCAAACGAAAGGACGATCCTCGTTTCTTTGCTCTTTACACGATAAAACAGGCCAACCCAGACGTCGACGTGCGCGATCATAGGCGAGCCGATGTCGTTCGCGCTGGACAGGCGGGCCGAGAGCGGCTGGGCACTGCGGCTGACATCGAAGCAACGGTCCAAGCAAGGGTAGTCGATGATGCGCCCCAGCCTGGGGAGCCCGATGGCACTAGGTTCTTTGAAACTGCCGATGACGACGGGAAGCAATCCTACTTCGTAGCTATCGCGCCGCATGGAGGGGAGATCGAGGAACACACGGACGAAGAGGCAGCGGAGACCGTCCGGCAACTGATCGACGCCGGTTTTCCAGCGTCGCTTTGGCTATGCAAAGGCTTCGGTGATGCGGCCAAAGGTGCCTCTGATCGCTGGCATATCACCGCCGATGACCTTCAGCCGGCGTGCTTTCCACTGCTCGCGCAAGTCATGTCGCGAACCTTCTGCTACGGGGTCGCCTTTCATGGCTTCCAACGTAAAGAGGACGAAGCCGATGTTTATGTCGGTGGAGCAGCTTCACGGCCACTGAAGGTAGCCATTAAGAGAGTATTGAATGACTTGGATTTGCCCATGAGAGTCAAGATCAGCACTCGCTACGACAATCCCAAATTTCAGGGATTCAGTCCGGAGAATATCATCAATCGGCTAACTACGCGCGGCATCCAACTCGAACAATCACTTGAAGCCAGGAAATTCCATCGCGAAATCGCACGTGCGGTAGCCAGCGTGTTTGTCTCGCGTTTGCGGTTCCTGGTTTGCATTTTCATTGAAGACCTCGAAACGGAACGGATCAAGAGGGAAGCGGAGTTCGTTCAAGCGCTCAGCAAAGGTCTCGCCGCCGCGCCTCTGAACGTAGAACGCGCGATCGAGGACTATAGAGTCTGGGAGGCGACAGACCACGTGCTCGCAGCTAAGGTCAAGACCGCTGAGGAGCTGCAGTCATTCGGCGAGGCGGAAAAACACGCGTCCGTATCTGCAGCCAAGAGCAAGAAGGAATAGAACAATCCAAACAATAGGAGATAGCCATGGCTTATCAGGTGACTAGCGAGGCGCCGCGTAGCAGCGTTGTTTATGGTGGTCCGGGTTTTCTCCGAGCGTTTGGCGAAGCGAAAGCGCCGGTTTGTCCGCCCTTAAAATTCGTTTGCACCCCCGATTGTCCTTTCCCTTCTAGCTCCTGCAAGAAACGAAAAGATCTGTGCGATAGGGTACTCGGCGCAATCAATCTTGCCAAAAGAGCTGCGGCCCTCCTTGAAACCAAACCCCGCAGTTCGGTTACGGTTACGGTGTTCGGCCAGGTTTTCGGTCAAGCTCCGAGTGATCCGTGGGAAGTCCCTGGCCACCCTGGCCGCACAATACCTGCGGGCGACCTTGTAGCCCGGCGTTTCCGCGTGGTCGCAAACGAGTTGCAAACAAGTGACACGACCTATCGATGTGTCGACACCAACCGCTGTCAAACCATAAAGAGCAGGGGCGGCTGCAGCAATGGCGGCGGCCGTGGCGCCGGCGTTCGCACTCTGGCTGGCCTGGGCACCTTTCAAATAGTTGAGCGCCCCGGCCATGACGTGCTAAGGCCTGATCCCGTACCTGTACCTCCCTCTATATCTTGCCACCCTACCGAAACCATTGTTGTTGACGATGTGGCCATGGCCCTTTTGTGCAAAAACGAGGTGTGGCTGTGTCCACCCTTTTGGCAACTGAAAAACCTCTGGCAGGAGGGCACCATCCTTCATGAGATGTGTCACTTATGTTTTGGTCTAACCTGCTCGTGGTTTCAGCACGACCAAAAAGAGCGGAAAAGAAACAGCGCTTACTGCTACGAAGTGTTTGCCTGTGGCGGAGCAGCGGCTGCCGATCCTGCGAGCGTTGCCGCGTGCAGAAAAGTACCTCAATGAAGAAAAATCGAGTCCGATATCCTGTCGTGATGCACGTTGCGACGCTGCTTGAGTCTACATCCGGTAATCGTCGCTATGCGTTCGCGGTCCTCCTGCTCCGTCAAGGCCAACCTGAATGGAGGACGAAGCTGTTCCTTAATAGTTTCATCAAAGACGTGGACCAACTGGTCCGGCAAAACAACCCGTAAACGGCGGAGGTCAAGGTGTACATACGCGAATATCAAACGACATTGGGAGATGCACCCCGACCCGAATCACCATTCTCGTTTTCGCCGGAATGCCAGGCCGAGGTGAGGAGAAAAAACAAGCAGAAGCAAGTGCGTGTAGCCGTAATAGGCAGTGGTTTTGCCGGCTTAATGGCGGCTCGGTGGCTGGGCCAATCCGGCTTTGACGTGACAGTGTTCGAAGCTCGCAATGAGGTGGGCGGACGCGTCCTGAGCAATCCGACATTCAGCAATGGGCGCATCACGGAGGAAGGTGCCGAGCTCATCGGCTCTTTTCACACGACCTGGCTCGAGCTGGCACGCGAGTACGGCTTGGCCATGATCAGCAGAATGAGTCCGGAGCTTTACGACCAGGAGCGGCTGGCTCTGAGACTCAGGCTGGGCGGCAAAGACATATCGACGGACGATTTCTTCAAACTGGAGAAAGAAATGCGCAAGCGTGTGCTGGAACCGATGGCGCGCGACGCGAGCCAGATTTTGCACCCGTCTCAACCCTGGCTCCAGCCTCAACTACGTCGGGAGGACAACACGCGGGTCTCAGACGCCCTTAAGAATCGTTACGGTGTCAGCCCGACTGAACCGCTCTGGAAGTTGCTTCAGTTTAAGCTCGTCAACGACGAGGTCGCGCCACTGGAAAAAATGAACTACCTCGGCCTGCTGTGCAAAGTGAGAGCTGGACAAGGCATCTTTTTCCGGTTCGAAGATCCCAAAGATCCCGAGGATAAAAAAAAGTCATTGATGCGGTATTGGGATGAATTGGAGATTTTTCGCTGCGCCGACGGCTGCCAGACCCTCGCGAAGAAGATAGCTGAAGAGATCCAATCCAAAGAGTTTCAAGCGAAATACGGAGGCAAAACCAGGCTCCAATTGAGCACAGCAGTCACTAACATCGATCTTTCGCAAGCTAAAGGGCCAGGTGTCGAGCTATGGTCCAAAAAGGTGAAGGACCAGCGACAGGAAAAATTGGTCGACGGTAAACCTGATGTCACTCGCTATGAGTATGTAATCCTGGCGATCCCGCCCAGCGTCTGGCCGGATCTCGTGGTCTCACCGCCACCATGGCACCCCAAGAATGAAATTGGCGTTATGGGCATGGACCCCGCCATAAAGTTCTTCAGTGACCTCAAGGAACGCTTTTGGATTAAGAAAGGGGCTGCTCCTTATGGAGGCTCATCGACGCTGGGTCAGATCTGGGAGGGCACAGACAACCAGACGCGAGTCGTCCTGGGAAAGTTACCGAACCCCCGAGGAGGGCTCATCGAAGTGAAACAGGGAATTGTGCTCAGCGTTTTTGCCGGCCCGATCTTACCTGGGCCACGTGGGCCACGCGTGCCTGACCTAAAGGAATGCGTGAGAGAGTTGAAGAGCCTCTATCCGGGTGATTACGCGCTTAATGTGAACAAAATCCTCTTCACCAACTGGCCCGAAGAGGGTTTCATCAAGACAGGTTATGCGTCACCAAGGCTGGGCGAAATCTTTGGTAAGGGCGAGAAGCTGAACCAGCCGTTTCATGACCTGCTGTTCTTCGCCGGAGAGCATACGCGCATGGACCTCTTCGGCTACATGGAGGGCGCGTTGCGCTCAGGTGAACGCGCGGCGAAGCTACTGATGCAGCATTCGTGCGTCCGGCAGGAGAAGCCCGTACCTAGGTCGCCCCTGATGTGGGCCGCCCGCGCCCGCAGCGGCTATCAAGGCCACTTCGCTGGGGTAAGCCGCGTCGCAACCAGGAGTAACTATGTACTTTAGCGACTATCAGACTTCTACGCTCCCCGGTGGATACCCGCTCGCTC
>Ga0137407_10002986_pt1 | contig 11206 bp, 6 predicted proteins | sample CZOMad2_2_16fung_FD_108410 | JGI IMG/M metagenome (GOLD analysis project Ga0137407, IMG submission 108410) | Vadose zone soil fungal communities from Angelo Coast Range Reserve, California, USA - CZOMad2_2_16fungal (Illumina Assembly) | ecosystem: Environmental > Terrestrial > Soil > Vadose zone...
CCGAAGGCGCTTTTTCCTCCTAGATCACTGGACTGGCCACGGAAGAGATTGACCTCGAGCGATTCGAGATCGAGCTGCCGGATCAGGTCTGCAAGGGCGGAATCCATCGGATGATTGTCCTACCAGTAGTTGACAGCGGGCGACTTCCAAGGAAAAGAGAGTGCCCGATATTTTCACAGCCCAAATCTTCGCGGAGACGTCGATGCGCACTCGGATGTTGGCAGCGGTGTCCCTGATTCTCGCCGCCTGCGCGGGCAGCGAGGCCCCACCGACTTTGAGTATCACTCCCTCCGGCGCCCAGACGGTCTCCGGGCCGGTGACGATCACCGCCAGCCCTCCCTCGCTGAGCAACGACCTGACCTGGTCGCTGAGCGGGCCCGGGACGATCTCCGGGACCAAGGGTATCGCCGTCGTGTACCGGCCGCCGGTTCCGGCGAATCCGTCGCAACCCGCGACGGTGACCGCGACGGCTGGGAGCCAGACCGCGTCGGTGACCTTCACCTCGCAGACGCCACAGCAGCCGTCGCGCACGATCGCCGGGCTGACAGGAAATGTCGACGTCACTTACGACCTGTACAACATCCCGCACATCTTCTGCGCCAACCAGAACGACTGCTACGCGGTGCAGGGGTACATCCAGGCCCAGGACAGGCTCTTCGAGATGGACCTGTTCCGGCGGACGGCGCGCGGCCGGCTGGCCGCGCTGGCGGGGCCGCCCGTGCTCGCGCAGGACGAGCAGTTCCTGACCCTGTTCATCACGCGCGATGGACAACGGATCGAGGACGTCCTGGTCCAGAACCTCGACTCCGGGACGAGAGCGAAGGCCCAGGCGTTCGCCAACGGCATCAACGCGTACATCGCCTTTCTCAAGCAGAACCCGGCGCTGCTTCCGGGGGAATACGCGCAGCTCCCCGGGCCTCCGACGCCGAACGACATTCCCGACTGGGAGCTCCAGGACACGCTCGCGATCGGTCGCCTGCAGCAGTTCCAGCTGTCGGAGACCATCGAGAAGGAGACCGGCTACGGGCTATTCGCGCTGACCTTCGGTCCTGGAGCGCCGCACGACGACTCGGGTTCCGCGACGGGCCGATTCAACACCTACGTGCGGGCCGAACAGCCCGTGAAGGCGTACACGCTCTCCGATTCCGACCCTGCCATCCTCGGACCCGCCGGCGGCGGCTCGCAGACCGCTGTGGCTCCCGATCTCTCGGGCCTCGCCAGAGGGCTTGGACACGTGAACGCGCAGATGCGCGAGATCCGCGAGACGTTCGGGACGTTGCGCGAAGGGGCGGGCTCGAACAACTGGGCGGTCGACGGGGCGCATTCCGCGACGGGCTTCGCGATGGTCGCCAACGATCCGCACCTCTCCTTGCAGTACCCGCCGCTCTTCCACCTCTTCACCATGACGGCGACCGACGGCAGCGGCCTCGACGTGGCCGGCGGATCGTTCCCAGGGCTTCCGGGGGCGCTGATCGGCCGGGGGGCCCATGTCGGCTGGGGCGCCACCGTCGTCGGGTACGACGTGACCGACCTCTACCAGGAGGCGCTGACCATGACGAGTTGCCCGAGTGCTCCGGCGCTTCCCTGCGTCGTCTTCCCCGGCGGTCCGAAGGTGCTCGAGGCGGTGCAGTATCAGATCGAGGTCCGTGGTCAGGGCAGCCTGACCCCATGGACCGTGCTGGTGGTTCCGCATCACGGTCCGATCCTCGATTTCGATCCCGCAGGCGGGAAGGCGATCAGCATGCGGTGGACGGGACACGAGGGGAACACGCAGGACCTCAAGGCGTTCCTGGACCTGAACAACGCGACCGCCGTCGGCACGGACACCGATCTGGCGCCGGCGACCACCGCGTTCGCAGCGCTGAGGAACTACGCGGTGGGTGCGCAGAACTTCGTTTTCGCCGACGATCAGGGCAAGATCGGATACGACCCTCACGCGCTGGTTCCACGCCGTGACTGGATCTCGGCAGCACAAGCGCCATGGTTCCCGCTGCCGGGGAGTACCGGAACCGCTGAATGGGGTCCGAACCCGGCGGGCGACACATCGTGTGCAGCCAATCCGGCTCCAGCTTCCTGCTGGGTAGCCGACAATCTGCTCCCTCGCGGCGCGAACCCAGCCAAGGGCTACTACGCCACCTCGAACAGCGATCCGGCCGGCTACACCGATGACAACAATGCCGCGAATGGCAATGCCGGTGCGGGGACTTCCGTCGACGGCACCGTCTATCCGTATGTGAGCTTCGACTGGGACGATCCGACAGCCGTGCGCTACGCGCGCGTCGTCGAGATGCTCAATGGGAAGCTGACCAGTGGCTCCCAGAAGGTCGCGCTGGCCGACATGCAGCAGATCCAGGGCGATCACATGCTGCGCCTGGCGAAGATCTTCGAGGATCGCGGCTTCTATCCCCCGACCACCGGCGCTCCCCCCGCGTACGCCACCGGGCGCACGGTGCTCAGCAACTGGGCCTCGCTCGGTTACGACTGCCCGACGGGCCTGACGACCAGCGATCCGAAGAGCGCCGCAACGACCGACGCGACGGCGCTGTCGCAATCGGCGGGCTGCCTGCTGTTCCACACCTTCCTCACCAAGCTCCTCCACAATGTCTTCGACGACGACTTCGCGGTGGTGTCAGCGTCGACGGGCCAGTTGTTCGCCGGCGACGTGGGCGCCGAGATCCGCGGCATGATCTTCATGCTCTCCAATCCGGGCACGCACTCGTTCTGTGACAACGTGAGCAAGTCTTTCACGGTCGTGAACCCCCCGCAGACGTGCGAGCAGCAGGTCGTCGCGGCGCTTGCCACCGCCGCGGGGACGCTGCAGAACGCGTACGGGACGGATCCGAACACCTGGCTCTGGGGCCGCGTGCACACGCTCACGCTCCAGAGCGCGGCCGTGCCGCTCGTCGGTCCCCCCTTCAGCGCCGGTCCGTTTGCCCGCCCGGGAGGCGCCCTGACCGTAGACGTCGGCAACCCCAGCTCGTCGCAATCCAGCGCGCTCGGCTTCAGCTACGGCAGCGGTTCCAACCTGCGCTTCATCGCCGTGATGGATCCGACGCCCGCGAACGCGCAGGTCAAGATGCAGCTCCCCGGCCCCGAGCGTGACGGGCCTTACGGCCTGTTCTCCTTCCCGCCCGACCTGCTCGGGATGTACGTGCAGAACCAGTACTTCGACTTCCTCTACGGACACCAGGTCGACAACCGGGGCCTCTCCGCCCAGAGGTTCACCGCTCCATGACCACGCAAAAGACCCGCTTCCTGGTCCTCATCGTGCTCGCCGCCGCCTGCGAGCCCAGCATTCCCCAGACCCCGCCGCCCGCGGCGGTGACGACGGCGGCGTTCGATCCAATCGCGGGAAACATCCCGCTCCCGAACGACCTGGTGCTCCAGCGGGTTCCAACCACGGTCCCGCCCGCCCAGCAGGATCTGCTCAACGCCTTCAAGGCGCAGGGCGGGTTCCCGAAAGATCAGGAGGTGCCGGTCACCATCTCCTTCGTGCGCACGAACATCGCGGCCGATGGCACCACCACGAACGTGGCCCCGACGCTCGACACCACCACGCTGACCCCCGCGACGCTGGCGGTCTTCCTGAAGACGTCCCAGGGGGTGGGGCCGGTCGCGCTGGATCCGATCACCGACGCCAACTACGCCAGCCTCGGCGATCACGGCGTGCTGACGCTCCACAACAAGAATAGGGCCCCGTGGACGCCCGGGGGCCAGTACGTGCTGGGATTGCGCGGCGGGCCCAACGGAATCAAGACCAAGGAAGGCGATCCGATCTACGCGTCGACCACCTTCTACCTGATCGCCCAGGGGCAGGACCTCAACACCGAGCAAAACCTGACCTTGCTCCGCGCCCAGACCGGATCCGAAGCAGCGGCACGGGCGGCCGCACAGCAGCTCGATCAGATTATCGATTCCTACAAGTTGGCTGCCTTCCCGGCGATCAACCAGGTCTTTCCCCACGAGGAACTGGCGGCGATGGTCACCTTCGCCATCGCGCCTTTAAAGACGCAGGTGCAGGTGGATCCGAACCGGGGGCTGGTGCCGTTGCCGTTCGATCTGCTCCGGGATGCGACGGGTCACATTTCCGCCCAGGGCGCGTGCGCGCTCTCGCAGGGCACGTTCAACGCGACGACCGGGGCATGCACTGATTCCAAAGGCAATCCGAGCGCGACGGCGCCCGCGTTCCAGACGCTCGACGGCTTCTCGACCACTGGAATGATCCTCGCGGGTGTCTCGGATTCGCCCGCCGGCGCTCCGCCGTCCGCCCTGGTGGACACGAGCACGGTGACATCCAGCACGGTCCAGCTCTGGGATCTCTCGATCCTGGCCGCCCCCGTGATGGTCGACCCCAACACGTACCTCACCGAGCCCGTCGAGGTGACCCAGCAGGGCTTTTCACCGGTCATCGCGCTCCAGCCGGCGGGAGCGACCGCGGCCGATCCGACCTCCGTGTTCCGCACGCGGCCCCTCAAGGACAGCACGGACTACGCGGTCGTCATCTCGGATGGCGTGAAGGACAAGACGGGCGCGTCCATCGGTCCCGGCACGGTCGCCCGGATCCTGCAGTTCACGAACCCGGTCTACGCCAACGGCCAGTCGCTGCTCCAAGGCATCGACGCCAATACCGCGGCCGGTCTGGAGGCGATGCGGCAGAAGCTCATCCCGGTGCTGGCGGCGAGCGGCTTCGGAACCGGGCACGTCGCAATGGCCTATACGTTCCATACCCAGACCATCCGTTTCACCGCGAACCAGATCGGCGCGCTGCCGTACAGCAAGGTCCCGGCGACCGCAGCGCCCGCTGCCGTCACGGTGCTCACGCCGGCTGCGGCGTTCAGCAAGTACGGCGTCGACCCGACGGTGGTCCCTAGCTCCAACATCCGCGAGATCTTGGAGACAACGATCACCACCTTCAACCTGATCAGCCCCGCGACCGGGGCGTTCAACCCAGCGGGTACGACGAGCGACGAGACGATCAGGGTACTGATCGCGACGCCCCAGTCCGCCAGCGTTCCGGCGTGTACGGGAAGCCTTCTTCCCTTCGTAAAGTGCGCGCCGCTCGTCCTGTTCCGGCATGGTCTCGCCCGCGGGCGGGCCGATCTTCTCCTGGTAGCTGACTCCTTCGCGGCCAAAGGCTTCGTCACGGTCGCGATCGACGCCGCGCTGCATGGAGACCGGGCGTTCTGCACGAGCGGCCAGACGACGCTGACCATCGGGGGCGTGACCGTTCCGCAGTGCGTCGGTGTTCCGTGCACCACCACGCTGCCCGCGGGCGCGCAAGGGGATGCGAATCCGCCGGGCATCTGCGCCACGGACCCGACTACCGGCCGCGATCCCACCAAGTTCTTCAAGCAGCCGGTCAGCCCAGCCTGCGCCGCCAATCCGGCCTCGTGTGGTTACGCGGGCGCGGACGGCATCCCAGTGGTCTCGTCCAACTACCTCGTGAGCGCCAACTTCTTCCGCACTCGCGACTCGTTCCGGCAGGACATCATCGATCAATCCCAGCTGGTGCGGGCCCTCGCCTTTGTCCCGTCGGGTCCCCCGCCGTCGACCAATCCCGTCTTCGACCACATGGCACCCCAGGGCGTGATCATCGACCCCGCGCAGATCTATTTTGCTGCCCAATCTCTCGGTTCGATCCAGGGGGTGGCGGACGTTGCGGCGAACCCACGAATCTCCAGAGCGGTGTTCAATGTCGGCGGCGGGACCGTCGTGGACGTGTTCACCACCTCGCCGGCGTTCGCGCCGAGCACCAATGCGCTGCTGGCGTCGCTCGGCATCCTGCCCGGCGCCAACTCCGCATATCTGCAGTTCTTGGTGGTGGCGAAGATGATCCTAGACCCCGCCGATCCGGTGAACTTCGCCGGACACCTGCAGTCGGACACGCTGCCCAACCTGTATGGCGCGCAGTTCGACGACGGAACCGGGCATCAGAGACCGAAGTCGATACTGACCCAGGCCGCTTTCTGCGACCAGACGGTCCCGAATCCCTGGAACTACATCCTGGATTCCACCGCCGGGACGGGTCCGTTCCCCGGGCAGGCCCTCTTCGGCGGACCGGGCACCTTCCAGCTTTTCTTCACCGGGACGCCATCGCCGAGCGCGCTCCAGTCCTGCCCCACCCCGACCAGCACCTCGCCCAACGCCATCCCCCATGGCTTCTTCACGAACTGGTCGGCCGCCACAGTGCAGGTACAGACCGATGCCGCACTGTTCCTCGTCGATCCTGTCGCCAACAAACCGCCGTCTCTTCGCACCTTCTAGCGAGACCACCCCATGCGCAAACTGATCGTAGCTCTGCTCCTCGCGCCCGCGGCGGCCTTCGCCGGCGGTTACGCCATCCCCAACGAGAACGCGCGTGACCTGGCGCTCTCGCAGGCCACCGTAGCCGCGCAGAATGGACCCGAGGCGGCGCATACCAATCCGGCGGCGCTCGCCGGCCAGCAGGGGCTCGGGTTCGCGGGCAATCTGGAGGTGCTCTACAACCGCACCACCTGGTCCGATCCGTCGCTCCCGGGTTCAGCGACGATCAACCCGAAGGCGAACATTCCTCCGGAGGTCGCGATCTCCTACGGCAACAAGCTTCCCAACGGGATGCCGTACGGGGTCGGCGCCGCCGTCCTGGTCGTGGGCGGGGGTTCGTTGCTCTGGCCGCAGGGATGGCCTGGGGCAGGACGGATTCAGACGGTGGAGCAGAAAGCGTGGCTGACGGAGGTGGGCGCGGCCATCCAGCCGCACCAGCTGTTCAAGTTTGGCGCCAGCATTCTCTACTACCGGATCGTGGAAGATCTCAGTCAGCAAATCAGCGTCATCAACTCGACGGCCAGACTCGGCCTTTCCGGCGACCGCTTCACCTACGGGCTCTCCACCGAGGTCCATGCCCCTGAAGGCATCCCGCTCACCCTGGGAATCGCCTACCGCCACCAAGCGCCTCTGACGCTGGATGGGCACGCGCACTTCGAGAACGTTCCCCCGCCGTACCAATCCTCGCTCCAGGACCAGCAGGCGAGCGAGAAGCTGACCGTGCCCAATGACTTCTACGTCGGCCTGGCCTATGACGTCCTCCCCAACCTCAAGCTGATGGGGAGCTGGAACCTCGAGCGCTGGCGCGTGTACGGTCAGGACCAGTACATCGGGGACAAGGGCCTCGTCATCACCGTCCCGCGCCGCTACCACAATGCCTGGGTCTACCGGTTCGGCGCCGAGTACACCAAGGCGAGCTTCCTGCCTGCGCTCACGCTGCGCGGCGGGTTCCTGCGCAGCGTCTCCGACCAGCCTACCGGCACCATCTCTCCCTCGCTGACGGACGCGAACAGCTGGGCGTTTTCGATTGGAGCCGGCTACGAGATCATTCCCAATTTGCGCGTCGACGCGGCCTTCCAGTACGCGATCTTCGGCAAGGTGACGGCCACCGGCGACGATGCATTCCCCGGCTCCTACGACACGCACGTGTACTTGATGTCCGCCGGCCTCGTGTACCGACTCCCGGATCTCTAGCCGCGGCCGCCGAAGGCGGCTTAGCGGCTACGCCTGAGCACCAGTCGCGGGCGGCCGCCGAAGGCGGCTTAGCGGCTACGCCTGAGCGCCAGTCGCGGCGCCAGCGTGCTAGCGTCGGGCGCGGTGGACCCGCTGGCAAGGCTCGGCCAGGCGCTGGCCGAGGCAGGATACGCGTTCGTGACGCCGACGCCGGAGACGCACCGCCGCGTGCTCGCGCGCGGCGGCGAAACGCGAACGCTGCGCGACGTCTTCGGCTGGAGTCGGCCTTTCGCCCGCGGCGCCTTGCCGCAGCGCTTGTTCGACCTGCTGGAAGAGTCGGGTGCGGTCGAAAGCGCGGGGCCGCTGCTGCGGAGCAGGGTGCGCTTCTCGTCGCTGGGTCCGCTCCTGCTCGCCCACTCGGCGTACCCGACCACCGCGGCGGACGCGGTCTTCCTGGGGCCCGACACGTACCGGTTCGCCTCGTTCGTCCAGTCGCGCGCCCCGCCGCGGATTGGCGCCCTCGCCGACGTCGGCTGCGGGACCGGCGCCGGAGGTCTGCTGCTCGCTTCGCGCGCCGGATCCGTCCAGCTGCTCGACGTCAACCGCTCGGCGCTGCGTTTCGCGCGCGCGAACTGCGAGCTGAACGGGATCCCCGCCGTCGTCGAGGAGAGCGACGTGCTTTCCGGCGCCGCCGGCGCCCTGGATCTGATCATCGCGAATCCGCCTTACCTGGCCGATCCCCTGCGCCGCGCATACCGGGATGGCGGGGGCGACCTCGGAACCGGGCTCTCGCTGCGCATCGCGCGTGAGGCGCTCGAGCGGTTGCGGCCGGGGGGCCGCTTGCTGCTCTACACCGGGACGGCCGTGGTCGAGGGTGAAGACCTGCTCCGGCAGCGGCTCGCCCCCTTGCTGCAGGGGGTCCCCCACGAATATTTCGAGCTGGATCCGGACGTGTTCGGCGAGGAGCTCGAAAATCCGCCATATACAGCCGCGGACCGCATTGCCGTCGTCGGTCTGGATGCCTGGAGGCCATGAGAACCCCCCCACAATCCCGTGCAAGAGGCGCGACCGGCGGACATCCTGGAGGGTCGATGGACTCCCGGCAGCTGCACCTTGCGCTGGACCGCTTCGCGCGCGAGCGGCTGGAGCCCTCCTTGCCCGATCGCCCGCCGTTCGAAGGCGACGCAGACCTCCTCCGTGCGCTGGAAGTGGAATTCCTCGAGGCCGAGCGCGCAGCCGTCGTGGAGCGCGCGGCGGCGGCTCCGGCGGGGGCCGACTCGTTCGTACGCTGGTTCGAGGCCCTGCGCGAGTCCGGACCGGGGCAGGGCGATCCCCTCTTCCCCTGGCTCGCGCAGTCGGCCTCGCTTGCCCAGATGCGCTGGTTCCTCGCCCAGGAGGTGGCGGGCGAGGCCGGCTTCGACGACCTGGTCGCCTTGACGCAAGTGAAGATGCCGGTGCAGGCGAAGCTCGAGCTCGCCCGCAATTACTGGGACGAGATGGGCCGCGGGCGGGCGGCGGCGATGCACGGTCCGCTCCTCTCGGACCTGGCCCGCGCCTTCGACGTGCAGGCCCGCCCGGAGAGCACGGTCTGGGAGTCGCTCGCGCTCGCGAATCTCATGGTCGGCCTGGCGCTCGAGCGGCGCCTCGCCTACCATTCCATCGGCGCGCTGGGCGCCATCGAGCTGACGGCGCCGGGGCGGGTGGTGCTCGTCGACCGCGGCCTTGCCCGACTGGGCGTCGCCAAGGCCTGGCGCCGTTACTTCAGCCTGCACGCCACGCTCGACCTGCAGCACAGCGAGGCCTGGAACCGCGAAGTGCTCCGGCCGCTGGTTGCGCGGGAGCCGCGCGCCGCGCGAGCGATCGCGGAAGGAGCGCTGATGCGGCTGCGGGCCGGTGCGCGCTGCTTCGCGCGGTACCGGCGTGAATTCGGACTACAGCCAGCCGAGGCGACGCAGGACGTCGGCGTCGGTCCGTAGGTAGCGATCGCCGATGTCGGATCGGTAGCGCACGTTGGGCAGGACCACCGCGCTCACCAGCGAGTACGCTGCGCGCTGCGCGTCCTGCACCGTCTCGCCGCGGCCGGTGACCACCAGCGCGTATCCGGACGGCCCGCTGGTCATGAGCCGTCCGCCTTCCAGCATCAGCTCGCCGAAGTGGAGGTGTTGCTCCTCCTCGGCCGACAGCGGGCGCCGGAACGCCAGCGGCTGACCTCGCGCGGATACGGTCGCCTGCGGGTACGGAAAGGGCGGCACGGTGAGCACCACGCCGACGGCGAATCCTCCGTGCGTGCGGAAGCTGCGCGGCCGATCGCGGTGCAGCATCGCCATCAGGATCGCGTCCCAGGGATCGACGTGCAGCGCCTCGAGGATGGCGAATCCGGGGTATCCGAACCGGCAGGTCAGCTCGAGCGGCCAGATTCCGGCTTCGTTCACGATGGTGTTCAGGTTGATGTACCCCTGATACCGGCCTTCCCGCAGGATCGGCGCGAGGCGCCCCAGCGTCGATTGCAGGAAAGGCCCGGCGCCGCGGTAGGTGACCAGCGTCCCCATCTCGCCCGTCAGCTCCCCCAGATCGCCGGGGAAGAAGCGCTTGTGCTCCCAGTCGAGGCAGGCCGGCTCGAGAAACGCTTCGCCGTCGAAGTAGGCGCCCACGCCCATCTCGACTCCGGCCACGTGCTCCATCAACACGAACGAGGGCCGGTCGATGAAGGTCCATTCCCGGCGCTGCAGCTCGAGGACGGCGATCACGTCCGACCCGTCGGGCAGCTCGCCCACGTAGTTGCGAGTGGACGAGAAGCTGCCGTTGAGCTTGAAGACGTACCGGGCCGGGCTCCGCCGGACGAACGCGATCGCATCTTCGAATGCGTCGAAGGCGTGGACCCTGGCGGTGCGCAGGCCGGCATCGCGCAGCGCCGCCTGGCCGAACGCGCGATCGTTCTCCAGGCGCTCGCCCAGTGCGCCGCCGCCGATGACCTGAAAGCCTTCCCGCCGCATCTCGTCCTGCTCGATGCCGAGCGTGGACTGCTCGAAGATCACCAACCCGTCCCGGCCCACCCAGCCGAGCTCGCGGCGCCAGTCGGGCGTCTGCGCGACGATGCCCGCAAGAACGCCCTGGCAGGCCTCGTCGGAAATGAAGACGCGGACCTCGTGCCCGCGCCCGGCAAGCCGACGGTAGAGGTCGCCGAGGTCGTTCGACTCGCCGATCCCGAGCACGCGCACGCGCCGACACATATCGCAAATCGCGTGCGGCTCGCGAAGAGAGCGTCGTAGGATGCGCCCCGACTTTCGTGAGGAACCTGATGCGAACGACCGCCGTGCTCTGCCTGGCCATCCTTTCTTGCAAGTCCACTCCGGTCACCAGGCCCGCCCAGCCGCCGCAGACGGCGGCCGGTCCCGCCTCGCCGGCGAACCCGCCCGCGACGCAGGTGACTGGCGCGCGACCGAAGGTCCCCGAGACCGCAGGGCAGCCGGGTACCCCGCCTGTTCCGGCGGAGCAGCAGGAGACCTCCGCTGGCCTCGCTCTGCAGGCGCCGCCGCCCGGGATCGATCTCTCCGCGCTGGATCGCTCGGTGAATCCCTGCGACGACTTCTACAAGTTCGCCTGCGGGAGCTGGCTCGCAAGGACGCCCATCCCCGAGGATCGCCCGCAGTGGGGCCGGGGCTTCAGCGAGGTCCTGGAGCGCAACGAGGCGGTGCTGCGCGAGATCGTGGAGAAGAACGCCCGCGGCGCA
>Ga0137407_10002987_pt1 | contig 11206 bp, 11 predicted proteins | sample CZOMad2_2_16fung_FD_108410 | JGI IMG/M metagenome (GOLD analysis project Ga0137407, IMG submission 108410) | Vadose zone soil fungal communities from Angelo Coast Range Reserve, California, USA - CZOMad2_2_16fungal (Illumina Assembly) | ecosystem: Environmental > Terrestrial > Soil > Vadose...
ATTGAGCGGTACGCGCTCGCGAATCGCCATCACGAGTGTCCCTTCAGATTCGAGGGATCGCGGATAAGACGCTCTCAGGGCGGCGTCGGCGTCGGCACCGGTGCTCGTGAAGGCTGCGAGCTCGATCTGACCACCGGCAACCCGAGTCAGCGTTCCTGAGTAGCCTAGCAGCAAGCGAACAGCACTGTGCACGATCGTGTCGAATACCGGCTGGACATCGGTCTGCGATCGGCTAATGACCCGCAGGATGTCGCTGGTAGCGGTCTGCGTGTCCAGCGCCGTCGTCAGCTCGCGGTTGCTTGTCTGTAACTCGGTAAACAGCCGCACGTTCTCAATCGCGATGACCGCTTGGTCGGCGAAGGTCTTCAGCAGCGTGGCTTCCTCGTCGCGAAATCCCCCGGGGTCGCGGCGCGTCAATGAGATTGTGCCGACCGGGATGTCGTTGTGGGCCATCGGCACCAGGAGCTGGCTGCGGTAACCTCGCACGCGCGCGGTCTTACGGGCCTCTCCGCTCATGCGCGTGTCCGTCTCGGTGTCGACGACGTTGAGTGGCGAGCGATTGCGGAGTGTCTGCGCGTGTGGGGTGTCTGAGGAGAGGGGCATCGGGTAGTTCGCTCGTACCGTGGCTTCTCCTGATGCGTCCGTCGTGGTGAAAGCCCCTAGGACGAGGTGATCTTCGACAACCCTGGTCAACACGCCGCTATGCGCGTTCAGCAGTCGCGCCGCACTATGGACGATCACCTCAAACACCGGCTGCACATCCGTCTGTGACTGGCTGATGACTCGCAGGATCTCGCTGGTAGCCGTTTGCTGCTCCAGCGCCTCCGCCTTGTCCCTCAGCGCCTCCGCCAAGCGCTTCTCAAGGTCGCGGAGCTTAGCGCCGTCGCCTTTGGGCGACTTGCGGGCGACAGCGGGCTTGGCTTTGCCCTTTGCGGGCTTCGGACCCCGACCCATTAGCCTCTCCCTGGCTTTGACACCGAATCGGCCGAGGACAGGCTAGGCGAACGCGCCTGCCTGGGCAAGTGGACCTACGGGATTGCGTGCCCCCAGCGTCCCACTGACGACCGTCCCGCACCTACAGGTCATCCAGCTCCATTCGTCATCCGTCACGCCGTCCAGCTCCCAGATGCGCGATGCTCCTCTAGGAACGCAGTCAGGACGCGCATGACACGGTTGAATGCCACTGCGGCACCTCTGTACAGAATCTCTGCGGGAGTATTGAGGATGCGCCTGGCCCTTCCGTTGCACCGTCGAGCAATAGGAGGCGCCCATGGCGAAACGAAGCCTGCTTGTAGTCATGCTCGCGACCATCACGAGTCTGTCGATGATGGAGGCTGTCGCTGGTGATGTGAACGTTGGGGTCCATATCGGCATCCCAGTACCGCCGCCACCGAGAATCGTATTGCCAGCCCCTCCACCCGTGGTCGTCGTGCCTAACACGACGGTCTCGTACGCGCCCGGGGTCGACTTCAACCTCTTCGTCTATGGCGGCCGTTACTACACCGTCCACGACGGCGCTTGGTTTTACGCCACCCGCCACAGCGGTCCCTGGGTCTTCATTCCAACGGAGCGAGTGCCCCGGCCGGTCGTCGGAGTGCCCATGAAGTACTACAAGGTTCCACCCGGCCAGGCGATGAAGGCGGCTGCGCCACCGGCTGCGTCCGGAGGGTTCTGTCCTCCAGGGCAAGCAAAGAAAGGGCGGTGCTAGTTCAACGACGCGAGCCGCAACACTTCAGCATCGGCTTCTTCCGGTGTGATCCACCGCCCAAACGCCACGCCGCACGGACACGCCACCGTGAGTAAAAGCCATTCCACACTGGCTCGGTGGCGTCGGCGGTCAGGGCGCCGTGTGGGCGATGGTCGTGCACGAAGACTTCAAGATCGGCGAGGAGGGGCATTCCCCAGCGCCTCTTAACGCGCCTGGATCACACGGCCAGACTGTCGGCAAATCGCTTGTACATGCTGAGGAGTCGAGCTGCCGCCTCAATGCCTGCCCTGACGGCCGCTTCGGAAGTCGGGAAAGGGGCACCCATGTCGATCTTGGGCACCGCAATACGAATGACCGCGGACCTGCTTGCCTGATCTACCCGCATATCCGGTTCAAGGTAGGGCCGATACTGCCGCTCAATCTCGCCGACGCGATCGCCCTTTCGGGCGAACTGCAAATCGACATTCCCATAAGGCAGTTTATGCAGGAGCGAAACGTCGGACGCCAGGCCGAATGGACTGAAGAAGATGAAAAAAGAGGCCGCCGGCCGGTCCTTCGGCTCAGGCACTCGCAAGTGCGGTGCGATCGCTGCGGCTTGTTCCCAATAGAGGCGCCAGAATTCTGTCGCGACCTTGTCTGGGACCAGTGTCCATTTGCCGTTGTCGATAGCTTCCCTGAGGAGCGCCACCTTACACCCGCCGCGGGCCCCAAGTATCGCTGAGTCTTCGAACCACGTGAGGACCGATTCGTAGGTCACCCGGCCATCAAAACCCAAACAGTCCTCGCTCTCACCAAAATATGCCAGTGGGGCGACGATGACAGTAGCGGCGGAACTGCACTTACCTTGCTTCACGTAGGCAGCAGCTCGCTCGGCGTAGCGCTCGGCTTGCCGTGGCTGAAGGGGAGCGTCAACCTTGTTCTCGATGAGGACCTTCAGTATGGCCGATCCACAGTGTAGGTGTAGGTCCAGCTCCAAATCAGATTCCCCTGTCGCGCTGCTGACGGACCGCGCGACAGCGATCAAATCCCCAGCATCGCCGATACCAGCCGACGCGAGAAACCACGCAAGAAATTCGGGCGACGCAACTAACTCTTCCCAGAGAAGGAGATCGACATCTTGCTCCCGTATGCCGCTGACCCGGAGCTCAGTTGTCACTCTGGCTTCGCCGTTACCCATGTCACTCGCCCACACACTCCGGGAATGAACGGCTCGCTGTGCGCTCCACGGGTGAGGCTAAGCAGAACCGGTACCCGGCGCCGGTTTATCGCCCACACCACAGCCGGGCTCATGGGAAAGAAGAAGCCTGTCGCGATTGGCAAGGCAAAAGTTGACGAATTCGGACTCGCGCACGAAGAGTCGGAGCGCCAGTGGTAGCACCGGATAGATAGTCCGGGCAATCTCGGTGACCTTCTCGTCGTCGCGAATCACGCTAACCGCGGCGGGCCCAACTCGTTCGCGACAGACACGCTCGACGATAGGCCAGTAGCCCTTGATCGCTGTAGCCTTGGCCTGCACGGCGGCGTCTTTCGCTCTTGTACCGGCGCCTTTGAGCCGCACTCGTAACGACTGCGGCTGATCGTCGTCTAGAGTTGGCAAGGCTACTCGCGCGCCGCTATTCGCAAGATAGCATCCTGAGCCTTCTGAATCGTTCCTTCCTCCCATCGCTTCCCAAGGCGCGCGAAGATATCTTGAAGTCGCGCCCCCTTAGTTTTGAAGAACTCGTCGTCCAACTGCGTCTCCGCCTCAATTGTGAACACCTTGATATGCCGAACGATCCCCCGTCCATTCTTTCGGAGGCTCGGCCACGGCAAGGATCAGGGTGAACGGTGCCCACGCCCGGTGCATCACCCGCAGATCGTCGCACAACGCAGGATGGAGGTAATGGCGGAGCTTGATCTCGGTGGACCAGCTTTGACCGCCCTCGAGGTCGAGGGCGAAGAAATCGGGCGCGGAGCGGAGGCGCGGGGGGACTAGGTGGATGTACGCATCCACGGGCACGGTTCGTAGCTCTCGGAGAGTTCGTTGGTAGCCAGCATCAACGAGAAGGACCTCGAAGACGGACGCGACAAGGTGCCCCGGAAGCGCATTGTCAATGTCCATCGCTTGAGTTGGCGAATCGCCTCGTGTCGCCAATGCGCCCTCCTTACGGGAGGCTCAAAGTGGTGTCATCCCCCGTCGTTGTAACCGTGAAGACCCCATTGGGCTGGGGCGCGTACGCGTACTGCGACCAGCCCGGCGGCGGACTTGGCACCACCGCCAGGAATGGTCCCGCCACCGCGCCTTGTCTGTTCCGCACGGGATTCGTCAACGCGGTGAGGCTCGACGGGAGTTGACCTGTATGCGCGGCGTAGATTGATATAGCTGACGTCAGTATCCTGAGATCACCCTGTGCCTTCTTTGCCCGCGCCTGCTTTGACGAATCATCCGCATCAGCTGTTCCAGCGGCTGCCACCGTTGCCCTTCTGGGACAGTTGAGCTTTTCGATTGTCCCCTGGAGATACTGTACGCGCTGGGCTGGGGACGGATGTGTCTGGAGGAAGCTGACGTGCGACGGATTCTGCTCCTTCAGGCGCTCCATGAACGTGAGAAGCCCTGAGGGGTCAAAGCCGGCGGCGCAGGCCAGTTTCACTCCAAGAACGTCCGCCTCTGTCTCTTGCATGCGGTCGTACCGCTTGCTGCGATCCCACGCGAGGCCCGCCACGGCCAGACCCACCAGCGGATTGATCATCACCGCCGCCGCGCCAGCCGAGACCGCGGCCTCTCCCGCGGCCTGCTGTTCGTTTCCAAAGGTGTGCCTGTAGAAGATGTGGGACAGCTCGTGAGCCAGCACGCCGGCGAGCACCTCGTCCCCTTCGTTGCCCGGCATCGCCTCGACAAGCTCCATCGTCCCTCGGGTCACGACGATCGCGCGCTTCTGCCACATCGCGGCGGCATTGAGCGACGGATCGTCCAGCACCCCGATGTAGATCGGCGTCTGAATCTGATGGGTCCCTAACTGCTTCTCCCCCGCCCGAAGCGTGACGACGAGCTTGCCGAGGATTCCGCCGATCCGCCGATCTCGCTCCGTGGCCTGCCTCTTGACCTCATCGGCCCGCGCGGTATCGACACCTTGGTGAACGAACCGGATGTCCGCCTGGACGTTCTTGGCCGACAGCGCTGAGAACCGGTTGTCGAACACCACGTAGTACGTCCCTGGATCATTGACTGGGACGCTGAGGACCACGGACCGACGTTGGCCGGAGTTGTACAAAGCTTCCGGCTGCAGGCTCCGCGTCCATACCTGGAACTGGCGCTCTGTCATGACCAGCACTCGGATGTCGTTTCCCGACCCACCCGCGGCGAGCGCGTTCCCAGCGACCTTCCCGTCGCGGTAATAGGCGGGCAGCTTGAACTGGAAGTAGCTCGCTCGCCCAGCCTCCACACGGAACCTCGACTGAACGACCGGCAGTTCCGCTTGTTGCTGCGCTTCCGCGGCCGGGAGCCAAGAGAGGAGCCCAAGAAGAAGTAGGACGAGTCCGGGAACGATCCGCTGGCTGATCATCGTCGACTCCAGGGCATGCCGATAGACAAACTATCGTTCCGATCAATCTAGCAGAGGACGGACGTCACTATCACATTCTGAGCGTGCGATTTCGCAACCGGGACCGACCGCCGCCAGTGGTGAGTTCGGCGGAGGCAAACACTTCCTGCTGTGCCAGTACTACTCTATCTTCCGAATTGCATCCTTGGGAAGTCGGGCGGTTACCTTTCCGTCAGAAACAGCAACGTTGGTTAGAATGGAGTCCTCATGGAATACGCCACATGGTCACGCGCTTGGAAAGACGCTCGACATGACTCGACCCCCATCGACCGCGTGCTGGATCTTTGGCGAGTACGACCTCCACTCGACTGCCGTCGAGAGTCCTGGCCGGAGAGAGGTCGAGCTTTCAGGCCATTGGACAAGGGCTACCGGAAGACGGGCAAGCGGGACCAGCCCGCGGGGGAACAGGTCATTGAGAAAGCTCTTCTGGGGGATCGCGGCTCAGAGCGGGAACACCGGCTGCGGCGTGGATCTCAGGCACTGACCCTGAAGACGTATCTCCACAACATGGCGCTCTCGAATGTCCGCACCGAACAGGTCGTTGCCGACGCGTTCGGTATCCTTAAAGTCCACCGCCGCTTTCATCCGATCTCCATCGAGGTGAAGGTGACCGACGGCGGTTGGTGGTCTGCGGTTGTGCAGTGTCTTCAGCAAGTCCGAATGCTTCGCTGCAATCTTCCGCGGCTCACCTCCTTTTGTGCGAATCACCTTGACGCGCCCCATGCCAAAGGCTCCTGGGGTATGGTTCTTGCTCCTGGGAGCTACTTCCAGAAGTCTGCGGCAACACGGGCCAAGACGTGCACCCTGTTGGATCGACTCCTAAAAGAGACACAGGCTCGCATCATCCTGGCAGAGTCGGGCAGCAAGAGCACGGAGTGGCTGCAGCTTCACGAGCTACGGTACATCGCGGGTCATTGGCCGCAGAGAGCACCCAACCAGTCAGCCTGATCAGACTTCCCGCCACTCGGCGTCCCCTCTATGCTCGCCCGCCTCCAGGCCCTTTGCAGGTAGCCAGGCTAGGCCCCCTCTCCCGCGCCGGGCGCCCATCGAAGCACCTGCAGGCGACTGCGCCTCGTGCAAGCCCTGCAGGGAGCAGCTTCTATGAAGCGCCAAGATGTTTGATCCAGGAGCGCGTTGGGTTGCCAACCTAACGGTCCCTGGGCATCAATTACAAACTTGCTTATTGTTGAGCCGGGTTGCGATATCGAACCCGATCGCGCGGGCTAGGCTAACATCGGAGTAGCAAAGGTTCGGTGTGACACGCAGACGAGCAACTCGTGATCGAGACCATCGAATCCTCGCCGGGAGTCTCGGCGATGGACTGCAACCATGAGCATCAGACTGCCATGTACAACCTCCTAGTATCCGGCGCCGAAGATGCATGGATTAGTGATTCGTATGAATTCCCTCCGACAAGGCGGACGAGTGGAACGACCTTTCTCGGGCCCTTTGCGATGTTCTCTCTAGTCGATCTCATCGCAAGACGCTCCGAGTACCGGTAGGACGATTAATCGAATGACCGAAGCTACTCCGACGACCGAACCTTCTCGTCCGAAGCGCCCCGTCCGGGTGTACCTGGATCAGAAGGATTTTGGTCGGATTGCCAATGCTCTTCTCAGAGGCGACCAGAGCAGCCCCGACATTATCGCCTATAACCAACTTAAGCGATGCGTCGACACAGATGAAGTGAGAGTCTACTTCTCCTTCGTACATGTCGTCGAAGCCCTCCGATTTGGGAATCCGCGCTCCGAAGTCGCCGCGGCCTATTGTGAGATCATCGACGCTCTAACCAAAGGGCATTGCATACGCTTCCCGCCTCATCTACAACGTGCCGAGTTGAACTTGGCCCTTGCTGAACTCACCGGGTTCCCATCGAACTACGTTAGAGATTCATACGCCTATGGCATGTATGGGCAGGCGGTGACGCCGGACGGCCTGCAGCTGGACCCTGCTTCAATTGGCCTGTCCGCGGATTCTGCGTTCGAGCCCCTCGAGCAAGTCCGCGGGCAATTGAAAGCTGCGCTCCCAAATCGCCACGCTATCCGTGCTTTCCTGAGTGCTCCGCCGCCAGATATGTCAGCCGCAGTAGAGTCCCGTTTCGGGATGAAGGCGGTGAGGATCTTCGCGATTCTCCTGAAAGGGTCCGACGCAGAGCGTCGTTCTTGCGCCGAGTCGCTGATCACCAATGAACACTTCTTACGCCAGACCATCGGAGAGATGTCCGAGGAGACGCTCGATGAGTTTCGTGCGAAGTTTCCAGCTACCGGATTTGCTTGGACCCGAGAGCTTATATCAACGGCGCTTACAGGGTCTACCGGCCAGAAGGCTGAAGTATGGAACCGTTTTCTCGATGGAATAATGAGCTTCGCGCATCTTGTATCGCACTATAGTCTGACCGTTCCAGAACTCGTTCGAATGGGCACCACGTTCGACGATCCGAATTTGGTGAACATGCTACGGCTGATGCAGCAGTTGGAGCCGCTGCGAGCCAAGGTTCTTGGTACGCCAGCACGTTGGGATAGGGAGATCGCGAAGGGCATCGGGAGCCGGTATCTCCAGGGGGCTAGGGAGGACGTCCGCGCCTGCGCAACACAGCACGGCCTTTCCGCTGAATCCCTTGAGAGGCGCCTCCAGGCAGAGGAATTCAAGAAGCTACCTTATGTCGCCGCGATGACATTATGGATGCGCTCGTATTTGGCGCGCCACAAAGGCACGACGCATGCGCGAAAGCCGGAGTTAAACGATTTTCGCGATCTCCTTCACTGTGTGAACGCGCCTTACGTCGATATTTTAGTTGCCGACCGCTTCGCGGCAGAGGTCGCTCGGCCACTGGCAGAGGCGTTTGGCACGCGAATCGCTCGATCACTGCAGGAGGTCATGTCGGAGCTGAAAGCACAGAAGCGGAAGTCATGATGGCCGCTTTGCTCGCCTGGCTCGAGCCCTACAAGCCTTTGCTAGACCTGATCCTGACGCTGGTTATCGGTGGCGCGACGATCGTCATTGCCGTCAAGCAATACCGGCTCGAGAAGATTCATGAGCGGCGCGAACTCTGGGACCGGAGGATGGCCGTCTATGACGCGATCTACAAGTTCCTGAGCGCCGTATCCAGATCCGGTGGGCCCGTCGGTGAAGTGGACGCGGCGGCCTTCGATGATGCGACCGGCGAATGGCGGCTTGAGCTCCTGTTCCCCGCGGGGACCCGCACATACGTTGGCGAGATCCGGAAGAAGGCTCATGAGCTGTGGACAACGCGTGCCCTGGAGACCAGCCTCCCTCGGGGAGACGCACAAGTGGCACAAATGGCAAAGCGCCTCGCAATCGTCCAGTGGATGGAGCAAGAGCGCGTCGGGCTGAAGGAGCGATTCACGGCGTTTCTCAAGCTGCCCGGTAAGGACACGGGCTAAAGACCGTAGCTGATCGTCTCGGCCGCCTTCTACTGGCAACGCTGGGCTGCGCGTGTGAACGCGGACCTGTTCGTGCTGGCGGCGCTGCGTTCGTGGCTAGACTCCTGGCGAGGAATCGGCGCCGTTGAGCGCGGGATGGCGCAGCAGGGCTATGACCTTCAACTCACGCGGTAAGACGCCGGGTGCCGGGCGCCGATCGAAGCACCTGCAGCCCCCTGCGTCCGCCTGCGAGTTGATGCCGGCGTTTCGGAGCACACCTCGCCGCGGCGTCAAAGTCGGCTGCCCAGGAGCGCGTTGGGGTGAAAACCTAATGGGCGCGCACGCCAATCGTAGTCGTGGGTTTCCCACGTTGCGGTTCGTCTTCCGTCCAGCTTCAGGCATCCCCCTCGCCTACGTACCAGGCATGTTCAATGGCGGATCCCTCTTGGCCCGGGATTACAAACGGAGCGACAGAGGATGCCGGACGGCGCACCGTACCAGCTATATCATGACAAGAAATTCCGACAGAGATGAACGGAGGAATGCGGAACGGTCTTTATTCCATCATAGGTTACAAGGCGCTCTTGTCAACGGCGCGGTCCTTCATGGGACTGAGATGTCCTAGAACTGAAATGATCTATGATCACCTGTACATGCCTGCGCCGACGCTGTGCACACCGCCCTGCACTAGGCAAGGAGCCTGAACCATGAAGTTCGTGAAACACGAGCGCATCTGGCTGAAGGACCATCCCGAGTTGAACGAAAAATGGGTTCAGGAGCGAATCGCCGAAGACACGTCGATCCTGGGCTTGGGCGATCTCGTTCTGAAGGACAAGGAGCGGACTCAACCTCGGGCTGGTCGGCTCGATCTCCTTCTTCAGGACGTCGATACCGACCGCCGTTATGAGGTGGAAGTTCAGCTGGGCCGAACCGACGAAAGCCACATCATCCGCGCCATCGAGTACTGGGACATCGAGAGAAAGCGGTACCCTCAATACGATCATTGCGGCGTGATCGTCGCGGAGGACATAACCAGCCGCTTCCTCAACGTCATCGGCCTCTTCAACAACACTATCCCGCTTATTGCTATTCAGATGAACTGCTTCCGCATCGAAGATCAGGTGGCACTCGTTTTCAACACGGTCTTGGGCGAATTGAGCCGTGGCCTTGTGGACGAGGATGAGGAGGTTCAAGAATCTGCCGACCACGGGTACTGGGAATCGCGAGCCAGTAAAGACACTCTTGGGATGACGGACCAACTGCTTGCCGTTCTGCAGCAGTGGGATCCGAAGCTGGAGCTCAAGTACAACAAGTTCTACATTGGCCTCGCCAAGGACGGCGTACCCGACAACTTCGTCAGCTTCAGGCCAAAGAGAGCTTTTCTGCGGGTAGAGGCCCGCGTCGCGCAGTCTGAAGAGACCGACAGTCACCTTGAGGAAGCCGGCCTCGATCTGATGCCTTACGACAAGAAATGGGGCAAGTATCGCATCCGCCTGACAAAGGCTGATTTGGCCAAGCACGAAAAACTAGTGGCAGAGTTCCTGAAGCGTGCGCACGAGAACCGCGCCTCGTAGGCACCGATTGCCCGAGTACGGACATTGGCGAATTCGGCTCCACGGAACCGGTGTCCTTCGCCAAAACCTCGGCCCGAGGGCAAGTGGTTGATCTGTCGGCTGTGATCTAGACACAATCCCAGCGCGATGATCACTCTCCTGCTCCACCTGCTTCGACTCCTGCGCTTCCTCTTAGCCGGCCACCGCGAGCTCGCCCTCGAAAACCTCGCCTTGCGCCACCAAGTCGCCGTCTACAAGCGAATGGTGACCCGGCCGCGACTACGCAGAATTGATCGCTTCTTCTGGGTCGGGTTGGCTCGGGTCTGGGCCGGGTGGCGACGGCCCCTATTCATCGTCACCCCCGACACCGTCTTGCGGTGGCAGCGCCGCCGCTTCCGCGAGCATTGGACCAAGGTCTCCGGCCGGCCCACCCGCGGTCGCCAGCCCGTCAACGCCGAGATCAAAGTCCTGATCATGCGAATGGCGGCGGCCAATCCGCTCTGGGGCGCTCCACGAATCCATGGCGAGCTGCTCAAGCTCGGCCTGGACGTGGCCGAGCGCACCGTCTCCCGGCTCATCCCGAAGCGCCGCACACCTCCCTCGCAGACCTGGCGCACGTTCCTGACCAATCACGTCCCGGATCTGGTCTCCCTCGATTTCTTCACGGTTCCCACCGCGCGCTTGCGCGTCCTGTTCGTCTTCGTCGTGCTCGCTCACGATCGCCGGCGCGTCCTCAACTTCAACGTCACCGAGCATCCCAGCGCTACCTGGACGGCTCAGCAGATCGTAGACACCTTCCCCGACGATTCCGCCCCGTCCTATCTCCTCCGCGATCGCGACTCAATCTACGGCCACGCGTTCCGCCAACGCGTGAAGGGCATGGGCATCAGTGAAGTCCTGACGGCGCCTCATAGCCCCTGGCAAAATCCGTTCGCCGAGCGGCTCATCGGCTCGATCCGACGCGAGTGTCTGAATCACGTC
>Ga0137407_10002988_pt1 | contig 11206 bp, 9 predicted proteins | sample CZOMad2_2_16fung_FD_108410 | JGI IMG/M metagenome (GOLD analysis project Ga0137407, IMG submission 108410) | Vadose zone soil fungal communities from Angelo Coast Range Reserve, California, USA - CZOMad2_2_16fungal (Illumina Assembly) | ecosystem: Environmental > Terrestrial > Soil > Vadose zone...
CGTTCCGCTCCGGCGCCCGCGCCCGTTCATACGCCAGAGTGGGTTCGGGCCACGGGCATCGATCGCATGACGGCGGGCAGCCGTGACGAAGAGCAGGAATCCGAGCCGGCGCAACACCGTGCTCCGGCAACAATTATTCCCGATGTTGAAGTCACCGAGCGCGCCGACACGGGAGCGAAACCCAAGACCACGATGCCGCGCATTGCGGCCGGAGGCTTCAAGTTACCGCCCAGCAGCTTGCTGCATCGTCCCGATGAACAGCAGGCGATTGACGCCGACGAACTGAAGTTGCTGGCTCAGGTACTCACTGAAAAATACTCGGAATTCGACGTCCACGGACAGGTGACGCAGATCAATCCCGGGCCGGTGGTGACGACGTTCGAATACAAGCCTGAAGCGGGCATCAAGTACAGCCGCATTACCAACCTCACGGATGACCTGTGCCTGGCGCTTAAAGCGGAGAGCATTCTGATTGAGCGCATGGCGGGCAAGTCCACGGTCGGGATCCAGGTGCCGAACCGCGAGCGCGAAATTATATGGCTGCGAGAGAACATCGAATCCTCCGAATTCATCGGCACCAAGTCGAAGCTGACCCTGGCGCTGGGCAAGGACATCAACGGACGCATCGTCACCGCCGATCTCGCCGGTATGCCGCACTTGCTGATCGCAGGCTCGACCGGCGCGGGCAAGAGCGTGGCCATCAATGCCATGATCATGTCCATCCTGTACAAGGCCACGCCGGATCAGGTTCGGCTGATCCTGGTCGATCCCAAGCGGCTGGAGTTGGGCAACTACGAAGGCGTGCCGCATCTGTTTACGCCGATCATTACCGAGCCCAAGCTCGCGGCTAACGCGTTGCGGAACGCCGTACGCGAAATGGAGCGCCGTCTGAAACTGCTGGCTGAAAAAGGCGTGCGCAACATGGAGCAGTACAACAAATTGTTCGACGACGAAGGCACGCGCAGCCTGTTTGGCGAGGATTCCGAAGACCGCCCGTTGCCCTACATCGTCATTATCATCGACGAGTTAGCCGACTTGATGATGCTGGACTCAGGCAACGTGGAAGAATCAGTCACCCGACTGGCTCAGATGGCGCGAGCCGTGGGCATTCACCTAGTGCTGGCGACGCAGCGTCCGTCGGTCGATGTAATTACGGGATTGATCAAGGCGAACTTCCCGGCCCGCATTTCCTTCCGCGTAGCCACCAAGGTGGACTCGCGCACCATTCTCGACGCCAACGGCGCCGAAGCTCTGCTGGGGCGCGGCGACATGCTCTACCTGCCATCCGGGTCGGCTCGCGTGCATCGCCTGCACGCGCCGTTTGTTACCGAGAAAGAAATCGCGGCCGTGGTCGAGTTCTGGAAGTCGCAAGGTTCAGCCGAGTACGAAGAGAAATTCCTGCAGGCCCCGAAAGACGAGCGTGCCCCCGGTGAAGCCGGCATGACAGGCGAAGAGGGGGAGGAGGAAAACGACCCGCTCTACAACGACGCCGTGCGCCTGGTGGTGGAGTTCGGCAAAGCCTCTACTTCCCTGCTGCAGCGCCGCCTGCGCATCGGCTACGGACGCGCGGCCCACTTGATTGATCTGATGGAACGCGACGGCATCGTGGGCGCAGCCGACGGCCCGAAGCCTCGGGAAGTGTTGAAGAGACCGGATTGGATTACGGAAGTAGAAGAATCGATGCGATAAAGCCTCTTGTCATCCTGAGCGGAAAAATCGGCTTCGCTTGCGAAGCCGATTTCGCAGTCGAAGGGCCCCTACTCCCGGCAATGCACATTCGCTGTAGGGGTCCTTCGACTCCGCTCAGGATGACAGACCCTTTGCCGTCAATCCCCGAATCGCCAGCGCCGCCAGCACTATCACCGTCAGCACCATCGCCAGCCACAATAGTCCTTTGTGACGCTCGGACCAGGGCCGGTCATCCGGGCGAGCACTGTACTCTTCATTGTGCGCGCCCGGTCCAAGTTCGGCCTGAACTGCCGCCGGATCAGCCTTGAAGAACCGGGCATAGTCGTAGACCGGCGCATTGAGTTTGCTGTCGCCGTAGTAGAGCCGGAGCTGAGACTTTCCTTGCGGATCGAAATACACACGCCGTTCCACCGACAGCAGTTCCACGTTTGAAATACTCAGGGGCGGATTGTCCGCGTTGTCCACCGTGATCTTCAGCTGGCCGGAACTGTGGCCCGCGATCGCCACATCCATCTCTTCCGAAACGACCGTGGTCGATCCGTGATTCATGCGCACGCGCGTGATATCGCCACCGGTTTCGTAACGCGGGTCGCTCACATCCGAGAACATGACTGCCCGCCGGAAATTCACTTGCTTCGGGTCCACATGAAAGCGGACGCGATTCACCGGCACGCGCGGTGGCGAAGTGCAGGTGATCACGGTCGTTCGCCCGACTTGCGACGGAGCACCGCATGAGCCCACGCTGGTCCAGACGGCCTTGGTTTCCTCCAGGTTATAGACCGACGCACCCTTTACCTGGGCGGGAGAGATTCCGGTAGTAAGCTTCACGTGCAGATAGTGAAAACTCGAAGCGGGCAGTTTCAGAACAGAACTGGAGCCCAGCTCCTCACGGCTGAAATCATAGAGCGTGGCGGCTGGCAGCTGAGTTGCAGACTTTGCGCCCAATTCGTTGCTGCCGGCCAGGGATGCCGTCACCACAAAATCACGGGCGGCCAGGTTCAGCCGAACGCGGTCGTACTCGCCGATCTGGGCCATGTCCAGATCAAATTCGGTGCGACCGGCGACGCTGCCCAAGTTTAGTATCCTTGCTGACGCCTCGTGAGTGACGGTTCCTCCGCGCTCTTCGGTGAGCGCATATTGAACCTGGGTTTTGCCATCGTAAATTCGCAGGTCGGCAAGATCAGGGCGGACCCACTTCCAGATTTCTTCATCGACCACGAAATAATTCTGTAGCCCGGTCTCAGAGACACGAACGTCCCGGACATTGGTGAAATAGGAGATCGAAGGCTCCTGGGAAGGAACAGCCAGAGCCACAAAGATTGCGAGCGCCAGAAAAGTGGATCTCATGGGCGGGCGGCGCCCTCTTCCGAGCGGCCGCGACCGGAAAGGCCGAGCCAGTCGCGCTGATACACAAACGAAATGGCCAGCAGAAGCACTCCGAGCACGATGAAACTCACAATGCGGTAGCCGCGGTCCAGTTCCGATACATCGTAGAGGAAGACTTTGCCAATGGTGAAAGCAATCAAGACCAGGGCCTGCCAGCGGACGAACGCCGAACGCCGCCAGAAGCCAACCACCATCAGCATGGCGCCGTAAGCCATCCAAAGGGCGGAATAGGTAAAGTCGCGGGCGATTTTTACGTGCCGCCAGTCCGTCCAGGCTCGAGGATTCCATTGAGCGTTCCACTGCCCCGTGGGAACGAGGCTCATCATTTCATGGCTGTAGTAGTCGGCAACTTCGCGGCTCAAGGCGATAAGCGCTAAAAGGTTCAAGGCGACCACGGAAACCACGACGGCAGCGCGTCCCGCTTCATCGCTTCGCCGGCTGGCGTACCACGCGACCGCTCCCAGCACGCCGATTGCGACCGCGTATGTGGCCATCCGGTTATTGAGAATCGGACGCGTGATGGAGAAATTGTCGATCACCAGAAGCCGGCCTACGCCGAGCGCCAACGCCCCGATGACAAATACATTGAGCAACTCGGAATGAACCCGGTCGGCCACCCAGAGCAGAACCGCCGCCTCCACAAACCATCCCATGGTGATCCAGTGCGCTTCGAGGCGTATAGGAATCGCAACCGTGATGAACCCGATGGCCAGTGCCAGATGCAGCAGGTCGACGGTGCGGGCCGCCTCGGGACTCGCGACGCGACTACGAGACTGGCGGCTGAGGAAGATGTACAAGGCAGCCAGGGCCAGGGCGAACCACGCTGTGTCCTTGGCGCCGATCTCCTCGAACATGACGTAGATTTGCAGAAAATATCCGGCGGCGTTCACTACGGCCACCAGCGGAGGTACCGAATCCGATACCCTTCCCTTGGCTGCCGGGCGCGCCAGCAACGGCGCCACCGCAAAAATTGCGAAGAACAGCGTGGCAAAGCCGACAGTCATCCGCACCTGGGTGACGTCGTAGAAGCTGGAGTACCAGCCGACGTAGAGCAGCATGGTGCCGAGGTAACTCAACACCAGCAAGCGCCGCCAGGGTTTCAGAATCACCAGTGCGAGCGCGCCCAAGTCGAGCATGGCGACGTAAGCAAACAGCGCAACTTCGCGATTCTGGCCAGTGGAAAGTAGAAGAGGAGTGGTGAAGCCGCCGATCAACGCAAAGGCAGCGAGAATTTCCGCGTCCTGGGTCCAGGCCATCACGGCCGTGGCGGCCGTTACCGCGAACATCATGAGGAACGCCATACTGCCCGGCATCAGGCTGTACACCTGGAAGCCCGCATAGAGCGAAAGATAAAGAATGCCAATGCCGACGGCCTTCAACGAGTAGGAGAAGACGTGGTACCCGCGGCGGCGAAAATTCTCGCTCCAGACCACGATGGCCACGCCGGCGAGCAGTCCGATCACTACCCGGCCGGTGGGGCCAATCCAGTTGTTGTCGAAGGCAAATTTCAGGAAGTAGGAAACGCCGATCAGGACGGCGGAAATGCCGATCCGGTTCAGCCAGTGCGAACCAATGCGGGATTCGAGATTCTCCGCACTTGCCTTTGTCCCTGCAACTCGCGGGGCGGAAACTCGCTCCGATGGACCGAGCGGCGGACGGAGCAGACTGTCCGCAATGATCGCTGCCGGCGACGCTGGCGGTGACGACGACACCGGTGCTGGAGGCGGCGAAGCCTGACGCGCAACGCCGGGCTGCAGGTTCAAGGCCTGCTCAATGCGAAAAACCCGCGCCGTAAGTTCGCCCACCAGCCGCCGCAACTCCTGCAATTCGTTGCCGGAAGAATCCACCGCACCTCCGCGAAACTGATTTCCAGCAGCATTATCTGCGAAACTGGTCTGGCTTTCACGAATTATTACGGGGACGAACCATGAATTGCCTTACTGAATACCTGAAGTTCCACACTCACGCCCACCGCGCCTATGTGCACATCACGCCTCAGGTGGAGCAGATCGTAAGACGGAGCGGCGTCAAGGAAGGCATGGTGCTGGTTTCCGCCATGCACATCACGGCCGGCGTGTATGTAAATGACGACGAGAGTGGACTGATCGCGGACATTGATCAATGGCTGGAAACGCTGGCCCCGTTCCGCAAGGATTACCAGCATCACAACACGGGCGAGGACAACGGCGATTCACACCTCAAGGCTCTGCTCATTCACCATGAGGTGATCGTGCCCATCACCTCGGGCAAACTTGATCTGGGAACCTGGCAACGAATCTTCTACGCGGAATTCGACGGCCAGCGGGACAAGCGGGTGATCGTGAAAGTGATGGGTGAGTGATCGGTATAGCGGCGTGCGAACAAAAGAGGGAGCACGCGAGAGAGGGCCGAGGGCCCGGCCCTCTCTCGCCGAAGGTGAAACTTTCAGTCGCTGAGCCACTCAGCGTTTTACATTCACATCTGGATCGGCACTCTTGGCCAGGTCCATCCTGCTGCGAATCGTGTAGTGATACGTCGCGTAGGGCACGTTTGTCTTGACTGGCCCTGAGCTAACACTTCCTCCCGCCGGCACTTCGAAGCAGTCCTGCTCAAAGGGTGAACTGTCGAACTCGATCATGAAGGCGTCACCGGTCGAATGCCACTCGACCTGGTCCTTCGCATCCATACTCACGTTGACGGCTTCGCAATCCACATCACACGCGTCGTAAATGTTTACTCGGACCCTAGCTGGATTCCTCATGGTCCCTCCTTCCAACTCCTTGAAAAGTGTCTAAGCTCCGCTCTCACTACTTAGCGCCGCGTAGTATAGCCTGAAACCCGGCATCCGCACGTAAATGATCGAAATCCGGCGTCCTCTCCACCTGGTTGACGGTCAAGCCTCCGGCCAGGGCCTTTCGCAGCCACTGGATGGTGCGATCCTTGTCGTCGAAGTGGTTGTAGACCAGGGCAGCTCGAAACTGCACACCGGGACTCGTAGGGTCGAATGAAACCGCCTTCTGGAGGGACTCCAGGGCCTTTGGTTTGTCGTCTATCATCGCCAGATATGTCGCTCGAAAGGCCCAGGTGCGCCCGTCGCGCGGATTCACATGTAGGTCTTCGTCGGTAAGGCGGATGGCCTCGCGATAGGTTTCACCGGCCTTTTGTCGCTTGTCCGGGACGAGGTAATACGCGTCCCCCAGGTTGCCCCAACTGAGCCAGCTGGTCTTGTCGAACTGCAACGCTTCTTCGAAATTGCGCGCTGCCTCGTCATAGTTACGCATGAGAAAATAAGCGTTGCCCAGGTTGTCGTACACCTCTACGGTAGGACGGATAGCGAGAGATTTCTGTAAAGCTTCAATGGCGTCGGCGTATTTTCCCAGCAACACGTACATTGCGCCCAAATCGGAATAACCGCGGAAGTTGTCCGGCGACAATGTGATGACTTCCCGGAACTCCCTGGCAGCGTCGTTGTACCTTCCTTGCTGCCAGTAGAAATAACCCAGCCAAGTGTATCCAGCCCAGTACTGCGGCCGCAGATTGATGGCCTTGTGGAATGTGGCCTCCGCGTCGCCGGGTTTGTTCAACTTCTGATAGACATCGGCCAGTCCGCGGTAGGTTTCATCGCCGGTCGGATCAAGAGCGGTGGCTTTTTGAAATTGGGCAACCGCTTTCTCGTATTCTCCGGTTGTCCGGTAAACATTTCCCAGGCAGGAATAGCCTTCCGCGAGATTCGGGGACCTGGCCACAGATTGATCACAAGCGGCCCTTGCCTTCTCCATCAGGTCGCGGCCTCCCTGGCTTTCCTGGTACGCCAGCCAATAGGCTTTGCCGAGCGCGGCGTAGGCCTCAGCGTACCTGGGATCGAGGGTCAGGGCCCGATTGAAAGCGGAAATCGCGCTGTCGATGTTCTCGTGCTTGTGATAGTCGAGCAGATATCCGCGGCCGCGAAGGTACTGATCGTAGGCCGAAGGATCGCCAGTTCCGTGCGCCGCCAGCACGACCCGGTCATTGCTCCGGATAGCCAGCCCCAGCATGTGCAGAGTTCCGTCGACCACTCGGTCTTCGACCGCAAACGCGTCGCTGACGTCCGCGTCCACGGTCTGGGCGTGCAGCTGGCGATTGGTTTTCGCATCCACCAGGGTGTAGGTGACGCGCACCTGGTTGCCGGAGCTGTGCAGGCTTCCTTCCAGCACCAGGCCTACGCCGAAATTCTTTCGTGCCTGCTCGACGCTGGTCACCCCCTCGGCCCGTATTTCGCTGGTCGGAACCACCTGTAACGGGTAGGTATCGGTGAGCTGCGTGAGTTTAGCGGTTAAGGTTTCGGTCAGTCCGTTACAAAATGCCTTGCTGCCGGAATCTTCCGCCATGGGAGCAAAGGGCAGAACCGCAAGTTGGATCGGCGTAGAAGCGCCGCCCAGATCTAGTCCGCGATTTGTTAGCGTCTGCCAGTAGATGGCGCCAGAGATAAGCGAAGCTGCAGCCAGGGCGGCCACCCACGGCCATGCCCTCTTCTTGGGACGGCCCTCGTTCCGCGGGGGAACGACTCTAGTTAGTCCAGTGGCGGTCAACCCACCGTGCACCTGATGCAGAACGTCCAATAGCTCTTGCGCGCTGGAATAGCGCTGTCCCGCATCCTTGGCCATGGCCTTGTTGACCAGGGCTTCCAGGTCCGGGGAGACGGAACGATTAAATATCCGGATAGAGGCCGGAGTCTCGTTGCGGATGCGGTCGGTGGTGGCCATGAAACTACCCGCGAGAAACGGGTGCTGCCCGGTCAGGACTTCGTAGAAGACCACCCCCAGAGAAAAAATGTCAGCGCGGCCGTCTGGAGCCCGCTCCAGGAGAACCTCCGGCGACATGTAAGCGGGCGTGCCGGCAAAGGTGCCGGAGCGGTCCACGGTCGAGCTCTGGTCCGACCGCGGCAGGTGCTTGGCAACGCCGAAATCCAGGATCTTCACTTGGCCCGTACTGGTGAGCATGATGTTTTCGGGCTTGATGTCGCAGTGGACGATGCCGTGGGTGTGCGCCGAGAGCAGAGCTTCCGCGCACTGAATTGCGATGGTGAAGAATTCGTCCAGCGACAAGGGCTGGCGCAAACGCTGGCGTAGGTTCTGGCCTTCTACATACTCCAGAATCAGGAATATCTCGCCATGCTCCTCCAGAACGTCGTAGACCGCGGCGACGTGAGCATCGCCGAAGCGAGAGGCACGCTCCGCCTCTTCCAGAAAGCGCTGGCGGTAGAGAGAGTCGGCACGCAACGACGGGGCGAGGCGCTTCAGGGCAACGGTGCGCTTGAGCTTGGTATCCTCGGCGCGGTAAACCTCTCCCATACCGCCGCTGCCAAGGCGTTCCGCGATGCGGAACCGTCCCACCACCATGCCACACAAGGAATCCTGGGGCTGTGCCGAATCCGCCAAAGTTGGCTGAAATTCCGCCATAGTGGGTCTACATATTTCAGAATTGGAGAGCAGCGTCCCCGGGGGCCTTGGGAACAGCTCTACTGGACCGTGGACCGTCGGCCGTTGGGCAATCTTACTCCAGCGCCGAGGGGCGGGCAATCATCGACGGCTTGTGATGCGCATGGCGTCGCGTCCGGCAGTGATGACGGAGGTTCGGCAGATGTGACCGCACATCGGCATACGCCGGCTGGGCGCAAAAACATTACTCACTCAACAGTTCAGTCGGTTACGTAACTTCGCAAAAGTGAAACCTACGGCCACTTGCGTGCATGGTAACAGTCTCATCCAGCCCTTCCCAGGTTGATGGTTCAGCGTTCCCAGGAGACCCTCGATGCTTCACAAGTGCGCCAATTCCGCCTGTTCCTGTCTCTTTCGCAGCCTGCACAACGGCAAACTCTTCTTGCTGGAAACCGATGCCGAGCCGGCATCCGGGACTGCACTCTCGCTTCGTCGAGGGCGGCTCGATCGCAGGACGGAGCGCTATTGGTTGTGCGACAGCTGTGCTTCCCTGCTCACCCTGGCCTTTGAACGTGGACGGGGACTGATTACAGTTCCGCTTCCTGCCCGGCATACCCTTTTGCCGCTCGCGCATCTGACGCAAACGCAACCGGCGATGAAAGGGTTTCGGGCAGAGTTGAAAGGGGCGTTATGAATCATTTTAGAACTCATCAGTGCGCTATCTGCGGAGAAGAGCGATCCCCCAACCAGACTCGCTTCCTGGTGGCGGAAGACACCTGGGAGGACAAGCTGACGATTCTGCAATGGAACGAGCAGATGGCGGTGCGGGCGGGGATCGAAGTGGCCTGCAGTATCGACCATGTCGAGGAGTTGGTGATTCATTGGATAACGACAGGAAGGCTCGACTATCCTTTCGCGCGAACCAGCCTCGGGGCGGCTGGCTGGCGACGCATTGCGACTCCGGGCAGCAGGGTTGACCTCGGCGGCGGGCGGCCACTCGGAGAACTGGCGGTGCATCGCGAAAGCATCGAGCGGGTCCTGGCCGAGAGCCCCGAATCCTTGAAGGGGATCCTGGATGCACTGCTTGATGCGCTACGTCAGGAGACCGCTATCAAGGTGGAACCCATTTCCCTGCAAAAAGCGAATCGAAAAGAGGAAAAGCAGCTTTGCGCAGTTTCATCAGACCCGGAATTCTAGCGGCTTCCGGGGGCTGCTGCCTGCAGAAGTCTAGGCTAGCAATCTTCACGGCCGGGCTGATTTTCGCTAGGCACGCCAGTCCCTAGTAGTGGCGTCGGCCATCTCTTTGGCGGAAGCGCCCAACCACCCCGGCTTCAGACGATCCAGGTGCTGGCGAACATGCTTCACCGCGGAACGGCTGCCCAGGTGAATGTTCGCGGTTTCCCACCCCATGGCAAAAAGCAGTCGAAGTTCGTCACGGCCTTTGGGCAGCACGCTCAACTCGATGCGAGAGCAGTGCGGGGACAAGCGGCGAACAATCCAGCGCCCGCGCATTTGTACAAACGGATCCGGAGAACGCACCGCACGATTGATGATGGCCTGATACAACAGCTCGGGTTGATCGGCGCCATGCGCCCAGTACACCGAGGACGGCACCAGTGCTTTGGCTTCGGGCGCCACCTTGCTGCCATTACACTCCGCCAGAGCCACCAGGCGGGTGCGACCCAGGCTGCCCAAGCCGGCCACCCGGCGGGCCACCCGGTAGTCCAGGCCGCGCTCGGGGAGAAGATGCTCCAGGGCATCCTGCGCGCTGGTTGGGATCTCTCCCTTCATTCGGGGCAAGCTTTCCATCTTTTTCCAGAAAAGCACTGGATCGCGCAGTTCGCTGAGAGCGATCTGGCGCAACCAGCGATGTTCTTCTTCCAGCACAAACGGAAGCCCGCGCTGTGCCAGAGACCTGCGGTAGCCGTCGAGAATGGCGCCACAGGCATCCTTGATCTTCAACGACAGATGTCCGCCCTCGACGGCCAGCAACGCGCTGGTGGCCAGCCGTATCAGGTCATTGGTATACGGCACCATCGCCGCTTCATCGAAATCATTTACGCCCCAGACCAGGCGGCCTTCCACGTCTCGCCAAGTGCCGAAATTCTCGACATGAAGATCGCCCACGCCCAGCACTTTGGGAGCCCTGGCCAGATCGGGAGCCACCTCCGGCCAGAGTTGCACCCAGCGATAAAAGGTGGCGCGGAGAAAAGGAAAGGCCGCTTCCGCCATGCGCTGATGTTTCAGGCGAAGATCCGCCTTCACAATCGGCGTGTGCGAGCCCAGCCAGGCTTCATAGCGACGAGTTGACTTGAGGATGTTCACTGCAGTCCGGGCCGCCACAGCAGCAAGACAGCGACAAATGTTAAACGAAGAGCAGGCCCGTGTGGGCAAATCGCCCGACTTGTTCCGAACCTGGATCGAGAGTGACTGTGTCAGCGCTGACACAACGTCCGGAAAATCACACAATCTTGCTGTTTATTAACCCACTAAGCCATTCTATATCAATTACATACGATTGGCCTCTCGCTCGCTATCTCCGGTCTGACCGGAAACATGGGAGGCGATTATGGAATTCGTATTCACTACCATCGCAGTCATCGGGGGCATGGCTCTTTCACTCAGCGTGGCACTTCTCGTAGAGGAACTGATCTTCGGCAAAGTGCTAGGCCCGATTTTTGCTGGCAGGACACACCAAGCCAAGGCAGCCGTCCAGCGTTAGCGCAAGCTGACGC
>Ga0137407_10002991_pt1 | contig 11201 bp, 18 predicted proteins | sample CZOMad2_2_16fung_FD_108410 | JGI IMG/M metagenome (GOLD analysis project Ga0137407, IMG submission 108410) | Vadose zone soil fungal communities from Angelo Coast Range Reserve, California, USA - CZOMad2_2_16fungal (Illumina Assembly) | ecosystem: Environmental > Terrestrial > Soil > Vadose...
ATACCCTAGGTGCGGCTGGCATGACTGAAGTCGCAATCTCGGCCCTGGCGCTGCTACACGGGTTTCTTCCCGGCAATCTGAATCTGCAAGCGCCAGACCCCGAATTCACGCAGGAGATAGTCAGACACACGCGTCAGGCCCCCCTTCGGTGTGTCCTGAGCAACTCGTTCGGCTTCGGCGGCACAAATTGCAGCCTAATATTGGCGGCGACATGAGGCACGTGTGGCTCTCAGGTGTGGGAATCTTAGGCCCGGGGCTGGACGGTTGGGAGCAGACCCGGGCCATTTTGCAGCGCCGACAGGCCTACGTTTCGCGCTCGGTCAGCATACCGGAGCCGGCAATTCTTCCGTCCCGTGATCGTCGGCGCTGCAGCGATACCGTTTCGCTTGCGCTATACGTCGCCCAACAGACGGCGCAGGCGGGCGGGGTAGACTTAACGACGACTCCGTCGGTGTTTGCCAATTCCGCCGGCGATGGTGAGATAGTTCATCGCCTGCTGAGCGCGCTAGCCAAACCGAGCAAGCCCGTATCTCCGACTGATTTCCACAACTCAGTGCACAACGCATCCGCGTTTTACTGGTCCCTCGGGACAGGTTGTCGGGCCGCCTCGACCAGCATTGCAGCTGCGCGATTCTCATTTGCCGCAGCGTTTCTAAAGGCAGCGATGCATAGCCTTTTGGAGAACACGCCGATTATCATGGTGTGCTTCGACAAACCGCTTCTGGCTCCACTAAGCGACACTTACCCTCTTGTAGCCCCACTTGCCGTTGGCTTTGCCCTGTGGCCGCGAGCAGTCGGAGATCAGTTGGCGGAGCTTGATCTCTCATGGGTGTCCAACGTCGACGCGGCGGCTGAAGCGCAGCGTCCGCTGTTACCCGAATTGACAGAACTCTGGTCCGGCAATCCAGCCGGACATGCCTTTCCGCTACTTGAGGCTGTCGCCAACCAACGCGAGTCCGTGTTGTACATTCCCGGTGCGCACGATGCTGTTTTGAGGGTCGATGTGACATGCCCCTAGAAGGTGAACAGCTAGAACGTGACGAGATCGAGAAGCTAATCCCGCATGCAGGCGCCATGGTATTGCTGGATCGAGTTATCGATTGGGGTCCGGCTTCGATCCGTTGCTGGACTGAATCGCACTTACGCCTCGACAACCCGCTTCGACGAGACGATATGCTGCCAGTCGTTGCAGGAATAGAGATCGCGGCACAAGCTATGGCAATTCACGCCCGTTTGACCAGTGGTGGCACGAAAGCGAAGGGAGTCCTTGGGAGCCTGCGTGACGTTCGATTGAATACTGACAGACTGGACACTTGTGGAACAGCGCTCTTGGTGTACGCTGATCTGCGTGGGGGCGACGGTCGAGGGCGTGTCTATTCATTTTCGGTGCGCGCCGTGGATGGTGTTAATTCCCAGTTGGAGGGGCGTGCTTCGGTCTTTTTCCTATGAGCACGCGGCGTGCACTTGTGACAGGTGGAACAGGCGTATTGGGCGCCGCTATCTGTCGGCGACTGGCAGCAGAACACATGCATGTTGTCGTGCACACTTATCGCCAGCCGGCTCGAGCCGATGAGATCGTCGCCGAATTTCGCAATGGAGGCGGCAGCGCGCAATCGGTACAGTTTGACGTCACCGACAACTCTGCCACGGAGCGCGCGCTAGAGGACGTGCTGCGTGACGGTCCTATACAGGTAATTGTCTCAAACGCGGGGTTCCATCGCGACCAGACCCTGGCGGGGATGGATCTGGAGACTTGGAAGTCGGTCATCGACGTTTCTTTGAATGGCTTCTACAATGTCGTCAGACCGCTCCTCTTGCCGATGATTCGAACTAGGTGGGGACGCGTCATTGCCATTTCGTCAATCTCGGGGATTGTTGGAAACCGTGGACAGGTCAACTATGCAGCTGCCAAATCGGGACTGCATGGTGCCGTCAAGTCTCTTGCGCTAGAGCTTGCCTCGCGCGGCATAACAGCCAACGCAGTGGCGCCCGGTATCATCGATACTCCTGAAACAACAGCGGCATTCGATGTTGAGGTGATTAAGCGCGTCGTGCCGATGCAACGGACTGGACGCCCTGAGGAAGTTGCTGGGTTGGTCGGGTATCTAGCGTCGGAAGAGGCGGCGTACACCACCGGCCAAGTTATTTCGGTGAGTGGCGGCCTGGCCTAGCGGGCCGTCGTGCTCCTGACCATCGGAAGCTATTACGGGCGGTGGAGCGCCGGGCGATGTGTCCCTAGCGTCATAGTGTTCTTTAGTAAGTAGCCACCGCGTCATTGGCATCGCGAGCGCGGTGCTTACCAGCGCCATCATCAATAGAGCAGAGAACATGCTCGTCGAGATAATTTCTCGATCGAGGAGGATCGTCAATACGATCACCTCCATGAGACCTTTTGTTTGCACAAGCGCGCCGAGACTTAGGGCTGTCGACCAGGGTTCACCGACAAACCGGGCAACCACGGCGGTCCCGCCCATCTTCCCAGCAACTGCAAGCGCCGTCGTTACAAGAAAGACCTCAAGGAACGTGGGAGATCCAAGATTTATCTCGGTCCTAAGCCCGGTCGACATGAAGAAGAAGGGCATCAATACGGCTATGGTGACGAGCTGTAACCGGTCGAGTATCGGCTTGCGCAAGGCATCGGGCATCACTGCGCCGGCTACGAAGGCTCCCAGGATGAAATGTAGCCCCAGTGCCTCTGTGATCACGGCCGACCCAATGGACACGGCGCATACTGCCACGAACCCGCCCTCAGTTAATCTCTGCTCGCGCAATAGCACTGCCGTCATCCTTCTCATCGTCGGCCGCACGACCATTGCCATCGCCAACAAATAGACCGGCAAGATGCAGAGTCTGAGGAGCAGATTCGGCACGGCAGTCGTCGAGCTCGCCACTGCGGTCAGTAGAAGACTGAGCGCAATCCAAAGGCCCGCATCGTTAACTCCGGCAATTCCTAGGGCCAGCTGCCCGATTCGACGAGTTAACAGGCCCATCTCACGTAGAATTGCCCCCAGCACGGGCAGAGCCGTGATGCTCATGCAGATCCCAACCGCCGTGGCAAATTCCGCCACTTCGACATGAGGACCAAGTTCCGCTGGATGGCGTACGGCTATCCACGCTCCGCCGAAAATGCCCGCGACCATCGGTATCGCTAGGCTCGCCGCTGCAACCAGCGCAAAAGCGCGCCCGCGGCCTCGAAAGGTCGCCGTCTCGAGGTGCAGTCCGGTCAGAAACCCAGACAGCAAAACAGCGATCGCTGCGATCCCCTGGACAGGCGCCATACTCGAGGGATCAAAGAGCTGCCGATGCAGTTCCGGGAGAACGCGACCAAGCAGCGAGGGGCCCAGCGCTATGCTCAGCACGATTTGCACGACTACCAACGGCACAAGACCACGGAGCCGCAGGCAGTGCAGGATTGCCGGCGGGAGAGCTACGATCAAAAGCGCTTGAATTAGAAGAACGAGAGCTGGCGTCATGGATCTGAACTGAGGTCGGGCTATTGCATTGAGCCACCAACGAGCTTTGATTGACAAGGCGGTATGAGCGCATCGTTTCAAATCAGGTTATGAAGTGCGGGTTCGCGAGTGCTCCCGACAGGGTTGACAGACCGGGGAGAACGCGAGGCCTTGTTCTTGGCCTCCGTGAATGTGACGATTCGAGTGTTTGAGTCTCACCCGTGGCATGATCACAGAGATGGAACCCGACATGGATCACCAGAGCGCCGCATGGCTGATGGTGTGGTGGTACGGCGACGACGCCGGGCCATACGCGGCGTTGCAAAGGGACGGCAAGCTGAAACTGGGCGATGTCCGCGGCTTCCAAGATCGGAAACAGGTGGTGAATGCAATCGTGGAGATGCACACCACGTTGCCGCCTGTGGATGATGCCGCGCATTGAGGATATCAGAGGCGCAGGCAGCGCAAGATTGCCGGTGGGAAAACCGACGATCAAGCGCGTGGATTTAGAGAGACGAGACCTGGTGTCGTGGGATGGCGTTCCGGCAATCAGCTTTTCAAACCGCTGTTATCAGGACGCTAGCACTGGGCCGCGTAGTTCGGCCGTCACATGCGCGCTCGCAACCCGCACCATAGGTTGTAGGCGCCGAGGATGATGCCGCCCACGAACATGAACATCACAATCTTGAGCTGAATCGTGAGCGTCGTATTGCCACGCGGTCTAGTGATGTTACTGTCGCGCATGACTCCTCGGTTCGTCCTTGAGCCGTGACGCAAGCTATCAGATAAGGATAGCAACTTTACCGCGCTGTCGCCTGCCAACGCAACCTCTTCCCGCTATTGTGCATCACGAGCGCGCCTCGACGACTTGTGGCAGGTCTTCTTCCGGATGAATGGTACCTGAGTCGGAAAGCGCTCCGCCCCCCATATGGGAGGTCGCAACGCTCACTGATCAGCGCATAGTTGAGCCTCATCGTTACCGGGAGGACTCACATGGCCAGTCGCTCGATCATGGTTGCCGCATTGCTCGCCACCGCCTGCTTGGGCAGTGGCGCCTTAGCAGACGACATCCAGGGCAGCACCAAGACCCCCGGCGCCGTTCGGCAGGAGCTGACGCAGGACAAAATCTGCACGATCAAATGTGGGTTGGACGCGCGTCACGTCACCGATGCGATGAAACGAGAGGTATTCGCCCTCTACGGCTACACCGGCAATCACGACCCCAAGTGCGTGGCTGATGCCCACGGCCGAACCTGCGAAATTGACCATCTGATTAGCCGTGAGCTGGGCGGCGCCGATGAAGTCAGCAACCTATGGCCGCAATCCTACGGCAGCTCGCCCTGGAATGCGGTCCTTAAGGACAAGCTCGAAAACCGCCTGCACAAGGAGATGTGCGACCGACACTACGGCGCGCCGTAGCGCGCACGCGTCCCTACGGGATTTTGCGCCGGGAGCGCCCATTACCTAGAAATGACCAAATTTTCAGAGATTCAGCCGTGGAGTGCCGTCATCATCGGGAGAGTAATGTATCGTTGTCATCGAGCGCGCCACACCACCGCAGAATCGTGGAATGCGTCTGAATCTGCTTTTAGTATGCTTTCCTCTCAATGGGCTCGGCGCAATCTGCGCCGTCAAAACCACTCTTTGAAAAGCGGCTTTTCCGCCCGTCCTTCGGCAACCATGGCGTTCAGCATTGCGATCGCGGCCGACGCTTTCGCAGCCTCCAGTTTGGCCACATCGAGCGATTGCCGAAACTCCGCCGGTTTCGCCTCATCAGGCGCGGTATCCAGCGATACTCGCAAATCTGCCACCTGTCTCAGCGCCGATTCCAGTCTCAGACGGCTGTGACTGATTTCCTTCTCTAGGCCATGTGTATCATCTGGAAGTAGAGAAGCTTGCGCTTTCTCGGTGGGCGCTGGGCTTGCGACCTTGTTGGCGAACGTTCCCGATCCAGCAGCGACTGAGAAGATTACCAAGGAATTTAAGACGTATAGAACGATCCTCAGCCACAAGCGCACGCCAGTTGTCAGAACCACAAGCCCAAACGCAAAGCTGATCACTAAGCCGAAAATGCCGGGATTCACGGAAGAGAATACACTGCACAATGCTGTCGTTATCGCCATCGTTAGAGCAAATCCCGAAGTAGAGGAATCGCGAGGGATTCCCAGGTGGCGCGAATCGTGATTCAAGCTGGCGACTGGAGCAAGGAGGCCAGCATGGATGCCACGACCACTGTCGCTGGATTTGCGGGAACGGATCGTAGAGGCCGTTGAGGCGGGGAGTTCGCGCCGAGAGGCTGCGGAGCAGTTTGCGGTCAGCGTGAGCTGCGCGATCAAGTTGGTCCAGCGCTGGGAGCGGACCGGGAGCGTGGCGCCAGCGGCGATGGGCGGAAAGAAGCCGTTCAAACTCGCCGCCCACGCGGACCGCGTGCGTACCCTGCTGGCGGCGCAGTCGGACGCCACGTTGGACGAATTGCATGCGCAGTTGAAGGACGCGGGCGTTAAGGTCAGCCGGTCGTCGATCGGCCGGTTCTTGCAGGCCTTGGGGTGGACGCGCAAAAAAAGACGCTCCATGCCAGCGAGCAAGGCCGCCCGGATGTGGCCGAGGCCCGGACGGCCTGGCACAGCAAGCAGCCGCAACTGAATCCGGCGCATCTGGTCTTTCTCGACGAGACCTGGGCCACTACCAATATGGTGCGGCACTATGGGCGCGCGCCCTGCGGTCAGCGCCTGGTCGCCGGCGCGCCGCACGGCCATTGGCAGACCAGCACCTTCCTGGCTGCCCTGCGCCAGGATCAGATTGCGGCACCCTGTGTCATCGACGGCGCCATCAACGGCGAGACGTTTCTGGCCTACGTCGAACAGGCCCTCGTGCCGACCCTGGTGCCGGGTGACGTCGTCATCATGGACAATCTCGGCTCCCACAAGGTTGCCGGTGTGCGGCAGGCGATTGAAGCCGCCGGCGCCACACTGCTCTATCTGCCGCCCTACAGTCCCGACCTCAATCCGATCGAGCAGCTCTTCGCCAAACTCAAGGCCCTGCTTCGCAAGGCTGCTGCCAGGACCTTCGAGGCGCTGACCGACGCCATCGCCATGGCCCTCGGCGCTTTCACTCCGCGCGAATGCGCGAACTACTTCGCAAACGCTGGATATTCCAACTAATCGGGATGTGCTCTAGTCCACCGGCCGCGCCGGGCGTAGGCATCGCCGCTGGATTAATGAACGTGGCTTGCAATTTCGCCAATGCGTCGTTTGTTTCCGCTCCATTCATGGTGCTCCTCCCTTGCGCCGAAAATGCATTGTATCCACGGGGTGGGCTCTTGCGCTCCTCCCATTTGAGAGGGGCGTGAAACAGGTCAGTGCACCTTCTCCCCCTCCGCCGGCGCCTTCGCTTGCAGCCGCTCGATCGCCACCCTAGCCCGACTACTGCGCCGCCGTAATCTCAAGCGGGCGAGCCGCATATATGACGCGATCTCGATCCTGGCTATTCCAAACCCAGTTTATCGTCTTAGAACGGGCCGTTTCGTTCCAACGCTCCCAATATGCCGTCGGGTATTTCCCGCTGCTAAGCGGGCCATCCACAACGATTGCAACAAATCCGATCTTTACTGGGACGGCTTGGTCGCTCCCCTTGAGCCCGGCCACGACAAGATATCCCGCTCGGGCCCGTGCAGCGGCTGCTATGCCATCAGCAAGGATCTCCCAGTCCTTCTGTTGGATAGCATCGACAATTTGGTCTGCCGTACCCGGCAAATTGACGCCGAACCTTGCGGCAACCGCCCGGACGAAGCCGGGTGTGTCACCCTTACTCTCCGTGATCGCTTCCTCGGAAGCTGCAACCACCCTCTGCGCAAGAAGGGCTGACTCCTGAGTCACAACTTGAAGCGAGGTCACAGGAATATCCCTGCCTTCATTCCTTTCAGCGAGGGAAAGTATCTTGATTTCATACGTAGGAATTAAGCCAGCTTGCGCATAGAACTTCAGCACTGGAACAGCATTTCTGGGGTCGTTCGTCTCCACGGCCTTCAAGATAAGTCCTATCTCGAATTTCTCCCTTTCCAATTGAATCGCAGCGTCGGAGCGCTGTTCTTCAACTCCAATGCTGGACACCTTCGTGAAATAGCCAGTTATGCCCGCCCCAAGACCAGCGCCAATGAGGCTCATCACCGCCACTAGCGCCGTCGCCTGGGCGGCTGTGATTCCCCGATTCTCCTTGCTAAGTTCCATTTCTCGCAATCGGCGATCCGCGTCGCGATCTGCCTTTTTATTTTCTTGTTCATAGTCGGAGCGCTTTTGGTCAAGAGTGAGTCGAGCCTCCTCGAGAACAAGCCGCCGCTCCTCGATTGCTCTAGCTTGAGACTTCGGTCGCGCCGCACGCTCGGACATTGCGGACTCCGGTGACTTTATACTTCATCAACATCGAGGTGTGGCCGAACTAGCGGGCGCCTTTGCCCGTGCAGCCGCTCCAAATATTGCGAATGCGTTAGGCCAAACACTTCAAACTACCGTCTTATGGTGGGGCTGTGCTCCCCCCAAATAGGGGGAGCGGTTCACTAATGTACGCCCTCGCCCTCCGCCGGCATCTTCGCCTGCAAGCGCTCGATCGCATTCAGGATCCGGTGCCACGTCTCGGCGCCGGCCATGTCGCCTTCGTCTAGCAGCTGGTCGGCACGGTCGGCGGCCTCAAGCATGGCGTCGTCCTTGTAGTGGCGGACCGTCAGTAGGGCTGCACGCCAGACATCGGACTCGGGGATCATCGCGTCTCGCCGGCGGGCTGGATGCTGCGCACGGGCAGATCGGCCGTTTGCTCGACAGCGATCATGCCGTAGTCCTGCGCCGGCCGCTTCAGAAACTCGTCTAGCGCCATCAGCGGCTGCGGCGCCGAGTTGGCGGCCTGCAGCAGCCATCCGAGAAGCATCTGCCTGTGGAGCGGGTCGGCGGCCCTGAGTACCTCTTCCGCCGCAGCGCGGATGCCGTAGAAGTCAACCACGGCGCGGCAAACCTCTGCGGGCAACAGACCTAGCTGGCCGGCATTCGCTTCAAACACAGTGGACTTGGGGATGCCGAGCGCGCGCCCGGCTTCGAAGGCGCCCGCTGCTGCGCCGGAACTCTGGCCGATCAGCCCGAAGAGCTGACCGGCCTTGGCCCGGATGGCGCTGATCTCCGCATGTAATGCCGTCGCGAGCGACGCCGCGGCAGCGCGCTCCCTCTCCCGGTCCCGCTTTCGGTCTAGCGAGTGGGTAGCTAGCGTACCGCCGAAGAAGCCGAGAAGCGCCGCCACGCCGGCAACGACGACCTGCCAAAACTGCCAATCGGACCACAAAGAGCCTTGCTGCACGTCAGCCAACCCATTTGGTTTCAGCCAGGGCGCTATCCTCTATCCTTATCGGACCGCGCAAGTATGGCAGAACGCTCTGAACATTCTTGTGCCCAGCCTGAGCCCTTATTTGGTGCACGGGGACATGTTGTTGATCAAGCCAGCTCAGACATCCTGATCTCAGACTGTGGCCGGATATCTGCTTGGGATCGATGCCAAATTTCTTGACAGTGGCTTTCAGCATGTGCCGAACGCATCTATGGCTCAGCCGCTCACGCCCCGGCTTCTTACTGCGACGCCCCACACACGGGAATAGCGGACCTTTCTTTATGCCAGATTCCCTCAGCCATGCCCGAAGCAATTGAACCGGGCAGTGATGCGGCGCATTACGTCGGGCGGGAATCGCGAAGTGCTCCAAGCGTCTGCTGTTCTGGTTGCGCTTGCTGCGGCGCAGATGAACGACAAGCCCTTCATCGCTGATGTCGACCCAACCATTCCCGCCACCGCCACGCGGCGTGGCGTCGAGCATAGTAATCTCGGAAACCCTGAGTGCGGCTCCCCAGCCCACGATGAGCATGACACGGTTGCGAAGACCGAATAGGTTCGTTGGCTGGTAGTCGATCATCTGACCCAGAGTATCGAGCATCAATGGCTGCTTGCGATCGGGTGGCCGCCCGTGCTTTCGGAATATTCCTTTCAGCGTCTGTTGAACGATCAAATCGCGTACGGGACTTTCGCGGATTCCCACGCCGTATCTGCCGCGCGCCGCGCCCTTGCCCAGCTTCTCGTAGTAGTATGTGAGCGCTCCGCATCGGTGCTCAATTGTCAGCGGATTTACGCCTCGCAATGCTTGTTCTGCGAGCCAACGCGCAACGTCCATCGGCTGCGCACGCCACGCGTCCAAGGGCACGAGAAAATTCACAAACTGTTGCCAACACTCGTCATAGACGCGGCGCGTCGAGGGTGCGAGGCCATGTTTCTGATACTCGTTGACGTGATTATCGAGAGCGATGAAGTCGCGCACAGCGACGGTTAGATCCTTTCCCATGAACACGCCCTCCCCTCATTGCCCAACGTCGCTGCCCGCCATCAAATGCGCCCTGGCCGATTCCAGCACGGCCAGTATCGCCAGCCAGACCTCGTAGCCCTGCGCGTCGCCGCGCTCTAGCAGTTCGTCCGCCCGCCGGGCAGCGTGATGTAGCGCATCCTGTCCGTGGTGATCGAGAACCACCTTAGCCGAGCGTAGGATTTCCAGCTCAGGCATCGTCACCGCCCCACCGCCACCTGAATGCCTCCGCGTCGCCTGTGGTCGAGAAATAGAACCTGGCGAAGTCCGCCGGGCACTCGCCCTTCCTGCGCACCTGATGGCCGTGCTGCGCCCACTCGCCTGCGGTCACATTCTCGCGGCACCACTGATGCATGTCGGTCAGGCGCCGGCCGAGCCCGCCCGGTGGCACCGGGATGTCCACCCGGTGCGGGAAATTGCGCTCGGCCTCGCGCTGGAAGCGCGTACGATCCGTCAATGGGCTCATGGGAACAATGCAAGAACATTCTACGTGCAGAGTCAAGCCGGTCGTGCGAGGGAACCTGCTTGTGTCGGAGGAGACGTCTATGCCTCGTGCTGAACTGGCGCCTGGCGTAAAGCGCAAGATCATCGAGTTCGATGCCGAGACTTGGCAGGCGCTGCACACGCTGGCGCTCGATCGGATGAACACCCTACAGGAGCTCGCCGATGAGGCCTTCGCCGACCTGTTGAAGAAACACCATCGCCCGGTGACACTCAAGGAAGCGCTAGAGGCGAGCGCACCAGACGCCGCCCGACAGCATCGCAAGACGCACAGGAAAGCGCGCGGCGCGCAGTAGCACCATCTTCCATTGCCCCCCAAATGGGAGGTGCGCCAATTTTCAGCCCTAGGTAGCGTGCGCCCATCACAACCAGCGGAGCGTGCTATGTCCATGCGTCTTTCAGGCCGTGCGGCCGGAGTTGCCATCGCGGTGTCCGTCGCCTCCTGCCTCCTGCCTCTTGCCTGCGAGCGCGCAAGCATGGGGGCCAGACGGTCACAAGATCGTCTGTCAGATCGCATGGGACCAGCTAACACAGCATGCCAAGGACGCAATTGATCAAGTCCGGCAAGGTGACGACAGGGAGCAATACCCTACGTTCGCCGAGTCCTGCACTTGGCCCGATGACATTCGCAGCGACCATTCCTTCGATTGGGCGAAGCCCTTGCACTATCTCGACGTGCCGGCGGGTGGCAACGACAACGCCCCCGCGGACTCATGTCCGGCAGCCGGCTGCGTGACCAGCGCCATCGATCGCTTCTCAACTGTGCTCAAAGACCCAGCCGCGACGGCGGACGACAAGCTTCAGGCACTGAAGTTCGTGGGTCACTTCGTTGGAGACCTGCAACAGCCGCTCCATCTCGGCCACAC
>Ga0137407_10002996_pt1 | contig 11194 bp, 9 predicted proteins | sample CZOMad2_2_16fung_FD_108410 | JGI IMG/M metagenome (GOLD analysis project Ga0137407, IMG submission 108410) | Vadose zone soil fungal communities from Angelo Coast Range Reserve, California, USA - CZOMad2_2_16fungal (Illumina Assembly) | ecosystem: Environmental > Terrestrial > Soil > Vadose zone...
CCCGAAGAGTTTTCGAGTCACGAAGCCCTTTACGTGTTATAGCCGGCAAAAGTCTTCACGGCCAGGAAAGTCTTCGAAACCTGCCGTACCGAGGTGACGGCAGCGCCGCCAGGGTCAGGAGATGCCAGAAGCCCGGCCCGCCACGCCGTCGCGCATGCTCAGCAGCTCGGCGATGCGAACTGGCACCGGCCGGCCCGGCACTCCTCAAGGATCTTCATGGTGTTCCGCCGGGCTCGTCGCAGTCCGGCGATCCTGGCATCGATCCGGTCGACAACGGCCTCCAGGCGCCACCGTTCGCTGTCGCACGTGGCCCCGCCCGCGTCATGAGCGCGCAGGGCGTCGATGACCTCGTCCAGGGTGAAACCCATGTCCTGCAATGCCCGGGTCATCTTGATCCGCGCCACGGCCGATTCGGTGAACGTCCGGTAGCCCGACGGCTGGCGCTCGGGTGCCGGCAGCACGCCGCGCCGCTCGTAGAAGCGAACCGTGTCGATGCTGACGCCTGCCTTCCTGGCGACTTCTCCGATTTTCACCACGTCCCCCTTGACCCTGGACTCTAGTCCAGAGTCTAGGGTTGTGTTCTGCCGGTGACAAGCATCTGCAGCGGCCCAAGGAGCACGATCATGGACTTTCCAGCACCCGCAACACCGGTCGTGTGCGACATGACCGGCGCCCCCGACACGGGCACCGAGCGTCTCAGGGAGTACCAGCGCCTCTTCAGCCAGGCCCTGGCCGGCCGGGAAAGAACAGCCGCCGGCATCTGCTTCCGGTTCCGGGCCCAGCCGGGCATCGAAGCCTGGGTGCGCGACCTCGCCGCACGCGAGAAGGCATGCTGCGCGTTCTTCGCCTTCACCATCACCACGCTCGGCGAGGAGGTGCGCTGGGATGCCACCGTCATCGACGATGACATCGCCCGCGCCGTCCTTGACGAGCTCTACGCCCTGCCCGACACCCTCGCCGACGGCTTCGAGGGCGTCTACAGCCGATTCACCCGGCAAGGCCTGAAATTCACCTCCGCCCCGGCGGGCTCTCCGGGCACGGCATAAAGCGCGCGGCCGCATCGCGCAGGCGGATTGAGCGAGCGGCCCGGTCGCTGTCCCCGTGACGGCTTCCAGGACCTTGACGACCGGAATCCGCTGGGCTAGCGTCACCTTACGTTGCACTAGTGCAATGACCTCTTCGCCAGCCGAGTCGCGCCCGGGAATCCGGCTTAGCATCGGACCCCCGCGCCTGTCACGAAAGGTTGCCAGGTTTGGACATGAAACGAAGGCGCGCCTCACGGGTCTGGGGATCTCTCGGCATGGCCACCGTGGCAGCGGCCGCGGTGGTGCTGGGGGCCGCCGTTCCCGCCGCCGCGCATGCCAGCAGCGCCGCCGGCCTGACCCAGTTCCGCCCGGCCGCGGCGAGCCCGGTGGTGACAGGGCCGGTAACCGGCGGGAAGGGCGTGATCTCCCTGCCCGGGACGACCCAGTTCGACCTGGGCAGCGTCGGATACGCGCAATCGGAGTTCTTCCTGTCCGGCACCGCCAGTTCCTACCGGCCAACGGCTCCGCTCGGCGCGGACGGGGATTGGCCCGTGGTGCCAGCGACCACAGCGCCCTACACCACCCGGATCGTCGTCTACCGGCCCGCGAACCCGGCCCGCTTCAACGGGACCGTCGTGGTGGAATGGCTCAACGTCTCCGCGGGAGTGGACGCGGCACCGGACTGGATCTTCTCCCACGATGAACTGATCCGCGATGGCTTCGCCTGGGTCGGCATCTCGGCGCAGGCTGCCGGGATTGCCGCCGCCAAGGCTACGGACCCGGTCCGGTACGCGACACTGTCCCACCCCGGTGACAGCTACTCCTACGACATCTTCTCCCAGGCCGGGCAGGCCATCCGGGACGACCCGGCGCGGATCCTCGGCGGCCTGCGGTCCCGCAGGGTGCTGGCCGAGGGCGAGTCGCAGTCCGCCTTCCGCCTCACCACCTATATCGACGCCATACAGCCCCTCACGCACGAGTACGACGGGTTCCTCGTCCACAGCCGGGGAGGCGGCAGCGCCCCGCTGTCCCAGGCACCGCAAGCCGATGTGCCCACCCCGTCGGTGGTCCACTTCCGGCCGGGCCTGGGCGCACCAGTCCTCGCGGTAGAAACAGAGACCGACCTGATGACGCTCGGCTACCTGCCGGACCAGCAGGCTGACTTCCCCGGCTTCCGGCTCTGGGAGGTAGCGGGCGCCGCCCACGCCGACTACTACGTCGCCACCCTCGGCCTCGTCGACGACGGCAGCGGAACAGCGGGCCAGCAAGCGTTCGGCTCGATGCTCAATCCCCCAGTCAGCCTGACCGGGTTCACGTGCGCCGTGCCGATCAACACCGGCGAGGAGCATTACGTGCTCGACGCCGCCCAGTACTGGCTGAACCGCTGGGTGGCAACCGGGCGGGTCCCGCCGCGTGCTGCCCGGCTGCAAGTGACCGAAACAGGCCCGGTGCCCGCGTTCGTCGTGGATGCCAGCGGGAACGTCAAGGGCGGCGTACGAACCCCTGCCGTCGACGTCCCGGTGGCCACCTTGTCTGGCCTGGGCCAGTCAGGGGCGTCGTTCTGCTTCCTGTTCGGCACTACCGTCCCCTTTACGGCCGCGAAGCTCGCCGCGCTATATCCCACCCACGCCGCATTCGTTGCCCGATGGGCCGCCGGCACGATATCGGACGTCGCCAGGGGGTTCATCCGCCCGGCCGACGCGCGCGAGCTAATCACCGCGGCCGTCAACTCCAGCGTGGGCGGCTGACCCCGCAAGCCGCCCAGGTGGCCCGGCCGGCGCTACGGCCGGGTCACCCGGGCGCGCGTCAGGACTGGGGCAGGTCGGTCACGTTCCACCGCAGGCAGCCGGCGACGGCTTCGTCGAAGCACTCGGCCAGCGAGGACCTGCCGTCGATGAGGTATGCCTGGACGGCGCTGAGGACCCAGCCGAGGGCCATGAATGTCAGGGCCCTGATCTCGACAGATGGCCTCTCTTCGCCAAGGCGGTGGCTGAGCGTGGCGATGACGCCTTTCTCGAACGCTCCCATGCCGAACGAGAACTGACCGCCAGCCAGCCGGGGCTCGGACGCCAGCACCGCGCGGATCTGAGCCAGCAGCCGCCGGTCGTAGCCCTGCTCGCACAGCTCCCTGAGCACGGCATGCAGGCTCACCAGGGGCAGCTCGGACGCTGGGCGCCCCCGAAGCCGCTGTAGCGCCGCCTCGCGCCGGCCGGCGAAATGGTCAAGGACCATCGACTCCTTGGCCGGGAAGTGATGGAAGACCGTCCGGCGGCTCACCCCCGCCGCCTCGGCGATCTGATCAATGGTCGTCTCAGAGTAGCCCTGGCTCACGAAAAGCCCGAGCGCCGCCTCAGCGATGCGCGCCCGGGTCTGCCTGGCCTGGCGATCACGAAGCGAACCATCAGTCATCCCCAACGGATCGTACATGCCAGCCGCGGAGGAGGGCGGTGAGGTCGTCGCCGGGCCGCACGTGCCGCTGCCGGCGCGGGCACGAGTGAGTCTTTCCGCGCGGTTGACGATCCGGGGGTTGTTCGATCGTCATCCCTGTGCAGGTGCCGCGGTTGGCGCGACACTGGGATCGGAGGGAACGACGATGCGTTACGCACTGCTGATGCACTACCGGGAGCCCGGCGAAGGGGAGATCAGCGAGGAGGCGGTCGCGGAGGCCCAAGAGGCCTTCGGTGCCTACGGCCGCGCGCTGGAGAGCGCGGGCGTGCTGCTTTCGGCCGACGTCCTGCAGCCGACGGCCGCGACGACGACCGTTACTCGCAGGGAAGGGGTCTTGCGGGTGCAGGACGGGCCCTTCGCCGAGACGAAGGAAGCGCTGGCCGGGGTGTTCGTGCTCGACGTGCCCGACCTTGACGCGGCCATCAGCTGGGCGGAGAAGTGCCCGGGCGCGCAGTGGGGCGTGATCGAGGTGCGGCCGACCGCGACCGCCTTCGTCAACGGCGAGTGGACGCGCTGACGTCCAGCGAAAGGTCCGCCGCCGGCCCCGGCCCGGCCGGGCCGGGGCCGGCGGCGGACGCCGCGGGCGTGGCCGCCCGCGACAGCTACGGGCGGCTGCTCGCCCTGCTGGCTGCCTCGACGAGTGACCTGGCCGCCGCGGAGGACGCGCTGGCCGACGCATTCGAGCAGGCCCTGCGGACGTGGCCGTCCGCCGGGGTGCCGGGAAACCCGGATGCCTGGCTGCTGACCGTCGCCCGCAACCGGCTGCGCGACCACTGGAAGTCCGCGCGGGTGCAGCGGGCCTCCCCCCTTGATGCCGGGCAGGACGAGCTGGTGCACGTCGATGACGTCGACGTCGGCGCGATCCCTGACCGGCGGCTTGAGCTGATGCTCGTGTGCGCGCACCCGGCGATCGAGCGCGGCGTGCGCACTCCGCTCATGCTCAACACGGTGCTCGGCTGCACGGCCGAGCAGGTCGGACGGGCGTTCTCAGTGCCGGCGTCGACGATGGCGACGCGCCTGGTCCGGGCGAAGAAGCGCATCAAGGCCGCCCGCATCCCCTTCCGGATACCCGACCGGGAGGACCTCGCGGCGCGGATGGCCGCGGTCCTTGAGGCGGTCTACGGCGCCTATGTCATCGACTGGGCGACGACCGGACCGCAGGCCCGCCCGCTGCCCTCGGAGGCCCTGCACCTCGCCGAGGTGCTCACAGCCCTCGTTCCCGCCGATCCGGAAGCCCATGGGCTCGCCGCCCTTGTCCAGCTCTCGTCGGCGCGCGCCCCGGCGCGGACTGACGCGCGCGGGCGCTTCGTCGCGCTCGCCGACCAGGACCCCTCGCGGTGGAACCCGCACCTAATCAACCTGGCACACGAGCACCTGCGGGCCGCGCACGCGCGAGGACAGCTCGGGCGCTTCCAGATCGAGGCCGCGATCCAGGCCGTGCACTGCGCCCGGCGGCAAGGCGGCGGGACGGACTGGCCGACGCTGCTGACCCTGCACCGCCTGCTGCACGCGGTCGCGCCTTCCCTCGGCAGCGGTGTCGCCCTCGCCGCCGTCACCGCCGAGGTCGACGGCCCCGCCGCCGGGCTCGCCACGCTCGACGCCCTGCTGGAAGGAGCCGGCCCGCACGCCCGCCGCTTCCAGCCGGCCAGGGCCACCCGCGCGCACCTGCTCGACCAACTCGGGCGCAGCGAGGAAGCCGTGGCGGCCTACGAAAGCGCGATCGCCCTGACCCACGACACCGCCGAACGCCAGTACCTGCAGCACCGCCGCGACCGCTCGCGAGAAAGCTGCCGTGACGGATGATCCGCGCTCAGCCGCGCGGCGCGGTCTTCGCGGCTACCTGACGATCACGGCGAGCCGGCGAACTCGGCGCGGACGCCTAGCAGGCGGACCGGGCGGCCGGGCTCGAAGCGGGACAGGGCGTCCAGCGCGGCCTCGGCGAAGGCGTCGGGATCGGGGCCCAGCGAGGCCACGCCGTGGGTCTCGGTGAGGAACGGGGCGTAGCGGACCTTGACGACGACACGGGCAACGGGGCGGTCGGTGACTTCGCCGCTGACCTGGCGGGCTAGACGAGCGATCTCGGTCCGGACCTGGTCCCAGTCCTTGATGTTGCGCTGGTAGGTGACCTCGCGGCCATGCGAGCGGGGCACGTACGGGGTCGGGTCGACATCGGCGTCGCCGCGGCCCTGCCCGATCAGCACTAGCCACGGGCCGGTCATCGGGCCGAAGACGGCCGCGAGCGCGTCCGGGTCGGCGCCGGCCAGCTCGCGGACGGTCGAGATGCCCAGGGCGGTCAACTTGGCCACCGTCTTCACGCCGATCCCCCAGATCGCGTCAGGCGGCCGGCCGCCGAGCACGTCGAACCAGGTCGCCGAGGTCAGCCGGGCCACGCCGGCCGGCTTGCCGAACGCCGTCGCGATCTTCGCCTGGAGCTTGTTCTGCCCGATGCCCACCGAGCAGTCCAGCCGGGTAGCGGCCTTCACATCGGCGGCCAGGCCGCGCGCGAACGACTCCGGGTCGTCAGCCTGCTCCCCGGCAAGCTCAACGCCGACGAACGCCTCGTCCCAGCCGAGGACCTCAACGGGGCAGCCGGTCTCCCGCAGGACATCCATGACCACGGCGGAAACCTCGTTGTACGCGTCCGCGTCCACGGGCAGGAAGACACAGTCCGGGCAGCGCTTGGCGGCGGTGCGCAGCGGCAGCCCCGAGTGCACGCCGGCCTCGCGAGCCTCATACGAGGCCGTGGAGACCACGCCGCGCTTGGTCGGGTCACCATCGCCGCCGACGACGACCGGCATCCCGCGCAACTCAGGGTTGCGCAGCACCTCGACGGCGGCGAGGAACTGGTCCAGGTCGACGTGCAGCACCCACCGGGTCATGGCACCAGTCTTACCCATTCGGCACCCGGCCTCCCGGCAAAGTCATTTGGCGGCGGGGGCACGCCGCCCCGACAATCAGTACGTGCTGCTGACGATCACCACCACCCGCGCGCCCGCCACCGACCTGGGGTACCTGCTGTTCAAGCATCCGGGCAAGGTTCAGTCATGGCAGGTGGCCAGCGGCCAGGCACATGTCTTCTACCCGGAGGCGGCGCAGGACCGGTGCACGGCGGCGCTGCTGCTCGAGGTCGACCCGGTCGCGCTCGTGCGGGGCAAGAAGAGCGGCAAGGGCAGTGGTAGCCAGCAAAGAGGCAGCGAGCCGCCCGGGATCACGCATTACGTCAACGACCGGCCGTACGCGGCGTCAAGCCTGCTCGCGGTCGCGCTGAAGGAGGTGTTCGGCACCGCGCTGACTGGCCGCTGTGACGCGCGCCCGGAGCTGGCCGCATCCCCGATCCCGCTGGAGATCCGGGTGCCGGCCCTGCGGTGCTCTGCTGGCTCAGCCCATGGCGGCGGCGCGGACCTGGCGACTGCCCTGTTCGCGCCGCTGGGCTGGGCTGTCACCGCCGAACCGGTCCCGCTGGACCCGCCCGAGTGGGGCACCTCGCGTTACGTCGACCTGCGCCTGGATGGCACGGTGCGGCTCGCGGACGCGCTGAACCACCTGTACGTGCTGCTGCCCGTGCTGGATGACGCCAAGCACTACTGGGTGACCTCCGACGAGATCGACAAGCTGGTCCGCGCCGGGGCGGGCTGGCTGGCCGCCCACCCGGACAAGGCGCTGATCACCCGGCGCTACCTGGCGCACCGGCGGGAGCTGACGGTGCCCGCGCTGGCCCGGCTCGCCGAGGCAGACGACCTCGCGCCCGAGGAGCTCGACAACGCGGTCCCCGACGAGGGAGAAAGCGACGAGGAGCCCACGCCGGTGCCGCTCGCGGTCCAGCGGCGTGCGGCGGTCCTCGCGGTGCTGCGCGAGTCGGGCGCCCGCTCCGTCGGCGATCTCGGCTGCGGCGACGGGGCACTCACCAAGCACCTGATCAGCGAGAAAGGCATCGACCGGGTCATCGCCGCCGACGTCTCGGCGCGTGCGCTGGCGATCGCGGCCCGGCGGCTGCGCCTGGAGCGCCTCTCCGAGGCCACGCGCGCGAACATCACGCTGATCCAGTCGGCACTGACCTACCGGGACGAGCGCCTCACCAACCTGGACGCCGCCGTGCTCATGGAGGTCATCGAGCACGTCGACGATGCGCGGCTGCCAGCGCTGGAGCGGGCCGTATTCGGGTTCGCCGCGCCGTCCTCCGTCATCGTGACGACCCCGAACGCCGAGCATAACGCCGTCTACGGGATGACGCCCGGCGCGCTGCGCCACCCCGATCACCGGTGGGAGTGGACCCGGGCGCAATTCCGCCGCTGGGCGGGCCAGGTCGCGGCCACGTATGGCTACTCGGTCCGGTTCGCCGGAGCAGGACCGGAGGCGCCCGAGGCCGGCCAGCCAACCCAGCTCGCCGTGTTCACGAAGCAGGAGGCAGCATGAGCGAGCGGAGGGGCGCGGCGGTGCCTGGACTGAGCAGAGCGACCGAGGAACGAGGAAGCGCAGCGAGGGAAGGCGCCGCCCTAAGAGCGCCCCGGAGCGAGCGGGGAGCACTGCATGAGCGGGCGTAGCGGCGCGGCGCTGCCTGGACTGAGCGGCGTGGCCAGCCACTCCGGTGAGCTGCCGGTTCCCGAGCTCAGCCTTGTCGTGCTCGTCGGCGTCTCCGGGTCGGGCAAGTCCACGTTCGCCCGGGCGCACTTCGCGGCGACCGAGGTCATCTCCTCCGACTTCTGCCGGGGCCTGGTGGCCGACGACGCGAACGACCAGTCGGCGACGGCCGACGCGTTCGACGTGCTGCATTACATCGCGGGCAAGCGGCTGGCCGCGGGCCGGCTCACCGTGGTCGACGCGACCAACGTGCAGCCGCACGCGCGCCAGCCGCTGGTGGAGCTGGCCCGGGCGCACGACGCGGTCCCGGTCGCGATCGTGCTGGACCTCCCGGAAAGCGTGTGCGCGACGCGCAACGCGGGCCGGCCGGACCGGGACTTCGGCCCGCACGTCGTCCGCCGCCAGCACGCCGACCTGCGCCGCTCGATTAAGGGGCTGCGGCGCGAGGGGTTCCGCACCGTGCACGTGCTGGGCACCGAGGCCGAGATCGCGCAGGCGGGCATCAGGCGGACGAAGATGTTCAGCGACCTCAAGCACGTGACCGGGCCGTTCGACGTGATCGGCGACGTGCACGGCTGCCGGGAAGAGCTGCAAATCCTGCTGGCCGGGCTCGGCTACGCCCTTGAGTGGGACGGGCAGGGCCGCGCCGTTAACGCGAGCCACCCAGCCGGCCGGCGCGTCATCTTCCTCGGTGACCTGGTCGACCGCGGCCCGGACACCCCCGGTGTGCTGCGGCTGGCGATGGGCATGGTGGCGGCGGGCACGGCGCTTACGGTCGCGGGCAACCACGAGGTCAAGCTGCTGCGCGCGCTGCGGGCCGGCCTTGCCGGGGGGTCAGCCGGGGGGCCTCCCACCGCCCGGCCGGGGGCGGAAGCTCAGCAGGGTCGCACCGTCAGCGTCTCGCACGGCCTCGCGCAGTCACTGGAGCAAATCGGCAGCCAGCCGGTCGCGTTCCGGATGGAGGTAGAGAAGTTCCTTGACTCCCTGATGAGTCATTTCGTGCTCGACGAGGGGCGGCTAGTGGTCGCGCACGCCGGGCTGGCCGAGCGGCTGCACGGGCGCGCCTCAGGGCGGGTGCGCGAGTTCTGCCTGTACGGGCAGACCACCGGCGAGACCGACGAGTACGGCCTGCCCGTCCGGTATCCCTGGGCGGAGGACTACCGGGGCCGCGCGATGGTGCTGTACGGGCACACGCCGGCCCTGACCGCCGAGTGGGTCAACAACACGATGTGCCTGGACACCGGCTGCGTGTTTGGCGGTGCCCTTTCTGCCCTCCAGTATCCGGAACGGAACGTGGTGTCTGTTCCTGCCTCCCGCGTCTACTACGAGCCGGCTAAGCCGCTCGGCGGGGCTAGCGCCGGCTTGCCAGGGCAACCCGCGACGGGTTCCCGGCGCGAACCGGACGTGCTGGACATCCGGGACGTGACCGGGTCGCGCGTCATCGAGACCGGCTACCTGTCGCGGGTGTCGATCCGACCCGAGAACGCGGCCGCCGCGCTGGAGGTGATGAGCCGGTTCGCGATCGACCCGCGGTGGCTGGTCTACCTGCCACCAACGATGAGCCCCGTGGCCACCGCGTCGTCGGGCTCCCTGGCATCGGGGGGTGCGGAGGGAGACTCCGATCGTCTTGCCGGGGGGCTACTCGAGCACCCCGACGGCGCGTTCTCGGCATTCCGGGACATGGGTGTCGGGGAGGTCGTGTGCGAGGAGAAGCACATGGGCTCGCGGGCGGTGCTGCTGGTGTGCGAGTCGCCGCAGGCGGCGCAGGCGCGGTTCGGGGTCACCGGCCCGGGGGCGGTGTGGACGCGGACAGGGCGGCCGTTCTTCGCGGCGGAGCAGGTCGCGGCGCTGCTGGAGCGCGCGCGGGCCGCGTGCGCGGACGCTGGCCTGTTCGCCGAGCTCGAGACGCCGTGGCTGCTGCTGGACGCGGAGATCATGCCGTGGAGCGCCAAGGCGGGGCAGCTGCTGCGCGACCAGTACGCGGCGGTCGGGGCGGCGGCGCACGCGGCGCTGCCCGCCGCGGTGGCGGCGGTCGAGGCCGCGGCGGCGCGGGGGCTGGAGGTCTCGGCGTTGTTGTCGCGCACGTCGGCCCGGCTGCGGAACGCCGACGGCTTCACCGCCGCCTACCAGCGCTACTGCTGGCCGGTTTCCGGTCTGGAGGGTGTGCGGGTAGCGCCGTTCCAGGTGCTGGCGTCGCAGGGCCGCTCGCACGCGGAGCGGCCGCATGCCTGGCACCTGTCGCAGGCATCGCGCCTGGCCGCTGGTGACCCGGCGCTGTTCGCGCCGACCCGGCACGTGTACGCGGACACTACGGACGCTTCGTCGCGGGCGGCTGCGGCTGACTGGTGGTCGGCGCTGACGGCGGCGGGCGGCGAGGGCATGGTGGTCAAGCCCGCCACTGGGCTGGCGCGCGGCCCGAAGGGCATCGCCCAGCCGGGCCTGAAGGTGCGCGGCCCGGAGTACCTGCGGATCATCTACGGCCCGGACTACACCGTCGAGGGTAATCTGGCGCGGCTGCGCAGCCGGCCGGTCGGCCGCAAGCGGTCGCTGGCGCTGCGTGAGTACGCGCTGGGCCTGGAGGCGCTGGACCGGCTGGCGCGCGGGGAGCCGCTGTGGCGGGTACACGAGTGCGCGTTCGGCGTGCTCGCCCTGGAGTCCGAGCCGGTCGACCCCCGGCTTTAGCGTTCCCGGGGCCCAGCCACTTCTCAACGGATGGCGGCTCCCAGGCCGCCATCCGGTCAAGGAGCGTGGCTGGGTCGTCGCTCACGATGAGCATGTCACGGTGGTCGGGACGGACGAAGCCCGCGGCGACCATCCCGTCTACCTGCGCGCGCAGCGGCGCGAAGAAGCCCTGGACGTCCAGGACGCCGCACGGCTTGGCGTGGATGCCTAGCTGCGTCCAGGTGACGATCTCGAAGAACTCATCCAGGGTGCCGAAGCCGCCGGGCGCCATGATGAACCCGTCGGCCTTGTCGGCCATCGCGGCCTTGCGCTCGTGCATGGTCTCGACGACCTGCAGGCTGGCCAGGCTGTGGTGCGCGAGCTCCTTGGCCTCCAGCGCGCGGGTGATGACGCCGTGTACCTCTCCCCCGGCGGCCAGGGCGGCGTCGGACAGGACCCCCATCAGGCCAACGTGCCCGCCG
>Ga0137407_10002997_pt1 | contig 11193 bp, 7 predicted proteins | sample CZOMad2_2_16fung_FD_108410 | JGI IMG/M metagenome (GOLD analysis project Ga0137407, IMG submission 108410) | Vadose zone soil fungal communities from Angelo Coast Range Reserve, California, USA - CZOMad2_2_16fungal (Illumina Assembly) | ecosystem: Environmental > Terrestrial > Soil > Vadose zone...
ACACGAATGCCGCCGCGCTCGATGCGGAAGTCGTGGTAGCCGCCGCGGATATCGACGCCACGCATCTTGACGACCCGCAGCCGCCGGCGCTCGGCGCCGTAGAGGGGCGAAAGCTGCTCGAGCGAAATGACCCCGTGGGCCAGGCTCTGGAGCTGCAGGTCGCCCGTCTCGCTGGTGCGATCGTCGGCCATCAGCACGGTGGCCCCGCGCTCGGAGAAATGCTGCTTGAGCGCCAGGAGCTGGCGCCGGTAGCGCAGCGCGCTCTGCGCCAGGAGCCGCATCTCCGACAGCGAGTCGAACACCACCCTCACCGGGTTGACGCGCTCGACCTCGGCCAGCAGCGCGCGGGTCACCTCGGCCAGCTCGATCTCGGAAGGCTCGAAGAGGGTGTTCTGCTCCGCGAGGCTCAGGTACTCGACGCCCGAAGCGAGCTCGAAGATCGGCAACCCGGACAGGTCCCAGCCGTGCGACTGCGCCACGGCCCGGAGCTCCTCGCCAGTCTCCGAGAGGGTGACGTAGAGCGCCTTCTCGCCGCGCCGGAGCCCTTCGAGCAGGAACTGCAGGCCCAAGGTCGTCTTGCCGGAGCCGGGATCGCCCTGGACGAGATGGAACCGCGCAGCGGGCAGCCCGCCGCCAAGGACATGGTCGAGTCCTTCGACGCCTGTGGACACACGGGGAGCGGATTCCATACCGTGGACAACGTAGAACACTTCGGGGGAGGAAGAGTGGCAAAACCCGCGAATGTACGTTGGTTACCAGCTTGCACTGCGTTCCAGGAGCGAACGGGCCCCCGCACTGTCGACTGGGGGCGAAAAGTAGAAGCCCTGGGCGGCGGCGCAGCCCACTTCGCGCAGGAATCCGAGCTGCTCCGCGGTCTCCACGCCCTCGGCGACCACTTGCGTCCCCAGGTCGCGCGCCAGGGACAGGATGGTGCGCACCAGCTCCGGCTGCTGGCCGCGCGGCGATCCGCCGGTGAACAGGGAACGGTCGATCTTCAGGCAATCGAACTGGGATCGCAGCAGCGAGTTGAGCGAGCAGGAGCCGGTGCCGAAATCGTCCATCGACAACCGCAATCCGCGGTCGCGGAGCTGGGCCATCCGCGGGGCGTGCTCGCTGTTCTGGAGCGTGTTCTCGGTCAGCTCCAGGATCAGGTCCTCCGCCTCGAGGCCGTGCTCGGCGAGGACGCCTTCGATGTTCTCGAGCAGATCGCTGTGCTCGAGCTGCCGGGAGGACAGGTTCACGCTGAGCGTCAGCCGCTCCGACGCGGCGCCGCGCCAGCTCTGGAATTCACGGCCGGCCTGACCCAGGAGCCAGCGGCCGATCGGCACCATCAGTCCGGTCTCTTCGGCGAAGGGGACGAAGTGCTCCGGCGCGATCAGCCCCCGGGTGGGATGGGCCCAGCGAATCAAAGCCTCGAGACCTTGGATGCGGCCGGAGGCCACGTCGACGATGGGAAGATAGTGAACGCGGAACTCCTCGCGCAGCAAAGCATGGCGCAGCTCGCCTTCCAGCTCGAACAGGTGCGGCGCGCGCTCGCGCAAGGATACGTCGAACACCACCGAGCGCGCCCGGCCCTGCGCCTTGGCGCGGTACATCGCGGCGTCCGCGTCCAGCAGCAAGTCCTCCACCCGGGCATGGGCGGACGCGCTGAGAGCGACGCCGATGCTCACCGTGGCGCGGACCTCGGTTCCCGAGATCTCGAACGGCTGGGCGGTGACGTCATGGATGCGCCGGGCCACGATCTCGGCGTCTGTCGGTTCCTTGACGTCGTCGAGCAGGATGCTGAAATCGTCCCCGCCCTGGCGCGCGAGCGTATCGCCTTCGCGGAGGCAGGTCTGGAGCCGCTCGCCCATCTTGACCAGCAGCTCGTCGCCCGCCGCGTTGCCGAGCCGTTCGGTCACCGGCTTGAACCGGTCCACGTCCAGAAAGAGGATCGCCAGGCGATCGCCTTCGCGGCGCCGGGTGCGCGCGAACGAGCGCCGCGCCAGGTCCAGGAAGTGCGCGCGATTGGGCAGCCCGGTGAGCGCGTCGTGCAGCGAGCCCGTCGTCGCCTTGGGCTCGGTCACGTCCATGGTCGAGCCCGAGAAGCGCAGCGCCTTTCCCGAAGCGTCGCGAGTGGCCTGACCGCGCGCCAGCACCCAGCGCCAGGTTCCGTCCTCGTGGCGCAGCCGATGCTCGCTCTCGAAGCGCTCCGACCGCCCGTCCAGGTGCGCGCGAATGGCGCCTTGCACCGCTTCCTGGTCCCCCGGGTGCACCCGGTCGAACCATTCCGAAGGCGCGCCGCCAGCGGCCTTTGTGCCGACCAGCGCCCGCCAAGATTCAGACAGCCAGAGGCGATCGGTGGCCAGGTCCCAGTCCCAGATCCCGTCGCCCGCGCCCTGCCAGGCGAGGGCGTACCGATCGCCCACCGGGTCGCGCTCCTGCACCACCGCCGCGTTTCCCACCTCGCGGCCTTTCCGATCGTGAAGCGGCACGATGGTCCACTCGCACATCCGCGGCTCGCCGGAGCGCGCCGGCGCCTCGCACAGCAGCTGCGTGGTGTCTCCGTTGGCCAGGGCCTGACGGAGCTCGGTGCGCGCCTGGGCCCGATTGGCGCCGCCGTCCGGGAACACCAGCATGGAGAGCTCCCGTTCGACCGCCTCCGCCTCCGGGATCCCGAACAGCCGCTCGGCCGCGGCGTTCCAGGCAGTCACCTTCCGATCGGTATCGCAGAGCAATGCCGCGAAGGGAGCCTGCTCGAACAGTCGAGAGACCGAGCGCGTCCTGGGCGAGATTCCCCGGCGCCGTTCGGCTTCCGGCCGGCGCTTGAGCAGATCGGAGATCAGCGCGAGCGCCCGCTGGAGGGAAGCCCGATCGCCGTCGGCGCGGCGGTATTCCTTTTCGATCTTGCGGAAGAGCTTGCGCAGGGGCGGGGAAGCTTCACCTTCTTGACCGAGGGCCTCGTCGAGCTGGCGGCGGAGGCGTCGATGCATCCTCAGCCCGGCTCCCGCGCGTTTTCATCGGGCGCCGCGAGATGGAAGCGGGCCCGACTGTAATAATGAAACCTTGAAATCGGATTCAGGGGCGAGCCTTCCCTCAGCTGCGTCGGTGCGTCCTTGCGCGAGGGATGCGCGAACACCAAATGCCACCTTACCCCACGCAATCGCGATAATGCAACAAACCGGACAATCCTGGGGATGACATGCAAGGGGGCGGAGCTCAAGCGGCGCAGCTGGTGTTCGTAGTCTTGCTCCTCGCGGTGATCGCCTTCGCGGCGCTCGCGCGCAAGCTCCGGCTGCCGTATCCGATCGTCCTGGTCCTCGCCGGTCTCGTCGTCAGCTTCTTGCCCGGCCTCCCCCGGATCACACTCGAGCCAGACGTCATCTTCTACGTGGTGCTGCCTCCGTTGCTCTACGCGGCCGCCTGGGTCACCTCCTGGCGCGAGTTCTCATTTCACTTCGTCAGCATCGCCTTGCTGGCCGTCGGACTGGTCGCCTTCACCGTGGCTGGCATCGCGTTTTTGGCTCCGTTCATCCTGCCGTCCTTCGATTGGCGCACCGGGTTCGTGCTCGGCGCGGTCGTCTCCACCACCGACGCGATCGCGGCCACCGCGATCGCGCGCCGGATGGGGCTGCCGCGTCGCATCGTCGACGTCCTGGAAGGCGAGAGCCTGGTGAACGACGCCACCGGACTGTTGGCGTTGGAATTCGGCGTTTCGATCCTCGTCTCCGGCATGCCGCCAACCGCCGTGCACGCGCTGCTGCGCTTCGGCCAGCTGGTCGTCGTCGGGTTGGCTGTGGGGCTCCTGATCGGCTGGCTGGTGCGATGGGTGGAAACGCTCATCGACGACGGACCGATCGAGATCGCCATCAGCATTCTCGTGCCTTACGCCGCTTATCTCATCGCCGAGGGAGCCCATGGCTCGGGCGTTCTCGCCGTGGTCGCGGCGGGACTGTTCATCAGCCGCAAGAGCAGCCAGTTCTTCTCACCCGCCGTCCGCATCCAGGTGTACGCGGTGTGGGACGCGCTCACGTTCGTGCTCAACGGGCTGGTCTTCTTGCTCATCGGACTGCAGTTGCCCTTCGTTCTCGCGGGTATCCGTGAATACGGGCTGGAGACGCTGGCGCTCTCTGGCGCCGCTTTCAGCGCCCTGGTCATCGCGCTGCGGCTCGCTTGGGTCTTTCCCGGGGCCCGCGTCGCCTACTTCATCCGCAGGCGGCTGCTGCACCAGGAAGTGACCGCTCCATCGGCCGGACAACTGGTGGTGGTGGGCTGGACGGGTATGCGCGGGGTGATCGCGCTGGCCGCGGCGCTGGCGCTGCCGCACAGCCTTCCCGGAGGCGTTCCCTTCCCCCAGCGAAACCTGATCGTGTTCATCACCTTCTGCGTGATCCTCACGACCCTCGTCGCGCAGGGGCTGACGCTCCCGCCGCTGATCCGGCTGCTGGGGCTCCAGCGCTCGGCCGGACCCGCCTGCGAGGAGCGGGAGGCGCGGCGCATCGCGATCGAATCCGCCCTCGGGCACCTGGAAACATCGCGCCCGCGCGACCGGCCCGATCTCGCCCCCCTCTACGACGACCTTGCCCTGCACTATCGCCAGAGGCTCGCCGGCCTCACCGGCGAAGCCTCATCGCAGCAAGGCCAGCCGGTGGCCCCGGAGCAGCACGTCCGATATCGCGACCTGGCGCGGGAGCTCGCGAAGATCGAACGGGATGCGGCCATCCGGCTCCGCGACGAGGGCCGCATCGACGACGACGCGCTCCGCCAGATCGAGCATGAGCTCGACCTGACGGAGGCGCGACTGCAGGAAGCCCGCGCCGGCTAATTCAAGCGGCGGTCTTTGCCCGCGCGGCCTTCGCGGCCGGATCCATTCGAGACGCGCCCTGGAAGAAGGCGCCCTTCTCGATCACCAGCGAAGGCGTCTCCAGGTCGCCGCGGACCTTGGCGGTGCCGCGGATCTCGACGCCGGTCTTCGCCTGGATGTTCCCGTTCACCTCGCCGTGGACGACGATGGTGCCACAGGTGATGTTCGCGTCGATGCTGGCGGCATCGCCCACCACCAGGACGTCATTGGTGACGATCGTGCCGACGAAGCTCGCATCGATGCGGACGGTGCCCGCGAAGGTGAGCTTGCCCTCGAATCGGACTCCGCGCCCGAGCAGCAGATCGGTGGCCGCGCCGGGGATCGCCGGAGCTTCGTCTCGCTTCGGCGCCGGTTCCCGGTTCTCGGCCGGCTTCGGCTGCAGGGCTACGCCCGGATCTGCAGGGTTGACGGGCTTTTCCGCGTTGTTCTGGACGTGCATGACGCCTCACTGGCCGGGGGGAGCGAGCGAGCGGGCGCCCGGCGCAACCGGCCCGCTTCCCTCCTTACGCCTGGCCGCCAGCGCCTATTCCCGGACTACTCCTCCAGCGCGGTTTCCTGAAGGAACTGCAGCACCGCCACCTCGTCTCGCCGAAGCGCGGCGGGCGGATTTTCACGGCGCAAGGCGTGCGGGGACGCTGAAGGCAGGGTTACGGTGAGCCCCTGTTGATATGCCCGCAGCAGCCCCGGGTGCACGTAGTACTTCCGGGAAACAGCGCGCGTGTTGCCGAGGCGATCGGCCACGGTGTCGATCGCCCGGAGCATGTTTCGCTCCGCCTCGCGCCGGGTCTTCGCCGGCCCGATCGCGCACAGCTGCTTGGCGGCGAGCATGGTGCCGGCCCAGGTCCGGAAGTCCTTGGCGGTGATGTCGCGGCCGGTCGTCTCCCGGAGATACGCATTGACGTCGTCCGAGGAGATGCTCTGGCGCCTGCCCTTGGTGTCGAGATACTGGAACAGTTCCTGTCCCGGCAGGTCCTGGCACTGCTGGACGATGCGGGCGAGCCGGCGATCGGTGATCGCGACCTCGTGGCTGACGCCGCTCTTGCCGCGAAAGGTGAAGCGCAGCCGCGAGCCTACGATCTCCACGTGGCGGCCGCGCAGGGTGGTGAGGCCGAAGGAACGGTTCTCGCGCGCATACTCGTCGTTGCCGACGCGGATCAGCGTCTTGTCCAGCAGGCGCACCACGGTGGCGAGGATCTGCCGCCGGGTCAGGTCGCCGGCGCGCAGGTCGCGCTCCACCCGCTCGCGGATGTCGGGAAGGATCTCGCTGAACTCGAGCATCCGGCGGAACTTCGACTTGTCGCGGGCCGCCCGGTAGAGGGGGTGATACCGGTACTGCTTCCGCCCCCGGGCATCGCGCGCGGTGGCCTGGATATGGCCATGAGCATCCGGACAGATCCAGACGTCGGTCCAGGCCGGCGGGATCACCAGCCCCAGGATGCGGCGGCGCTCGGCGGCATCCGAGATCCGGGTGCCGTCGGGTGCATAGAACACCCAGCCCTTCCCTGCGCGTTGCCGGCGGATACCGGCGACGCCGTCGGTGACGTAGAGAAGGCCGGCGCGCGTGGCCGTCTCGCGATGCTCCTGGATCCGCAGCGACAGCATCCGATCGGGCCTGTAGCACGGGGAAGCGCGAGGGCCGAAAAATCCTCCCTGCCGCCGGGTGAGCCTGGGTGGTTACCAGTCCTCTTTCTCGAATCGCATCCCGGTCTGCCCGGCGATCCAGGCGATGTCCGCCATCGCATCGGGATTGCCACAGGTCAGCACCACCGTCCGCGCGGGCTCGATCCGCGCCCTCAACACCTCGATGGGCCGCGTCCGCGGCAACGCGGGCGCCGTCGCTCCCAGGTCTTTCGCCGGCAGATCGAGGACGTGGCGCAGCAGGTTGTTTGCCCTGCCGGTGCCGAGCTGCGGGTCGGCGAGGTCGCGGGCGGTGGGGCGGCTCACCGAAGGGACGTAGACGAGGTCAAAGGAGTTGGATCTCTCGATCTCCAACAGCTCCTGGTGGTACGCGAGCTCCTCCAGGGTGCGATTGGCGTGCAGCAGCGTGTAGCGCGCGGCAGGCCGATTTCCGTTGCGCGCTTCGTGGTGGAGCTGCTTGACGATCGAGACGAACGGGGCCAACCCGGTGCCGGTTCCCACCATGAGCACGTGCTCGAACCCGGCGGCGCGCTTCGCGAGCGTGAAGTCGCCGACGATCCGCTCGACATACGCCAGGCGATCGTTCTCGTGCGACTCGACACCCCTGAAGAGCGATTCGGTGAACCGCCCCAGCACGCCGTCCCGTCCGCGCTCGAGCACCACGTAGAACTCGAGGTAGCTCCCTTCCGCCGTCTCGAACGGCGCCGAGGAGATCGAATAGGAGTGCGTGACCGATCCCCGCTTCTGCTTTCCCTCGGCGTCGAGGTCGGGGACGAAGTTCACCTCGTTCCCGTCCTTCACCTTTCGCGTCAGCAGGCAATCTTCGCGGCGGAGCGCGATGTACTGGCCCGCCTCGTAGGATGGGAATCGCGCGCCGTCCATGGCGATCACGCGGAACAGCGAGAGGCTCGGCGAAAGCCTGTGCCACTCGACGATACGCCCGGGCTTGAGCTCGGCCATGGTTCTCCTTCGAACGGCGACAATCTAGCGGACCGCCGCGCGCGCAGCGAGTTCAAAGCAAGAAACAGCGCCATGCCAGGGTCGGCGTTGTGCGCGGCGGCGGGTGCGAGGAACCGCTAGACTCACCCCATGCGGCTCTTCGCCGTCCTGCTTTGCTTGCTCTCCGTGGATGCGCCAGCCGGCGAAGGGGATCCCCCCGGGACCGTCTCCGTCGATCTCGAGACAGGCGAGACCACTCCGGTCCATGCCGAGTCCGGCGCCAGCGTGATCTGCGATGACCCGCACGTCGTCGCGCCGGAGTTCACGGCCGACGGCAACGGCCTCTTGCTGCGTGCGCTCGAGCCCGGCAGCACCTTGTGCGGCGTCTGGCTTCCGGGCGAGAAGCCGGGAGGACTCTACCGGGTCAAAGTGCGCGCGAAAAAGGGCGAGCCGAAGCCGGCTCCTGCTCCTGCCAGCGCGGCCGCGGTCAACGACGGCGGGACCTGACGCCCCGGCCCTCGACGCTCGTCCGGACAGGCTTGCTGCGTGGCGCATGTCGATCGTTCGTGCGACAACGCATCGTTTCCTGTGCGCGGAGGAGCCGTGCGGAACGGCCAGGATCGCGATACCGCAGCGGCATTGCGCGAAGTCGCCCTGGGAGCCCTCGCGCGGACGACGGGGTCCCCGCTCGTCGAGGGCAATGGCGTGCGCGTGCTGCACGACGCGCCTGAGAACTACCCGGCATGGGAGCAAGCGATCCGGGCGGCGCGGCGCAGCGTCCACATGGAGATGTACATCTTCCGCGCCGACCGATGGGGCAGCAGCTTCGCCGCGCTGCTCGCCGAGCGTGCCGCGGCGGGGGTCAAGGTACGCGTTCTCTGCGACTGGTTCGGCTGCTGGTCCACGCCGCGCCGCCTCTTTCGCGAGCTGCTCCGCGCCGGCGGCGAGATGCGCTTCTTCAACCCGCCACATCCAGCGAACCCCCTGGCGGCGCTGCGGCGAAACCACCGCAAGGTCATCTGCGTCGACGGCTCGGTCAGCTTCGTCTCGGGCCTCTGCATCGCGGATCCCTGGATGGGCGACCCTGCGCAGGGGATTCCTCCCTGGCGCGATACGGGCGTGGAGCTGCGGGGGCCGTCGGTCGCCGATGCCGAACAGGCATTCGCCCGCTCCTGGCGTCATGCCGGCGGCACCATCGCCGAGGAGGAGCTGCCCACCCGGGGTTCGATCGCCCGGGCGGGCGCGCATGGGGTGCGGGTCATCGCCACCACTCCGGAAACCGCCGCCGTCTTCCGCTTGGACCTGCTGGTCGCGTCGCTGGCCCGCGAGCGCCTCTGGCTGACGGACGCCTACTTCATGGCGAACGTCCCCTACATCCAGGCGCTGCGGCGAGCTGCTGCCGACGGCGTGGACGTCCGCTTGTTGCTGCCGTCGAACAGCGACATCGGCTGGATCGCCGCCGCCTCCCGAACGATGTATGGCGCGCTGATCGACGCGGGGATCCGCGTCTTCGAGTGGCGCGGCCCGATGCTGCACGCGAAGACCGCGGTTGCCGACGGGCTCTGGACCCGCGTGGGCTCGACCAACCTCAACGCGGGCAGCTGGATGAACAACTGGGAGATGGATGTCAGCATCGAGGATGCCGCGATCGCGCAGCAGATGGAAGACCGCTATGCAGCCGACCTCCAGAATGCCGACGAGATCGTTCGCAGCGGATCGGACGGCGTCATCGCCCCGCAGGCGCGCCCGGCCGCCGCCTCCCCGCGGAGCGCCGGCCGTCACAAAGGCATTCGCGGTGGCGTCGCCTCGACGGGAGCGGGCAGCGGCGCTCAGCTCCTGCGCGAGGTTGGCAACCTGGGCAGCGCGGTGGGGGCCGCCGTCACCGGACAGCGGCCGCTGGAGAGCTTCGAGTTCCGACCCCTGATCACCTTCGGGACGGCCCTGCTCTTGCTGGCGCCCTCGGCTTCTGGAAGCCGCACCTCGTCTTCTGGCCGATCGGCGCAGTGCTCGCCGCGCTCGGGCTGCAGCTGGTCGCCCGAGGCCTCCAGGCGCGCTTCTCTCGAAGACGCGGGCGGACGAATCCGCGCTGACCGCGGACGCCGGCAAGCAGTCTCGCCTGCCGGCGCCCACCCGGATCCGCTACGGGTACTGGCCTTTCAGCGTCACGCCTGAATACGCGGCGAAGCCGCGAAGCATGACGAAGTAGTCCCCCGCCACCGGGTTCGTGAACGTGCACGTCTCGTTGTTGCCGTTCAGGTAGGGGCGGCAGTCGTAGGTGGCGGTGGTCGGACGCGCCCCGCGGCGGACGTACAGGTCCGCATCGCCCGTGCCCCCGGAGATCGTAAAGACCACCTTCGCCTGTCCGGCGGGGACCGCCAGCTTCCAGAACTGCTGCGACCCGGACGCTCCCGAGATCCCCGTGACTGGAACTCCGTTGGTCAACGGCGTGGTGGTGTCGGTGGCATACGTCGCTTTCAAGGTCACTCCCGAGTACGCCGTGTAGCCGTTGAGCATGATGTAGTAGTTGCCGGCGGCGGGGTTGTTGACGGTACACGTCTCGTTGTTGCCTGTGATGTAAGGTCGGCAGTCGTAGGTGGTGAGGGTCGGCCGCGATCCGAACCTCGTGTACAGATCGGCATCACCTGTCCCGCCGCTGATCTGCACGGTCAAGGTGGCCTGCCCGGCTGGAACGCTGATGAAGAAGAACTGCTGGGAGTTGACCGCGCCTGACAGATTGGTGACGGGCACGCCGTTCGAGAGCTGGGTATCGCCGCTCGGCGTGGTCACCGTGACCGACGCGGTCGCCGCGTGAGTGGTGGGCGCCGACGAGCCGGTCACGGTGAAGCTGGCCGTCGCCGCGGGCGCCGACGTTGCCGCGGTGAGCGTCAGCGTCGAGCTGCCGCCGGCGGTCACCGAGCCCGGATTGAAGGAGCCCGTCACTCCCGTGGGCAGGCCGGACACGGAGAGCGCGATGCTCTGCGTGCTGCCGTTGAGCGCGGTCGAGGTCACGGTGTAGTTGGTCGACTGGCCGGCGGCGACGGTGGCGCTCGACGGGCTGACCGCGATGCTGAAGTCCCGGATGGCGAGCGTCACGGTCGTGCTGTGGGTGGCGCTGGGCGCTGTCCCGGTGACCGTCAGGGTGTAGTTCCCGGCAGCCGCAGTACCGGCGTTGACGGTCAGCGTCGAGCTGCCGCCCGCGGTCACCGGCGTCGGGTTCACGCTGGCCGAGGCGCCCGACGGGACCCCGCTGACGCTCAGCGAGATGGACTCGGCGGCGCCGGACAGCACCGTAGTGGAGATGCTGCTCGTGCCGCTGCCGCCCGAGACCAGGGTGAGCGAGGTCGGGTTGGCCGAGATGGAGAAGTCGTTCGCCGGCGGCGCGGGCTGGACCATGAGCGTCACGGTGGTTCCGTGCGTCGCGCCCGACCCAGTCCCGGTCACGGTGAGGGTATACGTTCCCGCGCCTGCCGTGCCCGCGTTGACCGTGAGCGTCGAGCTGCCTCCCGTCGTCACCGACGTCGGGTTCACGCTCGCCGAGGCGCCCGAAGGCGTGCCGCTCACGGTCAGATTGATGGTCTCCGCGGTGCCGCTGACGAGCGCGGTGGAAATGGTGCTGGTGTCGGTCGCGTTGGGCGCAAGGGTCAGCGAGGTCGGGTTGGCCGAGATGGAGAAGTCGTTCGCGGGCGCGGCCCCGCAGCCCGGGAACTTGAACGAGCCGATCCGGGTCTTCCAGTTGAAGGCGCCGTTGGCAGGGATGTACTCGGTCGTGAACC
>Ga0137407_10003001_pt1 | contig 11186 bp, 10 predicted proteins | sample CZOMad2_2_16fung_FD_108410 | JGI IMG/M metagenome (GOLD analysis project Ga0137407, IMG submission 108410) | Vadose zone soil fungal communities from Angelo Coast Range Reserve, California, USA - CZOMad2_2_16fungal (Illumina Assembly) | ecosystem: Environmental > Terrestrial > Soil > Vadose...
CGACCGCGGCACCAAGGCGTCCTACTACGACTTCTACGACGCCGTCGTGCGGGCCCGGATGCCGATGGCACCGCTCGGCCTCGTCGAGCACTTCCGCTTCCTGCGCCGCTTCACCGAGCGCCGCACCAAGGTGTCGATCACGGGGCCGCACTCGCTGGTCAAGCGCATCCGCAACCAGTTTTACGGGGGCGAGGAAGAGTTCGCGGTCGAGCTGGCCCGCATCATGAACCTCGAGCTGCGCGAGCTGGTCCGGGCCGGCACCGAGGAGATCCAGATCGACGAGCCGTACTATTCCGGCTTCCCGGCCGATCTCGCCTGGGGCGTGCGCGCGATCAACACCCTGGTCGACGGCGTCGACGCCCGGCTCAGCCTGCACGTCTGCTACGGCAACCGCTACGGCAAGCCCTCGTGGGAGGGCAGCTACCGGTATCTGTTCCCGGCCGTGCTGAGCGCGCGCATCCACCAGCTCACGCTGGAGTTCGCGCGGCGGGGCGGCGAGGACCTGAGGCTCTTCAAGGAGTTCGATCCGCCCTTCACCGTCGGCCTGGGGGTCGTCGACGTGAAGGCGCACGAAGTGGAGCCGGGGGCAGTGGTGGCCGAGCGCATCCGGCAGGCGCTGGCGATCCTGCCGGCCGAGCGCGTCGCGATCAACCCGGACTGCGGCCTCCTGCACCTGCCGCGCGACGTGGCCTTCGGCAAGCTCACCGCCATGGTGGAGGGCACGCGGCTGGTGCGCCAGGAGCTGGGCGGGTGACGACGCCGTTACGGGAGGCGCTGGCGAGGGGTCGCTTCTGCTACGTCGTGGAGCTCGTCGCCTCGGCGCTGACGCGCGAGGCCCAGCTGCTCGAGACCGCGTCCAGCCTGGCCCGGCTGCCCGAGGTCGCGGCCGGCAGCATCACGAGCTATGCCGGCGGGGGGATGGGCCACGACCCGCTCCGGGTGGCCGCCGCCGCCCGCGCGCGGGGGCTCAGTCCCAACGTGCACCTCACCTGCGTGAGCCAGGACCGAAGCGGGCTGGGCAAGACGCTGGAGGACATGCACGCGCTGGCGCTGGAGAACGTCTTCGTGCTCACCGGCGACTATCCGAGGGCCGGGGACCAGCCGCCCGTGTTCGACCTCGACTCGGTACAGCTTGTGCGGCTCATCGCCGACCAGCGGCGGGCCGGCCGGCCGTTTCACGTCGCCGTCGCGGTCTCGCCCTTCAAGTACACGGAGGCCGACTGCCTGTACCAGTACGTGAAGCTGGAGAAGAAGATCGCCGCCGGCGCCGACCTCGCCATCACCCAGGTGGGCTGGGATGCCCGCAAGTTCGCCGAGCTGAAGCACTACCTCGACGCGCGCGGGCTCGCCACGCCGCTGCTGGGCAACGTCTACGTGCTCGGACCGCGGACGGCCGAGCGCATGGCACGCGGCGAGCCGCCAGGCTGCTGGGTCTCCCCTGAGCTCCTCGCCGTCGTGCGGGCCGAGAGCCAGACCGCCGACGGCGGACGGCGGGCGCGGCTGGAGCGGGCGGCGCGGACGGTGGCCGTCCTGCGCGGCCTCGGCTACGCCGGCGCGTACCTCGGCGGCACTCACGACGCACGGCAGATCGCGTGGATCACCCAGCGCGCCGGGGAGCTGGCGCCGCGGTGGGAAGCGCTGGCCGCCGAGCTGCACTACGGCGACCCGGGCGGGTTCTATCTGAACGCACACCGCGCGGTCCCGGCGCCAGCGCGGCCGCCCCTGCCGCGGCTGCTCGAGGGGCTCGGGCGGCTCGTGCCCGTCACCCGAGACACACCAGTCGGACGCGGGCTGGCGCGCGGGCTCCGCTGGATCGATCGCTCGCCGACGGCCGCCGCCGCACTCGAACGCGTCGAGCTGGCCGTCAAGAAACCGCTGTTCGGCTGCCAGGCCTGCGGCAACTGCGTGCTCGGCCACCTGGAGTACGTGTGTCCGCAGACGTGCCCCAAGCAGCTCCGCAACGGGCCCTGCGGAGGCACGCGCGCCGGCTGGTGCGAGGTGGTGCCCGACCAGCCGTGCGTGTGGGTGAGCGTCTACGAGCGTGCCCGGGCGGCCGACCGCCTCGACGCGTTGAAGGTCTACGTGCCGCCGCCCGACCGCGGGCTGCACGGCACCAGCTCGTGGATCAACTACTACCTCGGCCGCGACCGCCGGCCGGAGTCGCCGGCGCCGACCCTTCGCTGACCGTCAACCGGCTTCGGACCTCACGCCGCTCCAGGCGGGACTCGAGGCGTCCAATACCCCCGCCGGCGAACTCCGCGATCCTCTCACCGGCCTTGTAGATCAGCGTGTAGGGCAGGACGTCGCGGTCGGCGAACCACGCCTCGTGGCTGAAGAACGAGTCAGTACTGACGCCGATGACGTCGACCTTGTCGTCGGCGAACTCCTCGAGGTGATCCTGGAAGCCCCGGATCTCCGTCGGAGATTCCGGCCCGCCGAGGCGGGCCGGAATGGTGCTCACTTCTTGATAATTAGTCTCGGTCAGGAATGGGCGGTCAAGCGAACGCCGGCCGGGGAATGCGCAGGATCGGGCGCCGGACGGCGCGCTCGATCACCCGGAACTCGGCCTCTTCCTCCGGCGACACGAACGTCACGGCGTCGCCGACGGCCTCGGCCCGGGCCGTGCGCCCCACCCGGTGGATGTAGCTCTCCGGAGCGTCGGGCACGTCGAAGTTCACCACGTGGCTGAGCCCCGTCACGTCGATGCCGCGGGCGGCGATGTCGGTCGCCACCAGCACCCGCAGGCGCCCCGCCTTGAACGCCGCCAGGGCCTTCGTGCGCTGGGCCTGGCTGCGATTGCCATGGATGCGGTCGGCGGCGACACCGCCCCGGGTCAGCGCGTTGGCCAGCCGATCGGCGCGATGCTTCGTGCGCGTGAACGCCAGCACGCTCTGCACCTCGGGCCGGCGCAGCAGCGCCAGCAGCAGCGGGACCTTGTCCTCGCGGGCCACCGGATACGCGCTGTGTCGCACCCCCGCCGCCGGCGCCGGCGGCCGCTCGACGTCGATGCGGGCGGGATCCCGCAGGAAATCGCGGGCGAGGTCGACGATAGCCGGCGGCGGCGTCGCCGAGAACAGCATCGTCTGTCGCCGGCCCGGGCCCAGCGCGCCGAGGATGCGCCGCACGTCGGGCAGGAAGCCCATGTCGAGCATCCGGTCGGCCTCGTCGAGGACGACGATCTCGACGCCGTCGAGCCGCGCGTACGGATACCGCAGGTGATCGAGCAGCCGCCCCGGCGTCGCGACCAGGATCTCCGCGCCGCGGCGCAGGGCCGTCTGTTGCGGCTCCATCGAGACGCCGCCGAAGATGGCGGCACCGCCGAGGTCGGTGAAGCGGCCGAGCGCCACGCGGTGCTGATCGATCTGCGCGGCCAGCTCCCGGGTCGGGGCCAGCACGAGCACCCGGGTCGTCCGGCGACGGCCGGGCAGCAGCCGGTGCATGATCGGCAGCAGGAACGCGGCGGTCTTGCCGGTGCCGGTGGCCGCACAGGCGAGCACGTCGCGGCCCTCCCGGGCGGGGGGAATGGCGTTGAGCTGAACGGGCGTGGGCGCCGTGAAGCCGAGGGCGTCCACCGCACGCAGCAGGGACGGGTGTAGCTCTAAGGTAGCGAACGACATCGAGAATTCTCCAGAGGGGCCGCAGGGCCCCGGCAATCTTCCGCCTGCCATTTCACGCCCCACGAAGCGGAAGGAACCGGGGAAACGCGGTCTGCGAAGGACTGTGGCGACCCACGAGTAGGCCGACGATCGAGCCAGACGAAGGTCAGTATACACGAAGGTCGGCGCATCGTCACGAAAACAAGGGCTTGCGCAGAGCGCCGGAGGGGTCTAACCTATCGCCTGTACCCCTCCTTTCGACCCACGGGGAGATCACGGGAGAGACGACCATGCCTCAGACGAGCGTCACCGGCAGACTCGGCATCGGGAGGCCCTAGATGCAAGTGGGGGCGTTCACCTCACCGGGAGCGTCACAGTGGCGCTGGCGCATCGTCAACTACGCCGGCGACACCATCGAGGAATCACGCCGCCGCTTCGCCACGATCGCGCTGGCCATGGAAGACGGGCGCAAGCGTCTGGCGACGTTCGACGTTGACCGCTCGGTACCGCGCGGGCCCTATCGCTCGGCCCATCACGCGCGGGCGCCGCGCAAGGCCAGCTAGCCAGCCCTCGCCGCCCGGCCCAGCGGCCCCGCCCACTCGGGCCGACGCTGCTCACACCGTGCCGAAGCGCAGCACCGTCACCGAGTGGGCGGGAGACGTACTCGAGCCGGTGGCCGCCGGCCTCGACCTGGCGCTCGCGGACGTCGACGGCGCGGGGATGCTCGAACGAGTTCACCGCGGTCACGTCGGGCCGTTCAGCTCGCTCACCGTCACCCGCCCGGCGATCGTCCCGCCCGTGAGGTCCAGCGCGGCGGCCAGGTCGCGGTCGTGCGCGCGGTTGACCACGGCCACCGAGACGGCGCGGCCCGCCTCGTCCCTTGCCGGTTGGTGCAGATCGCCGCGATGATTTGACGAGCTGGGCGAAGTTGGCGATGCGTACGACGTCGCAGTGCCGGATGAAGCCGTTGAGGTAGGTCGCGATGGCCAGCGTGTCGGTCAGCGTGTAGCGCTCCTCGACGCCGCCCACGCGGCCCTCGTGGCTGCGCTTCCGCACCACACGTTCCACTCGTCGAAGGCGATGTGGATCGGATGGGCGATGTGCTGGTGTGGCCCACCCGCTCGATGAGGGCCGCGCAGATCCGCACCGCCCGCTCCGCCTGGTGCGACTGGAACACCGTGGCGTAGTGGTCGGCGCAGCCGGTGTAGAGGTGGATGCTGTGGTAGTCGATGAACGCCGCAGTGCCGTTCAGCACGATCTCGTCCCACGCGCTCCAGCCGTTCTGCCCGCAGCCGATCAGCTCGATCGAGGGATCGGTGCGCTTCATGACCATCGCGAAGCCTCGGGCCCGCTTGACGTAGTCGTGGGCGTCGAGGCTGCCGATCTGCCAGCCGCCGTACATCTCGTTGCCGAGCCCCCAGTAACGCACGCGATACGGCTCGGGGTGGCCGTGCTGCCGGCGCAGGTTGGCCCACGAGGTGTTGCCGGTGCCGTTGCAGTACTCGACCCAGGCCTGGGCCTCGTCCATGGTGCCGGAGCCCATGTTCACGCAGATGAACGGCTCGGTACCGAGCGCGCGGCAGGGAACGCCTGCTGAGTCGGCACATCTGTGACTCGGGACGTTGAGGCTCAGCCGAACTTGAGCTTGGATTCGCGGCGGTAGGCGCGGGTGGCCAGCCACAGCAGCACGACGGTGTAGCCGGCCAGCCACGCGATGCTGGTGCTCACCGGCTCGCGACCGGCGCCGACGGCGCTCCAGGCCAGCTGCGCGTAGTGATACGTCGGCAGGTACGGCGCCACGCGCTGCACGAAGCCCGGCAGCCGGTCGGGCGGCAGGAAGAGGCCGGAGGCGAAGGCCAGCGGCAGGTAGATGAGGTTGACGACCGCGGGCGCGGCGTTGGGACCGGCGACGAAGCCGATGGCGAATCCCAGCGCGATCAGCGGCAGCGAGCCGGCCAGCAGGCGCCCGATCACGCTCGCCCACAGGCCCGGGGCCAGCCGGACGCCGCCGACCACCGTGGCGTAGGCGAACAGGATGAGCGCGGCCAGCAGCCCGAAGAGCATCGCCACCACGATCTTGGCCGCCAGGTAGACGCCGGGCGGCAGCGGCGTCGCGCGCATCAGCAGGTCGATCTTCTGGCCGCGCTCCATGGCCACGCCGATCCCGAAACCGTAGACCATCACCTGCCCGACCGCGTAGGCCGCGAAGGACGTCAGCAGCACGACGCCGATGTCGAGGCCGCGAGGTCCCGTCTGCCCGGCGAAGGGCAGGCCGAAGAAGCTGTACAGCACGACCGGCAGCACCAGGTTGCTGGCACTGAAGGCGGGCAGCCGCCAGCGCATGCGCACCTCGCCGCGGATCTGCGCGAGCAGCATCGCACCGAGCGAGGCGAGCGGCGACGTCATGCGCGCTCGGGCCGCCGGGTGGTGAGCGCCAGGAACGCTTCTTCCAGGTCGGCGCCGGCCACCTCCAGGTCGGCGACGTCGACGCCGCGGCGGAATAGCTCGCGCAGGACCCTCTCCGGCTCGGCGCTGAGCAGTCGCACGCGGTCGCCGACCCGCTCGAGCGACGTCACCGGCAGGCCGTCGAGAACCGCGGCGTCGAGTGCGGCCGTCGTCCGGAAGCGCACGCGCTTGCTCGGCATGCGCGCCTTGAGCGCCTCCGGCGCGGCGTCCGCGATGACCACGCCGTGGTCGATGACCACGATGCGTCGGGCCAGCGCGTCCGCCTCCTCCAGGTAGTGCGTGGTGAGGACGATGGTCCGCTCGGCCCGCGCCAGCTCGCGGATCGACGTCAGGAACGCCTGGCGGGCCTCGACGTCCATCCCCACCGTGGGCTCGTCGAGGAAGAGCACCTCGGGATCGCCGCACACGGCCAGCGCGAAGTAGAGGCGCTGGCGCTGGCCGCCGGACAGTGTGTTCACGCGAGCCCTGGACTTGTCGTCGAGCCCGGCCACGGCGATCACGCGCTCGGCCGGCAGGGGCCGCGGGTAGTACGCGCGGAACAGGTCGACCAGCTCGCGCACGGTCAGCACGCCGGGCACGCCGGATTCCTGCAGCATCACCCCGACGCGGCTGCGGGCCCGCCGATCTTGCGGATCGAGGCCGAACAGGCGGGCGTGGCCCGCCGTGGGCCGGCGCAGGCCGAGCATGAGCGCGATGGAGGTCGTCTTGCCCGCGCCGTTGGGTCCGAGCATCGCGACGACCTCGCACGGCCCGATCGCCAGATCGACGCCGCGCAGCGCCTCGACCTCGCCGTAGCGCTTGCGCGCGCCCTGCAGCTCCACCACCGCCGCGCCCGTCGTCACGATTGTCCTCGCCTCGCATCGCCCTTCGTGGGCCTGCGCCACCATACGGCTCGCCCCGCCGCTCCGGAGTTCGATCTCACGGACGGTCGCCCGCCCCGGATGAATCGCGGGAACGCGCGAGTGAACGGCGGGTCAGGCGGGCTCCGGGCCCCTCCGAGCATGGCCGCCGTGATGGCAGGCGTCAAGGCGTCGGCTTGCGAGTGCATCGAGGGCATGCCTATCATCCAGCCATCGCCCCATGAGCATCGCCCGGGCTCAGGTTGGGATGGCTCCGCCGCTCGACCGCTCAGCGCTCCTCGCGCGGTATTCCGACGTGCGGCGGACCACCGAGCGGCTGTGCCGGCCGCTCTCCGTCGAGGACCACGTGATCCAGGCCATGCCCGACGTGAGCCCGACCAAGTGGCACCTGGCCCACGTCTCGTGGTTCTTCGAGACGTTCCTGCTGGCCCCGCACCTGCCGGACTACGCGCCGCTCGACCCCGCCTATCGTGTGCTGTTCAATTCCTACTACAACGGCGTCGGCCCGCAGTTCTCGCGACCGGATCGCGGCAACCTCTCGCGCCCCTCCGTCGCCGAGATCCTCGCCTACCGCGGGTGGGTCGATCGCGGCATGGCCACGCTGATCCAGGACGGCCACGAGGCACGGCTGGCCACGGCCGAGCCGCTGATCGAGCTCGGGCTGAATCACGAGCAGCAGCACCAGGAGCTGATCCTCACCGACATCAAGTACAACCTGGCGGTGAATCCGCTGCACCCGGCCTATCACGCGGTGGCGCTGCCCCGCGGGGCGACGACCCGACCGCTCGGCTGGCGCACGCACGCCGGCGGCCTGCAGCCCATCGGCCACGACGGCGCCGGCTTTGCCTTCGACAACGAGGCGCCGCGCCACACGGTGTACCTGCGGCCGTTCCGCCTGGCCGACCGGCCCGTGACCAACGGCGAGTACCTCGCGTTTCTCGACGCCGGCGGCTATCGCGACGCCGCGCCGTGGCTGTCGGAGGGCTGGCGCGCCGTGCAGGAGCGCGGCTGGCCGGCGCCGCTGTACTGGGAGCGCGTGGACGGCGCCTGGTGGATGCAGACGCTGAGCGGCTTCGTGCCCCTCGATCCTCACGCCCCCGTCACCCACGTCAGCTACTACGAGGCCGACGCCTACGCCCGCTGGCGCGGGGCGCGCCTGCCGACCGAGCAGGAGTGGGAGCACGCGGCGGCCGACGCTCCGGTGCGCGGCAATTTCCAGGACGATGGCGTGTTCCATCCGCTCCCGGCCCCCCGGGCCGACGGCGCCGACGCCCAGATGTTCGGCGACGTCTGGGAGTGGACGCAGAGCGCGTACGCGCCCTACCCGGGCTACCGGCCGGCGCCGGGCGCGGTCGGCGAGTACAACGGCAAGTTCATGGTGAGCCAGATGGTGCTGCGCGGCGGCTCCTGCGTCACGCCGCGCTCGCACATCCGGGCCAGCTACCGCAACTTCTTCCCCCCCGACGCCCGCTGGCAGTTCTCCGGGATCCGTCTGGCGGACGACGCCTGACCGGCGCCGTCGCCGACCCAGCCCAGCGGGAGCAAGGAGCCGACCGTGCGCTATCGGGTCGAAGTCCATGCCGATGCCCACACGCGCCTGAAGGCCATGGCCGAGGACGTGCTGCGCGGTCTCGGCGCGCGCCCGCGCTGGCTGCCGCCGAAGTACTTCTACGACGCCGCCGGCTCCCGGCTGTTCGAACAGATCACGCGGCTGCCCGAGTACTACCTGACCCGCACGGAGGACGCGCTGCTCGACCGGCTGGCGCCCGGCCTCATGCGCGACCTGGCCCCGCGCGACGTCGTCGAGCTAGGCTCCGGATTCTCGCTCAAGACACGCCGGCTGCTCGACGCCCGCGGTGGCGGCCCGCTGCGCTACACGCCGGTCGACGTCGACCAGACGACGGTGGCCAGCTCCGCCGAGCGCCTGCTCGCCGAGGATCCCGCACTGCAGGTGCACGCCGTCATCGGCGACTTCGAGCGCCACCTGGTCCACGTGCCGCCGCCGAGCGGCCGCCGGCTGGTGCTCTTCCTGGGCAGCACCATCGGCAACCTCGACGCGCCCGCGCGGCAGCTGCTGCTCATGCAGGTGCGCGGCCTGCTGCGCCGCGGCGACCGGCTGCTGATCGGCGTCGATCTCGTCAAGGACGTCGCCGTGCTGCAAGCGGCCTACGACGACGCCGCCGGCGTGACCGCCGCCTTCAACCGTAACATCCTGCACGTGATCAACCGCAGCCTCGGTGCCGACTTCGAGCCGGCGGCGTTCCGTCACCACGCCTGGTACAACGCGGTCGAGAGCCGCATCGAGATGCACCTGGTCGCCGAGCAGGCCCAGACCGTGCGCGTGCGCGGCCTCGGCCTCACCGTGAAGCTGGAGCGTGGGGAGAGCATCTGGACCGAGAGCTCCTACAAGTTCACGCGCGGCTCCGCCCGCGCGATGCTCGCCGCGGCGGGCCTGCGGCTGGAGGGCTGGCACACCGACGCCGACCAGCGCTTCGCGCTGGCGCTGGCCGCGCCCACCTCCCGCGCGGCCGCCGCGCCGGCGACCCACGCCGCCTGAGCCGTGCGCGACACGCCGACGCCGCGGCGCTTCTACGTGCACGACGACCTGACGGACGACGTGCGCGAGCGCCACGGCGCCGGCTCGCCGGCCGACGAGCTGGCGCAGACGCTGATGGCGCTGGTGCGGCGCGACGCCCCCCGGGTGACCGTCCTCACGCTGCGCGAGCAAATCGAGGCCCTGGTGGCCCGCGGCCAGCACGCGCCCTTCGCGCTGGCCGTCGGCATCGGCCCGGCCGGCGAGCGCGTCGCCCGCCAGCTCCACGCGCGGGCGGGCTGGTTCCCGACGATCGCCCGCGTCGACCTCACGCGCGAGGAGGACGGGCGTGGGGGCTACGCCGTCGTGAGCCCCACCCGGGTGCCGTTGGCCCACCAGCTCGCCGGCGTCGGCGTCGAGCACGCGACGTCGCTGGCCGTCGTCGACGACACGATCTTCTCCGGCATCACGCTGCGCCAGGTGATCGAGGGGCTGTCGCCGATGCTCCGCGCGCGGACGCACGCCTTCTGCCTGCGCGGCGTGGAGGAGTCTCTGGCCCCGCTGCGCGCGCTGTGCCCGGTCGCGGCTGGCTTCGCCGCGCCCGGGCACATCCTGGACGAGATCAGCTTCATCAACGCCAGCGGCCTCGTCCGCCGCGGCTCCATCCGTCGCTCGGGGCTGGCGCCGCTGGCGTTCTTCGAGCGCCCCGAGTGGATGCACGCCTGGTTTCCCGGCCACGGCGACGACGTCATCACGCTCTGCCGGCGCCTGAACGGGCTGCTCGAACCCACCGGAGTGCCCTCGCTGCCCGCGGTCGTCTAGACGTCGGCCTCGCAGGAGCTCACCGTCGCGCTGACCTCAGCGGCGGCCGGCGGGCCCACGCGATCAGGGCGGCCGCGACATCACCAGTCTCACCCCTCGGGGCACCAGCCAGCGATCGACCATCTCGAAGAGGCCGTGGAAGAGCAGGGCCATCAGTGCGGCGGGAACGGCGCCGGCCAGGATGGTCCGGGCGTCGTCGAGCGCGAGCCCGCGCACGATCAGCGTGCCGTAGCCGCCGCCGCCGATGAACGCGGCGAGCGTGGCGGTGCCGACCGTCCAGATCGCCGCCGTCTTGACGCCGGCGAGCACGCTCACCGAGGCCAGCGGCAGCTCCAGCCGGGCCAGCCGGCGCCAGCCGCTCAGGCCGAGGACGTCGGCGATCTCCAGGAGCTGGCGATCGAGAGTGGCCAGCCCCGTGTAGGTGCCGCGCACGATCGGCAGCAGCGCGTACAGGAACAGCGCCACGAGCGCCGGCAGGGTGCCGATGCCGAGCAGCGGGATCATGAAGCACAGCAGGGCCAGGGCCGGAATCGTCTGCAGCACACCGACGGCCATCAGCTCGGCCTGGCCGGCCACGGGGAAGCGCGTGGCAAACACGCCCAGCGGCACACCGACGAGCACGGCCAGCGAGAGCGCGGCGGCGACCAGTCCCAGGTGCTCGAGCGTGAGCGTACCGAGCTCGCGGATCAGCCGCGTACGCTCGTCGGCGTCGGTCACCTCACGTCCCAGGAAGCTCGCCGCCACCTGGCGCGCGCTCCGGCCCTGCAGATCGGCCAGTGCGTTCAGCCGGATCATCGCGGCACCGTCGATGCGGCCCACCAGCGTTCGCTCCAGCGCCGCCCACGCGCGGGGGTGCGCCTCGACGAAGTCGGTCCGCGCCAGCAGCACGGCGGCGTAGTCGGGGAAGAA
>Ga0137407_10003003_pt1 | contig 11178 bp, 6 predicted proteins | sample CZOMad2_2_16fung_FD_108410 | JGI IMG/M metagenome (GOLD analysis project Ga0137407, IMG submission 108410) | Vadose zone soil fungal communities from Angelo Coast Range Reserve, California, USA - CZOMad2_2_16fungal (Illumina Assembly) | ecosystem: Environmental > Terrestrial > Soil > Vadose zone...
CAAAGCGCTGGAAAACCTCGAACTCGCTGCGCGCGTCGAGCGCCGCGGTGGGCTCGTCCAGAATCAGAAGTTGCGCATCGCGCAAATAAGCGCGCGCCAGGGCAACTTTCTGCCACTCCCCGCCGGAAAGATCCAGGCCCGTCTCGAAGCGGCGGCCCAGCATCTGTTCATAGCCTCCTGGCAGCTTCGCAATCACCCCGTCGGCCAGACTTTTGCTGGCGGCTGCTTCGAGCATTTTCAGATCGTCAATTTCCTCAATCCGGCCCACGGCGATGTTCTCTCGCGCCGTCATCTCGTAACGCATAAAATCTTGAAAGATAACACCAATTTCACGATACAGGTCCTCCAGACGATACTCTCTAAGGTCGACACCGTCGAGCAGGACCTGTCCCTCGGTGGGATCGTAGAGCCGCGTAATTAGCTTCACAATCGTGGTCTTGCCCTCGCCGTTCTCTCCAATCAGCGCAACCCGTTCTCCGGGACGGAGATGGAAGTTCAGTCCATTCAAGACCAGCCGCGAGCTTCCCGGATAACGAAACGAGACACTCCGGAATTCAAATCCGCGAACGATCGGCCGGGGCGCGGGCAGCGCATCCGGCTTGGACCGGATGGTCGGCTGCATAGCAAAGAAGGCCAGCAAGTCGGTCAGGAAAAGAGCCTGGTCTGCGATGCCCGAAAGAGTGGAAAAAATCTGCTGAAGGTTGTTGCTAGCCTGCAGGATCGCGCCCGACAATAAGTACCAAACTCCGATGCTGTAGGCGCCCGTCAACGTCTTCCATATCACGAATACATAGGCCGAGTAGTAGCCCATATAGGCGATCACCGAGAGAAAACCCCCGGCAAGCAACTTCCGCCGCGACAGGGCGACGTTCTCTTCATAAATCCGGTCGGAGAGCTGGGTAAAGCGTTGGGTGAGAAATCTACTGAGTCCAAATAACTTCAGTTCCTTGGCGGCTTCCTTGCTGCCACCCACCAACCGCAGATAATCCAACTGGCGCCGAACTGGGGTCTGGCGGAAATTCTTGGCGTATCCCAGAAAGGCAAAGTGGCTCTCGCCCAGGAACGCGGGAAGCACTCCCGCAATCAGCAACAACATCAACCACGGCGAATAGACAACGATGGTGACCGACAGCGTGATGGTTGTAATTACCAACTGGACTAGCCGCCCGATCTGCTGAATCATCCCCAGGCGATCGGTTGCCTGCACCCGCGCCCGCTCCAGCCGGTCATAGAAAACCGGGTCTTCGTAAGCGATCAGGTCCAGTTCGGCCGCGTGTTTCATTACCTGAATGCTTACGTGGCGGGTGTATTTGTCCGCCAGCAACGAGTCCGAGTAGTCAATGGCCCGGCCAAGGATACCGCCTAAGACGGCAAAGCCAAATTCTGCCGCAACCAGCCACCATAGCCGGGGTGACACCGGCTGATCTGCGGCCCTGGCATGGATGATGGCGTCAACGATCAGTTTCGGAATCCACAGCAGAACCAGCGGCAATAACGAGGCGAAGAGACGGGAAACCAGTCCGAAAATTACAACCCCGGGTCCGGACTGCCAAACGATTTTAAGAACAGGCGGAGTATTGCGCAGCGCCGTAAGACGCTCGTGCCAACTGCTCCAGAAACCCTGGTGCTCCGCCATGCAAGAATCCTAATCAACTTCGACAGTTTCTTGTAGTCATCCCTGCAAAGTATGTGATAAATCGCCCATCCGAACGGACTTGAGCCGGCCGAGTCGATCCGCCACTATGCCGGTTGTAGATGCCTCTGGACGCTGTAAGGTTTGTCCTGCCATAGAGTTACGCCCAGTCTATGGCTTTGGCTTCCCGATGGCCCTGCATCCTGCGCAAACCGCCTCAAGCTACCTGATCGCAATCACCGCCAAACCATTCGCCGGCAGGGTCAGACTCAGTTCTCCGTCTTTTAGTGGTTGGACCTCCGGCGAACCCGGCAAAGCGGGCTCACGCAGCTTCTGCAATTGCGCTTGCGTGGGATAAATAGGCGACCCCATCTTTTCGTAAACCGGACGCGGGTCGCCATGCTCCCCATCGGCTCTGGAAATATACGCCTGGCGCACTCCGCCCAGATTCTTGATCTTTATTACTACGGTCTTCGCCGATCCCGACTGGTTTGAAGAAAGCTGATCAGGAGGAACAAGATTCCACACTGCCACAACCAGGGAGCCGTCCGAGGCGCGGGTCGCTAGCGCGGAGTCGGAATCGAGCGTAATGCGTTCACGACCCAGTTGATGCAGCACCCTGAACGCTGTGAACGACAGTTTCGGAATACTACCTGCAGCGATCAGGCCATAGCCTCCGTAAAAGGGCTTCTTCACCACTCCCTGCTCTTCAAAGACGTCGGAAAAAGTCCAGTACGACATCTCATCCACCAGCCCGTCGCACTGGCGAATGGTGTCGGCCATCCACGGGCCCATATATGTCGAGTCGGTGATCTCAGGCTCGTTCTTGTAACTGGCATTGAACTCGCTCCAAATCAGCGGAAGGCTGGGAAGCGGCGAGGCCTTGATCTGGTCATGCACTTTCTTCACCGCCCGGCACACCATGCGGTCACGCGGGATGCTTTCGTGGGTGCCGAACACGTCGGGTGCGCTATCGTTCCCGTACACATGACTGGAAACAAAATCAACCGGCACGTGTTTCTCAACACAGTGCTGAATGAAGGCGTCGGCCCACGCGGCCTGGGCTGTGGCCGGACCTCCCACGCGCAGACGCGGGCTCACTCGCTTCACCGCGGCCGCGCTGTGATCGTAAAGTTCCCAGTAGGTCGCCTGCTTCGGTTCCCCAACCCAGAAATCAATATTGGGCTCGTTCCAGACTTCGAAGTACCACTTCTGGACTTCGTCCACGCCGTACCGCTCCACCAGATGTTTCGTAAACTGGTAAATCAGAGCGTCCCATCTAGCCCAATCTTTCGGAGGCGCTACGTTTTGCTTGTACCAGAACGCATGGGACGCATCCTTGGACGCCAGCTTCTTGGGCATAAAGCTAAGCTCCACGAAAGGACGCACTCGGTTCTGCAAAAGACCGTCGTAGACCTGGTCAACATAAGAGAAGTTGTAAACCGGCCGGCCCGCGCTGTCCTCGTCGTACACGCCCATTTCGTCGAGAAAAATAGCGTGGAAGCGGACGTACTCGACCTCCGTCACTTGCTTCACCTGGCGCAGGTCCTGGCGATAGCTTTCCCGCAGGCTCAGGCTGGCCCGGCCCGATCCAAACATGTGCTCCCAGAAATGAGGAAAAGGATGAGCCGGCGCCGCGGCATCAACCACCAGGACTTCCGGCTGGGCCGCGGCTGTTTGAGCAACTGCCGCATGAGAGAACGCCATGGCAGACAGAACCAGCAAGAGCAGATTACGGTGGCACCCGATCACGAGTTGCTCCTCATCTCCGGCTTCGAAGTTCAGAAGAGATGACTATACGCGAACCTTGGAGCCTCAGGATGACCTCTGCGGGTGGTAGCCGGCTAACTGCCCGGCTATTGCACCACTCCCTTTGGGGCGCGACAACCCTGATGAAATGACGATTCACGCCGGCGGCTGGAAGTCGCTGAGGAAACGACCGTAGGATTTTCCCGCAACCTGAACTGAGACCTGGGTCAGCGTGAGCTGGGTCAGCACAGGGCCCTTGGCAGGTCAGTCAGCATTTTCACTCGACCGCGGATGCAGGCTCTCGGCGCGTTCTTTCAACTCGCGATTTAACAGCTCGATCAACTGCCTGAGCTTCGTGGGATCCTGTTCATCGCGTGCCGCTTCTGCCAGTTGTCTCCAATCATCAGAAACCATTGCAGGCATGCAGTCCTCCTGGAAAGGGTTAGGCGCATCAGGTGACTGCAGTTGATTTGCCAAAACTGGAGGCTACGTATTTTGTGAGAGTTACGAATAGTTTACGTTTTCGCCTGCGACAAATTGTCCGGTGCCTTGCGCAATTCGTTCATACCCGGCTCACCTTCCAGAAGACTCGCAATTCACGCGATGCCGGCGCTTGCCTCATCTTTGAATCGTGATTTGCATCCGTCCGATACACAATTTCGATTGGACTTGGTTCGAATCCGGCTTCTAGAGTTATTTCTTGGGGACTTCCCAATCTGAAATCCTGACCACGCTGGAACTTTGCCTTTGGCGTGAGTGCCGAATCACGCTCTCTCGCGTCGGCGCGGGGCTCGCTGCCCGGTTTCTTTTGTTGTTGTCAGAGTTGCAGCCTGCAGGGCAGAATCCCTGCGCGCCGGCGAGGAAGCACAGTCGTAACCTAGTCGCCCTTTGGCTCAGCGGGTACACTGAAGAGGTGCGCACCAGCAGCGCCTGATGCCAAATTGAACCCCGACCACGAGAGAATTCAAAACATGAGCCAAATTGCTCCTGCGCATGATGACAGTTACGTCTTGACCCTGGAGGAGATCGGCAATCTGGCGGCCGAGGGCGGCAAACCTGCCGAGACTCTCATGAATGTAGTCGCCCTGATTGCCAAGCGTTTTCAGACCGACGTCTGTTCGGTGTATCTGCTGGAACCCGACCGCGCCAACCTGGTGCTGGCTGCGACCGTCGGACTTCGTCCGCAATGCATTGGCACGCTTCGCATGGCCATCCACGAAGGTCTCGCCGGCCTGGTGGCCGAGCAGGTGCGTCCGGTGGCCGAAGAGCACGCCAACCAGCACCCGCGCTTCAAATATTTCAGTGAGGCGGGGGAAGACGGCTATCATTCTTTCCTCGGAGTTCCATTGATCGATCGCGGCGTTCTGCAGGGAGTCTTAGTAGTTCAAACCAGCGCTCCCCGGGCCTTTCGCGAAGACGAAGTCCGTATGCTCACCCAGGCCGCGGCTCAGGTTGCGCCCGCGGTAAGTGAGGCTCGCACTCTGGATCGCTTCATCGCGCCTGCCCAGGAAAGGCTTTGGGCGCTGGCCCGCAACTTGTGGTGGTGCTGGGACCACGACACCAGCAGCCTGTTCCGGGATCTCGATCCAATACGCTGGAGACAGCTCAATCACAATCCGGTCTCGCTATTATCGGAAATTCCGCTGGCGGTGCTGGAGCGTCGTGCCCAAGAACTCGTGCTTCATAGCCGGATTAACTATGCCTACCGCCGCCAGCGCGAATATCTGGCCGCGGACCGGACTTGGGGGGCAAGGCACGCCGGGGTCCTGCGGCCTCGTCCGGTCGCGTACTTCTCTGCCGAATTCGGTTTGCACGTTTCCATCCCGGAATATTCCGGCGGACTCGGTGTGCTGGCTGGCGACCACATCAAGAGCGCCTCTGACCTGGGAATTCCACTCATCGGTATCGGCTTGTTTTATGGCCAGGGATATTTCCGACAGCGCCTCGATCGCACCGGTTGGCAGCAGGAAGAATATATTCAGACCGACATCAGCAAATTGCCCATGGAAGCCGCCATCGGCTCGAACGGCGAACCAGTCACTGTGCAAGTCGAAACCCGCGGCGGACCGATCCGCGCCAAAGTCTGGCGCATGAAGGTGGGACGCTGCGATTTGCTGCTCATCGATTCCAACATTGAAGGGAACCATCCCGAGGACCGCGAGCTCACTTCGCGCCTGTATGGCGGGGACTCGCGCATCCGGATCCGGCAGGAATTGTTGCTGGGCGTTGGCGGCTTCCGCGCGCTCCGCGCCATGGGCATCACACCCGGCGTTCTGCACCTCAACGAAGGCCACAGCGGGTTTGCCGTGCTGGAAGCGATCCGCGGCCGCATGCAGGATGAGGGACTGAGCTTTGACCAGGCCGTACCCAGGGTTTCCCGGGAGGTGGTTTTCACCACCCACACTCCCGTGCCCGCCGGCCACGACCGGTTTTACCCGGACCTGATGGAAGAGCACCTGGGCCCGCTGCGCGAGGCGCTGGGTATTTCCCAGAACAGGCTTATGGAGTTGGGTCGCGAGAATCCTGGTAACACGAATGAGGATTTCTGCATGACCGTCCTAGGCCTGAAACTCTCACGGCGCGCCAACGCAGTTTCCGCTCTGCACGGCGAGGTGTCCCGCGCCATGTGGACCGGCCTCTATCCCGGCAAGCCTGAGGACGAAGTCCCCATCGGACACATCACCAATGGCGTCCATGTTCCTTCCTGGCTGGCGCCGCAAATGTTTCGCCTTTATGACCGGCATTTCGGAACCGGTTGGCAGGAGAATAGCGCCGACCCCGGCATCTGGGAAGGAGTTGAGAATGTAGATGACGCGGAACTCTGGGAAACGCATCTCCACCTGAAATCCCGGCTTCTGGATTTTGTGCGGCACCGGGTCGTGGAGCAGGGACAGCGCCGTGACGAATCTCCGGAAATGCTGCAAAGACTGGGCCGGGTGCTCAGTCCGGATGCGCTTACCATCGGCTTTGCGCGCCGTTTTGCCACCTACAAGCGCGCCGACCTGATTCTGGCCGACATCGAAAAACTCACTTCCATGGTCAACGATGCCAAGCGCCCGGTGCAGTTTATTTTCGCCGGCAAGGCGCATCCTCGCGACGAACCCGGCAAAAAAATGCTGCAGCAGATTGCCAAACTGATGCGCCACCTCGAGTTCGCCGACAAGTTCGTCTTTGTCGAAGACTACGACATCAACGTGGGGCGTCACTTCGTCCAGGGCGCGGATGTTTGGCTGAACAATCCCCGGCGCCCGCTGGAAGCCTCGGGCACCAGCGGTCAGAAAGTGGTCTTAAACGGCGGCCTCAACTTGTCGGTCCTGGATGGCTGGTGGGCGGAAGCCTATGACGGGCTGAACGGTTTCGCCATCGGAACCGGCAGAACTCACTCCAACATGAGCGTGCACGACACGCGCGACGGAGAAGATTTGTACCGGGTGCTTCGCGAAGAAGTAATTCCGCTTTACTATGAGCGCGACCGCGACGGGCTGCCACGAGGTTGGATCAAGCGCATGAAGCGCACCATCCGCACTCTGGGCTGGCGCTTCAACGCGAATCGCATGGTGATGGATTACGCCCTAAAATGCTACGTGCCCGCGGCCGGCGGCACCTCCAGCAACCTGCGCAAGAAAGGGTGATCCCCGTCGGACGGCTGCGACTCCTGCCGCTTCGGGCATCAATTGGCGGAGGCTTCGAGAACATTCTTTCGTTCCGAACCCGGCATTTTGACCAGAACCTGGGTGCCGTGGCTGTCTGATTCCATCTCCAACCGGCCGCCAAGCTCGTGGATCCGTTCCCGCATCCCCGCCAACCCCACGCCGTCGTGCGCCCGATTGCGGCGAAAACCATCCAGTATGTCCGGCGGAATGCCCTTGCCGTAGTCTCTGATCCGAAGCACAACTTCGTTCCGAAACACCCGCAGGGAAACGTCCGCCCTGGGACTCTTGGAGTGGCGGTGAACATTGGTCAGGCTCTCCTGGAGAACGCGAAACAACGCCAGCTCAAGAGAATCTGGCAAGCGTCCGAGGTCTTCCGGTATATCCAGACTGGTGGGAATGCCGCTGCGCTTGGCGAAGCCCTCCACATACCATCGCGCGGCCGATGCAAAACCGGTTTCGTCCAACAGTGGCGGATGCAGCAAATGCGAGATGGTGCGGGTTTCGGTGATGGCCTCATCCAACAGCTTGACGGACTCCGAAACCAAAGTATTGGCGGGGATGGAGTTGGCCAGCATGGTCAAGTTCATCTTCACTCCTACCAGGTATTGGCCGAGGCTGTCGTGGAGTTCACGGGAAAATTTCCGGCGCTCCTGATCCTGCAGTTCCAGCAAGCGCACGCTGAGCGCGCGCAACGACGCCTCGGCTTGCTCTCGAGCTCCCAATTCGGCGCTCAACAGCCGGTAGTGAAAGAAGAACAGAGCCAGCGCCAGCAGGAAGGCGGCGCATAGTGTATACCCGGTAACGCGGAACAACCGTTCCGAATGCTGCTGCCGCTCGTCCAAAAGCTGCCGCTCCTCATTTTGCATTTTCTGCAAGAGTGAATCTGCTTCCGCGGATACGTCAATAATTTGCTGCCGCAGCCGCGCCTGCTCTTGCGGGTCATGAGACCCGCTGCGCTTCAGCTGAACTGAGTTGTCCAGCAGGCTCAGCCGGCGATTAGTGATGTCTTGCAGATGCGCCCAATTGTCTTGTTGTTCCGGATTGTCAGCCGTGAACTGTTTGAGCTGTGTCAGTTTCGAGGAAATGTCGGCTGCCGCTGCTTGGTACTCCTGGAGAAAAGTGTCGTCGCCGGTATCGACATACCGCGTGCGCGCCCGCCCGGCTCGTGCGCTGACGCTGTTCAGATCCCCCAAAGCGGATTGAACGTCGCGGGTGTGGTTCACCCATTTTTGCGCGGCGCGGAAACGAACTACGGCGTCGTAGGCAGCCAGTCCGCTCAGAAGGAGCAGAACCACTGCCGAGCCAAACGCCAGTTGCATCCGCGTTCGTCGTGACACTCGCTTTTTCACAGGCTTTTGTTTCGACTGTCCACGGCTAGGAAAACTCTCAACCAGTACTGGCGACTACGGCAAGAAGAGTCTATCTCAATTCAGTTTAGGCCGAAGACCCGCCGTCCGGCGCTGAACGCAGAAGACCAACGCCTTCACTGGAAATGGCGGAAGCGAGTGCGAATTTGACCGGTTCTGAACATGGAACTATCACGTTTTTATCACAGCATATCTCGTTGTAGGAGACCACCGATCGATGGAATCGCCCAGCGACGAAGGAGGAGTTTTTGGTGCGAAATAACGGTTCGTACGGACATCGGAGCAGATCTGCATTGTCCTCAAGCGGATAAGCGAGGCGCGCCTTATTGGTCGTATGCATTGATTCGCGAGATTTGGTCGGGCGACATCGTCTTGCCTCGTGCACACCCACTTTTGGGGCTTCTGTAGGCAAGAAGGTGGAATCGTTTGCAGTCCGACGTCGAGTCTCCAGCTCTCTACTTAGTCAAGTGCATCTGCCTGGGTCGGAGCCAGGGCGACTATCGGCGCAAAGGTTTCGGCGGCGCCAGCGCTATCAGCGCGATGCCTACGATTATTAGGGCCGGGACATCGCCCGGCATGCCCGTGCTCGGTGGCGCTCTACAATACCTGCGCCACCATGATGCTTGCATGAACAAAGGCTCCCCCTTCGATGCCGTCGATGGCCACGGATTGACATTCCGGGCGCACCCTTTCTAAGATATTTCTTGTCCCGCACCGTTCAGGTGCGGCTCCGCAAGGCAGATGTATACCAGTGTTGCAAACAGCGCTTCTATGATCAAAGTTCAAGAGCTTACCAAGAGGTACGCGCGCACCACGGCCGTGGACCAGATCTCGTTTGATGTGGCCAAGGGGCAGATTGTTGGCTTCCTCGGCCCGAACGGAGCCGGTAAAACGACGACGATGCGCGTGCTCACATGTTTCCTTCCGCCTTCGGCGGGCACCGCCACTGTGGCGGGCTTTGACGTTCTCGAGCAGCCCCTGGAGGTCAAGAAGCGAATCGGCTACTTGCCGGAGACGCCGCCGATTTATCCGGAGATGGAGACGGCGGACTATCTGATGTTTGTCGGCAAGCTGAAAGGACTGTCGGGGGCCGAGCTGCAGAAGCGAGTCAACTATGTGACCGAACGATGCGCTGTGGCCGACGTCAAAAAGAAGCTGCTCGGGAAGCTGTCGAAGGGCTATCGGCAACGGGTTGGGTTGGCTCAGGCCATCGTTCACAACCCTGATGTGCTGATTCTTGACGAACCCACCGCTGGACTAGATCCCAAGCAAATCAACGAAACGCGGGAGTTGATCAAAGGTCTGGCCGGCGACCACACGATCATTCTCAGCACCCATATTCTCCCCGAGGTCGAGCAGACCTGCGAGCAGGTGATCATCATCAACAAGGGGAGACTAGTAGCCACCGACTCGGTACGCAACCTGCAAGCGCGTGCGCGCGGCGCTGAGTCGGTGCTGATCGAGGTGGGCGGGCGTAATGGGAGTCTGGAGGCTGCGAAGGTACAGCAGCGACTCGAACAGGTTTCCGGAGTCGGACGGGTGCAGCGCAAACGACAAGTGGATAGCCGTGCGATATTTGAGGTGGAGAGCCAGAAGGGAAACCTCGTCCGGGGCGACCTGGCGCGGGCAGTGGTTGAGTCCGGCTGGGACCTCAATGAGCTTCGGCCTGCGGCTATGAGCCTGGAAGAGGTCTTCCTGCAGCTCACCGGGAGTGAGAGCCCGGCAGCGACGGATCATGCGGCGGGGAAAGGGGCTCAATAATGAGAAATACCTGGATCATCTGCCGGAAAGAACTTGATAGCTACTTTGTTTCGCCGGTCGCATACATTCTGCTGACAATGTTCGGTTTGATCTTCGGCTTCTTCTTCTGGAACTCACTGGGCTACTTTGTGATCGCCGGGATGGAAATGCAGATGCGCGGCCAGTCGTTTCCGATGAACCTGAACGAGCAAGTCATCCGGCCCTTGCTTGCGAATGTGAGCGTGGTCGGACTGTTCTTTATTCCGATGATGAGTATGCGGCTGTTCGCCGAGGAAAAGAGGACTGGAACGATCGAGTTGCTGGCGACGTCGCCAGTTCGAGATCTGGAAATCATCATCGGAAAATGGCTGGCGGCCATGTTGCTGTATTCCTGCCTGCTGCTGTTTACTGCTCTAAACTTTGCTTTTCTTTTCAAATACGGCAATCCGGACTGGAAGCCTCTGGCCGTCGGATACCTGGGCTTGCTGCTTCAGGCGGGCGCGTTGCTGGCCATCGGAACGTTCATTTCCACACTGACCAAGAACCAGATCATCGCGGGTGCGGTAACGTTTGGCGCCTGCCTGCTGCTATGGGTGCTCGCGTGGGTGAGCGGATATGAAACCGCTACCTGGGCGCGCGCTCTGTCGTACATGTCGGTGTTTACACACTTCGAATCGTTCGGCCGAGGTGTGCTCGATACCAAGGATGCAGTTTTCTACCTGACGGTAATTTTCCTGGGACTGTTTTTCACCGCGCGTTCCATGGAATCGCTGCGGTGGAGGTTCTGATGGCGAGCCCGTGGCTGAAAGCTAGACAAACCAAATACGCCGCTTACGCGTCCATTTACATTCTAGTGGTGATCAATGTCGTCATCATTGCCAACGTACTTGCTGACCGGTACAACAAGTCGTTTGATGCCACCTCGAACAAGCGTTACAGCCTTTCTGCCCAGACTGCGAAGATCGTGAAGGGTCTGAAGCAGGAGGCGAGCATCACGTATTTCGACCAGAGCACAAGGTTCCGCACAGGCAAGGAC
>Ga0137407_10003005_pt1 | contig 11177 bp, 9 predicted proteins | sample CZOMad2_2_16fung_FD_108410 | JGI IMG/M metagenome (GOLD analysis project Ga0137407, IMG submission 108410) | Vadose zone soil fungal communities from Angelo Coast Range Reserve, California, USA - CZOMad2_2_16fungal (Illumina Assembly) | ecosystem: Environmental > Terrestrial > Soil > Vadose zone...
ATGAGCGTCAGGACCTGCTCGTTGAGCACGACCGGAATGGAGAAGTTGTCGGCCGCCGCGAGCGGCTTGATCTTCTTCATCTCCCTCGCCAGCTCGTCGGGTGTCAGGAACTCCTTGATGTCCTTGAGCTCCTCCGCGGGCGTGTCCGCCTGCTCGGCCCTGTTCTCCCCCTCGGTCGACACGAGGGCCTCGGCCTCCAGTGACTGGATGTCCAGGGCCATGCGATCGTAGGCCTCACGCAGGCGCGGCTCGTTCTGCACGTCGAGGCCGCTTGTCATGAAGGTGAGGAGGGCGGCGTCGAAGTGGCCACGCGCCTTGTCCATATCGCCCGCGCGGTAGGCCTCTTCTCCGAGAAGGTACCTGTCCTTCGCCTCGCCGATGACGATGGCCGCCTGGTCGACGATGACGGGAGCTCTCTTCGCGGCGGAACCATCGGCGCCAGGTCCCTCGTCGTGGGATGCCTGGCTGGCGGCGAAGGTCCCTGCGGGAGCGGTGACGGGTGTCGACGCCCCTTGACGACCGCCGGCGCACGCTGGAATCAGAAGGGCCAGGGCGAGGACACTAATAATATGATGGCGGCGTTGCAAGAACCCCTCCGACTAAGATTCGACAATCCCGAATCTTAGGTCCCGTTCCTCACGGCTGTCAACAGCGTTGGACTATAATTCGCATAAAGCGTCGGATGGAGGAAACGTGCCCGATCCCGAAGACCCCGATTCCGCAGAAACGCCCTCCGCTGCCGCGGATGACAGAACAGCCGATCGGTCCCCCGCGGCAGGCCGGTTCGCGACGCCGATTTTCGTCGGCCTCCTGGCCGGGGGGATCCTCCTCGCCGCCTTCGTGGTGGCCGTAGTGAGAAAAGGAGAGCGATCCCTTCTGCCCCGCCTCACAGGAACCGCGCCGGCGCCCGCTCTCGGGAAGGGGGGAAAAGGGGCTCCATCGATCCTCTCCCCGCTCGGCACCATCCCACACGGATCCCTCACGCTACGCTGGATCAAGGTGGCGGGCATCGACGACTACGAGGCCTACATCTACGACAACAGCATCCAGATCATCTGGCGCTCGGGGAAGGTGCAGACCGACACGATCGAGGTTCCAGCGCCGTTTCGAGACCGTCTCGTCCCCGGCCCGACCTACTTCTGGCGGGTGGTCGGCTATCACGATGGCGACCTGGAGGAGAGCTCCCCGACCGCCCAGTTCGTCCTCGCCCCCTAGCCGGGGAGATCTTGACCCGACCGGGGTCCCTCGTCTAAGATGGCCGAGGTTCGCTTAGCTTTCGAACCTCAACCCGGCAGGACCTCCCCGACAGCCTCCCCGCCCAGGAGAAGAAGAATGACGACTCAGGAGATGATCGGCAAAGGCAAGGCGCTCGAGACGGCGGTGGGACAGATCGAAAAGCAGTTCGGAAAGGGCTCGATCGTGAAGCTCGGCGCCAGGGAGGTCCAGGACGTACCGGTGATCTCGACGACGGCTCTTTCCCTCGACGCCGCCCTCGGCATCGGCGGGATACCTCGAGGGCGCGTCACGGAGATCTACGGGCCGGAGTCCTCCGGCAAGACGACCCTCACGCTCCACATCATCGCCGAAGCCCAGCGCCTGGGCGGGCTCGCGGCCTTCATCGACGCCGAGCACGCTCTCGACCCCGAGTACGCGCGGAAGCTGGGCGTGGACGTGGACAACCTTCTGGTCAGCCAGCCCGACCACGGCGAGCAGGCCCTCGAGATCTCGGAGGTCCTCGTCCGGTCGGGCGCCATCGACATCCTCGTCATCGATTCCGTGGCGGCGCTGGTGCCTCGCGCGGAGCTCGAGGGGGAGATGGGGGACTCGCACGTCGGGCTGCACGCCCGGCTGATGTCGCAGGCTCTTCGCAAGCTCACCGGCGTCGTCTCGAAGAGCGGCACGGCGCTCATCTTCATCAATCAAATCCGCGAGAAGATCGGCGTGATGTTCGGCAACCCCGAGACGACCACCGGGGGACGCGCCCTCAAGTTCTACGCCAGCGTCCGCCTCGACATCCGCAAGATCGCGTCGATCAAGGAGGGTGAGGACGTCGTCGGCAACCGGACGAAGGTCAAGGTCGTGAAGAACAAGATGGCCGCCCCCTTCAAGATCTCGGAGTTCGATATCCTTTACGGCGAGGGGATCTCCCGCGAGGGGGACCTCGTCGATCTCGGGATCGATCGCAAGCTGATCCAGAAGAGCGGGTCGTGGCTCTCGTACGGAGAGATGCGCATCGGCCAGGGCCGGGAGAACGCCAGGCAGTTCCTCAAGGAGAACGCGGACGTACGCGACGAGATCGAAAAGAAGCTGAGGGTCCTGACCGGCCTCACGAAGACGACCCCGGCCGCGCCCGTGCTCGCCGCGCCCTCACCCGACGGAGAGGGGCGGAAGATGCGATCGGAGATCCCCGTTCCCGTGGACGGCGGTGGCCGCGGGCGACCCGCCTCCCCCGCACCTCCACCAAGACGCTGATCGTCCCAGCGGCATCGCGGCCCGCGCTTTCCCTCCGCAGTTGACACCCCGGAGGCGCGCCGGTATTTTCCCGCCTTCCCGCGTCCACATGGGGCCTCGGTAGCTCACCGGTAGAGCGAGGGACTGAAAATCCCTGCGTAGGCGGTTCAATTCCGTCCCGAGGCACCAAATGAAGGATGGCCCGGACAAGGCGAAGGCCGGCCTCCCTTGCGGGGGGCCGGCCTCTTGTCTTTCGGAAGGAGCTCAGCCGAGCAGGTAGGTCACGAACGGCCCGAAGGTCTGGATGACGCGGACCATCTCGTCGATGAAGGCCGGCTGGTCGGGGGTCGCGAGGTACGGAGCGATCTTCTCGCGATACTGGCGGCGCGGGTCGTCCACTTCCATGAAGTACGGGACATAGAACTGCACCTCGAGATTGAAGCGGTGGTTCAGGCGCTCGCTCACCAGCTCCTTCATCAGCACGTACCACGACGAGGCCGGCTTGAAGTACCTGTTCTCGGTCTGGTCGACGTCGAACCCGTAGATCGTGTCCACCTTGAACCGCGCTTCGCCGTCCTGGACGAGCTTCTGACCGCCCATATCGTGGCGGTGCCAGAGCCGCATCCACAGCTCCGGGCTCTCCTCGCGGATCCCCTTGAGGATCTCGACGAACTTCTCCTTGTCGCGCGCGAGCGTGTTGAATCTCTCCCACTGCCGGTTCTTCGCGTGGTTCGGGATCGTCAGACCGATCTCGATCGATCGGTGAAAGAGGCTCACGGTGAAGTGGCAGTTCTCGTTGTAAGCCTCGCCGTCGATGTAGAAGACGTCCCACGCGTCGCCGGGCATGTAGGCGTTGACGCTGTCCCGGAACTTCAGCCGCACGCCGAGCGTCTGCTGGAAGAGGTTCCTCACGCGCGGCTCGGCCGCCTGCATGAGCTCCCGGAGGTCGGCGACGGCCTCCTTCTGGGATTCCGGGTAGCGTTCCGTGATGGGCTTGATGCCCTTAAAGACAACCGTTGACTCTCGGGCCACCGTCATCTCCTCAAATTCAGTGTGATCGGATCGTGTCGGGGTCTAGCGCTGAGGTGCGCGCATTATATCACGCATGCGTTGGATGTCCCGAAAATCGCTGAACTCCAATGCGCCGGAGCGGGCGCCGCGAGACCCCTCCCGATCCGAGGCCATCAATGGAGCGCGGAGAGCCTCTCCCGCGCCTCGCGGACGGCCGGAAGGTCCTCCCCCGAGCCCCATCGCTCGATGAGGGCGCGATAGGCGTCGCGCGCGCCGGCGGCGTCGCCCGCGGCCTCGCGCGCCTGTCCCGCGAGCAGCCAGGCGGGGACGATGATGTCGGGAGCGAAGAGGCCCCGGGATCCGAGGGCGAGGATCCGGTCCAGAACACGTGACGCATCCCTGGGCCTCCCCAACGCGAGGAGCGATCGCGCCTGGGGCTCGAGGAGGTAGGGCTCCGTCGATATGCCGGGGCAGACGGTGACCTGTGTGCCCACCGCGGCGAGCGTCGTCCTGGAGCTGTCGTAGGCCTCCTTCGCCCGGCCGGAGCTGAGGCTCACGTCCGTGTGCGCGAGGTAGTTCCAGAGCTTGGCCTCCGGCCGGCCGGGAGCACTCATTCGGGACACGGCGAGATCGAGGTTGCCGCCGGCGATCGTGGCACGGGCCATCGTGTACTCCAGCAGGCCGTGAGCACGCCCTTTGACGACGTCCGACGCCTCGGAGGCGGCCATCTTCGCCTCCTCGACCCTCCCCGCCGCGAGGTACGCCCGGATGCGGAGCATCATGAGGAGCTGGGACGAGGGTGAAGGTTCGCCTCCAGGGCCGGACATGGATCGCTCCCTCTCCAGACCTCTCTCGAACTGGCCGGCCGCGGCCGAAGGGCGGCCCGTCCAGAGAGCATTGAGGCCCGCGTAAAGGTGCTGCTCGACGGCAACGGTGACGGGAAGATGGATGTCCCCCTCCGGATCGTAGGCGTCCGTGAGGTGCGCATGGTCGCCCGCGAGAATAAAGGCGGGAGCCAATCCGCGCCTGAGCGCGTTCACATCGGACGCTTCGGCGCGCGCCGAGGCGTCCATCGCCTCGGTCGCCTTCCCCGCCGCAGCTTCGAGGAGGGACAGAGCCCGCACGCGGGCCGCGTCGAGCGCCCCTGCTGCGCATCCGGTCACGAACAGGCGCGGGAGAGCTTCGGAGGGGTTCCCCGCAAACGCCTCGGTCTCGGCGAGCGTCAGAGCGCAGGCCGCGCAGCAGGGACTCGCGTCGAGGGCGGCGGCCACGTCGCGCTTGATCCCCTCGAGATCGTACGCCGCGCAGTCAGCCAGTCTGAGCGACACGCGGAGGATTCGCGCCTCGACGAGAGAGGGCGCATCCTCCGCCACTCCATCGAGAATCGACAGCGCCGATCCCGTGTCTCCCGCCGCCGCCGCGCGGGCGGCTCGGACGATCGCGGGCAGTGGCGAGGGCAGATCCTTCCCTTCGTCGATGAGCTTGAAGTCGAGAACCGCCCTCTTGAGATCGTCGGCCTCGATCCGCGCCGCTCCCGAGAAGTAGGCCAGAATCGGGGGGAGCGAGCCGGCAGCCTTCGCCTCGAGGATCTCGGCCGCCCGGACGGGATCGCCGGCGAGGCGCGCGCCGAGGGATTCGAAAAACGCCTCTCCGGATTCGGAGTCGATCGCGTCGAGACCGAGCCGCCCGAGGCGCCTGAGGGCCCCTCGACGCCACCCTCGCGGGAGTGCGGCCAGGAGGCGGCGGGTCGCCTCCAGCGCGCCGGCGGCCCTCCCCAGCGAGGGGCGGGTCGGGGGGGCCGTCAGACGGAAGACCTCGCGCCCCCCCTTCTCGGAGGGACGCCACCGAACGTCGAGGCCCGTGGCGAGCGAGAGGACCAGGTCGGCGAGCGCCGCCGAGTCGGCGGCGAGGGTGTGTCCGGGGTCGATCTTCTCCGACAGCCCCGGCTCGATGGCGACCGTCGTGTATCTGACTCTTTCCTGCGCGGCCGGCGCGTAGCCCAGGGCGCCCCATTGGATTGCGGCGCACGTGACTACCGCCGCCGCTCCTCTCGGCCACGTTCCCGCCGACGTTCTCATCAAGGCTCTCCCTTCACGACTGAAGGAGCATGCTAGTCCAAGCCAGCGCCCGCGTGCCGCGGGCGCCATCACATGCGACACGGGAACCTCCCGCAGAGTTGGGTGCGGAGGTCTCCGATCGGGGAGATCGAAGGGAGGTGCGCCGGGAGTCGCGTGGTATACTCCGGTCCGCTTCCAGCGTCCCCAAGGCCCATGTCACCGGTGAGTGCAGGCTCCCGGCCGGAGATCCGATCGAGATGAGCTACGTCGAGTACGTCGTCGAGAAGAGCGGCCTCGGAAAGGTCGTCTATTTCATCGCCATCAAGGAGGAAGGGGACGAGTGCGTGGCCGGGTTCTTCCCGGCCTACATGGCCCCCACTCCCGGCGAGGACTCCGACGAGGACATCTTCAACCTCTCCAACCCCGACCACACCGTCTCGGGGCCGACCCGCGAGGCGGCCGCCGACAACCTGCGCGCCTGGGTCGAGGAGACGTACAAGGGGAAGATCCACGAGCGGCGAGCGAAGCGGGTGCCGATCAAGTAAGGATATCTCCCGCCGCCCTCACCTGCCCTCCCCGACCTTCCCCTGCCCGACCGGAAAGACGTGCGTCCGCCAGAGCTTCGTGAACTCGCCGAAAGCGCGGAAGGCGCGGCGTCCCGTCACGACCGAGATCGTCTCCAGCGCGCACCATGCGAAGTAGGCGACGGTGACGTGATGGTGCATCTCGGGCAGGCCCACGAGCGGCCCGACGAACTGGACGAACCAGAGCAGGAAGATGCCGATCGCCTCGTACCAGGCGAACGACATGTTGCAGAGCAGGATGAACCCGAGGGTCGACTGGCTGATGGTGAGGAGGATCTCGACGCGCTGGTGCTGGTCGAAGACGACGGGGACGATGCCGCCCGAGCTCCAGCAGTAGACGATAGGGATCATCGCGACCAGCATCGTCCACTGGTTGATGTTCGACGAGACCATGTTCATCAGCGCGACGGGGGCGCCGGTGATCTTCCGCGCCCAGTAGAAGGCGCTGCCGCTCTCCGGGAACTCGGAGAGGAAAGGCGCGATCCACTGGACGAAGAAGTACTGCGACATCCCGAGGGAGACGGCGAGGGCGAGGAGGCTCTCGAGGAACGGCTCGGCGACGAAGTAGAGGATCACCCCGCCGGCCAGGAAGAGCGAGAAGATCGTCAGGTTCCTCATCGCCGGAGCCAGCGAGAGGATCTTTCGCGGGATCGCCTCCATCTCCTCCATCTTCTCCGCCTCCTGGGGCGGGATCCTGTTCACGACGAAGAGGAAGGCGAAGTAGATCACGGTGAGAACGACGGAATCGACGAGGGTCAGCGTCCCCTTCGCCCAGATGTACGTGAAATAGAGGAGCGGCGGGACGAGCGCGAGGACCTGCACCGAGTGCTCGTTGTCGAGCCGGATCTCCCTGAGGGGCCTGCCGTGCTTGCGCCGGCAGCCGACGGCGGCGACGGCGTAGATGCAGGGCCACGCGAGTCCGACCAGGAGCCTGAGGCTGCCGGTGAAGTTCGCCGAGATCAGAGCGATGCCGTTGGGGGTGTGCGGAGCGTTCCAGGCGATGACCGCCTCGACGGCGAACTCCGGGAGCGTCTGGAGCCATGCGAGGATGGCGAGGGCAAGGCCCTGCGAGATCAGGAACTGGGCCGCCTCAGCTCCCCACGCGATCAGGAGCGCCGCGAGGACAATCGAGGGGAACGTCCAGAGCGCCGAGGTGGCGGAGGCCGCAGGCGCCCCCTCGACGAAGCTCCGGACCGATCGCGCGACGTTCGAAATGAGCCTCAACCCGAGCGAGCCTCCCTGATCCCCGAGCCGCACGCCGGCGGGGGTCGGGCATTATGACAGGTCATCTCCCCCGCTTCACCCCGAGGCCCGCGTCCCGCGGCGCCTCAGTCCACCGGGTGCCGGTGGGTCCCGAAGGTCCCCTGCCAGGCGACGACGATCTCGTTGCGCGCGACGAGCTGCCCTTCGCCGGTGGCGGGGTCGCCGTTCATGTCGGCGCGGAGGAGCCTCGAGACGAGGAGCCCCACGTTCTGACGGCGGGCCACGCTCCAGAGGATGCCGCCGGTCGCCCTCGAGGAGAATCCGCCGCGCGTCGCGATCGATTTTCCGTCGATCTCATCGACGCCGGCATACCGGGCCTCGAGCCCGAGGAGCCACGACAGGCTCCTCTCCGTGAGTGGGTGCGACAACGCCACGGAACCGCTCCGGCTCGGGGCGAAACGGTAGCCGTTCCTGTCGTCGCCGAGCGGGTACTGCGCGTCGACGCGGGAGAAGAACCGCGAGCGCCCCGCCTTCCACGCGAGCTCACCGCCGACGTCGAGCGTCACCGTGCCTCGCGTGAAGGCGACGTTTTCGGAGAGACTGCGAGAATCGTTCGAGCTTCCCGTCGGAAGCCACGCTCCGTAGATCGCGACGGCGGTGAAGCGGCCTTCCTTCTCGGGGCTGGTCAGGGAATGGCGGGCTGCGAGGAGGAGGTCCCCGGCCCCGGTGGTCTCGAAGGCGTTCGCCCCCGAGAGGTCCGCGCTGCGAATCGGGAGCAGCCCCGTCAGGGAGAAGCGCTCGCTCAAGCCCACCTCACCGGTGAGGAGGAGCGACTGCTCGATCGTCCTCGGGCTGTCGGTGACGCCGTTCCGGGAGGCGCCGATGTAGGGGACGTCGAGGATCTGATCACCCCAGGCGACGCCGGCGGACCACTCGCCGACCGGGCGCACGGCGTGGAACCCGAAGCTCCCGACCGGGAGCTGAGGTGTCGCTCAGGCTCACCCGATCCCCGCACGCGCAGGGACGCCCATCCATCCGGCCACCAGAAGGACGACGACCGTGGCCGAAGCTGTCACGTATCTCCCCCTCATCGCCATCGCCTCCACCGGTCGTCCACCATTACTTGCCCGCGGCGAGGAGCACCTCTCGCGCCATCATCTTTCCACCCTTCTGGATCGCCGTGATCACCACGCGCTCTCCGACTTTCACGTCATCCGCTTTCGTCTCGGACTTCCCTCGAAAGATCTTCGTCTCGGCGCCCAGCCAGGTCGTTATCCTGTGCTCGTCCCTGGTCGCGACCTCGATGCGCTTCGCGTCGACCGCCGCCACGGTGCCCATGATCTTGTGGTTGTGTCCCTCGTGGGCGAGGAGCGTTCCAGCGACGAGGCACGAGACGGCGAACGCCAGAAGCACGGATGTTTTTTTCATGTCGTCTCCCTCCTGCGGTCTTCTCAGCGTCTGTGAACCGGCTTCCCCTGGGGCTCTTCGCCGCCTTCAAGGAACCTGCGGGCCTCTTCCTCTTCTTCAAGCTCCTCCCGGGTCCTGGGGTTCGCCTCCTCCATTTCCTGCAGCTCCTCCGGGGAAATCCGCGGAAGATGCCGGATGAAGTGGACGAGCTTCCAGGACTCACGATCGTCCTCCGGTGTGTCCTCGCCCCAGGCGGGCATTCCCGTCAGCCGGATACCGTTCTTGATGACGTAGAAGATCTCGCCGTCCGAAAGGGACTGCGTGTCGGCGGACGTCATGTCCGGCGCCTTCGGGTAGAGGTTCCGGCCGATGGCGGTCTGCCCGCGGCCGTCGTTGCCGTGGCACAGCGCGCAGTGGTCGGCGAAGTGGTCCCGTGCTTCTGACAGAACTCGATCTGCAAGCGGCACGGGATTCTGGAGAGCCCGCGCGCCTCCTGACAGAGCATGCCGGCGCATGCGCCGCGCGACGAACGCTTCAAGAGCCGTCGGCTCGTCCCGCGCGCTGAGGCCGTGCGTCCACGACGGGAGCATGACGACCGCCCCTCCGGCGAGGAGGCCCACGGCAACCAGCAGCGCGATCCAGATTCGGGCTCTCAAGAGCTGAAGCTCCTCCCCGCTGTCCGGCCCCGCCGCGAGTCCTTCACAGGATCCATGATGTCGTCCCTTCGTTCCAGTCCGCGTCCATGATCAATGTCCTCCCGGCTCCGGGAGCAGAAGGTCCGCTGGGTCCACGCTCCCACGCTTCATCTCGAAGTTCCACTTCCAGAACTCGTAGATCGGCGGGTAGACGAGGAGCTCCATGATGAAGCTGGTGACGAGGCCGCCGATCATCGGCGCCGCGACGCGCTTCATCATGTCGGCGCCTGTGCCTAGCGACCACATGATCGGCATCAGGCCGATCATCGCCGCGCAGACGGTCATCATCTTCGGCCGGATGCGCTTGACGGCGCCGTGGATGATCGCTTCCTGAAGATCCTGCTTCGTGCGCATCCTCCCCTCCCTGACCGCGTCGTGATAGGAGAGGTCGAGGAAGAGCAGCATGAAGACGCCGGTCTCGGCGTCGAGGCCCATCAACGCGATCATCCCCACCCACACGGCGATCGAGACGTTGTAGCCGAGGAGGTACAGGAGCCACACCGCGCCCACGACGGAGAAAGGGACCGCCAGCATGACGATGGTCGCCTTCGCGGCCGACTTCGTGTTCATGTAGAGCAGCATGAAAATCAGGAAGACTGTGATCGGCACGACCACCTTCAGCCGTTCGCGGACGCGCAGCATGTTCTCATATTGCCCGCTCCATTGAAGCGAGTACCCCTCGGGCAACGCGACCTTCCGCGCCACGATCTCTTTCGCCTCCTCGACGTAGCCGCCCACGTCCCGGCCTGACAGATCGACGTACACGTAGCCGGCGATCATGCCGTTCTCGTCGCGGATCATCGAGGGGCCGGAATCCAACCGGATGTCGGCGATCTGCGCGAGGGGGATCTGCGCCCCGGCCGCCGTCGGAACCAGGACACGCTTCAGGCGATCCAAACTGTCGCGCTCCTCGCGGGCGTAACGGACGGAGACTCCGTAGCGCTCACGCCCCTCGACGGTCCGGGTGACCGTTTCCCCGCCGATCGCCGATTCGATGACCGTCTCCGCTTCCTCAACGCTGAGGCCGTACCGCGCGAGCTGATCGCGCTTGAGATCGAAGTCGAGGAAGTAGCCGCCCGCGGTCCTCTCGGCGAAGACGCTCCGCGTGCCGCGCACTTCCCGGACCGCCGCCTCCACCTCGCCGCCTATCGTCTCGATCACCTTCGGGTCGGCGCCGAAGATCTTGATGCCGACGGGCGTCCTGATCCCCGTCTGCAGCATGTCGATCCTGTTCTTGATCGGCATCACCCAGATGTTCGAGACGCCCGGAAAGCGCAGCTTCCGATCGAGCTCGGCGATCAGATCGTCCTTGGTGATCCGATCGTACCAGACGTGCCTGAGGGGAGATTGAAGCCACTCGGGCCAGTCGGAGTAGAAACGCGCGACGCTTCGCCACTGCGAGGGGGGCTTGAGGAGGACCGTCGTCTCGACCATCGAGAAGGGAGCGGGATCGGTGGGCGTGTCGGCTCGGCCGATCTTGCCGAAGACCCGCTCCACCTCGGGGGTCTCCATCAGGATCTGGTCCATCGTCTGAAGGAGTCGTTGCGCCTCGGTCACCGAGATCCCCGGCAGGGTGATCGGCATGTAGAGGAAGGTCCCCTCGTCGAGCGGCGGCATGAACTCGGATCCGAGCTTCAGGTAGATCGGCACGGTGCTCGCCATGACAAGAATGGCCGCCAGAATCGTGCTCTTCGGGAACCTCAACACGAGCCTGCAGACGGGCTCGTAGAGCCGGAAGAGAAGACGGCTGATCGGGTGCTTCTCCTCCG
>Ga0137407_10003006_pt1 | contig 11176 bp, 12 predicted proteins | sample CZOMad2_2_16fung_FD_108410 | JGI IMG/M metagenome (GOLD analysis project Ga0137407, IMG submission 108410) | Vadose zone soil fungal communities from Angelo Coast Range Reserve, California, USA - CZOMad2_2_16fungal (Illumina Assembly) | ecosystem: Environmental > Terrestrial > Soil > Vadose...
CCTTGCCCTGCGCCACGCGATCGTAGGCCTTCGGTTCCTCTGCCAACGGGTAGGTCTCCACAATCGTTTTCACTTTTCCTTGCGCTACGAAATCAAGCGCTTCGTAAAGATATTCGGGGCCATTTTGCTGGCTGCCAATTATTCGAATGCGCTTTGAGATGAGATCTATCAGCGAGACCGAGATTGGCTCCGCGTCGGCACCCATGGTGACGAGCCGGCCATCGGGCCGCAATCCCTGTATGCTGTCCACCATCGCCTTGGTCGAATTTGAGGTGCTGAGGAGGTTGACGTCCCGGTCGAATTGGCGGCAAACCGGAAGTACTTAGGGCCGGGGGGATTGCCGACGACAAGTCGGCTCTAGGCAGCAAATGATGGGTGGATGCTAGCGCGTTTCTCGGAACTCATCTAGCGGACAGCACTCAACATCAGGGTCGCCCCTGACCACAGCACAATTGAGTCAGCGGAAGTTCATTCATTTTTGCAAGTGACAACCCCCCTCCGCGCGCTCAGGGAGCCTCTTGTCGGGCTCATTGTTGCTTGTAACACCCGCAATTTCAATTAGTTGCAACCATATCATTTCTATTGACAAGAAGGCCGTTTCAGGAGAAACTCCGCTTAACTCGCTCTCTCCCGCCTTGCTGGTTCCCCCATTGGATGTTAAAGCTAGAGCTAATGCTGAAGCCCAACGAAGCTCGTATCTACTCTTCGCCGGGCGCTGATTCCAACTCATTGGAGAGCGCCCCGGAGTCGAACGACGGATTCGGTTCCGGACAGGTGGAACCCTCGCTGGCCGATGAAAGGCGGGGAGATTCGGAGCGAATGGCGCGGGAGACGTTCTTGATATCGGAGCGGCCGGCTTTGGCAAGAGGCCGTCGCGATTACCGGACTGGGACAATAACGGCGGCGGTCATTGCTCTGTCGTTGCTGTTGGGATGGATGGTCGGTCGTGCGGGCTGGAATATGGCGGTGAATCGGGCCGATAGCCACGGTCACGAGACACCCGAAGAGGTGCTGGCGGCGACCCAGATGGCCAAGTACTCTCTTCCGCCTTCCCCTGGAGGGGGAGAACCATCCAACCTGGTCGAGTCGACTCATGCGACGCTTGTCACGCCGCCGACTTCGGGCCAGGCTGCAAAATCTGCCGCGCCAAAGTCTGCGACTGCAGAATCGAAGGCTGAATCACTCCAGCCCGATGGTGCTCTGGTAATGTACGAACGCGGCAAGGTTGTTTTTCGAGCGATGCCATCGGAAACGACATCCTCGTTGGCAAAGAACACGGGGGCCGTGCAGGCGGAAGTCACCAAAGCGAGCGATACAGCGGCAGCGCCTGATCAAAGTCTCCCCCCAGCGGCGAATGGCTACGTGTTAACGCGAGTTCTACCGCAGTATCCCGAAGAGGCCCGGCAGCAGCGCGTTCAGGGGCCGGTAATGCTGAACGCGTGGGTGGGGACTGACGGCGCTGTGCGAGAAGTCAAGGTGATCAGCGGAGATCCTCAACTGGTGCAAGCTGCCGCCGACGCGGTTCGGCAATGGCGTTTCCAGCCACACCACTTTAAAGGGAAGCCCACCGATTTCGAGACCCGTATCACCGTCAATTTTTCACTTCCGTAATTCTTCACAGTCCTTCCAATCACAATTCTTCTTTATTCTTCTTTTATCGTGACGGACAATCCGCATCCGTCGGAATGCGAATTACTCGGCGGTCTTGGAACCTTTGAGCGTGGATCGTGTCCTAACTAGCTCTATGCTCGGACTCAAGCCGTCTTGAAAATAGCGCGATGTCTTCCTCCCGACTGCGCTTCCTCTTCGTATGGTTGACGGCTACATTTTTTCTGCTGGCAGTTGCGAACGCTGGAGCCTCGTCGCGTTCCATCGTTCCGAGTACATCGAGCGTGAGCTTTGGCAATGTACAGGTGGGCAGCAAACAGGCGCAGTATGAAACCTTGACCAACTCCGGTCATGGGACCGCCACGATTTCGCAAGTGACCGCCACCGGCGCGGGATTCAGCGTGAACGGCTTGAGCCTGCCTATGAACCTGAACAGCGGACAGAGTGTCACGTTCACGGTCGTCTTCGCTCCAAAGACGGGCGGTGGCGCTAATGGCGGAATCTCGGTGGTTTCGAATGCTTCGAGTTCGTCGTTGACGATTGCTCTGTCAGGCAACGGCACTTCGGCAGGCCAACTGACGTGCGGTACGAACACCCTGAATTTTGGCAACGTCACGGTGGGCAACAGCAAGACTCTAACGAACACTCTGACCGCGACCGGATCCAGCGTGACTATCTCTTCGGCGACCACTACCGACGCCGAATTCACACTGGGTGGCTTCTCTCTTCCCAAAACTATCGCCGCCGGCCAGACGGTTTCATTCACGCTGACGTTCGCGCCGCGGGCGAGCGGGGCGGCGTCCGGCAGCATTTCTCTCGCTAGCAACGCGGTTCACAATCCCGTGGTCGAGACGCTAACGGGATCGGGTGTGATCGGCCCCGCTCATAGCGTCGCGCTTACGTGGGCGGCCAATACTTCGGCGGTTGTGGGATACAACGTCTACCGGAGCGAAACGTTCGGCGGTCCATACACAAGACTAACCACCACCCCAGATCCCAGCACAAACTATATCGACAACTCAGTGCAAGGTGGACAAGCCTATTACTACGTCAACACCGCCGTCGATTCGCGTGGCGCAGAAAGCAAGTATTCCACCCAGTTGCGAGCGTTGATTCCGAACCCGTAAGGCCGATCATTTTTTCGCCCGTTGTTGTCCTCGTAGGCTGCAACACCTTGGTAATGGTGCGAAGGCAGGGTGCTTTAAAGTAGGCTAAGGTCGAACGCCTATGCCTTACTGAAGGGACACATGAGCCAACGTTTCCTAGCAACATTCGCATTGATGGCGGCGCTGTCGTGGGGCGCGCCCGCGTTGAAGGCCGATCACGGAGACAAAGGAAACAAACACGGGCATGGAAAGCATTCCGAGGATGACGGCGACCAGGGGTGGGAGCGCCGGGATGGCTACGAGTACCGCACTTATGGTGATGGCGACGCGCGTCCTGCCGGCTGGGATCGCGGAAAAAAGACGGGTTGGGGGAATTGTGGATTGCCTCCCGGCCAGGCCAAGAAGTACGGCTGTCGCACCTACGTCTATGAGGGGCGGCCTCACTACTATTATCAGGACGAGAGCGGGCGAATCATCGTCCGGCGCCCAATCATTGAAGTGCACGGTATCATTGACATTCACTAGAACCAGTCCCGGCGTCGCAGAAAATCCCGCGCGATCGAGGGCAGGGCTCTGTCTGGTGTAAAAGCAGACTGACGATCGCGCAGACCCCTTTGCCAAAGAGCGCAAAGGCAGAGAGTGTAGGGTAAACTACTTTAAATACAATCAGATACAGAGCCTCTAGATTTGGCACCAATTTCAGGGCATACTGTTGCGCCGCCGCCCCCAAACTCGGCGGCAAGAGGTAACGCCCACCATGTTCGGCGAGAACAACGAACCCCAAATCAATTTTGATTCCATGCCGGCGGTCTCCGAATCCAAGCGCCGTCTGCAGCTGCTTTTCGCCCTGGCTTTGCTGATCACTGCGCTTATCTTAGTGGTCATGAAGAACAGGCAGTTCTGGTATGACGCACTGAATCTGGGAGAACTGACTTACCAGACAACGTCTGACGCGATCGCTAAGAGCGAGCCCCGTATCAATCCCGCGCCCTTCCGAAAAACCGGTAGCAGGCAGACGGTTTCTTCCAATGTTGAGCCGCACGGCAGTGTCGCTTCCGAGCCGCAGGAAACTCTTCTCAGCCCGCTGCAGGTAGATGTGACTTATTCCAGCGGCCAGCGGCAGACGATTGTGGCCCGAAATTCTGCCATTCACCTCGATCTGGAACAGAACCCGCAGATGTCGTCTGCCCTGCCATCGGGTTCCACGGCCACCGGCACTGAAGCGCACCCCAGCGGTTCAGGGGTACAGGTTCGTTTCTCGAGTGGTGCAGTGGAAATCCTGGGACGACCGAAGGAGCCCGTTTATCCTTTACCGGCGCAACAAGCGCATGTGCAAGGATCGGTGGTGTTGCGGGCCAGCATCGGTGAAGATGGGGGCGTTCTGAACCTGCAGGTAATCAGCGGTCCTCCCATGCTCACCACGGCCGCGCTGGAAGCGGTCAAACAGTGGCACTTCAAGCCCCATTACGAAGAGGGAAAAGCGGTTCCTACCGAGACTCGCATCACGGTGAATTTCACCATTTCGACCCAGTAGGATTTTCGCGGTCGGAGATGCAATCGTGCACGCCACCTTCGCGGACCTGCCATCTGTCCACAATCATTAATCAATGAGGCGCGGGAAAAAACTGTTTACTTTGGGAAGGGCAGCGTTACGAACGACTTGTACTTATCGCCCGTCCCGGAGTCACGCGCGGAATTGTTTCCGTGGCAATCAACCGAGGCTGGAGCTGTTCCTGGACTCGACTTGGCCGCGACTGTAGTGGCAGGAACTGGGGTCGCGGGAGAGGCCGGATTCGACGGGCTGACCGAGGTGCAAACAGCCTCTCCACCTTGTACCGAAATTCCGGCCAGGGCCGGGGACGAACCGGAGCGTACTGCGGCACGCGGCACGTTTCCAGAAGTGACACTCTTCATAGCTGTCCGCGGCGCTCCCTGGATATGCTCTGGTACTCCCACCCGCGCCGGCCCCGACGTCCGCTCCTGAATACGAATTCCAAGCTGTGTGGTGCTTTGGTTTAGCGCATGATTCAGAGCAGAGCCGGCTTTCACAGTCGTCGAGGACGAGAGAGCGTGAGTCAAAGCGGATTCTGCCGCACCCTGGGCCTGAACGGCGAGGGGAAGGGCAAGAGCGATCGTGATGACCGACCCGAGAAGAGCTCGTGGATTCACTTTGAACCCCTCCGCGTACCCACGCAAGCGTAGTCCGCCGCCGGGCGCTCGTCAACGTCCAAGAGCGTCAGCGATGCAGGATGTGCGCAAGGCCGAGAAGAACAATGGTGTTCCAGCACACCACGCCTAGATAAAACAGATTGGCGACCCACATGAGCTTTCGCACCCGAAAAATGATGAGAACAGCGATTACCTTACTGAACAGGACGCCACCCGTAGGACCGAATATGTTGGTAAGGCGCCCCACCAGTGGGTTTACTTCGAAGGCGCCGTAGTGAAACGCGATCAGCGTCGTGGTCAAATCAAGCACCTGCAGCACGATAAAGCTGGACCTTGCAGTCAGGACATCGGCGATCTTCATTCTTCGAGGCCTTGGAACTGGAGAGCGGTAGTTGAAGCCCTGTGCACAAAATCATACTCTCAAAATCGGGGTTTCTGCGAAGTGTCCGGATGCATACTTCCGGTAAAAACCAGCTGGCATTGATCATCGTTTAGGCAAATCTTGGACCGCAAAGTTCGGTTAAAAAACAGCGCAAAGGTCGCAAAGGGCCTTTGAACTGGCCATCTGTCTGCGGCCTCGAACCATTCGAGAATCCCCGATCGAGTCTCCGCAGGTTACCAAAAAACAATAATCGTGTTGGCCCACAATCACGTCCCGAGTTCACTTTTGTGATCTTTTGGTCTTTGCGTATCCGGGGAACAATCCAAATGCTGCAGCTTTCACTCGCCGGCGACACAGGAGGCGGATTAAGGATGCCGCGCACCATATCCCCCGTGAAGCGTTTGCACGGAACAACGAGGCGACGCTGTGAAGCGTTTCTGCTGGTCGTCGAAAGTACTTCTTCTTAGTATTCTTTGCTGGACCGATAGCGCTCACGGCCAGCTCATCGTCAACCCGGCAAGCGTGAACTTTGGAAATGTGCAGGCGGGCGCTTCAACCTCGCAAGCGATGATCTTGAGCAATTCCAGCAAGTCTGATTTAACGGTTTCACAGGCAACTGTCGCCGGACAGGAGTTCGGCCTGCGCGGTCCCTCTCTGCCACTCACGCTGACGGCCGGCCAGAATGTGGCGGTCAACGTGGTGTTCGCGCCGGTGTCCGCAGGCAGCGCAAGCGGTAGTCTCTCCGTGTTAACTTCGGCAACTTCCATTCACGATCGCTCGGGAAAACACAATAGTGTGAGTACCACAACGACTACCGTGGTTCTCAGCGGCACGGGGTCCGTTGCCTCGCTCGCACCCTCGTCCGCACCCGCGGTTGCGCCTCCAGGCGTGCTGGTGGCCTATCCGTCCAGCCTGGGATTTGCCGCGCTTCAGGCCGGTAGCAGTCAGACCCTGCCAGCGACGCTGACCAATTCCGGCGGAATGACTGTGACCATCTCTCAGGCAACCATCCTTCAAACGACGGCTGGTAACAGCTTCGCTTTGAATGGACTGAGTCTGCCCACCACACTGGCTGCGGGTCAGAGTGTGACCTTCAGCGTGACGTTTGCTCCACTATCGGCGGGCAGCGCCAGGGGGAGCATCTCCATCAATTCCGATGCCTCAAATCCAACGCTGATGATTGCCCTGGCTGGCACAGGCATGGCGCTGGGCCAACTCGCCGTCACTCCGATATCCGCTGATTTCGGAAGTGTCACCGTCGGAACCAGTAAGACTCAGACAGGCACACTCAATGCGAGCGGTGCGAGTGTCAGTCTTTCATCGGCCAGCGTGACGGATTCCGAATTCTCGCTCAGCGGTATCGCGTTTCCGGTCACGATTGCTGCGGGACAAAGCGTGCCGTTCACGCTCACCTTCGCTCCCCGCGCATCCGGCACGGCTGCGGCTGCCCTTTCGTTTATCAGCAACGCTGCAAATTCAGCCGCCGAGAATCTCACCGGGACGGGAGTCGCTCCGCCACAACACAGCGTGAACCTCACCTGGGACCCGGCCTCCGCGGTTGTGGGCTACAACGTTTTTCGAGGAAGCCAACCGGGTGGGCCGTATTCAAGAATCAATCCGGTAATGAATGCGAGCACAAGTTTCTCCGACAGCTCTGTCCAGGGCGGACAGAACTATTACTACGTCACGACCTCGGTCGATTCAGCCGGGGCCCAGAGTTCATACTCCAACGAAATTCAAGCTGTAATTCCTACCCCCTAGAATCGCGACGAGGGCCGAGGCAGTCAATCTCCGATCGACTTGGCCAGGTGTTCGCCGATTCTTTGCTCCAAGGCGGAATAATCCATTCCCGTGCTTTGCCGCAGAGCCAGCTCAGGGTCTACGCCGGAGCCTATATTCCGCAACATTCTTAACACTTCACCCATGCCGTAGCGCTCCCGCAAATACTCCACTCCGGACAGGGACTCCGCATACGCAACCTGGGCTTGGGCGTCAGAAAAGCGGATGAACGGATGCTCCAGCACGGAGAACGGTATTTCTTTCCTCTGCTGGAACAAAGCTGCGAGGGGCTGCGCCAGGGCGCTGGAACTGCGAGGTTCCATCATCTGTGCCATCCCTTCGTTGAGCCAGGTAGGACAGCGGCCGCCAGCCAAGGAACTTAGAAACGAATGGGTGAGTTCATGCTTGAGCACACGCGCCAGCTCGGGATTCATAACCGCCACGCCTCGGATCGGAATGCGAAGCTTGCCATCATTGATCGCCCCAGCCCAGGACGGCGCCTCCGTGATATCAACGAATTCTTTTTGCGTGTACAGAATGACGATGATCTTTTCGGAGGGCTCGTAGCCGAGTTGACTGGCCAGGTCGCGATACCCATCGTCGAGTGTAGCCAGGAGCTGCTGCTGCAGGTCGGCGGAAGTTGCATCGCCCTGGTAGTGCAGGATGAAATGGGCGCTCTGCCTGCGCCGCGACCGCTCCTCGACTTCGAGCTCGCGTTCGGCTTTCCGTAGCCAGGCTCCGGTGCTTTGATCGGGCGCCAATTCCAGCGCCCGCTTCCAGGCGATCACGGCTTCGCCGGTATGATCGGCGTTGTATTGTGCCAGCCCCAAAAGCTGCTGCAGGTGCGCCGAATCTGGAGCCAGGCTGATCGCGTGTTCGAGTTCGTGAACCGCGTCGTCGTACCTGCCCTGCGCGGACAGCGCGATGGCGTGCCACTCCAGCAAGTTCGTCTGCTCTGGCGTGGCCCGCAGACCGTTTTCGAAATAGGTTCCGGCCTTTCCCGAGTTGCCGGCCTGCATTTCAGTGACTCCGGCAAGGAAGTAAGCATTCGAAGTCATGCGAGGGTCTTGGTCGAGCTCGATTTCGGCCAGCTTCATCTCATTGACGCGGTCTCCTTGCAGGATGCGACCACGCAAGGCAGTCCAGTAAGGTTCATTTTGCTTGGGTCCGCCGGGAACGGGCATCCGCAGCTTGTCGTGCCCGGCGTTCGCTGTGGTCGGCACAGAGTCCCGATGGCTAAGGTCCTGTATGGCAGGCGCAGCGTGATTCGCGGAGTGGGCACTCGTCGATATACCGTTATCCGGTCCGACCTTGGTGACCAACGTCTTCGAAATTGTGTACTTCGTGCTTCCTACCCAGTATTCGATCTGGCCGTCTTTTTCAGTCGCCCTGGTAACAACGATGTACATGCCATTTTTCAGGTAAAGAGTGTCGGCGGAGGCGAGCGCCGTGACAGCAAGGATGAGGCACACAGCCGAAAAGCATTTGCCCTTAGTTGGCGCGCCCACGTTGTCCCCCGAACAATATCCAAGTCATAGCGCGCCAAATCCTGGCCGCGTAGATTCGGAGGCGGCTCTCTTGCGCGTACGCTGAACTGAAGATGTCTGGGGGCTGCTGATCTGGAGAGTTCCGATCCCCGACGACGGGGGCGGCCGGAGGTTTGAGGATGGTGTATCCGACGGCCTCACCGACCCAGTGCGACAGCTTCCTGACGGTATTGAGGTCAGCCAGAGACAGGGCGTCAGGATCTCCCGAGAAGGTGGCGAACACGCCAACCACGGCGTCATGCACAAACACGGGCGCGACGATGATGGATCGCACCCCGAGCTGCCGGCAAACTTCCTGGTCAACCCGCTCGTCGGACTCGGTGTCACTGCACCATTGCGACATCTCGCGGCGGATGGCCAGTCCGGTAAGGCCGGTCTCACGATTAATGGGTTCTCCTACGGCGGAGATGGGCAGGCCAGCGGTGGCGCGGCAAGTGACCTCGCCGTCGCGCAGAAGGCCAATGGCAACGCTGGTGGCGGCTGTTTCGTGCAGCGCGCGCTCGGCCAGGGTGTCGAAAATCCGGTCGAGCCTATCTGCCGGCTCAAACGATGCGGCTGGCGATGCTTGCGGAAGTTTGCTGTCTGCACGCGCTGACATTTAAGCCCTCGGTTGCCACGCCATCGAGAAGTCTTCCCGGCGGAAGCCTGCCGAGACATCCTTTGTCCTGGCATAACGGTAAAGGGCAGCGACAAATACGCCCTGCACCGCAGCGCTGACGGCCGCGAGAAGGAGCCAATAGAGCACAGCAAGGGCTATGCCAACCACGATTCCCGGCGGTCCCAGGGCTTTACCCAGGAACGGCATGCTGTGCCTACTCATGGCATGGGTACTCACCGTTCTAGAAAAAAAGTAAATCATTCTGGTGTTTCAGCGCACCGTGAATGCTGCCGTGGCTAAAATCCAAGCTGCTTCGGAAAATCTGCTCGGTTCCCGGAGCGGAGGTCAAGGCGTGGAAATAGTAAAGTTCACGGTAATGCGAGTTTCGGTTGGAACAGCCTCTCCGGACTCGTAATGCGGTTTGAAGCGCCATTGCTTGACTGCCTCCAGCGCGGCGGAGGTCAAAATGTCCGGACCACTGATCACCGTCAGAGCCTGAACGATTCCATCCTTATTCACCCGCGCATGCAGCACCACCGAGCCTTCCACGCGGCTTTGTTGCGCCAGTCGAGGATAGACGGGTTCCACAGGATCTACCACGACCTCCACCGTCTGATCTGATAAATGAACGCGTTCAGCAGCCTGGATCACTCCGGTCTCGGGTGCAGGGGCAAGTACGGGCACTGACGGCCATGGATTCCGCTGCATATCGATATTGACGGCGGAATTTCGAGCCAAGAGAGTCTCGTGCTTGCCGGTGGAATACGTGACATCAATCCGGAGAGGACCAATCACAAAGGCCGGGTGCTCGGATGACCCTGCCGTCTGCGGCTCAGGGGCGGATGGTGTGCGCTGATTTGTGCTGCCCCTTCGAGAGGTGGCGGGTTTGACCTGTAGCTTACCCTTCGTAATTGTATCCGACGTCGTTTGATTTCCTGCTTGTTCGAAACTGAGCGAGTCGAACCAGAACGGCCGATACTTCACCACGATCGCAGCCAGAGCCGCGATCAGCAATACAAAGGCGAAAAACACTCGATGGTAACGTTTGCGATTGGACCTGGCATTGAGGCCAGCGAGATTGATTTGCGGTAGTTCGTTTTCGCCTGGCATATACACTCCCTCGCAGCCGGGGGAGCGGGCACGACGGACAAGTATGCCTTGAAACCGTGACCCAAAGCTACGGGATTTTTGTATGTTATTGCATCTAAATGGGTTCCATGGTTTGGAGACGTTGTCTAGAGTTCGCCCGCGCAAAGGCGAGTGCGCTTCTGTTACATTTTCGCTCCGAGCAAGGAAGGACTGAGTTTTATCAGTCTTGCAATCTCGAGCTTAACCGCTGATAGCTTGACCACTTCCGCGATTAACGGTTCCGTTAGTCTTCCGCACAGAGGCGATCTTCTGAAGATCAGCCAGGGTTGTTAACGCGTTGCGGAGTGAAATGCGTTCCGAGATGCTGCCGGCATTCTCGTCTTCGAGCAATTCTTCCATTCTCCTTTGAATCGCATTCGTCGCCCTTTCCATGCGTTGCGGTAAGTTGATTCGGTTCGCCTCAAACAATGCAACATCGAAGAGTTCGCTCCAGTCTTTGGTGTCATTCGTAGCCATGGCGTGACTCCTTGACTCTCAAGATTTACAGCAGTACATGCGGGTCTATCCTTTCCTGGGCAGCAACTTATCACGAGACACGAGAGAATCGACCTCACACGACGGTTCACCTGTGTGCAAGAGGATAAGCCAGTGTCCCGGATGGTTGCCCAGCGTGCTTTTGTTTCTCTGACGGCTTCGCGCCGCATTATCGAAATCCTCTCCAGCAGAGATCAAACGAAAATAGCCAGTAGTCACCGATTACTGATAGTCGAGCGGATTTTGCGCCAGCGGAGAATGAAAGTCAACATGAAAACCCGCGAATGGCGAGTCCGACCGTTCTCTCTTCCAGGCAAAGGAAAAGCGCCCCACTCACTTTGGGTGCGGCTTAATTGAGCGTCGA
>Ga0137407_10003007_pt1 | contig 11174 bp, 10 predicted proteins | sample CZOMad2_2_16fung_FD_108410 | JGI IMG/M metagenome (GOLD analysis project Ga0137407, IMG submission 108410) | Vadose zone soil fungal communities from Angelo Coast Range Reserve, California, USA - CZOMad2_2_16fungal (Illumina Assembly) | ecosystem: Environmental > Terrestrial > Soil > Vadose...
GCGATCACGCCCGCGAAGGCGGGGCCGATTCGGTAGTAGGCCGCCACGGCGGCGCGCCCGGCCGCGTGCGGAAGGAGCACATCGTCGCGGAACTCGCGAAGGACTCCCACCTCGCGGGCCATCGGGGAGCCAAACGCCGCCGTCGCGATGAAGCAGGTGGAGGAGTTGCCGCCTCCCCCCGTATTCAGGCCGAACTGGGTGATCGCGACGACGAACGAGTCGGTCTCTCCACCGAAGGTGGTTTGCACGCCGGACGCCGTACCCGGAAAGTCGGCGGATTTGGTGTCCCCGACCAGAAACACGTTGCCGGCGAGGTCGACGGCCACGCCGAGGCCGAAATCGTCGCCGGTGCCGCCCACGAACTGCGTGGTCGTGCTCGTCGCCGTCGGGTCCAGCGCCACGACGAAGGCGTCGGTCTTCAGCGCGCAGCCCACGCCGACGCATCGAATCTCCGAGCCGGAAATGAAGATGTTGCCGATGCTGTCGCGAGCGATCCCGACGCTGACGCTGGGGCTCCCAGGATCGCGATCGCGAGCGGTCGTATCGAGCCGGCCGGTCGGGACGGCCCGCGAGACGACGAGCCCGGTGCCCGTCGGATTCAGCTCGGTCAGAAACGCCTGGGTAGTAGCCGTGAACGTGAAGGCGCCCGTCGCCGGGAAATTCCCGGACGACGTCACGCCGGTGACGTAGGCCTCGCCAGCGGCGTCGACCGCGACGGCCAGCCCTTCGTCGCTCGCGCTCCCGCCCAGATAGGTCGAATAGACCAGCGCGCCGACGGCACTGAGGGCCGTCACGAACGCATCGGTCCCGCCGGCCGGCCCGCCGAAGACCGTCTGGAACGAGCCGACCGTCACGGGGAAGGGCGGCGACGGCGACGCGGTCGATCCCGTGACGTAGGCGACGCCGGCGATGCTCAGGGCGATCGCGTTCCCCACGTCGTCACCCGCGCCGCCGAGGAAGGTCGAGTACAAGAGGGCTGAGCCCAGTGGATTGAGCTTCGTGACGAATGCTTCGCGGCTCCCCCCGGGCGTGGCCGCAGGCTGCGCGGCGCCGGCCGTCGTCGGGAAGTTCGTCGAGAACGTGCCGCCGGTGACGTGCGCGTTGCCGGCCGCGTCGACCGCGATGCCGAGTCCCACGTCCGATCCGGTGCCGCCCAGGTAGGTCCCATACAGGAGGGTGGAGCCGGTGGGGTCGAGCTTGATCACGAAGGCGTCGTTACCCCCGCCGGCGAAGACTCTCTGGAAGGCTCCGCCGGTGGTCGGGAAGTCCATGGAATTCGTGAAGCCGGTGACGTAGACGTTGCCGGCAGCGTCGACGGCGATGGCGCGCCCGGCTTCGTCGCCGGTCCCGCCCACGTACGAGGAGTGGACGGCGGTGGACAGGTCGTGGCTGAGCTTGACGACGAAGGCGTCGTTACCGCCCAGGACCGTCGGCCCGAAGCTGCCCACCGTCGTCGGGAAGTTGATCGACGTCGTGTTTCCCGTCACGTACACGCTGCCGGCGTTGTCCAGCGCGACGGCAAACGCCTGGTCGACTCCGATTCCGCCGAGATACGTGGCGAGGCTCACGATCGGGTCGATGACGAGCGCCGCGCTCGGGTCATAGGCGGCGACCTGAAAGCCGACCGTGGCCGCGCCATCGCGTACCCACCCGCCGTGGATCTCGCGTCTGGCTCCGCCGACATGTTGGTAGACCACGGGCTTGCCGAAGCGAAGCGAGGCCGCGCCGACGTGCAGGAGAAGATCGCCCTCCGCGCTCAGCTCGATCCTGTCAGCGCCCTCGAACCCGAGCCGGATGGCCCGCGGGTTCGCCCCGGGGGCGACGACGAAGTCGTACTCGAGCCCCTGCTGCCGCGTGCCGTAGTAGGCGAGGTCGATCCCCGGGTAGATCTCGCGATACAGAACGCGCGCGTACGCGCGCGCGTCGGTCCGCCACTTGCGAGGGTCGCGGCCGATCAGAGAGTGGATTCGCCCGGGAAGCTCGTCGAGCCCCTGGACGTCGGCGGCGGGATTGGCGCCGAGGACCCGCATCTTCAAGGTCGCCTCGCGCGTGACCAGCACCGCGTCGGTGGAGGCGAGGAACAGCGTCAGACCCTGGCTTCGAGCGACGAACTTCACACGCGGATCGCTCTGCCCGCGGTTCGGCTCGAAGCTGAGCGGCAGGGACCGATAGGCTTCCCTCGCGTCAGCGAGCTTCGGAAACTGTCCGGCAGGGCGAAGCTCGGAAGCGAGCGCCGCCGGGAGATTGACGAGGATCGGGAGGGCTAGTAGCGCGGCCGCCCGGGCTCTCATGGACGCCTCCCGAAAGTCGATCGAGTAGCGGGAGACTATGCCCTTCAGCCGACCGTGTCAAACGATCGAAGAACGGCCTGCGAAGAGGCTCGGGGCGGCCTGAGATTCGGTAATTCGAGAGGGGAACCGGCTAGCGCGTCGCCGGACTACCGCCGAGCGGCCTGACAGCCGTCTTGTCGTGCGTCGTCGACCGTGGCGTAGCACCGGTCGGGCTTGGTCGCGCCGTAGAGCTCGCTGTCGGGTACGTGAAAGATGCACCGCGGGCTCGAGAAGGCGTTGAAGAGGCCCTTGATCGGCTGGGCCGCCGGGCACGCCCAGGCGCTCTCCGGGGGCACTCCGGGCCGCTCCTTGGCGCCCGGGCTCGTCGCCTGCGCCAGCGTCGTCGGTGTCGTCGGCTCCGACTGATCCGCCCACAGCCCGCGGCGATCATCGCGCGCTTCCTGCTCGACGGTGACGAGGAGATCGCGGTATCGCACGTTCGGCTGGATCGTCATGGTCTCGGCGGAGCCGCGACGGATGAGCTCGGCGTTGACCATCCGGTCCGCGACGAAGACGTAGGCCAGGAGCCGTCCTTCACGATCCCGCTCCTGGGCGTCCAGCTCCAGTCGGACCTGCTCGCGCGCGACGAGCTGCCGATTCGCGTCGGCCACGTCTGCGCCGCTCTGGCTCTGGCCCTTCACGGCCTGGGTGGTCTGTTTCGCGTTGATCCCGATGTAGCGGACGGTCTCCACGCGATCGCCGAGGTTGACCCGGATGGTGTTTCCGTCCACGACGTCGAGAACCTGGCCGACGAGGATCGGCGGCGCCTCGGATCCGCGGGAATGATTCGCCCACGCGGCCCACAGCTGGGCACGAGCGAGCGCGATCTCCTGGTCGGGAAGAAACATCCGGCAATCGACCGCCGCGAGCATCGTCTCCGTGACGCTCCGCAGCGGCTCGTAGATCAAGCCGCCGTCCGAGCGAGTCAGCGCGACTGTCCAGCGCTTTCCATCGCAGAGGAGATCGATCGTCGGGTACGCGGGCGTGCTCTGGCCCGCAAGCTGGATATACCGCTGGCCGGTCTTCGGATCGGTGCCAAGCACGATGCGAGGGCCGGGAACGCCCGCTTCCTGACCGGCCGCGGGTTGAGCCATCACCACGTGCGCCGGAGAGAGTGCGAGCGCCGCGACGAGGACAAGCGGGGCGGCGAGGATCAGCAGGCTTTGCCGGATCACGGGGTTCCGGATGGTCGGCGCCGGAGGGCGACGGGGCCGCCCTCCGGCGCCTTGCTTCCCGTCACGCGCTCAGCGGCTCTTGATGCGAAAGTCGGCGCGCCGGTTCTGGTTCTTGCATTCCTCGGTGTCCGCGCTGCAGACCGGCCTTTCCTTGCCGTAGGAGACCGTCGACAGGCGCTCCTTCGCGATTCCGTTCGCCTCGAGATAGTCCATCGCCGACTTGGCTCGTCGATCGCCGAGGGCCAGGTTGTACTCGGCCGTGCCGCGTTCGTCGCAGTTGCCCTCGATGAGCACCAGCGTGTCCGCGTTCTCCTTCAGCCACGTCGTGTTGTTCGTCATCGCGTCGATCGCGTCCGGTCTGAGCACGGCCTTGTCGAAGTCGAAGTAGACCGGCTTCAGCTCCGGCGTCGCGACGAAGTCCTCGCTCCGTGGCCGCTGGGTCTGGTCCTCGGATTGCGGCTTGTCGGCTGACTCCTCCTGCGGAGCGACCGCGACGGTGGCGACGCCCTGCTCCGGCTGAGCCGGCACGGGCTCGGCCGCCACCGGAACCTGCGCGGGCATCTGCGGGGGCGCCGCCTGCGCGGACTGCTGCGAGGCGCTCGGCGGCGGCGACTGACGGGCGAGAATCAGGCGGACGCTCCGGCCGTTGACCTGGCCCACCATCTGATCGCCGGCGACGTTGAGGTCGGCGGCGAAGATTCGGTCGTCGATCTCGTGGATGAGCTTGACCTTCGACCCCGAGACCGTGGCGAACACGCGAATCCCGCCGAGACCCTGCTGGCGAACCAGCCAGGGCACCGATTCGGCCGCGGTGGCCCCGTCGAGGACCATCTTGCCGTAGCCAGCGTTACCGCGCTGCGTCATGTCCAGTGTCAGGCTTTCCTGGCGTACGGCCTGGAAAAGCCCGGCGCCAACCCACGAGCCCGACCAGTGGCCCGAGATGTCGTTGTCTGCGGGGAGGCCACCGACGACCAGTCCCGTCGGCTTCCCGGACGCACACGCAACGAGGAGAGGAATCAGAGCCAGAGCTGCTAGGGCGCGCATAGATCCTCCATTGGGCACATACGTTCCTACATTGGCCACTGGCACGTCTCGTGCCAGAACTCGAAATTGCTTTGCGGCCTGTACTTAGGGCCTTCAGGAGGCTGTGGTCTGTCGACGGAGCGACGCGTCCGTGCCAGGATTACATGCCGGTTCTGTCATCCCTGGCAGGAAGGCCCGCGGGCGTCGCCGCCTTACCGAACGGTCGCGGTCAGCACCATCGTGGTCTCGGATCCGCTTTCGCCGGTGCGGTAGCCGAGGATCCGCCGGGTGAGCTCGTGAGTCTGGGTGGTGGCGCCGCCGAGCACGACGGGCTGGCCGCTCGGCACCACCAGCGTGGTGGACGCCTCGCTCGCCTCGATCACGCCCGACCGGTCAGCCGAGAACCAGCTGATGGTCGGTGTCAGGCGGATCCTCACCTGGTTCCCGGGCAGGACCGTGACCCCGACCTTCAGCGAGGTCCCGACGTCCTTGAACTGCACGCCGCTGACCACGTAGCCGGCGCCCGTGACGTAATCGCGGTAGAACGCTACCTGTGGATACGGCACCTGGCTCGCGACGATCAGGGTCGACTCGCCGCCGTCCTGGACGAGCGTGAAGATACCCGTCGACGTCTGCGTCCGGCGCTGGGTGCTGTCCACGGCGACGCCTCCGGATGAGCGCGCGCCGCGCTCGGTGATCACCACCCGCCCACTGCCGTCGACCGCGTCGCGGCTCTGCGTCGTCGACTGTCGGAACTCGAAAAGGACCTTCACCTGCTTGCTGCTCTGGGCCGAGACCGGGAGCCCCCCTCCGAGCAGGGCGACGAGCAGCGCGAGCGCGGGGGCCGCGGTCATCACGCTTCCAGCGTAGCGTCCTCGCCCGCGGAAGCGAAAGCTCCAAGGACGGGCCCACGACGCGGCGCGGGCGGTCATGGGCGCCGCGCGCGCTTGGTGGCGATATAGAGGACGTGCGGATACGGAAGGAAATCGAGCATCGCGTGGCGCCGCGTCTCGAATCCGGCCGCGCGAAGGGCCGACCCGACCTCCTCGGCGCTCCAGTACCTCACGGGCGTCCGGGGCGCCATCAGCTTGTCGAGCGCCCAGGTGAACCAGCGCTTCGGCGCCGGCCGCGTATCGACGTCCTTGACGAGCAAGACGCCGCCCGGCGGCAGGCAGCCGTGCAGGCGGCCCAGGAGCGGCGGCACGGTGTCCGGTGGGATGTGGTGCACGATGTCGAGCATGTACGCGGCCGCGACCTCGCCGTCCCCCTTGAACGCGCGCGCGTCCGCCTCCTCGTAGACGACGTTGTCGATTCCGAGACGGGCGGCCGCGCGGCGCGCCAGCGCGATCCGTCTCGCGTTCACGTCGACACCGCGAATGAAGCGGCCCGGCCCGGTCGCGGCGTAGTAGAGCGAGAAGAGCCCGAAGCCGCAGCCGATGTCGAGGACGGGACCGGACTCGGGCAGGTACTGGCCGATCTCGTCCAGGAAGCGCTGCCGCAGGATCCAGAACCGTGCCCAGCAGTACGCCCGCACGACCGGATCGTCGTACGCCGCGATGATCCGGCGAATGATGTCAGCGCGCATAGACGATGTAACCGTCCCCGCGCCGGTCCACCCGATACGCCGCGAGCCGGAGCCGGAGGCCTTCGAACCGCTCGATGCGCTCGTAACCGCCGGCGGGCCAGCCCCGCTCGAACAGCACGACGAACTTCGGCGGATGCGCGTCGAGCGCCACGAGGAATTCCGCCCGGAGCCGGGCGATCAGCGGCGACTCGGGATCGTGGTAGAAGTGAAAGTCGTACAGGAAGCGCGTCGGCTGGCGCGCGCGGAGCCGCAGCAGGGCGTGGATGCCCGCCTCCGTCGTGTCCAGCACCTGCACGAGGTCACCCGGCGCGAGCCGGCCGTCGAGGTCGGCCGCGACGGCGCTCACTCGACGCGCCTTCGCCGCGATCCACGGTGCCTCCGCCGCCTCGACCCCCTTGAGCCCGAGCAGCACGCTCGAGAGCGTCACGCACACCAGGAACGCGGCCGCCACGACGGCGCGCGACGCGAGCAGGCGGCTCGCTTCCGCGAAGAGCGCGACGGCGGAGAACGCCGCGAGCGGGTAGAGGTGGTATTCCCATCCCTTACCCTGGCCGAGATAGTGCGCGACGCCATAGACGAGACCGAGCGTCACGACCGCGTGTCGAGCGGTGAAGCGGCGGTGCGCGAGCGCCGAGCCGACCGAGAGGAGAACCCCGGCCGCGACCGGGATCCACACGTGCCAGCGGTGGAACGTCCACCGGTCGGGTCGCCCGAGCCTCGCGTAGAGCGGCAGGAGATAGTCGAAGACGATCTCGCGCCACGCCGCCAGCGCGCCCTTGGCGGCGAGCCAGGCGACGACGACCACCGGCGCGACCACCAGGGCCGTCGCGAAGATGCCCAGGGAGAGCGCGAACGCGTGGCCGTCGCGCCAGGCCACGACGGCCACGAGGCCGACGAGCGAGGCGGCGAACAGGCCCGCATGGGGCTTGACGGCGATGCCGGCGCCGAGGGCCAGGCCGGCCCAGACGAGGTTCGCGCGTCCGGACGGCCGCTCCGCCCAGCGGGCGACCGCCAGGGCGCCCAGCAGCAGGAACGGGCACAGGAGAAAGTCTCGCTGCCCGGCCTGCCAGGCGCCGCCCGCCAGGTGGTAGACCGTGAAGAAGAGCCCGGCTCCGGCCGCGGCAAGACCACCCCAGGGCGCTGCCAGCGCCGCCGCGGCCAGCGAGGTGGCCGCGAGCCAGGCGAGGTCGAAGGCGCGCCAGCCCGCGTCGCCGGCGCCGAAGAGCTTGAGCGCGGCCACGTGGAGCAGGTAGACGCCCGGGAAGTTCATGTCGAAGAGATCGCGATAGGGCGCCGCGCCGTCGCCGATGCGCCAGGCGATGTAGTGCATCACCGGCGCGTCGTGGATCAGCGGCCACGCGCGCGAGCCCCACGCGAGCCGGCCCGCGAGGACGGCCAGCGAGACAACGACGAGCGCGCCGAGAATCGACGGGCGCTTCAACGGCGCGCGGCCGGGGTCACTAGTCGCGAAACTCCTGATCGAGGATCTCCCGGATGAAGCGGTCGATCGAGACGGGATAGAAGCGAACGTCGGGGGTGACGATCACGCCGGTGTTGATCACCTCACGCTGCGTCAGCTCCTCCAGGACGCGCTCGAGATGGCCCTGCGCCTCCCGCGCCTGACGCCGGATCCGGAGATCCTCGTTCTCCAGGGCCACCCGCGACGCGTAGCGGAAGCTGAACACGCGGGCGACGAGGCGCTGATCCATCAGCTCGGTCTCCTTGAACATCTCGCCGTAGGTGGGCCCGCCGCCCCCGGCGGCGATGACCAGCCGGGGCGACACCTTGATGCGCCCGCGGACCTCGACCGAGTGCCCGGGCTGATCGTGCTCGGGCCCGACGAGGATGTAGGGCAGCACGTGGTAGCCGGTGATGATGCCCGTCATCGGCTTGCGCACCACCCGGGTCTCGTCAAAGACGTGGCGGAGGAATTCCAGATCTTGCCAGTCTTCAGCCATGCGGGGTAGTGTACCAGTGGCATGGAGGCGCACCCGCGCCCGTCTGCGGACCTTCGACCCGCTCCGCCCTCGCCGAGCGCCCAATGGGTGCACCACTGCGAGCGCTGCGGCGAGCGGATGGAGGAGCGGCAGTGCAAGATCGTCTGCCGCAACTGCGGCGCCTACCGCGACTGCAGCGATCCCTGATCAGCGGATGGCCGGGGCGTGGATCACCCACCGTCCGGGCCAGCCCTCCACCGCGCAGTCGGCGCGCATCGTCGTGGTCCGGCAGAGCTTCGCCACCGCGCGCGCGACCTCGTCCCGGGCGATCCCGAACAGCCGCGCGAGGTCGCGCTCGGTGGTGAAGACGGCGCCGCGCGCATAGCGCTCGATCACGCGCTCGACGGCCGCCGCGCGCGACAGGCGCCGGCCCTCGGCAACCGGCCCCGGCAGCCACGCCTCGAGCAGGTCCCACCGATACGAGAACGTCGGCTCGTAGCGCTCCTCGCTCTTGACCAGCCAGAGCCCCTGCTGAAGCTCGGCCATCGCCCGCTCGAACTCGCGCGTCTTGGTCGGCTCGAGCATGAACACGTTGGCCCTGAGCTCACGGGTATACTGGGGATGCTCGTCGAGCATCGCATCCATGATGCGCCGCGCGGTGTGGGACAGCCGCCCGGCCTCGTATTCGACACGGTAGTCGCGCGCCCGCTGCCGGCCGCGGATCAGCGCGTAGAAGGCGGGAAAGAGATCGAGCGCCACCAGGAGCGGCCGGCCTTTCAGGAGCTTGCCGTAATACACGCGCTTGGCCGCCGGCAGCGTGTCCTTCAGTTCCCAGGTGAGACCGACGCCGGCGTCGTGGTGCGAGTGCCGCGGCCAGCGCGGGTTCGCGCGGCCGGCCACCGCCTCCCAGAGACACGCCACGCCCTCGGGGAACCGGTAGAACGTCGAGCAGAGGCCGACCTCGCGGACGAACGCGAGGGCGGCGCGCTCGCCGTGCACCCGACGAGGCATCGACCGCCGAAACCGCCGGTCGCGCAAGCTCCGGAGCGACTGCGCCGTCATTCGATTCGTGATTTCTCCGGTGAGGTCTCATTGACCACGTTTCCGCCGCTGTTGTAAAGTGCGCCGCATGAAGAAGAAGAAGTCGGCAAAAACCGCGGCGCGCAAGCCGGCCGCCAAGAAGCCGGCGGCGCAGAGGCAGGCGACCACCTACACACCCAAGCCGGTCCGGGGCGACGGCTGGGCGCCGTTCCGGTACCCGCCGCAATAGCGGACGCACCTGGACAGACTTCTGCCCCACCTGGGGCCCGGCGCCGCGCTGCTGCTCGGCGCCACGGTCGTCCTGCAGTCTGCGGCGCTCCGGGAGCCGGTGGCCGCCTTCGCGGGCGTGTATTCGTGGGTCGTCTTCGCGGTGGGGCTCCTCCTCGGCTGGCGGTTCAAGCGGCGCCAGCTCGTCATCGGGCTCCTGGTCCTCTTCGCGGCCGAGCGGGCGCTCGTCCTCGCCCCCGACGCCGGCTTTTCGTCGCCCGGTCGTGTGGTGTTCGCCGCCATCGCGCTCCTGCTCCCGCTCGATCTGGCCCTGCTGGCCTGGCTCACCGAGCGCTCGATCTCCGCGGGGGCCGGCCGCGGAGTCCTCGTTCTGATCCTCGCCGAGTTGCTGGTCGTTCCGCTGCTCGCGCGCCCCGAGCTGGCCAGCCTGGCCCCCCTGCTCCAGTACACCTTCGTTCCGCTCGGGCTGCCCTGGCTGCGAGTGCCGCAGCCGGCCGGGCTGGCCTTCATCGCCGCCTTTGGACTCACCCTGATGCGGTTCATGGTGAGCCCGACCATCATTCAGTCGAGCCTGGCCTGGGCACTCATCGCCGCGTTCCTCGGGCTCAACGGGGGGAGCCCGGCGCTCACGGTCTACCTGGCCACCGCGGGCCTCGTCCTCGTCGTCTCGCTGATCGAGACCTCGCATCGCATGGCGTTCAGCGACGAGCTGACCGGCCTGCCGTCGCGCCGCGCGCTGACCGACGCGCTCATGCGGCTGCCGGAGCTCTACACGGTCGCGATGGTCGACATCGACCACTTCAAGAAGCTCAACGACGAGCACGGCCACGCGGCGGGCGATCAGGTGCTGCGGCTGATCGGCTCGACCCTCACGAGGACCGAGGGCGGCGGCCGCCCATTCCGCTACGGCGGCGAGGAGTTCGCCGTCCTGTTCCCGGGTAAGTCGGTGGAGGAGGCCCTGCCCTACATCGAGGATCTGCGCGAGACGATCGAAGCTTCGACGTTCATCGTGCGCTCGCGGAGCCGGCCCAAGCGGAGGCCCGCGGCGCCGGCCCGATCGTCGGGAGGCCAGCGACGGGTCGCCATCACGGTCAGCATCGGCGTCGCGGAGCCGCTAGATGGCGGCGCCGATCCCGAGGACGTGATCCGCACGGCCGACCAGGCGCTGTACCGGGCCAAGCGCGCCGGCCGCAACCGCGTGGTCGCCGCCGACTGAAGCTCACTCGCCCGGCCTCGGGCCGTGGAAGAAGCCGGCCTACTTCATTCCCCAGCTGAAGACGCGCGTCGGAGTCACTTCCACGACGACCGAGTCGGATTCCGAGATGGCGGCCTCGCGCCGGTACTGCGGGTACTTCTTGTAGAGGAGCGCGCGGATGGCCCTGAAGCGCGGTCCGCGCGGGTAGAGCCGCGCGCGGCCCTGGACCATGGCGCCCTTGATGAGCGTCCAGTCGTCGGAGTAGAGATCGATGGTCAGCGCCACGCGCGGGTTCTCGGCGAGGTTCAGCGCCTTCCGGCCGTCGTTGCCGGAGGCGAAGTAGATCTTGCCGCCGGACACCACCTGGCACACCGGGACGAGATGGGGCATGCCGCGGAGGCCCGTGGTGGCCACGCGGCAGACGCGCTCGCGCTCGAAGAGGCGCGCCACCGCCTTCGTGAGGCGCATGGGCTTCAGGGTTTCGGCGCGGGCGAGCCAGCGAATTTCAGGATCGCGTCGATGACCGCCGCCGGCTTCTCCTCGGGAATGAAGTGGCCCGAGCCGGGGACCGGATGCCCTTCCACCCGCTCGCACCGCTCCTTCCAGACGCCGAGCATGTCGGGCACCTGCGGTCGGCGGCCGCCCGCTTCGCCCCACAGC
>Ga0137407_10003009_pt1 | contig 11161 bp, 11 predicted proteins | sample CZOMad2_2_16fung_FD_108410 | JGI IMG/M metagenome (GOLD analysis project Ga0137407, IMG submission 108410) | Vadose zone soil fungal communities from Angelo Coast Range Reserve, California, USA - CZOMad2_2_16fungal (Illumina Assembly) | ecosystem: Environmental > Terrestrial > Soil > Vadose...
CAACCCTGATTTGGAGTCATCAATGAAAACTGCATATCTCCTACTGCTGCCCGCCGTTGCGGCCACGACATCGCTGACCGCAAGCGCCACGCCGTCCAACACCGACGAGGCTCGCGCGGAGGCGGCGCAGCGCACTGCGACAGCCGATCACGCTGCGTCACTGCGGCCGTTCGCGCCACTCGAAGCCAAAGTGGTTTCGGTCACTGATACGGACTCCGCGCGCCGCGCCGCGGGGCAGGTCAATGCGCGCCAAACCCACGACGAACATTTGGCCGATGTGCTGAGCGCCGGCGCAGGCATCAAGCCCGCACCCATCCAAGTCACCGATAGTGACTCCGCCCGCGCGGCCGCCGGTCAGAAGGTTCGCGAGCAGGCTCTCCTCGCGGACTACGCGGACTACGTGACGATGCAGGCAAAGGTCCACCTCGAACAAAGTGGCGTGTCGAGCGAATAGCGTCAGCGGGAATTTTTATCAACCCCAGAAAGGAAACATCATGAAAAGAATCCTCGTTCTCGCCGCACTACTGGTTTCGACTTCCGTCTTCGCCAACGACGTCGATCCGTTCGGCTTCGAGAAGCAACACTTCGAGTTCTCGAAGTCGCGTGCCGAAGTCGTCGCCGATCTCAAGGTTGCAGAAGCCACCGGGCAGATGCCGGTCTTCGGCGAAATCGGCGTCAAGCCAATCGAGATCAAGTCGACCAAGTCGCGCGCGCAAGTCGTCGCGGAAACGCGCGAAGCGGCGCGCCTGGGTCTGCTCAGCGGCTATGGCGAACTGGGTCCGAAACAAGCCACCGCCGCGCAGGAGCAGCAGATCAAGCTGGCCGGCCTGCACGCGATCGGCCAGACGGCAGCGACCGAATAAGCCGAGCTACCAACTATCTCCTCCCTCCGCGCACCTGCGCGTTGGCCCCGCTCGTCGGCAACTCCGACGCCGCGGGGCCCTTTCTCTTTCTGCAGGGTCACGTTGCACTTCCGCGCTGGTTTCACCGGTGACCCCCGATCCGCGAATTGACACCTCTGCGTGAACGGCCGTCGCCAATCTGGCAAACATTCGAAGCTTGCCGCCGACCTGGCGTCGGCATGAATGAGTGACATTGAACGTCAATGGCAAGTCGATAACGGTCTGAAACCCTGACGAAAGGAATCAGCAATGAAAACCATGCGATCGAAGATGAGCCTCGCTCTGGCCGCAGCCTCCTGCGCGGCAACGTTCGCCCCGGCGGCGCCGGCATGGGCCCAGCACCGGGAGTTCGAAGAGCGCCCGCATGTCGAGGCCCGGATGGAGCACGGACCAATCATGGAACGGCGGGCGGTCGAAGACCACCTGAACCACTATTTTCCGGTGCGCGGCGAAGTCGTGCCGGAACTGCCCCGTGGCGCGCTCGCGATCAACTTCCACGGCGAGCGCTACTTCTTTCACGTCGGCGTCTTCTTTCGCACGGAGGGCACGCGCTTCGTCGTGCTGCGGCCGCCGGTCGGCATCATCGTGCCGGTGCTTCCGCCCGCCTACGTGATGCTGTGGTCCGCTACCGTACCGTACTACTACGCTAATGATGTGTATTACACGGCAGCCCCCGGTAGCGGATATGTCGTCACCGCCCGCCCGCTGGAGCTCGACGACCCCGAAACGATCGCGCAAGCACCGGAGGGATCGCCCCCGGCTGCTGGGTCCCCTGCGAACCCGGTGATCTATCCACGCAACGACCAAGCCCCCGAGTTGACCGCCGCAGATCGCGCGGGCTGCAACGAGTGGGCGACGACACAGGAAAAGACGAATGTTCCGTCGGCGTACTGGCGGGCGTTTGCCGTGTGCATGGAAGGTCGCGGCTACACGGTGCGCTGAACTTCTGGGTTCGACCACCCCGAAAGTTCCAGGCACCGCTGCCAGCGGCGCGATCAGCGCCGCGGCACCAGGCAGTGTGGTGCTATGTCCAGCCCAGAATGCCGTGGTCCAGCTTCACACGGGCGCCGACATGCAGGCCGTTCAGGTCGTAGTACTGGAATGTGCGCATCACGCCGCTGTCGAGCTGCACCACGACGCGGTAGTAGTGACGCGAGTTGGCGGCGGCCTGCCTCTGCTCGATGTTGTTGCCGACCAAAGCGCCGCCGAAGGCGCCGAGCACGGTGGCTGCGCCGCGACCGGCGCCGTATCCAATCCCGTTGCCGATCACGCCGCCGATCAAGCCGCCGAGGACTGCGCCGCCGCCCGTCGGCGCCTCCGTCGTGTCGACGACATCGATCGCACGTACGGTGCCGTATTCCACGCCACTGTATGCAACCGGCGCGCGTGCGTCGTAGATGTGCGTCGTCGTCGTCATCGGCACCGCGCATCCGGCGAGCGACAGCGTCAGAACCAGTAGAGGAGTCAGCACGCCGCGCGAGGGCTTACGGGCGATGACTCCGGGAACCGCTGAACCTCTTTGCATTGAAAACTCCATTGTCGTTACTCCGAAAGACGGCGCGCGGCGAATCGAACAGGCAGGCGCAGCGCGTCGCTTGCACTATTTCAGTCTCCGTTCCTCACATCACGCATCGATCTCCGCAGTCGGAGACTCGATCGCATCCGTGACGCTCCCACGGGTGGTCATTTCTGCGCCGGTTTCAATCGTGACCCGCGACGCGCGAGTTGACACCTTCGCGTGAGCGGCAGTCGCCAATCTGGCAAACATTCAAGGCTTGCCCGGATCAGGAGCGCGCAATGAGGATCTTGTTGAAACACGGGCTTGCCTTCGTCGCGCTCTGCTGCTCTCTCGTGTTTGCCACTGGCGCATGGGCTCAGACCGCGCCGCAGCCTTCCGCGGAGGAGCAGCAACTGGTGGCGCCGATCGCCCTGTACCCGGACTCGCTGGTCGCACAGATCCTCGCCGCCTCGACGAATCCAACCGAGATCGTGGCAGCGGAGCGCTGGATGCAACAGCATCCCGGCCTGCAGGGGCAACAACTCGCCGACGCCGTGGATCCCCAACCCTGGGATCCCAGCGTCAAGGCTCTCACCCAGTTTCCCTCGGTCCTCGCGAACATGAACACGAACCTGAACTGGACCTCCGCGCTTGGCGATGCCTATCTCAACGCGCCGCAAGACGTACTCGATGCGGTTCAGGTGCTGCGCCAGCAAGCGCAGGCGACGGGACGCTTGCTCAGCACCAGCCAGCAGACCGTGTCGACGCAGGACCAGACGATCGCGATCGAACCGGCAGATCCTCAAGTCGTCTACGTGCCGGAGTACGACCCCTGGCTGGCGTATGGAGTGCCGATGGCGGCCTATCCAGGTTGGGTCGGGGTCCCGGGAGTCTTCTATGACGGGCCGGGCCTCTATTTCGGAGCGGGCATCGGCCTGTTCGCCGGCGTCGCCTGGGGGTGGCACGACTGGGGGTTCGACTGGCACGACAGAAGGACGCTCTACCACCACGACCCCTACATTTCCCACAGTCCAACATTCACCCATCACCACGACTTCGATCGAGGAGGTCCGCATTCCGATCACGGCGCTGATGACTTCGGTCACGGCCCCGGATTTCACGATGGCGCCCACGGGATTCACGATGGCGGCCACGACATTCACGACGGTGACCACGGGATTCACGATGGCCACGTCGGAGCGCCGGATTTCAGTCCACACACAGGAGTGCATTTCGGCCCTGCCCCTCATTCCGGCGCGTTCAGCGGCTTCGATCACGGCGGCGTCGTGAGGGGGTACGCGGACCGCGGACGATCGAGCTTCGGTGGAGCCTTCCATGTGGGCGGACCGCCCGGAGGAGGGTTCCACGGCGGCGGCGAGCACGGCGGCGGCGGCGGGTTCGCGGGAGGTGGTGCGCACGGCGGCGGCGGGTTAGCCGGGGGTGCCGCGCATGGCGGCGGAGGTCACAGGTGATGGAACTGCTCACGAAGAGAACTGCTGCCATGGAAGGGCACATCATGCGTAGTACGCGGACCGCGTTCGAGAAGCCATCGGTGCGTCGAGGCGCTGCGACGGTTGCTTGCGCGATATTGGCGCTGCATCTTGCGGGCTACGCGGGGGCGAGCCTGGCCGGCCAACCGGGTGCGAGGACGTTCTCCACCGCCGAAGACGCAAGCCATGCGCTTTACATGGCCGTTGAGGCCAAGGACGAGAAAGCGCTGACGGCGATCCTCGGAGCGGGCAAGGAGCTCGTCTCCTCGAGCGACACAGTGCAGGACCGGCGCGATCGCGAGCGATTCATCGAGAAGTATCGGCAGATGCATCGCCTGGTGCGAGAGCCTGACGCCACCACGGTCCTGGTCATCGGGGCGGAGAACTGGCCGTTCCCGATTCCACTCGTCTCCGAAAGCGGCGCCTGGCACTTCGATCCGAAGACCGGCATGGAGGAAGTGCTGTTCCGGCGCATCGGCGAGAACGAACTGACCGCGACCCAAGCCTGCCACGCGCTGGTGCTGGCGCAAAGGGAACACAAGTGGCCGGAGCGCGATCCGTCGATGCGGGCGCTGCGCGCGTTGCCGGGGAATGCAGCCAGCGGCGGCCCAGGCGTTGCATTCCACGGCTACAACTTCCGAATCCTCACGGGCCACGAGAAAGATGCGGTCACCAGCACCACGAGCCGGGTCGCCGATCGCAAAGCAGCCGGCGACGGAATCGCCATCGTGGCCTATCCCGCGGCTTACGGGTCGACCGGCGTCATGACCTACGTCGTCAACCAGGAAAACATCGTGTACGCGAAGGACCTCGGCCCGAACACGGGATCAGTGGCAAGAGGCATGACCAGGTACGAGCCCGATTCGACATGGCATCGGGATGAGTGAGCGGGCGCAGCCCACGACACTCAGATTCGATCGGTAGACCGATCCCTGTTTATCACCAGGAGCGTCTGCAATGAGCACGACTTTGAACGTCAACGGCAAGTCGATAACCGTCGACGTGCCTGATGACACCCGGCTGTTATGGACCTTGCGCGACGTGCTCGGCATGACCGGCACGAAGTTCGGATGCGGGATGGCGCTCTGCGGTGCATGCACCTTCCATCTCGACGGTGTGCCAACACGCGCCTGCATCACGCCGATCTCGGCGACCGTCGGCAAGAAGATTACGACCATCGAGGCGATTACTTCCGACCCCGTCGGCAAGCGTGTGCAAGCGGCATGGCTCGACCTGGGCGTGCCGCAATGCGGTTACTGCCAGTCGGGACAGATCATGGCCGCCACGGCGCTGCTCAAGCAGAAGCCACATCCCACCGACGCGGATATCGACGCCGCGATGAGCGGGAATATCTGCCGCTGCGGTACCTACACGCGCATACGCGCGGCGATCAAGCACGTCGCGCAGACGAAAGGAGAGGCGTGATGAGCAGCGCGCAGGCCGACCTCGAAGTCATCAATCTCAGCCGGCGTTCCCTGTTGGGTGCGGTGCCGGCCGCGGGCCTGATCCTGGCGGTCGGTTTTCCGCGAGTCACGCTCGGCGCCGATGAACCCAAGTACGGCGTCGACTCGATGCCGCACGGCTGGGTAGACGACCCCGTGGTGTTCGTCGCCATCGGCACTGACGGCAGCGTGACGATTACGTGCCATCGCCAGGAGATGGGGCAGGGTGTGCGTACCAGCCTGCCGATGGTCGTCGCGGACGAACTCGACGCGGACTGGAGCCGCGTGCGCGTGCGACAGGCGCAAGGCGATGAAACGCGATTCGGCAACCAGGACACCGACGGATCGCGCAGCGTGCGCCATTTTTTCGCACCGATGCGCCGCTGTGGCGCCGCGGCGCGCACGATGCTCGAGCAAGCGGCGGCCGCGCAATGGGGCGTGCCAGTGACTGAAGTCGCGGCGAGCCATCACGAGGTCGTTCATCGGTCGACGAACCGGAAGCTCGGATACGGCGCGCTGGCGTTGGCGGCGTCGCGCCTGCCGGTTCCTGCACGCGACACGCTTCGTCTGAAAGCGCCGGCACAGTTCCGCTACATCGGCAAGGGCAACGTGAAGATCGTCGACGGTGCCGACATCGTCGCGGGACGCGGCATGTATGGCATCGACACGCGACTCGACGGCTTGTTGTACGCCGTCGTCGCGCGCCCTGCAGTCTACGGCGGCAAGGTCGCTTCGCACGACGCGAGCGACGCGCTCAAGGTGCCGGGCGTGGTGCGCGTCGTCGAGATCGCCGGCACGCCGCCGCCCTCCGAGTTCCAGCCGCTCGGCGGCATCGCGGTCATCGCTACCAATACCTGGGCTGCGATCCAGGGCCGCAACGCGTTGAAGATCCAGTGGGACGACGGCGCCAACGCCTCGTACGACTCGACCGCCTACAAGGCCGCCCTCGAAACCGCTGCGCGCAAGCCAGGCAAGGTCGTTCGCAACGACGGTGACGTCGCGGCCGCGCTGGCGAGCGCCGCGCGCCGCGTCCAGGCCGAGTACTACATTCCCCACCTGGCGCAAGCGCCGATGGAGCCGCCCGCGGCGACGGCGCGTATCGTCGACGGCCGCTGCGAAGTGTGGGCGGCGGTGCAGGCGCCGCAGGCGACGCGTGATCGGATCTCGAAGCGCCTCGGCCTGGCCCTCGATCGCGTGAGCGTGAACGTCACGCTGCTGGGCGGTGGATTCGGGCGCAAGTCGAAACCGGACTTCGCTGTCGAAGCGGCGCTGCTCTCCAAGGCAATGGACGGCAAGCCGGTCAAGGTCACATGGACACGCGAAGACGATGTCCAGCATTCGTACTACCACACCGTTTCGGTCGAGCATCTCGAGGCTGGGCTCGACGCTTCGGGCAAACCGGTCGCATGGCTGCACCGTAGTGTCGCGCCGGCGATCGCCGCTCTCTTCGGTCCCGATCCGAAGCACGAGCAGCCGAGCGAGCTGGGCATGGGTTTGGTGAACGTGCCGTTCGCCGTTCCGAATCTGCGCATCGAGAACCCCGAAGCCGCGGTCCACACGCGCGTCGGCTGGTATCGCTCCGTGTCGAACATTCCGCACGCCTTCGCGATCCAGTCGTTCGTCGCCGAGCTCGCCGCGGCGGCAAAACGCGATCCGAAGGACTACCTGCTGGAACTGATCGGCCCTGCGCGGCACATCGATCCTCGCAAGATGGACGACACGTGGAACTACAGCGAGTCGCCGGTCCTCTATCCGCTCGACACGGGCAGGCTGCGCCGCGTGATCGAAACGGTGGCGCAGCAAGCGGGGTGGGGCAGATCGATGCCGGCCGGAGGAGGGCTGGGCATCGCGGCGCACTACAGCTTTGTTTCGTATGTGGCCGTGGTCGTCGAGGTTGCGGTGAGCAAAGACGGCGCGCTTTCCATTCCGCGGGTCGACATCGCCTTCGATTGCGGAGCTCAGGTCAATCCTGAGCGCGTCCGCTCACAACTCGAAGGCGCCTGCGTGATGGGTCTTGGCAACGCACTACTTTCGGAGATCACCTTCAAGGCAGGTCGTGTGGAGCAGAGCAACTTCAACGACTATCAGGTTGCCCGCATGAACGTTGCGCCGCGCGAGATTCGGCTGCACGTGATCCCAGGGGATTTCGCAATGCCGCTCGGCGGCGTCGGCGAACCCGGCGTTCCGCCGATGGCGCCTGCGCTTTGCAACGCCATCTTCGCCGCGACCGGTACGCGCATCCGCAGACTTCCGATCGCCAACCAGCTCAGCGCTTGATGCTTGCATGAGCGAGCGACGCGGGCACCCGCAAACAAGGATCGACGACGATGAAAACCGACTACACCTTTCCGGGAACCGCGCTGGCGCTCGCCATGGCGCTGTGGCGCGGCGCTGAAGCGCAGGCATCACCGCCACCGGCTCCTCAGACCGCAATCGAGGACTCCACGGTCGAGTTCAATCTCTGGCTGGTCGTCATGCTTGCTCTGCTGCCGGTCCTCGCGCTTTTCGTCGGGATGTCGGTGTCGGCCGGCTTCCCGTCTGCCACCGACTGGGACGTCATCGCTGCGATCGCGGGCGGCGTCGGGGTCGCCTGCGCCCTGGCAAGGCGCGCAGTCGATCCCACTCGCGCGGCCGGAGCGGCGAACGTTCGACGACAGGAGTCGTGATCGGGCAACGCGGATCTTCGCAAACCCCCGAGAGCACTGTGGCCCACCATGAACCGTCGTGAATTCCTGCTGGCCGGCGTTGCTGTGTGTGCGTCCGGACCAACACTCGCGCAAATGGAGATGATGGACCACGACATGGCCGCCATGAACGGCATGCCGCGCGGTCCGTCTGCGCACGTCGCAGGTCCTGTCCTGCCCGAAGGCGCACCACTGCGCGAACTGCCGCGTCTGGCCAACAGCGCGACCAATGCGGGCGCCTTCGAGGCCACGCTGATGGCCGGGCCGGCGAAGGCGCGTTTTGCGAACGGCCTCGACACACCGATCCTGGCCTATAACGGCGAAAGCCCCGGACCGATCATCGAGGTCACCGAGGGCGACCGGGTCCGCATCGCCTTCCGAAACGCGATCCCGAATCAGCCGAGCACGATCCATTGGCACGGCATGCCGGTGCCAGCCGACCAGGACGGCAATCCGATGGATGCAGTCGCGAGCGGTGATAGCCGGACCTATGAGTTCACGCTGCCGGAGGGGAGCGCCGCTTCTTACTGGTACCACCCGCATCCGCACGGGTCGAGCGCAGAGCAGGTCTATCGCGGGCTTGCCGGAGCTTTTCTGGTGAAGCCGAAGGTTGATCCGATCCCCGCCGCCTATGGCGACACAGTCCTCTTTCTCACAGACCTCAGGCTTGCCGCCGATGGATCGCTGCCGGAGCAGAGCATGGCCGATCTGATGAACGGCCGTGTCGGCGATCAGGTGCTTGTGAACGGGCAGAAAAAGCCGGTCCTCACCGTGCGGCCAGGGACCCGCCGGCGCTTTCGGCTGTTCAACGCGACGAATGCTCGTTTCCTGCGCCTTACGTTCGGCGGCGCACCGATGACAATCGTTGGCAGCGACGGCGGCTTGCTCGCTGCGCCTGTCCGAGGCGCGACCGAAATCCTGCTCGCGCCGGCGGAGCGGGCCGAAGTCGTGGTGGCATTCGAAAAGGCCGGCAGCTTCGCCCTCAAGACGCTCCCCTACGATCGCGGCTGGATGGGGCCGGGGCGCCCCGACGACGGTGATCTGACCCTCATGTCCGTCCAGGCCCGAGGTGCCGCTTTGACCAACATGCCGCCTCTCCCCGAAGCTCTGCGGCACCTCCGGGAGCTCGCGGAGTCCACGGTGCGACGCCGTTTCGTCTTTGGCGAGTCGATGGCGATGAGCGCGCCCGGCGGCATGACCATGGCCTTCATGATCAACGGAAAGACCTTCGACATCACCCGCGTTGATGTCGAGATGAGAGCCGGGCAGATCGAACTCTGGGAAATCCGGAACCCGACCGACATGGATCATCCCTTCCACGTCCATGGCACGCAGTTCCAGATGGTCGAAGTCGAACGGAAAAATCGCATCTCGAAGCCGGCCTATCGAGCCTGGAAGGACACGATCAACGTGGCCCGCGGTGAAACCGTTCGCATCGCCGTGCGTCAGGAGCTTCCCGGTCTGCGCATGTATCACTGCCACATCCTCGAGCACGAAGACCAAGGCATGATGGGGATCATCAATGTCGTCGCCTGACGAGCAGCAATTCACGGCTGGTCTGCCGAGCGCAGTGATGCTTGTCGTGCTGGTAATGGGTATCGCGCTGACTTTCGCATCATGGGCCGGCCTCAAGCCGCCGCCCATTCCTCAGGCAGGTCCGCTAGCCCAGCCGAGGTCCCTCAAGCAGCTAGGCGCTCCCACGGAGGCGACCCGGTCGGCGATACCGCCCGACAACCCGCAGAGCTCCGAGAAGATCGCCCTCGGCCAGAAACTTTTCTTCGACGGCCGGTTGTCCGCGGACGGCACAGTGGCTTGCAGTACCTGCCATGATCCCGCACGCGCGTTCACCGATGGAAGGCCCACCTCGATCGGGATCCAGGGCCGCGTCGGGCAGCGCAACGCGCCGACCGTGCTGAACGCCCTCTACAACAAGACGCAGTTCTGGGACGGCCGGGTGAACACGCTCGAGGAGCAGGCGGCACAGCCGATCGTCAATCCGTCCGAAATGGGCCAGCCGAGCCTGGAGGCGGCGGTGGCCCGGATCGCGGCCGTCGGCGAATACCAGCGGGCCTTCCGGCGCGTCTTCGGCCGCGCGCCCAACGGCCCCGACCTCGTGCGCGCCATCGCATCCTACGAGCGAACGCAGCTGTCGTTCGATTCTCCTTTCGATCATTTCATCGCCGGCGAGGCGAACGCGATCAATGACGCGGCCAAGCGCGGCTGGGAGATCTTCAACACGCGCGGCGGCTGCAACAAGTGCCACGCGTTGACGGAAGACAAGCGGGACGTCAGCAACTTCATGGACCACGACTTTCACAACATCGGCATCGGCATCATCCGCCACAATGTCGTCGCGCTGGCGCGCCAGGCCCGGCAGCTCATCAACTCGGGCGATGCGGCGGCCATCGATCGCGCCGCCATCGAGACGGACATGTCCGCGCTTGGCCGCTTTCTCGTCACCAAAAAAGAGCCCGATGACATTGCGTCCTTCAAGACCCCGAATCTGCGCAACGTGCTCGTGACGGGACCGTACTTTCACGACGGCTCGCAAGAGACGCTCTGGGATGTGGCCGACCACTACAACAAGGGCGCTGGCTTGCAGAATCCCTATCTCGACGCCGACATTGGGCCGCTCGCTCTCACGGAGGGAGATATCGACGACCTCGTTGCGTTCATGGCGTCGTTGACGAGCCCGGACTACAAGGAGCTCGGGGTCAAGGAGCTCGCGCGCCAGCGCAAGCTCTCCCGCACGAACCGGCCGCAGCGCGACACCGTTCGGGCCTTCGGCCCGAAGCCGACCCGGCCCAGGCCGCCGCAGCTCTCAGATCCGTCCCAATAGAGCGTAAAGCGTAAGCCCCGTCCCAGTCACGAAACGCTGGTGAGATCCTGAAGAGGCTCTGCTATCGCGCGAACTGGCATCGGCGTTGGCGCGGGCGATCGATAAGGCGAGCAATCCGCCTGCGCTCTAGCTTCGCGCTTCGGATCGCGCGCGCCTCAACGGCTTCAAATGCGACGATTCGGCCGCGCGCCGAAATCAACGCGACACCGGTGCTTGCGAAGATCGAGTCATTGACCGCTTGAGCGCAACGCTCGCCGGCACTTCCAGGAGATGACCCATGGACACCCGAGTGAACAGCACCCTCGA
>Ga0137407_10003010_pt1 | contig 11155 bp, 9 predicted proteins | sample CZOMad2_2_16fung_FD_108410 | JGI IMG/M metagenome (GOLD analysis project Ga0137407, IMG submission 108410) | Vadose zone soil fungal communities from Angelo Coast Range Reserve, California, USA - CZOMad2_2_16fungal (Illumina Assembly) | ecosystem: Environmental > Terrestrial > Soil > Vadose zone...
CGCGGGGGTTCGACGGGTCCGGGCGTCCATCCAGGGTCAGGCGCAAGATCTTGCCTAGCGTCGATCCCAGATCTCGGCTGTACTTGGGTTGCTCGCCGTCACCGACGCTCACGTAGAGGCTGGTCGCGGTCGCCTGGCACGGCCCGATCTGGTGCGATACCGCCGTCACCTCGGCTTCGAATGGGCTGGTGAATACCACTTTCGAGCTCGGCACCAGCCCAAAACGCCCGGCCGTCGTCTGGAACCGCGCGAACCCGTTCCGTAGCACGCCGGTCGAGTCAGCATACGCGAAGGTCGCGAAGACGTACCCATGCGTCGGCTCGAGGCAGAGCCCAGCGAGCCCGACTTCTCCGGAGTAGCCCGGCAGCGTGTCCTTGGTGGGCTTCGGCATGACGTCGCTCGCGAAGGTGTGCACCGTCCGGTCGTTGGTGACCACCTTGATGGTGCCTTGGAGCTCGGTGACAAAGTAGAGGGGATCGTTCGGAGCGGGGCCAGGATGAGGAACGAAGGCGATCGACGTTGGAAACCGGAAGCCCTCGGCGTCGCGCCGCAGGGTGAAGCCGTCGGCCAGCGCCCAATCGCTTCTCCAGTCAGGCGGGGGCGAGATACTTTGCGCCGCCCCCATCGCCGGGACGGCGAACCACGCGACCATGCCGAGGCGGAGCGCCGTGGTCCGGGGCGTCATAGGGTACTACGCATCGGGATCACCGGAGCGAAAGGCAACGTCGGGCCAGGTTGATGATGGGCGGAGACCCCTGCAATCTGGCGTCGCCGGTCGCTTGTCGCCAGCGCGCGACGCTACGATCATGGGCACGATTCCGATTTGTTCGACAGTCCTCGACTGGAGGCCAGAATGGTGACGCTCGCCAAGATCGGCAGGTGGTTGAGAGATGCCTGGTTCCTGATCGGCATCGCCGCTGTGCTGTTCGGCCTGCTCGAAGGCGGCCTGTCGTTGGCTTTTCTAGTCAAGCATCGGGTCAGCCGAGCAGAGCAACGTCGGGACTGGCGGGTCGACGCGGATGCGTACCCGGACCGGTCGTGGGTGATGAAGTACTACCAAGAATTCCGCGCCTCCGATGGCGTCCGTTGGAGGCCATATGTCTACTGGCGGCGAGGGCCCTACCGTGGAGCGTACATCAACGTCGATCCCACCGGGATTCGACGCACCGCGGGCACGGCGCCGGCCGCGCCTGCCTCCGGCCGGTCGATCAGGATCTTCATGTTCGGTGGGTCCGCGCTGTGGGGGACCGGGGCGAGAGACGAGTTCACCATTCCTTCGATCCTGGCCCGGGAGCTCGAGAGCAGGGGCCTGCGTACCGAGGTCACCAACTTCGGCGAATCCGGCTACGTCAGCACCCAGGAAGTCATTGCCCTCCTGCTCCGCTTGCAGAAGGGCGACCGGCCTGATCTCGTGATCTTCTACGACGGCGCCAACGATACCTATTCCGCATACCAGCAGCACGTTGCCGGGCTGCCGCAGAATGAGTTCAACCGGGTCACCGAATTCAATCTGTCGGGCGATTCCGCCCGGCTCCGCGCCATGGCGCTGAGGGATGCGGCGGGCAGCCTGTCAACCGTGCGGGTGCTGGGCACTATGCTCCGGAAGGCCGGGATGCCGGCCCGGCCCGGGGCCAAGCAGCTGGTCGGCGACGATCCAGCAGCCGACAATCCGCCGGGCGGATCGGGGGTGGCCGCCACCTATTTCGGGAACCTGGAGCTGCTGAGCGCCCTGGGCGACCATTACCACTTCAAGTCCCTCCTGTATTGGCAACCGACGCTTTTTCAGAAGACAACTCTGACGCCATACGAGGAGAAGGAACGCCGCAAGGCCCAAGCGTTCGCCGGGTTCTTCAGAGAGACATACGCCATCGTCCGGCAGCACCGACCCCCCGAGAAAGGCGCTGCCGTCTTTCACGACCTCAGCCACCTGTTTTCGGATGTGCGGCAGCCGATTTTCATCGACTGGATCCACGTCGGCGAATCCGGCAATGACACAATCGCGAGGACGATGGCGACCGACGTCCTGGGCGCTATCGGCACCGGGCCGGCACTCAACAGACAAAAAGAAAAACAGGTCCCCACTGAAAAAAGTGGGGACCCGTGACCGCAGTTTGCTTTCGGCCCTACTTGGTGAACACGCCCCAGTTGACCGGCTGATTGTCCCGCACCGACGCCTCGAGATACCGCCGGTGCCCCTCGACCGTCACGTTCAGCGCATCGAACTGATAGATGCCGTCGTGCCGGATGATGGGTTTGGGACTGCGATAAACGCCGTAGGTGAAGGTCAGCGTGTCGCCCGGGAACTCGCCCCCGACCTGCCACGCGAAATACCACGCGTGCTTGGCAAAGGGCTGGAGCCAGAGGAACTTGATCTCGCTGCACCAGTCGGGGGGAACGTCTGGGCCGGGCGACGGGTAGCTGGGCCCGCAGACGAACTCGGTGTGCACCGCCGGATCGCTGGCCGAGGGCAGCTCGATCGGAGCGGCCGTCTTCGCCGCCGTGATTCCTCCCGTGTCGGGTGACGTCGTGGCGTCATTGCCGCAAGCGACGAGAGCGACCAGCCCCAGAGCGAGCATCGAACGCATACGACTCCATGGTGACGAGACGGCGGCCCGTGATGTCGGAGCCCGGAGTGATCGACGGCGAGCCCCGGGAACAGCCGGCGCTACTTTACGCTACCAATTGTGAAGGCTTGCTGAGCGTTGCCTGAAGCTGTCTTAATGGCTTGCCCGCCCTAAATCTACATAATTAGGGGCTTTCCCGAAATCCCGCCCACGGAGCCCCCGTTTACCGTTGCCGGCCAATCGTTTACGCTTGTACCACCATGACGCCACGACTTCGCTTTGCTCCCTCGCCCACCGGCTATCTCCACGTCGGGGGGGGTCGGACGGCCTTGTTCAACTGGCTGTTTGCCCGGAAAACCGGCGGCACCTTTGTGCTGCGAATCGAGGACACCGACCGGGAACGCAGCACCGACGCCCACACGCAGGTGATCCTCGAGGGCCTCCGCTGGCTCGGCATTACCTGGGACGAAGGGCCCTACTTTCAGGGCGCCTACGCCGATCGCCATCGCGCCGACGCCGAGCGCCTGCTGGCCGAGGGCAAGGCATACCGCTGCTTCTGCACCCGGGAAGAGCTCGAGCAGCGGCGGGCGGAGGCTGTGGCCGCTGGCCTGAGCTTCCGCTACGACCGGCGGTGCTGGCGGCTGTCGCAGGAGGAGATCAGCACCCGGATCGCGCAGGGCGCGCCCTTCACCATCCGGTTCCTGGTGCCCGACCAGGCGGTGGCCTGGAACGACGCCGTGCACGGCCCCATCAGCGTGCACAGCCAGGAGTTGGACGACTTCGTGATTCTCCGGAGCGACGGGTCGGCGATCTACAACCTCGCCGTCGTGTCGGACGACATCGCGATGCGGATCACGCACGTGATCCGGGGCGACGACCACGTCTCGAACACGCCCAAGCAGATCCTGCTCTATCAGGCCCTCGGCTACGAGCCGCCGATCTTCGCCCACGTGCCGATGATTCTCGGGCCGGACGGCAAGAAGCTCTCGAAGCGCCACGGGGCGACCGCCGTGGGCGACTATCAGGACCTGGGCATCTTCCCGGCGGCCATGCGGAATTTCCTCGCGCTCCTCGGGTGGTCGCCCGGCGGTGATCGCGAGATCGTCCCCGAACCCGAGCTGATCCAGCTCTTTTCGCTCGAGGGGATCCAGAGCAAGCCGGCCGTGTTCGACGTCGCCAAGCTGGAATGGATGAATGGGCAGTATTTGTCGCTCACGCCGGCCGACCAGCTACTCGAGCCGGTGCGGCGTCTGCTCGCGCGCAGCGAGGTGACCGACCAGGGCCGCGACCTCCGGCCGATCATCGATGCGGTAAAGCCCCGCTCCCGCACCATCGTGCAGCTGGCCGAGCAGGTGGCGGTGCGGCTGGACCGGAACCGGGTCCGGCTCGATGCCAAGGGCGAGCAGCTGGTGCGGAAGATGGGACCCCAGTTCCGCCAGAGCCTGGAGCTCGCCCGGCGCACGTTCGACGGCATCGCGCCCGAGCAGTGGTCGGCCGAGCAGCTGCTCGAGGTCCTCAGGGCCGCGGCCGAACAGAACGGACTCAAGCTGGGCGATCTGCTGCAGCCGATCCGGGTGGTGCTCACCGGCGGCACCGTCTCCGAGCCGGTCAACGAGCTGCTTGCCGTGGTGGGCCGCGAGGAAAGCATCGGTCGGCTCACCGATTATCTCCGCGACGCCGCGGCTTGAGGCGCCTGCCCCGGTCGGCGCAGCTCGCGCTGTTGCTCATCGCCGCGGCGTGCGCACCACCCAAGCCCCCCGCGCCGGCGCCGGCGCCCGCAGTACCGCCGGCGTTCCCGCCCGGCGCCCTGGCCGACACCACTCGCGCGCGGGAGGACTCCGCGGCCCGCGCGGCCGCCGCGCGAGCGCGCAGGGTGCGAGCCCCCGTCCGCCTCGCGTTCGTAGGCGACATCAATCTTGGCACCATGACCATTCCAGGTGGTGTGCCGCCGGACAGCGGCCGCGGCCTCCTGCGTGCCGCGAAGCCGTTCCTGGTCGGCGACCTGGTCATCGGTAACTTCGAAGGTGTGCTGGCGGATAGCGGCGAGACCGAAAAGTGCGGAAAACGGCGATCGGTAGCGTGGACCGGGGGCGCTCCGGCAGAAACCGTGCGAGTTGCCCCACCTCCGCACCGCGAGCCCCGCCGCGAGCCCCGCCGCGAGCGCCGCCGGCGCCACCGCGCCAAACCGGCGCCGGTGCAGTGTTATGCCTTTCTTACCCCGACGCTCCTGGCGCCTCGCCTGGCCGAAGCGGGGTTCACCCATCTGAACCTCGCCAACAATCACGCAAACGACTTCGGAATCGACGGCCGCCGCTCGACCGAAGCCACCCTCGCTGGGCTCGGCCTGCGCACCTACGGCCCGCTGGGCGACGTGGTCATCGATACGGTGCGCCGAGGCGACGCCAGCACGACCATCGGCCTGATCGGGTTCACCACCTATCCCTTCTCCTACGACCTGCTCGACATTCCGCGAAGCGTCGCCGTGGTGGACTCGATGCGCCCCCTGGTGGACCTGCTGGTCGTCACCTTCCACGCTGGCGCCGAGGGGTCGGGTGCGCTGCACCTGCCGTTCGCGGCCGAGTCGCTGGGGCATGAGCCCCGGGGCGAACTGCGTGCGTGGGCTCATGCCGTGGTCGAGGCCGGCGCCGACCTGGTTGTCGGCCACGGACCGCACGTTCTCCGAGGTGTCGAGCTGTGGCAGGGCCGGTTGATTGCATACTCACTGGGAAACTTCGCCACCTACCGGGGCTTCAATCTGGCCGGCCCGCAGGCTCTGACCGGCGTGCTGCAGGTCGAGTTCGCACCTGACGGGACCCGGGCGCGCGCGCAGCTGTTGCCGATGCGCCAGATTCCTCTCCAGGGACCCACACCAGATCCCGAGCGTGCCTCGGCGCGCCTCCTGCGCGCGCTCTCGGACGACGATTTTGGTGCATCGGCCGCACACGTGGCCGAAAATGGCGCGATCGGCTCGCCATGATGGCTCGATGTGACCCAGCGCACCTGTGACCCGGGGGGTGGCGCCGCGCTCTCGCCGTCGCTACGCTCCGGTATGATCACGCCGTTCGACGCGGAGGAGTCAGGTTCGCAACCCTCGCCGGCCGCGTTGGCCGCGACCGAGAGCCCGGTCGAGTTGGCCGTCGGGCTGGTCGAAGACGAACGGACACCCGACGGCATGGTCTGCATGGCGACGTACAGGAACGGGAGACTGGTGGCCCGCTGTGCACTGCCGCCGGAGGCGTGGGACCAGGTGCATTCGCATCGCCTGTTCGCGCAGCCGGTACCGGTCGTGCTGGTTGCGCGCGAAGCGCCACCCGGACTCCAGTGTCAGTTGTTCGCCATGGTGACGCTGCCGCCGGATCTCCAGCTCGACACCGACGACGAGCCCGAGCCGTGGGCCGAGAGCGTGCCGGGGGCGGGCTACGAAGCGGCCGCGCAGGGCGACGACGAATCGGAAGACCCACCGGTCGCACCGATCCCGCTGGGGACGGTGGTGCGGTTTGCCAAGGATCGGGTCCATCCGGACAGTCTTCCGCTCGAGGCGGCCGACGTGCTGCGGAAGATCATCGAGGGCCGGACGGCGGAAGTGGTGGATAAAGCCCTGGAAGATCTACTCGGGGAGTGAACCACAAACTGCGTGAAGAGTGAAAAGTAAAAAGGGGCTCCGGTGAATTGCGGAGTCCCTTTTCACTTTTTACCTTTCACGCTTTACGCAGTTGTCACACGAACGTTCCTGCCCTGAACCTCCAAATCTTCTGCAGCAGCTCGTCCAGGAACCCCTGCCCCACGAACATCTCGACCGCCTGCGCCGTGGCGCCGGCGTCCACGCCCCATAGGCTCGCCCGCTTGAGATCGCCCTCGAAGTCCGCCTGCACGAACACCCGGTCGTCGACGCTGAGCAGGGTGGGAAGCGCCTGGGCCAGCTCACTCGACACGCCATTGGCCCCCGGCCCGCCGATGGCGATGGTCGGATTGAGATGGAAGATCCGGTTCTCGAGGTACCAGACGTCGCCCACCACGACCGCCCGGCGATAGGTGTGCCCTTCACCCCGGCGGTCGATCTCCGCCTTGAGCGTATATGCGGTCGGCCGGTCCCGCTCTTCGGCGGTGAGAGCGCTACCGGTGACCAGGACGATCGTTTCGTCGGTGTCGATCAGCTTCATTGTGGACGCGGGGTTATGGTGTCCGGGTTGGCCTGGGTGACCACCGGCACCGGCGCTTGCGAACGGAACTCGGGGGGCGGTGGGGTGCGCTGGTTGCGCTGGAACTCGTGCTCCGCCTGCTTGCGACGCCGCATCTCCCCGATCGCGCGCTTGAAGTCATCGACCGTCTCGGCCCGGTTCGCGGCGAACCGCAGGTCGGCCAACAGCTGGTCGGTCCGGTCGAAGACCTTCGACTCGTTGTACCCGCCATGCAGGGGAATGAGCGCCAGCACGGCGGCCGGGATCTTGAGCCCGGCGACCGTCACGTACTTCTGGTTGATGCCGAACTTCTTCCCGGCGATCTCGGTGCTCCACTCGGGCAGCGTCGCCCGGTCGGCTCCCGGCTCCCGGGCAATCGAATCGAGAAACGCCTGGATGGTCGCCTTCACGACGCTGTCGGCCAGCTCGGCGTCCGTCTTCCTGAGCCGCTGGGCCAGCTCGCGGGGCGGGAGCGGCAGGGGACGCACCCAAAGCAGACCGTCGCCAAAGTTGGGGCCTATCCGCTCGGGCGTGACTGGCTCCGGCGCCGCAACGACGGTGGAGTCAGCCCGGTGATGGATCACCGGCGGCGGCGGCAGGATGGTGACAGGAGGGTTCTCCGGCAAGCGCCGCGGGCGCGCCACGGGTCGGGGACCCGGCATGCCGGGCTTGGGCGGGGCCGACCGGTAGGGCATATCGAGGGACCGGGAGGGGTCGGTAAGCGGCGGCAGCACCACAATATGGCGCGGCCGGTGAGGCAGCACCGGCTGGCGACCCTCGACCGAGCTGATCAGCACGAGGACCACGTGGATCGCGAGGCTGACCGCCAGCGCGATCCAGGGCCATTCGCGCCGCGGGCCTCGGCCCGTGGCGCTACGGCGTGCTGGCGAGTTCTCCACGGCGCAATCGCTCCAGCAGCCCGCCGAGTCGGGTGACCGCCTCGGTGAGCCGCGCCGCGCCCACCGTGAGCGCGATGCGGAAATACCCTTCGCCCGCCGGGCCGAACGCACTTCCCGGCAGGACTACCACCCCCGCTTCCTCGAGCGCCCGGCGGGCGAACACGCCCGACGGCACATCGGCCGGGAGGGGAATCCATAGATACATCGCGGCCTCGGGGGTGTCGACCTCGAACCCGGCCCCCCGCAGTGCGACGACGCCGGCATCCCGCCGCCGCGCCAGCTCTGCGCGGATCGGTGCCACCAGCACCTCGGCCTGGTCGAGCGCTGCCGCACCGGCCTTCTGCACCGCCAGCCACGGACCGGTATCAACGTACGACTTGACCCGGGTGAGCGCACCGATCAACTCCTTGCCGCCCACGGCGAAGCCGAGCCGCCATCCGGTCATCGAGAAGCTCTTCGAGAGCGAAAAGAACTCGACCGCGACGTCGCGCGCGCCGGGAATCTCGAAGATGCTGGGGGCCCGGTAGCCGTCGAATGTGAGGTCGCAGTAGGCGTTGTCATAGGCCAGGAGAATCCCGTGCCGGCGGCAGACCGCGACCGTGCGCTCCAGGTAGTCGGGCGTCGCGACCGCGGCGGTCGGGTTGTTGGGGTAGTTCACGAACACGATCTTGGCACGGCGGAGCACGTGTTCCGGAATCCGCTCCAGCTCGAGCAGGAAACCCTGCTCGAGCTGGAGCGGCGCGATGTACGGTTCGGCGCCGGCCAGAATCGCGCCGCCGAGATACGCCTGGTAGCCCGGCTCGGGCACGATCGCCACGTCCCCCGGATTGGCCACGGCGAATACCACGTGCGCCAGGCCCTCCTTGGACCCGATCAGCGGCAGCGTTTCCGTGACCGGGTCGAACCGCAGGCCGAACCGGCGTTCCACCCAGCGGGCGGCTGCCTGGCGAAACTCCGGCAGACCCTGCTGAAACCCGTACTTGCTCAGGGCCGGGGTTCGCACCGCGCTCACCATGGTCTCGACCACGAGGTCCGGCGGCGGCGCGTCGTTGTCGCCGGGGCCGATGTCGATCACATCCACGCCCTCGCCGATCAACCGCCGCTTGATCGACGGGAGCTCGGCGAGCGGATAGCCGGGTAGCGCAGCCAGCCGATCGCTGAACGTGATCATCGACTGTCCTCGCTCCGAACCGGGTTGGAGAGCACGCCCACACCGGAGATTTCCACTTCGACCACGTCGCCGTCGGCCAGCGGACCCGTCCCGGCCGGCGTGCCGGTCGCGATCAAGTCGCCCGGCTCGAGCGTCATGATCCCGCTGATGAACGACACCAGCTCGGGAATCGAGAAGTGCATGTCCGTCGCCTTGGCCCGCTGGCGCTCCTGCCCGTTGACCCGGCCGTGCAGCTCGAGCGTGCGCCAGTCCAGGCCCCACACCACGCGTGGCCCCACCGGACAGAACGTGTCGAAGCCCTTGGCCCGGCTCCACTGCCCATCCTTCTGTTGTAGGTCCCGGCAGGTGACATCGTTGACGCAGGTGAACCCGCCGATTGCTCTTTCCGCCTGCTCCTCCGTGGCATGCCGGAGCCGTCGCCCCAGGACCACGCCGATCTCCGCCTCGAACTCTACCCGGTGGGAGACGCGCGGCAGGACAATGGCGCCACCGGGCTCGAGCAGGGCCGTATTCGGCTTGAGGAAGATGATCGGCTCCGAGGGAACGTCGTGGCCCAGCTCCTGGGCGTGGGCCAGATAGTTCCGCCCCACCCCGATGATCTTGCCCGGTTTGACCGGCATCATACGGTGGCCCCAATGCCGAAACGGGCAAAGAAGTCCTCGCACTTGATGCGAACCTCCGCCCAAGTCCCGAACACCTGCTCGGCCCGCGGCAGCCCGTTCAACACCAAGGCCCCGTAGCGCTTGGTGACCACCCGACTGTCGAGCAACAACACGACCCCCACGTCCTGCCGGCTCCGGATCAGCCGCCCGAAGCCCTGCTTCAGTTTGAGCGCGGCATGGGGGAGCAGGTAGCCGGTGAAACCGTCGCTGCCCTGCTCGGCCAGCCGCTCCAGCCGCGCTGCGGTCAGCGGCTCCGAAGGAACCTTAAAAGGTAGCTTGTTGAGCACCAGGGCACGGAGCGCGCGCCCCGGCACGTCCACCCCCTCCCAGAACGAATCGGTGCCCAGGAGAATCGCGTTGCCTGCTTCGCGAAAACGCCGAAGCAGGAGATCGCGCGCGGCGTCGCCTTGCACCAGCACCGGCCACCGGCTGGCGAGCGTTCCGCGCAGGGTCGCCGCCGCACGTCTGAGCGCCGCGTGACTGGTGAAGAGCACGAACATGCCTCCGTCGGCGGCGAACGCGAGGTCGGTCACGATCTGTGCCAGCGCCGCGTCGTGGCCGGGCTCGTCATCCCGCGGTGCGGGCAGATCGGTGGGGACCCCGAACAGACATTGGGTCGGATAGTCGAACGGCGAGGCAAGGATTTCCCGCACGGTCACCGGGCTCGCCTCCCCGTCGAGCCCGAGCCTGGATTCCAGGAACTCGAATTCGCCGCCGGCCGCCAGCGTGGCGCTGGTGAGGACCACGGTGGCAAGCCGCTGCCAGAGCAGCTCGCGTAGCAGCGGCGCCAGGTCGAGCGGCACCGCCGATAGCGCCAAGGTCTGGCCCCGCTGACCGGTTCGCTCCATCCACCGCACCGTTGGCGGCCCGCCGCTTGCCGGTCGGAGCGCGCGGTTGAGCCCGTCGCCGATGGTGGCCAGGCGTCGCATCACACCGCGCAGCTCCTGGAGTAGCTGGCGTGACCGGTCGGTCTCCTGGCCTTCGGTCAGTCGATCGGCGACTCCATCGAGGATCTCGCCCAGGGCGCGCAGCGCGTCGAGCGCCGCGTCGAGCTCGCGCCGCAGGCCGTCGGTCCACACCGGGTCCGCCGCGAACTGCTCATCCAGCCGCAGCTGGGCGCCGGGAACATCCTCCAGCCTCCCGTGCAATCGGAGAAACAGCGCGTCGCTCGCCTGCCGCGCCTGGCTCAGCGCGGGGAGAAGACGCTCCCGCAGCAACGCGAGTCCCGCCTGGCCGGCGTCTCCGCCTTCGGCGACCAGCTCGAATGCGAGGGTGGGAACCAGACCCTTTCCCCGTCGCTCGAAGCGGGCCAGCAGCCGTTGAACGCCTCGGCTGCTGACCTGGAGGCCGAGGTGTTGCGCCGCCACGTCCTCTACATGATGGGCTTCGTCGAGCACCAGGCGACGATAGGGTGGAAGCACCGCCGCCTCTTCCCAGTTGTCGGACGCCTGGCGGACCGACAGATCGGCCGCCAGCAGGTGGTGGTTGACCACGACCACGTCGGCCTCGGCCGCGCGGCGGCGCGCCCGGAAAAGAAAGCACCGATCGAAATGGGGGCACTTGAGGCGAGTGCAGAGGTCCGGCTCCGCGCTCACCTCGTCCCAGACCTCCGCGGTGGGCGCCACGGGGAGGTCGCTGAGGGTGCCGTCCGCGGTGTGGCCCGCCCACTCGGCCAACCCCA
>Ga0137407_10003011_pt1 | contig 11155 bp, 10 predicted proteins | sample CZOMad2_2_16fung_FD_108410 | JGI IMG/M metagenome (GOLD analysis project Ga0137407, IMG submission 108410) | Vadose zone soil fungal communities from Angelo Coast Range Reserve, California, USA - CZOMad2_2_16fungal (Illumina Assembly) | ecosystem: Environmental > Terrestrial > Soil > Vadose...
CCGAACTCCGGGGGCTGGGTGGCAGGGTCGAGTACATCCGTGCCGACGTCGCCATCGAGGACGACGTCCGCGCGCTGGTCGAGGGCACCGTCGAGATCTTCGGCAAGCTCGATGCGGCCATCAACAATGCCGGCTATACCGGCAGCGCCGGCCCGCTACAGACCCAGACCGCCGAGGCGTACGACAGGGTGTTCGACACCAACGTCCGCGGCTTGCTGTTCGCCCTGAAGCACGAACTGCGGGTCATGACCGAGCAGGGGCACGGCAGCATCGTCAACCTCTCCTCGACCTTCGGTGAGCGCGGCGGCCGGGGTGCCGGCCTGTACGTGGCCAGCAAGCACGCGGTGAACGGGTTCACCCGGTCCGCGGCCCTCGAGGTCGCGGCCGAAGGCATCCGGGTCAACGCCGTCGCGCCCGGCCCGGTGGCCACCGCCGGCCTGGACAACTTCTCCGGCGGAGGGGACGCCAGTGCCGCCATGGCCGCCGGCGTACCCATGGGGCGCCTCGGCCATGTCGACGAGATCGCCGACGTCATCAAGTTCCTCACCTCTGCCGAGGCCAGGTTCATCACCGGACAGATCGTCGCCGTCAACGGCGGCAAGACCGCGCTGTAGAAACGCCGGCCCCAGGGAGCATCGCATGGCGGGACGCTCCGACGGGAAGCGCGTCATCCTCACCGACCCGGGCCATTACAGCGGGCCGGTGCTCAGCACCAGGCCATCCCCCTGGCCGCGAAGTCGGCCGCCGTCGCCAAACTCTGGTCGTCCGGGTGCGCACGAGCGAACACGGTCTCGACGCCCTCTGCTGCGCTGTCTCGGACGCAGGGCGCCGTCCCCTGCGTCCGAGGCCTTGGCCTTCGTTCAGGCGGCGGAACGCTCCGCGATCGGGCGGCGACGCAGGCTCGCGCTCGAGACGGCCGCGGGTGTGTAGGCCACGTCGTTCGGGCCGGCGTCGGTGCCGGGCGGCGCGATCTCGTCGATCCGGTCGAGTACCTCGTCGTCCAGGGTGACGTCGACGCCGGCCAGCAGGTCGTCGAGCTGATCCATGGTGCGCGGCCCGATGATCGCCGAGGTCACGCCGGGGTGGGCGATCGCGAACGCCATCGCCAGGTGGGTCAGCGGCAGCCCGACATTCTCGGCGAGCGGGACGAGCTGCTCGACCACGTCCAGTTTGCGCTCGTCGCTGAAGTGCCGCGGCATGCCGCCGGATCGGTGCGTGTCGATCTGCTGGCCCTTGCGGAACCGGCCGGTCAGCAGACCCTGGCCCAGTGGGCTCCAGACCAGCGTGCCCATCCCGTAGCGCTGACAGACCGGCAGCACCTCGCGCTCGATGCCCCGGTTGACGATCGAGTACGGCGGCTGCTCGGTCCGAAAACGCTCCAGGCCGCGCCGTTCGGAGACCCAGTGCGACTCGACGATCTCCGAAGCCGGGAACGTCGACGTCCCGATCGCACGCACCTTGCCGCTGTGGACCAGGTCCGACAGGGCCGACAGGGTCTCCGCCACGTCGACCGTCGGGTCGGGGCGGTGCACCTGGTAGAGGTCGAGGTGATCGGTGCCCAGGCGGCGCAGCGAGTTCTCCACCGCGGTGACGATCCAGCGCCGTGAGTTGCCCCGGTGGTTCGGGTCGGTGCCCATCGGGTAGTGCACCTTGCTGGCGAGCACGACGTCGTCGCGGCGGCCCTTGAGCGCCTTCCCCACGATCTCCTCGGACTCGCCCTGGGAGTACACGTCGGCGGTGTCGACGAAGTTGATCCCCGCGTCCAGCGCCCGGTGGATGATCCGGATCGACTCGTCGTGGTCGGGGTTGCCGACAGCCCCGAACATCATGGCGCCCAGGCAGTAGGGGCTGACCTGGATACCGGTCCGGCCCAGCGTGCGGTGTTTCATCTTGCTCCCGTGGCGTGGTGACTGTCCCGGAATCCCTGGCACGTTCCGGTATCTCCAGGGAATCAGCACCGCTCATGCCGGGCTAGCAAGATTCTCTTGCGCCTTTGCACAATTCTCTTCGCCAGGCGAATCGCCCGGCGGCGCTCAGGGCAGCGGAACAGGGGTGGGACCGGCCGTGCCGCGCATGCGCGCCGCATCAATGCTGGGCGGGGCACCGAACTGGCGTCGGTACTCTCGGCTGAACTGGGCCGGACTGTCGTATCCGACGCGATTGCCGACTCCGGTGATGTCGTGCGGGCTGTTCGCCAGCAGCAGTCTCGCCGCCTGCAGCCGGATGTGCTTCTGGAACTGGATCGGGCTCATCGCGGTGACCGCCTGGAAGTTCCGGTGGAAGGCGGAGACGCTCATGCCCGAAAGTTGGGCGACCTCCTCGACGCGGAACGGCCGGGTGTAGTTCTCCCGGATCCACCGCACAGCGCGTCCGATGTGTGTGAGGCTACTGTCGGCCAAGCCGAGCTGACGCACGACGTCACCCTGTTCCCCGGTCATCAACCACCAGAGGATCTCGCGTTTGACCAGCGGGACCAGCACCTTCCGGTCCCGTGGCCGGTCGAGCAGGCGCAGCAGCCGCGAGATGGCGTCCAGCAACTCGTCCGGCGCCTCGCTGACCGCGATTCCCGGGCGGACGGTGCCGGTGGAACGCGGCAGATCCCCCGGCCCGGCCCGCAGCAGCAGTTCCGCGATCGCGGCGGGTTCCAGCGTCATCCCGAACCCGAGCGTGGGGCGGCCCGGGTCGACATCGATGGCGTGCCCCGTCACCGGGAGGTCGACCGAGGCGACGAGGTACTGACCAGCGCCGTACTCGTAGACCTGGTCGCCAAGGGCCAGACGCTTGCGGCCCTGGGCGACGACCGCCAACACCGTGCCGGACATCGAGGACTCCGGCGCAATGGTGCGGTCGACCCTGCAGATGCGGACACCATCGATGGCGGTGATCCCATCCGGACGTGCATGCCGGTCGATCAGTTCGCGGAGCCCGTCCAGAGACATACCACGATTGCAGCACAAAACCCGCGACGATCTTCAGTCTCGAGAGGATTGTGCAAGGACTCGCGCGGATGATGTTATCGGGCGACCCCCATGAAGCGTTCGAGCTCACCCACGAGGTCGGGGCCGGCTGGCTGGTAGATGATTTCGGTGACCCCCGCTTCGGAGTAGCAGGCGAGTTGGTCGCCGATATGCGCCGGCGATCCGGTGACCGTCGTGGTGGGGATCGCCTTCCAGCCGCCGGCGGCCCAGGCGGCTTCGTCGGCCCGGTTGAGTCCGACCAGGTGCTGGTCGTGGACGGCGAAGTGGCGTTCGCGCTCGGGCTCGGCGGTGATCACGTCCAGCCATTCTCGGCCACCGGGCAGCTGCGTCACGTCGCCGCCGAACTCGTAGGTCGCGTGGTAGGCAAGGGCGTGTCCGGGGCCGGCGGCCGCACGCACCCGAGGCGAGTCCAGCGGCTCCTGGTTCTCCAGCACGGTGCCGTGGATGCCGAGGGCGGCCCAGGTGAACTCGCGGGCGTGGCCGGTCTGGTTGTTGACGCTGAACAGCCCGTCGGCGATCTCGCGGGTGATCGCCAGGCCCTTGGGGCCCAGCGCGGAGATCAGCACGGGCAGCTCGATCGGGCGGGCGGGGGCGTGACCGTCGGGGTGCAGCATCCGAATCAGCTGGCCGTCCCACTCCACGGCTTCGCCGCGCAGCAGCCCGCGGAACGCGAGCACGTAGCTCTTCAGGTACGACCAGGTGGCCGGCGACGCGCCGAGGGCGCGGGAGCCGTTGAACCCGGTACCGAACGCGACCGCGACGCGGCCCGGCGCCAGCGCCGCCAGCATGGCCGCACCGGACGCGTTGACCATCGGGTGGCGCACGCCGGGCACGAGCACACCGGGGCCGAGACCGATCCGCTCGGTGCGCTGCGCGGCCAGCGCGAGCATCGCCCACACATCGGGGCTCTGCGCGGGCGTGTCGAACAGCCAGGCCCGTCGATAACCCAGCGTTTCGGCCGCCGCGATGTGCTCGGGCGAAGCCAGTGAGGTGGCGAACTGGCAGGAGATATCCATTGACTCAGTCCCCGATCCTGACCAAGGCCTTACCGACGTTCTGACCGCGCAGCATGCGCAGGAATGCCTCGGGAGCTCGTTCCAACCCCTCGGTGACATCTTCCCGGTACGTGATCCGCCCGTCGGTAATGGCCGCTGACACGATCCGCAGAAACTGCGGGTAGTACTCCTCGACAAATTCGGTGTTGAAGAAGCCGCGCACCGTCATGTTCTTTGTCAGCATCACCCGCAGGGTCTCCGCCAACCGGTCACCGTCCGTCTGACTGACCCCGTTGTACTGCGCGATCAACCCGCACAACGCCACCCTGGCGAACCGGTTGAACAGCGGCAGCACCGCCTCCCACACCGCGCCACCGACGTTCTCGAAATACACGTCCACCCCGCCCGGGCAGGCGGCCGCCAACTGCTCGGCGAAGTCCGGCGCACGATGGTCCACCGCGGCGTCGAAGCCGAGCTCCTCCCGCAGGTACCGGCACTTGTCCGGCCCACCGGCGATGCCGACCGCGCGGCCCCCGGCGATCTTGGCCAACTGGCCGACCACCGAACCGACCGGTCCACTCGCCGACGACACGACCACGGTCTCCCCCGGTTTCGGTTTGCCGATCACCGTGAGCCCGGCGTATGCGGTGAACCCGGGCATGCCGAGAACCCCCAACCCGGTAGTCACCGGGGCCAGCGCCGGGTCCAGTTTCCGCAGGCCAGTGCCATCGGACACCGCGTGGCTGACCCAGCCGGCCGGAGCCAGCACAGAGTCCCCCTCGGCGTAGTCCGGGTGCTCGGAGCGCAGCACGTCGGCGACCGCCTGACCGTGCATGGTCTCCCCGACCCCCACCGAGCCGGCGTACGGGCTGTGCTCGTCCATCCGCATCCGCATGTAGGGATCCAGCGACAGGTAGCGCACCCTCAACAGCAGACCGCCCGTCGGGACCGGCGACGGCGTGAACTCCTCCAGCCGGAAGTTGTCCAGCGTCGGCCATCCGGACGGCCGCCCGGCCAACACCACTCGACGCGCGGTGATCCCGCCCCGCCCCAAAGCCTCGCGCTCTCCTTGCATCGTCGTGCCCCCTCGAGCGGATGCCGATCACAATGTCGACCGTCATCGTGTCTACACGCGCGGCGTCGCCATGTCAATGTCGAGCGACATTGATATGCTCAGCCGTAGCCAGCTAAAAGTTCGCGCCGAGAGGCACGGCCGGGGAGACAACAGTGGGCATCACGAAGCAGCAGGCCGCGGCGAACCGCGAGGCGATCGTCGGCGCCGCGGACGGCCTGTTCCGTGAGCGCGGAGTCGAGGCAGTCGGTCTCAACGAGCTGATGGGCGCGGCCGGAATGACCCGCGGCGGCTTCTACAACCACTTCGCCTCGAAGGACGCACTCGTCGATACGGTCCTTGCCACGGCCATGGCAATCGGTTCTGGCAACCTCGACCGCGCCATCACCGCTTCCCAGGCGCGCGGCAGCGACCCGCTCGCCGAACGCATCGACTGGTACCTCTCCCCCGAACACCGCGCCGACATCGGGCACGGCTGCCCGAACGCAAGCTTCGCCGGCGACGCCCGTCGGCTGACTCCGACCGCCCGCACCCACTACGCCAAGGGCCTGGCGGAGAACCTCGACCGCCTCGCCCAGATCGCCGACACCCCCGAACTCAGCGAGGGCGAGCGGCGGGCGCGCGCGATCGCACTGTTCAGCGAGATGGCCGGCGCACTGCTTCTCTCCCGTGCCGTCGCCGACACGGACCCGGCCCTCGCCGACGAGATCCTCGAAAGCGCCCGCACCGACCTGCACAATCGCACCGGCACTGCCCGGTAACGACGCGTCGACTCCCAGCGCCGGCACTTCGGAACCGGGCCGTGCCGACGGCGTCGATGTTCAAGATTGTTGGCATGTGTCGGACATTCTGTTGGAAGTTGTTGGAAACTATTGACTCGTTCGAGTGAATGCGTCATCGTTCGTTCACTCGCAGTCACGCCGCTGGCGTGCGGGCCGTACCGACCTGGTCACCAATGGAGGCGACATGTCCAGGCCCATGCCTAGGCTCACGTCTAGGCCCACGTCCGAAGGCGCGTACCTGGCCGGGCTGACGCCGGCGTCGGTCGCGGGCACCCGCATCGGCCGCCGCTCACTGCTCAAGGGCACCCTGGCCGGCGCCGGCCTGCTCGGGGCCGCCGGCCTGCTCGCGGCGTGCGGCTCGGGCGGCTCGAACCCGGCCGACGCGGCCAACGCGAGCGGGGCATTGACCTTCGGCTCGAACCAGTCCGACCCAGTGCCGAGGAAGGCCTACGAGGCGCTGGTGGCGGGCTTCAACAACCCGGCTATCCAGGTCAGCACGAACACGATCGACCACAACACCTTCCAGGAGAACATCACCAACTACCTGCAGGGCCAGCCCGACGACGTGTTCACGTGGTTCGCCGGGTACCGCATGCGGTTCTTCGCCCAGCAGGGCCTCGTCGGCGACGTCAGCGACGTGTGGTCGAGCATCACCGGCGCCAGCGAGGCGCTCAAGCAGCAGGCCACGGGCGAGGACGGCAAGCAGTACTTCATCCCGTTCGACTACTACCCCTGGGCCGTCTTCTACCGGCCCAGCCTGTTCGCCGCGCGCGGCTACACCCCGCCGAAGACGCTCGACGAGTTCGTCGCGCTGGCCACCCGGATGCGCCAGGACGGGCTGACCCCGATCGCGTTCGGCGACAAGGACGGCTGGCCCGCGATGGGCACGTTCGACCAGCTCAACCTCCGCATCAACGGCTACCAGTTCCACGCCGACCTGATGGCCGGCAAGCAGGCCTGGGACTCCGCCAAGGTCAAGGCGGTGTTCGACACGTGGCGGCGGCTGCTCCCGTTGCATCAGGAGGCCGCGCTGGGCCGCACCTGGCAGGAGGCGGCGCAGACCCTGCAGCGCAAGCAGGCTGGCACCTACCTGCTCGGCATGTTCGTCGGCCAGCAGTTCAGCCCGGGCGCCGACCTGGACGACCTGGACTTCTTCCCGTTCCCGGAGATCGACCCGAGCATCGGAACGGACGCGGTCGAGGCGCCCATCGACGGGTTCATGATGGCGGCGCGGCCCAAGAACGAGGCGGCGGCGAAGAAGTTCCTCGGCTACCTGGCCACCGCGCCGGCCCAGGCCACCTACATCAAGTCCGACCCCACGGTGATCGCAACCAGCTCCTCGGCCGACACCTCCGGCTACACGAAGCTGCAGAAGAAGGCCGTCGAGTACATCTCCAGCGCAAAGTCGATCTCCCAGTTCATGGACCGCGACACCAGGCCCGACTTCGCCTCCACGGTAATGATCCCGGCGCTGCAGCAGTTCATCGGCAACCCGAACGACATCGACGGGCTGACCAGGAGCATCGAGAGCCAGAAGAAAACGATCTTCACGAACTGATCACCTCGATCGGCGCAAACCCGAGGCGGGCAGCAGACCATGACCGCACAACCCGACACGGCCGCCGGGCCGCCGGGCCCCGGAGGGACCGGGCCGGCACCGGCTCATCCCCCGGCTCGCGGCCGCCGGGTGCGTGTCCTGACCCGCACCGACGTCGTCGTGGTCAGCCTCATGGTGGCCATCCCGACGCTGCTGGTCCTCATCCTGGTGTGGTTCCCGGCGCTGGTCACCGTGGCACTGTCGTTCACCAGCTGGAACGGGGTGGGCTCCGTCAGCTCGATCCGGGTGGTCGGCACCGCGAACTACGTCAACGTGGCGACGAACTACCCGCCGTTCTGGCCGGCGCTGCGGCACAATCTGATCTGGCTGGGCACGCTGTTCGTGGTGGCCACCCCATTGGGGGTGTTCCTGGCCGTGCTGCTGGACAAGGAGATGCGGTTCAGCCGCTTCTACCAGACCGCCATCTACCTGCCGGTGGTACTGAGCCTCGCGCTGATCGGGTTCATCTGGCAGCTGATCTACTCGCGCGACCAGGGGCTGCTCAACGCGGTGCTGGGCACCACGGTCGACTGGTACGGCGACCCTCGCTACAACCTGTGGGCGGCGCTGGTGGCGGCCAGCTGGAAGCACGTCGGCTACGTCATGTTGCTGTACCTGGCCGGGCTCAAAGCGGTGGACCCGACGCTGCGCGAGGCAGCCCGGATCGACGGGGCAAGCGAGCGGCAGACGTTTTTCAGCGTCGTCTTCCCGGTCATGCGGCCGATCAACGTCATCGTTCTGGTGATCACCGTGATCGAGGCGCTGCGCGCATTCGACCTGGTGTGGGTGATCAACAAAGGGCGCAACGGGCTGGAGACGATCGCCACGTTGGTGACGCAAAACGTGATCGGCGAGGCCAGCCGGATCGGGTTCGGCTCCTCGATGGCCACCATCATGCTGCTGATCAGCTCGGTCTTCGTGATCATTTACCTGACCATCCTCATGCGCCAGGAACGGCGGCAGTGACCCGCCGACACACTCTTTCCCGTGGAGGCGGCATCACACACGCCTGTGGAGGCCTCACCGTGACAGTCATCGCCGAGCAGCCGCCCCGGGGAGCCGTCGTCCCGGCCGTGCGTACCTGGAAGTTGCCGCACTCGCCCCGGTTCGTGTTGCACTCGTTCCTGTGGATCGTTGCCCTGGGTTGGCTGTTCCCGATCCTGTGGGCGGTGTTCAACTCCTTCCGCGACTACGCATACACCGCCCAGCACGGCTATGTCTCCTTCGGCGGATTTACCCTGCGCAACTACGTGAACGCCTGGACTCAGGGCGAGTTCGGCGTCCATTTCTGGAACTCACTGGTGATCACCGCGCCGGCGGTGGTGATCACGTTGTTCCTGTCCTGCTGCGTGGGATTCGTGCTGTCCCGGTTCAGCTTCCGGTTCAACCTTGTGCTGCTGGGCGTCTTTCTGGCCGCCAACCTGCTGCCGCCGCAGTCACTGCTCATCCCGGTCTACCGGATGTTCCGCGACGTGCGCCTGCCCTTCTGGCTCAGTGACTCGGGCTCGCTGCTCAACACCCCGCTCGGCGTGATCGCCATGAACGTCGCCTTCCAGCTCGGGTTCTGCACGTTTGTGCTGAGCAACTACATGAAGACGATCCCGAACGAGATCTACGAGGCGGCCCGGGTGGACGGGGCGAGCGTGACGCGCCAGTTCCTGCAGCTGACCCTGCCGCTGTGCCGGCCGCCGCTCGCCGCGCTGGCCACCCTCCAGGTCACCTGGGTGTACAACGAGTTCTTCTGGGCGACCGTGCTGCTGCAGCGCGGCGACAAGTTCCCGGTGACCAGCTCGCTGAACAACCTGCAGGGCCAGTTCTTCACCGACTACAACCTGCTCTCCGCCGGCTCGGTCCTGGTGATGCTGCCGGTGCTGATCATCTTCTTCGCGCTGCAGCGGCAGTTCGTCTCCGGTCTCACCTTGGGAGCCACGAAGGGATGACCTCCTGATGCTCGCCCGCCAGCGCCAGGAGGTGATCCTCGACGAGGTGCGCACGACCGGCGGCGCACGGGTATCCGAGCTGGTCGACCGGCTCGGCGTTTCCGACATGACCGTCCGGCGGGACATCGAGGTGCTCGCGGCCCAGGGCCTGGTCACCCGGGTGCACGGCGGGGCCACCACCGCCGGCAGCAGCGTCGACGAGCCGGGGTTCGCGGCCAAGTTGGCCCTGCACCCCGGGGCCAAGCAGGCCATCGCACGAGCCGCGGCCCGCCTGGTGGAGCCCGGCGCGTCGGTGGCCTTGTCCGGCGGCACCACCACCCACGCCGTGGCCACGGCCCTGCTCGCCGTGCCGAGGCTGACCGTGGTGACGAACTCGCTGCGAGTGGCCGAAGTGCTGCACAACGCCGGCCGGGACGACCTCACCGTGATGCTCACCGGTGGCGAGCGCACCCCTTCGGACGCACTGGTCGGACCGGTTGCCGTGGCGGCGTTGCAGCGTCTGCACGTGGACTGGCTGTTGATGGGCGTGCACGGCATGGACGCCGAAGCCGGTTTCACCACCCCGAACATCGTGGAGGCGGATACCAACCGCGCGCTGGTGGCCAGTGCCAGGCGGGTCGCCGTGGTCGCCGACAACTCGAAATGGGGAGTCGTGGGGCTGAGCACCATCGCGGACCTGGACGAGGTCGACGTGGTGATCAGCGACAACGGTCTCGCGCCTGAGGCATGCCAGGTGCTGGAGAAGAGCTGCGAGCGAGTGATCCTGGCCCCGCGAGGCGCCGGCGATTGACCCGCGGCCACGCGACGGGGTCGGTTTGGGCGTGCAGAGGCGCGCTCATCCATCGAGTTCAACCACACCGGCGTGCGCGGCGCGGTTGGAGGCCGCTGGGGTTGAAGTCGGGGCGTCCTGTCACCCAAAGTTACAAGCGTGTGATTAGCTTGCCGTCGACCTCTCGCAGATCACCCATACGAGTTGCCCCTTCCAGATATAACAACCACGACGGGTAGTGCTCGTTGGGGCAGGTGTGACTGAGTTCGGTCGATGGGCACCGGGCTGTAGCTGAACTGGGGGCCGCTAGTGGCGTCGGTACTGATTTGCGAGGACCACCGTGAGGTACGTGACCGGCTGGCCAGTGTGTTGGCCACGCTTGGCGGTGGCAGCCGGATCAACAGCTGCGGCACGGCGGGCAGTGAGGTACTGGCCCACTACAACCCGCGGACGGTCGATCTGGTCCTGCTGGGCATCCACCCCGGACAACGGGCCGGATTGCTGACGCTGCGGGCACTGCTGACCGCGCACCCCGGAGCGAACGTCCTCACCTTCGGCGCCCCGGACGACACCGCGGCGATCGCCGCCTCCGTGGCCCTGGGTGCGCGAGGCTATCTGCGGTGGGATGCGGCCCGCCCCTACATGGTTTCCACCCTTGCTCACGCGTTGACCGTGCCGAGCACGCTGCGCCCCGCGCCGCTCACCGCCACCGCCGACCAGGCGCGATTGTCCGAGCGCGAGCACCAGGTGCTGCTCGGGATGAGTGAGGGCAAGAGCAACGGCGAGATCGGCCGCGCGCTGTTCCTCTCCGAGGACACCATCAAAACCCACGCCCGCCGGTTGTTTCGCAAGCTTCGAGTAGGAGACCGCGCCGAAGCCGTCGCACACGGCTTTCGCGCCAACCTCCTCACCTGAGCTCAGACAGCCTCGGCTCTACCTGGCCGAAGTCGATGTCCTTCGCTTCCTTGCCAATCAGCAAAAGAACGATGACGGACACAAACACCGGCACTAGAGTCACGACC
>Ga0137407_10003013_pt1 | contig 11154 bp, 10 predicted proteins | sample CZOMad2_2_16fung_FD_108410 | JGI IMG/M metagenome (GOLD analysis project Ga0137407, IMG submission 108410) | Vadose zone soil fungal communities from Angelo Coast Range Reserve, California, USA - CZOMad2_2_16fungal (Illumina Assembly) | ecosystem: Environmental > Terrestrial > Soil > Vadose...
CACGAACGATTCATATCCGGGCTCAGGAAGATTCCCCTCGACGATCTCGCCGCCCAGCGGATTGGGGCGGTCGAGCACCCAGACCTCGCAGCCCGCCGCGAGCGCCGCCTCGGCCGCCCAAACTGCCGTCGCGGCGTAGGTGTAGTAGCGCGAGCCCACGTCCTGAAGGTCGATGACGAGGAGATCCAGACCGGCGAAGGCCGCGGGCTGCGGCGCCAGCGAAGCCGCGGAGTCGCCGTAGAGCGAGAGGATCGGCACTCCGGTCCACGGATCGCGCCCACCCGCCGCGGCCACCATGTCCTGCTCGACGCCGTAGTACCCGTGCTCCGGGCCGAAGAGAACGCGGGGCGGCTGTGCCGACGCGGCGAGGGCGCGGTGGGCCGGGCGGAGGTCGGCGGTGAGCGAGGCGCCGTGGGCGAGAAGGCCGTAGCGCCGGCCGGCGAGCCGGGAAGGCGCCGCGAGCAGCCGGTCGAGCCCGGTGGCGACTGTCATGCTCATCGCGAGGAAGAGTGGCGCTGGTAAGGGCCGCTCTGGCCGCCGCTCTTCGTTTCGAGGCGGAGGTCGGTGACCGTCACGCCGCGCTCCACCGCCTTGACCATGTCGTAGAGGGCCAGGGCCGCGGTCGAGCAGGCGACCAGGGCTTCCATCTCGGCGCCGGTGCGGGCGTTGACCACCACCCGGCTGCGGATCTCGACCCCCTCGGGGATGGGGTCGCTGTCGATCTCCACCTGGTCGAGCGGCAGCGGATGAGCGAGCGGGATGAGATCGCCGGTGCGCTTCGCGCCCTGGATGCCGGCGAGGCGCGCCACCGCGAAGGCGTCCCCCTTGGGCAGGTTGGCGAGCCGGATCAAGGTCTGGGCGGAGAGCAGCACCCGGCAGGAGGCCTCGGCGACGCGGCGGGTGACCGGTTTGTCCGACACGTCCACCATCTGGGCCTGGCCCTGGGGGTCCAAGTGACTGAAGCTTCCCTGGCTCATCGTTCGCCCTCTCGCGCCGCGGGTATGCTACACCCATGCGCCCCGGCCCCCTCACCCGCCTCGCGATCGTGGTGCCGACCCTGAACGAAGAGGTGGCCCTGGCGCGCCATCTGCCCGCGATTCTGGCCCAGGCCGACGAGGTCGTGATCTCGGACGGCGGCAGCACCGACCGCACGCTGGAGATTGCGGCGGCCGGGGGCGCCCGCACGGTGTCCGGCCCGCCCGGGCGCGGCGGGCAGCTCAACCGCGGCGCCGCCGCGGCCATCGCGACCACCGCGGCCGGCGCGACCGGCGCCGATCTCCTGCTTTTCCTCCATGCTGATACCCTCCTTCCCGAAGGCGCCGGCGACCGCATCCGCGCCGCGATCGCGGCCGGAGCCCAGGGCGGCGCCTTTCTCCTGCGCTTCGACGTCGACCGGCCGAAGCTCCGGCTCGGCGCCTGGCTGATCAACCAGCGCACCCGCTGGACCCGCCTGCCGCTCGGCGATCAGGCCCACTTCGTCACCCGCGAAACCTTCACCCAGCTCGGCGGCTTCAAGGATTGGCCCATCCTGGAGGACCTCGACTTCGCCTGGCGCCTGCGCCGCAACGGGCGGATGGTGATCGTCGACGACCCGGTCACCACCGCGGCGCGCCGTTTCGTCGAAGGGGGAGTGGTGCGGACGGTGGCGACCAACTGGCTAATCTGGGCGCTCTTCTGTCTCGGGGTTTCGCCGTACCGCCTGGCCCGGCTCTACAAACAGATTCGTTGACTTCGCACTCCTGAAAAAGGCGGAGCCCCGTGGCCGCCCCCGTCCTCCCTCCAAAGGACTGCCACAGGGCTCTCTCTGCGCGGCGGAGATCTTACGACTTCCGGCGCTTCTTGTTGACCGACTCCTTGAGCTCCTTGCCGGCCTTGAAGCGGACGCTCTTGCTCGCCTTGATGTTGATCGACTGGCCGGTGGCCGGGTTCCGGCCCTTGCGCGCGGCCCGCTCAGAGACCGCGAAGCTGCCGAAACCGGGGACCTTGGCGGACTCGCCCGACTTGAGCGCCGCGGTGATGGCGTCGAACACCGCCTCGAAGGCGGTCGTCGCCTGCCGTTTGGTCAGACCCTCTACGGCGTCCACAATACTATTGATGAAGTCAGCCTTCCCAGCCATGCTCTCCTCCTCTTTCTTCGATGGGTTTTGCGCCGAAATGACTTCGAGACGATAAGGCAACAGGGGGGGTCTGTCAATACGGGGAAAGACCGGAGAAGCCGCTATTTTCGGGCTTTTCGGAGCACGTTGACGGAAAACCCGTCGTGGTCCGCGCCGGCCAGGAGGCGCCAGGACCCCGGTCCGGCGATGCCGGCGGCGAGCGGCGGCGCCAGGACCTCTTCCAGGGGGAGCGGCGAGAGCTCGCCGTGGGAGGCGAGGAAACGGGCCGCCACCCCTTCGTTTTCCTCCGCTTCGAGCGAGCAGGTGATGGCGACGAGGCAGCCGCCGGGAACGACCAGCGGCGCCGCGCCGCCCAGGAGGCGCAGGGCCTGCTCGGAGAGCCGGCCGATCTCGCTCTCGCTGATCCGCCACTTGAGCTCCGGATGGCGGCGCAGCGTCCCCGTCCCGGTGCAGGGCAGGTCGAGGACGACGCGATCGAAGACCGCTCGGAACGGCGGCGCGCCGGCATCGGCCAGGAGGACCGGCAGGGCGCGACGCAGGCGGCGCAGGTTGGACTGGAGCACGCTCAAGCGGGCGGCCGACAGGTCGGCCAGCGTGAGCTCGACCGCGGGTTCGGCGGCGAGCAGGGAGAAGCTCTTGCCGCCGGGAGCCGCGGCGGCGTCCAGAATCCGCTCGCCGGCGCGGGGAGGCGGGATCAGCGCCACCGCCTGGCTCGCCTCGTCCTGGACGTAGAAGCGGCCTTCCGCAAAGGCCGCCGTGGCCAGGGAGTTGCCGCGGCGCACGGTCAGACCGAGCGGCGACAGGGCCGCCGGCTCGACCTCCAGGCCGGCGTCGATCAGCTCTTCCGCCAAAAGCTCGCGGCCGCCGCGGTCGCGGAAGGCGAGGAGCTGGAGCGGCTTGGCGCTGTTGTTGGCGGCGAGGAGAGCGAGAGTGCGCTCGCGGCCGAAGCGGGCGAGCCAGCGCGCGACGAGGAAATCGGGATGGCTCATCTCGATCCCCAGCTTCTGCACCGGATCGGCCGCTTCGACCGGCCACTCGGCGAGATGCGGGGCGCGGGCGATGGCCCGCAGAACGCCGTTGGCGAAGCTCGCGCCGCCGCGATGGGTGAGCTGGTTCGCCTGCTCGACCGCCTCGTGGACGGCGGCGTGCGGCGGCACGCGGTCGAGGAAGAGCAGCTGGTAGGCGGCGATGCGCAGCGGCGCATGGAGGGCCGGCTCGATCTGCGCGAACTTCCGGTTGCTCGCCGCGGCGATGACGTGATCGAGCCGCCGCAGCCAGCGCAGGCTTCCCATCACCAGCTCGATGAGCAGCCCCTGGTCGCGCTCGTCGAAGCGGGCCAGAACGCTGTCCAGGAAGGAGTCGACCGGCGCCAGCGAGGCGAGCGTACGTTCGAGCACCCAGCCCGCCGCGGCGCGCACGTTGTCCTGCACCGAGCGGCGCGGGGTCAGCCGGCGGTTGCGGCCGGCGCCGGTCTGCGACACCGGGGGTGGCGAGGGGTGGCGCTTGGTCATGCGACGCTCAGGCGAAACGGTCCCCGGCGGCCAACCGTTCTCCGTTGACGAAGTCGGGAGCGGCGAGCGGCTTCTTGCCGGGCCGCTGCAGACTCCCGATCGCGAGCGCGGTGCCCTCGCCGCAGGCGACCACGGCCCGCGCGCCGGCGAGCCCCAGATAGGTGCCCGGAACGGCTTCCGGACGCGGCGAGGCCGCGAGCGGCTGGGCGGCGCCCAGCTTGACCGGCCGGCCGCGCAGCTCGCCGGTCAAGCCGGGCCAGGGAGTGTAGGCCCGCAGGCGGTTCCCCAGGGCCATCGCCGTAAGCGACCAGTCGACGGCGCCGCTCTCCCGGGTCAGGCGCGGCGCGTAGGTGGCGAGCGCCAGGTCCTGCGGCCGCGGGGGCAGCTCGCCGCGGAAGAGCGGCGGCAGCGTCTCGACGACCAGCTCGCCGCCGATCGCGGCGAGCCTTGGGGAGAGCTCGCCCGCGGTCTCTGCCGGGCCGATCGGGACCTCCCGCTGGAGCAGGATGGGACCGGAGTCGAGGCCCGCCTCCATCTGCATGGTGGTCACCCCGGTCGTCGTCTCGCCGGCGGCAATCGCCGCCTGGATGGGCGCCGCGCCGCGGTAGCGCGGGAGGAGAGAGGCGTGGAGGTTGACGCAGCCGTGCCGTGGCAGGGCGAGGAGATCGCGCGGGAAGATCTGCCCGAAGGCGACGACCACCGCGAGATCGGGAGCGGGCACGAGCTCGCGCAGCGCGGCGAGGAAGGCCGCCTCGCGCACCCGCTCCGGCCGCAGCAGCGGCACGCCGTGGACCCGGGCCCAGCGCGCCACCGGCGAGTCCTGCGGCTGCTGCCCGCGGCCGGCAGGGCGGGACGGCTGGGTCACCACCGCGGCCGGCGCCAACCCGGCCGCGAACAGCGCGTCCAAGGTCGGGACGGCGAACTCCGGCGTGCCGAAGAAGACGAGCTGGGGGTCGATCGGCATGGCGCGCATGCTACCAGGAAACGGCGAACGCCCCGTCCTTGGGGGCGGGGCGTTCGCGAGTAGATTTTTTCGCCTACTGGTGCGCTCTACTGGTGCGCTTTACTGGTGGGTATTGGCGACGGTGAACCGGACCTCGCCCAGGAGGGTGTCGGAGCCCAGCGTATCGCTCACGATCACCTGCAGGGAGTGCACGCCGTTCGAGAGCTTGGTGGTATCCACGGCGAGCTTGAAACCGGGTGCCGCGCTCTGCGGGTAGCCGGGGTAGAGGGCGGTGACGCCGGGACGCGAGAGGGTCACGTTGCCGTTGGCGACGTCGGCGCCGTCGACGAAGACCGAGATCAGGCTGATTCCCTGGTAGTCGACCGCCCAGCCGCTGGCCTGCAGGATGCCGCTGTAGAGCAGGCCGGCCGCCGGCACGTCGATCTGTCCGACCGCCGGGTCGTTGGTCCCGAAGTCGGCGCAGGAGAAGGTCACCGGGATGCGGGCGATCTCCTTGACCGTCTCGTGCTGGTCGCCGGCGCGGATGCTCAGCGTGTGATGGCCCGGGGTGTAGAGGCCGCAGTTGATCAGCTGGCTGATGTCGAGGACGAACCGGAAGCCGCTGTGCAGCGAGTCGCGCAGCGACGGGTAGGTGTTGGCGATGTCCAGCCGGCGCAGGCCGTAGCAGTTGGAGAGACCACCGGTCTCCGGCGCGTAGAAGCAGCCGGTCTTGGTGTTGTAGCCCTGCGGCGACCACAGCGAGCCGTCAATCAAAAGCTCGGTGTAGCCGACCCCGGAGTCGGCGAGGTTGACGCCCGAGTCGAGCGCCCAGCCCTGCACCACGCTGTAGCGGCGCGGATTGTCGAGCAGGAGGTCGGCGAACGGGTTGCAGACCTGGCCGCAGTCGCCGGTGAGCTCGGCGTTGGCGTTCGGGAACTCGATCTTGCCGAACGGCAGGAGGTCGGCGGGGATGTTTTCGAACAGCAGCTGCCGCCCCTTCAGGTCCGCGGTCTCCCCGGTCTTGCTGCGCACCCGGGCGTTCACCGTGTGGAGGCCGTTCAGGTAATGGGTGGTGTCGAGCTGGTAGACCCAGCCGGCGAGCGCCGAGTCGGGATAGCCGGGGAACTGCGCCTGCACCCCGGGCCGGCTGCGGCCGTAGGTGGCGCGGCCGTCGATGTGGCCGTCGACGAGGACGTCGACCGCCGCCACGCCGTTGGTGGCGAGCGCCCAGCCGAAGAGCGGCATGCTCCCCTGGCCCGAGTTGCCCCCGCCGACCTGACCGCCGAACGAACCGAAGGGCGGGGCCGCGTGCGCCGGCGAAGCCGAGACCAGCGCGACCAGAGCCACCGCAATCCCTACCAGGACGATGTTGCGCTTCATCGCTGCTTACCTCCGCCTGCCGCCCCTCCCACCCCCGCGACCCTGAAGCGCCGCAAGCGCAGGAAGGATCGAGGCATATCAGGCCAAGTCTGAAGTACTACGTGAACTTTTCGAGCGATTGTAAGCGTAGGTGTAGAGGAAAGTCAATTATAGACGAGCATCGATCTTTGTTCACCCGGCCTGCCCGGCCAGCCCGAAGAGATGGGCCTCGACCAGGCGCGGCAGGTGGGGGATGTCGTACCCTCCCTCGAGCACGGCGAGCAGGCGGCCGCCGGAGACCTCGTCGGCCAGGCCGCGAAGGAGCGTGCCCCAGCGCGCGAACCCCGCCTCGGAGACCGCCATGCCGCCCAGCGGGTCGTCCTGCCAGGCGTCGAAGCCGGCGGACAGCAGAAGGACGTCGGGGGCGAACCGGCGGAGGCCCGGCAGCACCTGTTCCTCGATGGCCGCGGCATAGCCCTCGTCCCCGGTGCCGGCGGGCAGCGGGACGTTCAGGGTGGCGCCGGCCCCCTCCCCCACCCCGGTCTCGTTCGCCGCGCCGGTGCCGGGGTAGAACGGGTACTGGTGGGTGCTGGCATAGAAGATGTCGGCGCGGCCCTCGAAGAGGTGCTGGGTGCCGTTGCCGTGGTGAACGTCGAAGTCGAAGATGGCGACCCGCGCGGCGCCTTGATCGCGCAGGTACTGGGCGGCGACCGCCACGTTGTTGAAGAAGCAGAAGCCCATGGCGAGGGCGCGCTCGGCGTGGTGCCCGGGCGGACGGACGGCGGCGAAGGCCTGCTCTCCCGCCAGGGCATAGTCGGCGGCGCGGAGGGTCGCCGCGACCGCCGCCCAGGCGGCGGCGAAGCTCTCTCCCGAGATCGGGTTGTCGGCCGAGTCGAGGAGCGAGTCGCCGCGCAGGGCGGCATGCCGGAAGCGCTCGACGTAGTCCGCGTCATGGACGGCGGCGAGCGCCGCCGCCACCGCCGGATCGCCCTCCGGAACGCCCCCCTCGTCGACCAGGAAGTCGCGGCCGCGCAGGTGGTCGAGGATGCCCGACAGGCGGTCCGGCCGCTCGGGGAAGCCACGGGGGGCCGGATGCTCCAGGCACCGCGGATCGGTGAAGACGCGCACCATGGTCCGCGCATCATATCCCGGGCCGCCGCGAATCGATCCGCTCCGGCGGGACCGGCGGCCGGCGGGGGAGCGCGACCCCCAGCGTCGTCGCCAGGTGCCGGCGCAGGCGGTAGATCACGGTGTCGACGCCGCTCGGCGAGAGTTTCCCCAGCATCCCGGCGATCTCCCGGCTCGACCGGCCTTCGAGCAGAGCGAGGCGGAGGATGCGGAGGTTGCGCCGGCCGGTCGCCTGGCGGCCGAGGTCGCGCCACTCCTTGAGGAAAAGCTGGTAGCGCTCGGCGGCGAGCAGGCGGTCCTCGGGGGTGCCGCGCGCATCGGTCTGGTGGAAGGCGAGGCACCAGGCCTCGGCGCCGGCGAGCCGCTCCCGCCGACCGCCGCCGCGCTTGGCGGCACGGTCCCGGCGCCCCTGGTCGAGGACCACCCGCTCGACCACCCGCCCCAGATAGGAGACGACCTGCCCCTCCTCGGCCCCCCGGCAGGCGGTCAACCGCCGGCCGCCGCCGTCGAGCAGCCGGCAGTAGACCTCCTGCACCACGTCCTGGATGTGATCTCTGGCCTGGGAGTACCCGCTCTGCCGCAGGGCCTTCCGCGCCCGCACCGCGAGCCGGCTCCCGTACCGTGCCACCTCGTCCCTGCCCAACCGGCCCCGGACCCACGTCCCGCCTGGGGACACCTCCGCTGTTCCCGTCACTCTCCGCTCCTTTCGCGAAAGGGAGCGGAGGTGCAGGGAGAGAAAAGGTCACGGCGCGGGCCGGGCGGCCCGCTGGTGGCAAGGGAGAGGGAATGATATCACGAGATATCGGGGTGGCTTCCACTACAATCCGGCGCGGCCCTCACCCCCGGCCCCCGTCGGGCTTCGCGGCCGAAAGGCGGTAGGAGGGGTAGAGACGCCCGGCCGTTACCACAGGCATTTCCTTGACCCCGAACGCCAGGGCGTCTCCAGCGCCGCCGGGACCCAGGCGTTTCGGGCCTGCGGAGACGCCCTGGCGGTGGTGGTTTCGGGGAGGTTCCGGACGGCGGCTGGGCGTCTCTACGAACACCCTCTCTCAGCGACACGTTCGCGCCTGTGGGCCAGGGGGAGGGGCCAAACGACCCTGCGGAGATTCGAAATCAAACCCATGCGCTCCCGTCCTCTCTCCATCCTCTTCTTCTTCGCCCTGCTCGCCGGCTGCCGCGGCGAGCCGCGGGGTGGGGCCGGCGTCTCCGGTCGGCGGGGGCTGGCGGGGGCGGCCCGGGGGTGGAACGTGCTCCTGCTCTCGGTCGACACCCTGCGCGCCGACCACCTGGGGGCCTATGGCTACCGAACGCGGTCGGTCAGCCCGCGGATGGACGCCCTCCTCGCCTCGGGGCTCCGCTTCGAGTCGGCGATGTCGCAGCGGGCCGCCACCTGGCCCTCGCTCGCCTCGGTCCTGACCGGCCTCTATCCCAGCGCCCACGGGGTGGCCGAGAACGGCTACGGCTTCCCCGACGAGCTGCCCACCCTCCCCAAGCTCCTGCACGGGGCCGGCTACCATACGAGCGCCTTCCTCTCCAACATGTGCCAGGCCAACCACCAGGGATGGGACGATTTCGCCTGCAGCGCCGGCCAGGACGGCAAGACGGTGCGCCGCGCCCTCGACTGGGCGGCAGGATCGCCATCGCCCAAGTCAGGGCCGCCGTTCTTCCTCTGGGTCCACCTCTTCGGCGCCCACTCCCCGTACTACAACGGCGGCGATGCGGCGCAAAAGCTCGATCCCGGCTACGCGGGACAGCTGGGACCCAAGCGCTGGCGGCTCGACACGGTGATGACCGGGCGGCAGCCGCTCGACGCGAAGGACATCGCCCACCTGAACGCCCTCTACGACGCCGCGGTCCTGGGGAGCGATCATCACGTGGGGACCCTGCTCGACGGCCTCCAGGCGGCGGGGCGGCTCGACCATACGGTGATCGTCTTCCTCTCCGACCATGGCGAGGAGCTCTACGCCCACCACGGCTACCTCTATCATTCCTGTTCGGTCTACCAGACGGCGCTCCACGTGCCGCTGGGGTTCGCGGCGCCCGGCCTGCTGCCCGCCGGCACGTCGGTGCCGCAGACGGTCGAGCTGATCGACGTCGCCCCGACCCTCTTGCGCCTCCTGGGAATCGCCCCGCCGGCCGAGCAGCACGGCCGCCCGCTCACCCCCTACCTGGAACGTCCGGGATCGGGCGGGGCGGGGAAGCCCGCCTTCTCCGAGTACGGGGCGGCTCCCGTCCACACCCTCCTCGCCGACGGCTGGAAACTGGTCGACAATCCCACCGGCTTCGACCCGGTCTGCATCCCCAACATGGCCCCCGGCCACCAGTTCCCGATCGGCACAGAGGAGCTCTACGACCTCGCCCACGATCCCGGTGAGACGAAGAACCTGGCGGCGCAGGAGCCGGCGCGGCTGGCAGCGATGCGGCAGCAGATCCAGAAGCGCTTCGCCGGGATGAAGAACCGCCTGCGCCAGCAGGAGGTGCCGGAAGAGATCAAGAAACAGCTGGAAGCGCTGGGGTACGCCGGGCACTGACGGCCGGAACGTCTTCCGGAGCTTCCAAAACGTCTCCGGAGGGTTCCAAAACGCTTCCGGAGCGTCCGAAACGGTTTTCGGAGCATCCGAAACGTCTTCCGGAACGTCCGGAACGGTTTTCGGAGCATCCAAAACGCTTCCGGAGCGTCCGGAACGGTTTTCGGAGCATCCGGAACGTCTTCCGGAACGTCCGGAACGGTTTCCGAAGCATCCGAAACGCTTCCGGAACGTCCGGAACGGTTTCCGGAGCATCCAAAACGCTTCCGGAACGTCCGGAACGGTTTCCGGAGCATCCAAAACGTTTCCGGAGCGGCCGAAACGGTTTCCGGAGCGACCGGAACCTCCCGCCCTCGGCCCGCACCGACGGCGATGAAGGAGCGGAGGACCGGAGGGACGCGGGCATGCCGGATCCCGCCCCGAAGGGGCGCCGGTCGGTAGCCTGGGGTGAAACCCCAGGTGGCCGTAGAATCAGCATGTTAGCCCTGAAAGGGCGACGGTGTACCCAGGCTTACCGTCGCCCCTTCGGGGCTTTTGATTCTTGGGGACATGCCTACCTGGGGCTTGCGCCCCAGGCTACCCACCTACGCCCCTTCGGGGCGGGGATGGGGCCATCTGTCGGGAGACGCGGTCGCCGCTTCTGCGGCAAGGAGCCTCCCGGCGCTCGCCAGGGCCACGGCGCCGCTCGCCTCCAGGAGACGGGCGAGGCTCTCGGGGACCCGTGCGAAGACCTCCGCCGTGTGCATGGCCGCCAGCAATTCCGGGTTGTACTGCTGGAGGTGGCCCACCACCTCGCCACCCGAAACGATGGCGTAGCCCTCCGGGCTCCGTTCGTGCTGAAGCCGGAAGAGTCGGTCGAAGCCGGTGCCGGGGAGCACCGCGGCGGCGAGGAGCGCCCTTTCGCGTTCGCGGAAGACCGCGGTGGGCCGGTCGCCCGCCGCCAGGCTCTCGCCACGGCGGAGCACCGCCCAGCCGGGGCTCGGGAGGATCTGCACGATCCACGGGCCGGCGGCGTCGGCCTGGGCCGCGGTCAGCGGTTCGTCGCGCTGGTTGAGACGGGAGAGGAACTCAGGGGTGAAAGCGTTCGGGGAAAGAGGGGTGGTACCCTGTTCGGGATCTCGCATGGATCACATCTCCTTGCGGGGTCTGGCTCGGGTGAGCTCGCTACTCGCCCGGGCCGCTTTATCGTTGGGCCTCGCCGGACACGTGCCGGGACGGCCGCTCTGAGGGTCGGGGACCTGCGGGCAGGCTTCTGGGGCGGACACCTCCTCGGGGAAGGACGCTGGATTTGCGCCAGCTAGCCTAGTGCAGGGGAGAGGCGGGAGTCAAGCGAGAGGGGGAAAGGAGCAGGGTCCCGTCAAAGTTGACGGATGCTGAGGATTTCTTCCGCCCCGAAGGGGCGCAGGTGGGTAGCCTGGGGTGCCAACCCATATGGTTACACACATCTAGCTGCTGCCCGAGGCCTCTCGTGCTTCCAGGGCAAGGACGAAATCTCGGGTGCGCTGGAGGCCGATCCAGATCACCTTGGGTCCTGGAGGCCCATCGCCGGTGCGCGCCAGATATCCTCC
>Ga0137407_10003014_pt1 | contig 11153 bp, 8 predicted proteins | sample CZOMad2_2_16fung_FD_108410 | JGI IMG/M metagenome (GOLD analysis project Ga0137407, IMG submission 108410) | Vadose zone soil fungal communities from Angelo Coast Range Reserve, California, USA - CZOMad2_2_16fungal (Illumina Assembly) | ecosystem: Environmental > Terrestrial > Soil > Vadose zone...
CGGGCCATGATCGGTGGAGCCGCCCCCGGTGCGGGCCGAAATCGGCGCGAACGTTACGCTGACGGGAACAATCTCCGGCGCGAAGCGTTAATTAGTAGTGCCCGCGGGAAGTACCGATCAACCTCAAGCGGGTCTGTTGCAGCCATCTTGGGCACCGTAAGACGACGACGTTGAACGGCGCTGCACTGAACAGAACAGTGCACGCGCACGTGTTACTGAAGGAGGGAGGTGTCTCATGCCGCGGATCGCTAACACCGCTCCTGCCAAGGCCACTGTAGCCACCAATACCGGTGCTGCCAACAGTGCCGACAGGCAGGACGTGTCTTCATCTCGTGTGGACGACCTGATCCGGCGTGGTCGCAGCCAGGGCCACCTGTCACTTTCAGAGCTGCGGACGGCATTCGCCGAGGCGGGCCTGACCCCAGCTGAGGCCGGCCCGATTCTCCGTGAGCTGAACGAGGCCGGCGTCCGGCTGGCTGACGAGGAGTCCAGCCTGCTCGCGCCGAAGACCGCGCGCAAGGCTGCCGTGTCGAAGGACGCCGCCAAGAAGGCGCCGGCCAGCAAGAGCGTGGCCGCGCCGAAGGCGACGGCAGCTGCTGGCAAGACCGCCCCGGTCGCGGAGCCGACCGAGGCCGACGTTCCGGAGGTCGCTATGGCGGAGGTCGCTGTGGCGGAAGTCACTGTTGCCGAGACTCCCGTGGTGGCTGGTGGTGCCAGTGCGGCGAAGGTACCCGCCGCGCGCAAGACCCGCGGCAAGGCGAAGGCCGAGCCCGCGCCGGCCGCCCCCGTGGTCAAGGGCACCGCGAAGGGCACCGGGGACGACGAGGACGTTGACGTGGCCGACGACGACATGGCCGAGCTTGAGGCCGAGGCGTCGGTGTTCGGTGAAGGCGCCGACCTGGACGACCAGACCCCGGCGATGGGCGACTCGGTCCACACGTACCTGAAGTCGATCGGCCGCACCAGCCTGCTCACCGCCGAGCAGGAGGTCGACCTGGCCAAGCGCATTGAGGCCGGCCTGTTCGCCGAGCACAAGCTGGACACCGACCCGGACCTGACGCCGGACTTCCGCCGCGACCTGGAGCTGGTGGCCGAGGACGGGCGGCGGGCCAAGGCGCACATGCTGGAGGCCAACCTCCGGCTGGTGGTTTCTGTCGCCAAGAAGTACAGCGACCGCGGGCTGTCCCTCCTGGATGTCGTGCAGGAGGGGAACCTGGGCCTGATCCGGGCGGTCGAGAAGTTCGACTACACCAAGGGCTACAAGTTCTCCACGTACGCGATGTGGTGGATCCGGCAGGCGATCCAGCGCGGGTTCGCCGACTCGGCCCGCACGATCCGGCTGCCGGTGCACGTGCTGGAGATGCTGTCCAAGCTGTCGCGCGTCGAGCGTGACATGCACCAGCGGCTGGGCCGCGAGCCTACCCCGGAAGAGCTGGCCGTCGAGCTGGACCGGACCCCGGACCAGATCGAGGAGCTGCTGCGGACCTCGCGGCAGCCGATCTCGCTCGACTCGACGATCGGCGAGGACGGCGAGACCTCGATCGGCGACCTCATCGAGGACGTCGACGCGCCTGAGGCGTCGGAGCTGGTTGACCGGCAGCTGATGGCCGAGCAGCTGCGCTCGGCGCTGGACGCGCTGACGCCGCGCGAGGCGACGATCATGGCGATGCGGTTCGGCTTGTATGACGGGAACCCGCATACCCTCGACGAGATCGGCCGGGCCCTCGGCCTGACCCGCGAGCGGATCCGGCAGCTGGAGAAGCAGTCGCTGTCGAAGCTGCGGCACCCGTCGCGCGCGCAGCCGCTGCTCGACTTCGCGTCGTAGTTCAGACCGGGGCGCTTGCCGCCCCGTTCCGTCCAAGCGCCCCGGACCTGACCTCCCGCTAGGTCCGGGGCGCTTTCACGTTTTTCATCCGCGGCCGCCAGCGCGCCGCATCGATTCGCGATGGTTGCGCCATCGCGCCCGAACCGATGCGGGACCTCGCGTCCCCGCCGGGTCCGGGTGCACTAGGATTCCCAAGCCAGCCCAGAATGGGCGCATCGGACATTTACGGGAGGCGGCGGCTGCGATGGACGACGAAGGCCTGCTGGACGAGCTTCAGGAAGAACTCGGCGCCGACTACAGCCCGCAGCTGCGCGTCGCGGCCGGGATGCTCAGCGGGGATGCCAGCGCCGCGGTGCCTTACCTGCTGTTCTCCATCGCGAAAAGCCTCGAGGACATCTCCTTCCTGCTGCAGAACGACAACGTGAGTGTCGTTATCGACAGCGACGACGAGTAAGGCCCCCGGTCTCGCGCGACGGCCCTGCCCCGGTGCGAACGCGCCGGTGCCGCCGGCGACCGACAGACTCGCCTCACCACGCGTAATGCTCAGGGGCGGTCTTGTAGCCGGGGAAGATCACGTCCAGGCGGTGCAGGACGTCGTCTGCCAGCGGCAGGTCGACCGCGCGCTTGGCGTCGTCGAGCTGATCGTGGGTGCGGGGGCCGATGATCGGGGCGGTCACGCCGTCCCGGCTGAGCAGCCAGGCCAGCGCCACGTTGGCGGGCTCCTCGCCGAGCTCGTCGCACAGGTCCTCGTAGGCGGCTATCCGGTCCCGGCTGGCCTCCAGCGCCCCCACGGCCCGGCCGGAGACGCGGCGGGCTCCCTCGCGCTCCTTGCGCAGCACGCCGCCGAGCAGGCCTCCGTTGAGCGGGGACCACGGGATCACGCCGACGCCGTAGCCGATCGCGGCCGGCAGCACCTCCAGCTCTATTTCCCGCGTCATCAGGTTGTAGATGGACTGCTCGCTGACCAGGCCGAAGAACCCGCGCGCCGCCGCCGCGTCATTGGCCCGCGCGATGTGCCAGCCGGCGAAGTTCGACGACCCGACATACAGGACCTTGCCCTGCGCGACCAGGACCTCCATCGCCTGCCAGATCTCCTCCCACGGGGTGTCGCGGTCCACGTGGTGCATCTGGTACAGGTCGATGTAGTCGGTCTTCAGGCGGCGCAGTGAGGCGTCGCAGGCGCGGCGGATGTTCAGCGCGGACAGGCGGCCGGAGTTTGGCCACTCGTCCATGTCGCCGTACAGCTTGGTGGCGAGCACGGTCTTGTCCCGCCGCGACGGGACGGCCGCGAACCAGTCCCCGATGATCTCCTCGGTCCAGCCGGCGTGCGCGCCGGCGGTCGAGCGGGCCGCCTGCCCGGGCGGGCCGTCAGCGCGGCCGTACCGGTTGGCGGTGTCGAAGAAGTTGATCCCGAGCTCGTGCGCGTGGTCCATGATCGCCTGCGCCTCGTGCGGTGAGGTCAGCGGCCCGAAATTCATCGTGCCGAGGCACAGGCGGCTCACCCGCAGCCCGGACCGGCCCAGATTGACGTATTCCATGGTCATATCTTCTCGCAAGCGGCGCCTCCGGGCTCGCTTGACGATCCCGGAGGCGACTAGCAATGCTAGAGTTGACGTTATGAACAGCACGCGCATCGCGGCATGGTGGCCTCCCCACTAGGGATGGCTGCCTTACCTCAGCGCGCGAAGCTGGCCGTCCCACCGGGGCGGCCTTCTTGCTGTACTGGCCACATGCCAGGGCCGCCCGTGACCTTACCGAAGATCACCGGAGGTTCTCATGACCGCGACCATCACCGAAGCGCCCGCTCCGGCGCCAGCCGACTCCCCGCTGGCTGATGCCCTGGGCGCGTCTTCCATGAGCACAGCGCAGCGGCGCTCGGCCACCCTCGAAGCGGGCACCGACGGCGCCAAGATGAGCAAGAGCCGCGGCAACGCCATCGCGATCAGCGCGACGGCCGATGAGACGGCGCGGCTGATCAGGGGCGCGAAGACCGACTCGATCCGGCGCGTCACCTACGACCCCGCGGCGCGGCCAGGGGTGTCGTCGCTGGTCCTGCTGGCGGCGCTGTGCCTTGACCGGGACCCGGTGGAGGTCGCCGACGAGATCGGCGACGGCGGGGCGTCCGCGCTCAAGGCGACGGTAACCGAGGCGGTCAACGGGCGCTTCGCCGCGATCCGCGCGCGGCGGGCGGAACTGGCGAGGGATCCTGGCCAGGTTCGGCGGATAGTGAGGGAAGGCAACGCGCGAGCCAGCGAAGTCGCTGACTCTACGCTCAATGAGGTCCGCGCGGCGATGGGCATGATTTATTAGCGATTTCTTAGCAAGGGTTAAAATTCATTAGCCCTGCCCCAAACGCTTCCGTGCCCACCGTTCCCCTATATAACTTTGCCTCGTTATCGTTTCGAGATCGAGACATGGGGTGGCCCGGCATCGCGGCCGCGCGGATCAGGAGGGCAGCGCCATGCGAGTATCTTCGCGTGCCCTGTCTGGGCATAGCCGGTCATGGCCTGCACGGCTGGCGATCATCGTGGCCGGCCTGTCGCTGTTCCTGGTCAGCATGACCGCCGGCCCGGCCCGGGCCGAGGATGGCCCGGCCAGCAGAATCCCGGCCCCGCCGCCGGCGGCCATGTCCTACCGCATCCCCGGCGGCCTTAACGGTGTCGCGGCCGCGTCGGCCGCGGATGCCTGGGCCGTCGGCTACACCGGCAAGAGCTATTCCGGGCGCGTGCTGATGCTCCACTGGAACGGCTCGGCGTGGTCCCGGGTCACCGGCCCGGCGGTGCTCACCGGGCCAGGCGAGCTCACCGCGGTCACGGTCGTCAGCGCCTCGGACGCCTGGGCAGTGGGCAGCACGGGCAACGCCGGTCAGCTGCACACGCTGTTGCTGCACTGGAACGGCTCAGCCTGGCGCGAGGTGACCGATCCCGCCCCGGTCGCCAACGGCAGCTTGTCCGCCGTGACGGCGAACGCGGCGGGCGGCTGGGCGGTCGGGTACTACAGCACCGGGCCGACCGCGGACCAGACGATCCCCCTGTCATTCCGGCTCAGCGGCATGGCCTGGTCCCGCCTGAGCTTCTCCAGCACGGCCGGCGGCATCGTCTTCGACGGGGCAGCCACCACGACGGCGGGGGTGACCTGGGCCACCGGCTTGTTCGTCAGCGATCTCACTGGCGTCCTGACCCGCTGGGCGGGCAGGTCCTGGGCGTGGACAGGCTCGTTTCCGGGCTTCGCCGCCCACCACTGGCTGACGGGCATCGCCGCCGGGCCTGGTGGCACCGCCTACGCCATTGGCTTCAGCACCGCCGGGGACGCGTACCGCGTGATCGCCCTGGAGTGGACCGGGCGTAGCTGGGTGAGCACGCCGGTCAGCGCTCCGGCCTGGTCCCGGCCTTCCGCGGTGGCGGCCGCGCCCGGCGGCGCGATATGGGCCGCGGGCTACTACCGCCTCGGGGACCAGGACCACCCGCTGATCCTGCGCTGGGCCGGCTCGGCGTGGAACCGCGTCGCCGCCCCGGCCGGGAAGGCGGAACTGGACGGGCTTACCTTTCCGGCAGCTGGCTACGGCTGGGCGGTCGGGCACACCGACCCTGCCTCGGGCAACGCCATGACCGTCATCCTGCACTGGAACGGGCATGACTGGAGCTAGCCAGAACCAGTGGCACGCGGCGCGGCGCCGTTACGGGTCGATAGGCGCAGGAAATGTTCTGAGCGCGATCTGCGGGTTGTACTAGACATCAAAGTTAGGTATGCCTTACCTTAGTTCGCGTGAACTGGGCCGATAGTATTCCAAACCTCCTGATCGGGCTGCGCGAGGGCCTCGAGGCAGGACTCGTCGTAAGCATCTTGCTGGCCGCGGTGCGCAAGATCGCGCCCCCCGCCCCGCATGCTGCCGAAACCGATGGTACGGCGGGGCTGGAGGGCGCGGCGGGACTTGGGAGCGCGGCGGGACTTGCGAGCACTGTCAAGCGGATCTCGGCCGCGCCGGTATGGCTGGGCGTGCTCGGAGCCATCATGCTGTCAGGCAGCTTCGCGGCCGTGCTGACGTTCTCCACCGACGTGCTGTCCAGCAAGGGACAGGAGGCCATCGGCGGGCTGCTGAGCGTAGTGGCCGTCGGCCTGGTCACCTGGATGATCTTCTGGATGCGGCGCACCGCGCGGACGCTGTCGGCCCACCTGCGCGAGGAGGTCGCGCGCGCGGCGGTGATCGGCGCCGGCGCGCTCGCGATCACCGCGTTCCTGGCGGTCGGCCGCGAGGGCCTGGAGACGACGCTGTTCTTGTGGACGGCGGCGAAGGCCTCTGGGCAGACGGTCGCGCCGCTGGCCGGCGCCGCGATCGGCATCGCGGCGGCGGTCGGGCTGTGCTGGCTCCTGTACCGGCAGGCCATGCGGCTCAACATCGGCGTGTTCTTCAGCCGGACCGCCTTCGCGCTCATCGTGATCGCCGCCGGGGTGCTCGCCTACGGCCTGGGCGACCTGCAGGACGCCGGGATGCTGCCGGGGCACACGTGGATCGCGTTCGACCTGACCCGGCACATCGACCCCGGCTCATGGTGGGCCTCGATCATCACCGGCCTGACGAACCTGTCGCCCAAGATGACGGTGCTGCAGGCCGTCACCTGGGTCACCTACCTCGTCGTGGTGACCCGGGCGTTCGTCAACGCGGGCCGCGCCCCCGCCGCGGCCCCGGCCCCGGCGCAGGCGGCCGCGCCCGGCCGCTGGGAGCAGCTGGCCGGCTCGCGGACCTGGGCGGTGGCCGGGGTGCTGGTCGCCGTGCCCGCGCTCGCGGCCGGCACGGCGATCGCGGCGCTGCCGGCGAGGAGCTCCGCATCGTCGACGGTGACGGTGACGGTGACGGACACCAGCTGCGGGAAGGACTGGACCTCAGCGTCCGCCGGGGCGCGGGTGCTCACGGTGCGCAACTCCTCCGGCAAGTCCGGCGAGGTCGCGCTCGTGAACGCGGGGGGCGGGATCGTCGGTGAGATCGAGACGATCGGGCCGGCCACCAGCGCGCCGCTATCGGCGACGCTGACCGCCGGGACTTACCGCCTCCAGTGCACCATGTCCGGCCCGGCCGCCCCGATGCGCTCGGCCCCGGTCCAGGTCACCGGGATGACCTCCCAGGCGCCCGTCGTCGCGGTGCGGCCGGTGACGCTGGCCGACCTGACGCCGCCGAACAAGCTGTACCAGGCGTACGCGGCCGGCGTCCTGGCCCGGCTCACGGCCGAGGTAACGCGGATCCAGGGCGATCTCAACCGCGGCGACATCGCCGCGGCGAAGGCGGACTGGCTGGCCGCCCAGCTGGACTGGGACCGGGTCGGGGCCTCCTATGACAGCTTCGGCGACTTGGGCGTGGCGGTCGACGGGCTGCCGGCCGGGCTGCCGGACGGCGTCGCTGACAAGGACTTCACCGGCTTGCACCGGCTGGAGTACGGCCTGTATCACGGGCAGCCCGCGCCGGAGCTGCTCCCGGTGGCGGGCGCGCTAGCGGCCGACATCGCGAAGGTGCGCAAGAACCTGACCTCCGGTGACCTGGCCGGCGATGCCTCCAACCTGCCGCTGCGCGCGCACGAGATCCTGGAGGACGCGCTGCGCGACCACCTGTCCGGAGGCGATGACCAGGGCGCGGGCGCCGCCTATCCGATGACGTACGCCGACGTCCAGGCCACGCAGGCGGTGCTGAGCGTGCTCGGGCCGCTGATCAGCTCCCGGCGGCCGGGGCTGGCCGCGAGCGCCGGCGGGCAGGCGGCGGCCCTGCGGGAAGCGCTGCTGGCGACCCGCGCGGGTGACCGGTGGCGGCCGCCCGGCCAGGTGCCCGCGGCTCAGCGGCAAGCCGTGAACGCGCGCATCGGGGCCCTGCTGGAAACGCTCTCGGACATCCCGACCCTCCTTGAGATCAGGCCCGCGGCGTGAGCGAGCGAAGGGGCGCGGCGGCGGCTGGACTGAACGGAGCGACCAGTGCAGGCAGCCGGGGACGAGGGAGCGCGGCGAGGGAAGGCGCCGCCTCCAGGAGCGCCCCGGAGCGGGCGGGGGACACCGCGTGAGCGGGAACCAGGGCATGACCGGCAAGCGCGTGAAGGACAGGAGCCCCGAGCCAGTGAATGAGAACGTGAGCCGTCGCAGCTTCCTGCGCGGAACAGTGACGGGAGCGGCCGGGACGGCGCTGGCGGGCGGGGTGCTGATCGGCGGCGCGCACGCCGACGCGAACGCCGCCACCGCTGACAATGCCCCCGCCGAGGCGGCGGCGTACCCGTTCCACGGCGCGCACCAGGCCGGGATCCTGACGCCGGGGCCGGCGACCAAGCAGGCGGCCTCCTGCGTCGCGTCGTTCAACGTGACAGCGGACAGCAAGGCCGGGCTCGCGGACTTGCTCCGGACTCTGACCGAGCGCGCGCGGGCCCTCACCGCGGGCGGGCCGCCGCCGGACCTCGGCGTCGGGCAGCCGCCGGCGGACAGCGACGTGCTCGGGCCGTCCAGGCCGGCCGACGGGCTGACGGTGACGGTAGGCGCCGGGGCGAGCCTGTTCGATGACCGGTTCGGGCTGACCCCGCGCAGGCCAGCCAAGCTGACGGCCATGCCCCCGTTCCCGAACGACGCGCTCGAGGATGCCTGGCTGCACGGCGACCTGTCGCTGCAGCTATGCGCGAACCACGCGGACGTGGTGCACCACGCGCTGCGCGACATAATGCGGCACACGCGCGGCGGCATGCAGCTGAACTGGAAGATGCAGGGCTACAACTCACCGCCACGGCCGTCGGGAACCGGGCGCAACCTGATGGGCTTCAAGGACGGCACCGCGAACCCCGCGGGGTCGCTCGCGCAGTCGCTGGTCTGGGTCGACGACCCGGCCGAGCCCGCGTGGGCACAAGGCGGCTCGTACCAGGTAGTGCGCCTGATCCGGATGCTCGTCGAGTTCTGGGACCGGGTGTCGATCACCGAGCAGGAGGGGATGTTCGGCCGCCGGCGCGACAGCGGCGCGCCACTGGACGGCAACGCCGAGTCCGACATCCCCAGCTACCGGTCCGACCCGGCCGGGAACGTGATCCCGCTGGACTCCCACATCCGGCTCGCCAACCCGCGCACGCCCGCGACTGAGCGGCAGCGGATGATCCGCCGGTCCTACAACTACGACCTGGGCGTGGACGAGAACGGGGACATGCAGGCCGGGCACGTCTTCCTCGCCTACCAGCAAGACGCGGAGCGCCAGTTCGCGACCGTCCAGCTCCGCCTGGTCGGCGAGCCGCTGATCGACTACGTGACGCCGTTCGGGGGCGGTTACTTCTTCGTCTTCCCCGGCGTCCGTGACGCCTCCGACTGGTACGGCAAGGCCCTGCTGGCGTAACCGCCCGCGACCACAGCTTCCCGTGAACCGGAACACGATTCGCTACGTAGTCACGTATGTCGGATTCGTGACGAGACGGGAGCCAGGATGAGCCACGGCGACTTCAGCGGAAACGACACCGCGCCCTATCCCGCCCCACCGCCATACGGCCCCGAGTACCCGCGCCCAGGTGACGACGAGGACGACGGTGCCTGGCTGCAGCCGGTGACCTACGACCAGACCAACTACGAGGACCTGGACGCCTATCTCGCGCTGGGCGCGGACCAGGCCGGGCCGCAGGCGCGAGGTGGCTCGCACCCCGGGGAGCCTGCCTTCCCGGGCTCGGCCCAGCCAGGGCCGCGGTGGCGGGATCGGCCCGCTCCGGATCAGGAGTCGACACCCCCGGATCAGGGGTGGACCCCCTCGGATCAGGGGTGGACACCCCCGGATCAGGAGTCGACACCCCCGGATGAGGAATGGCCGCGCGGTCCGCGCCGCCCCCCGGTGCGCGCGCCCTCCCCTCGCCGGCGGCCGCGCTGGATGCTGCCCGTGGCGGTCGCGCTCGCGGCCGCAGCCGTCGGCTCTGGCGTCGTGATCATCACGACCGGGGGCACGTCGCGCTCAGCCTCCGGGCTGCCGATTTTCTCCGTGAGCCCGGCGATGACCCCCAAGCCCGCGCTGGTCAGCCCGGGAGCGGCGGGCAGCGGCACTGGCGCGGGCCAGCCATCCGCCCCTGGCGCGAGGTCACCGGCCACGGGATCACCGGCCACGGGATCACCGGCCACAGGATCACCGGTAACCCTCCAGCCGCCGCTCACGCGGGCACAGGCGCAGCAGGTCCTCACCGCCTACACCACCGCGAACAACACAGCGAACGCCAGTGCCAGCGACTCCCTCATCGCGACCGTGGAGACCGGCAGCAGCCTGGCGATCGACCGGGGCATCTACCGGGGGCAGCGGGCCCGCAAGTCGCCTGGATTCCCGGCGTTCGCCCCGGTCAGCGCCCGGTACTACATCCCGCTTGAGGATCCGGCGAGCTACCCGCACTGGTTCGCCGTGCGGGTGACGAACGCGCGGGTCACCAGCCCACGGACGGTGACGAGCCGGGAGTACCTCGTGTTCACCCAGGGCACGCCAGGCGGACCATGGCTGGACGCGATCGAGCCCTTCCTCGGCAAGAACGCCTCGCCGCCGCCGATCGCCCTGGACGCGAACGGCTATGCCAAGGCGGTCACCGCCGGCTCCCTGGGCCTGGCCCTGTCCCCTGCCGCCGTCAGCGGGGCGACCGCGGTCGCGCGGGACAGCGGGACCGGGCAGCCCTCGACGCCCGGCAACCTCCCCATCGACCAGGCCCGGGCCGCGGTACTCAGGCAGCTCCCGAAGGGCTCCTCGGCGGTGAGCCGGCACGCCGGCACCAGGGAGCGTGTCTTCGGGCTACGGACGGCGGACGGCGGGGCACTGCTGTTCTATGACGTCGCCGCGCGGCTCACGGTGACCGCGCCGACCGGGTCCACGCTGCACCTGGACATCCCCGGCTGGGTGTCCGCGGGCGAGGGCGCCAATCTTGCGCGGGGCGCCAATCAGATAAGACTGGGCTACCTGGAGCAGTTCGCGACCTACGACCCGCCGACGGCGAAGGGCACGCCCGCTACCGTCATCGCCGACTACTCAAGCATCTTCCGGCGCGCTTAGCCGTCTAGCTCACTTTCGCGCTGGCCGGCTGGCGGCGCCTGTCCTTGACGTAGATGATGCCCGGCTTGCCCTCACCGGGGCTGCGGGTCTCCGTCCGGAACAGCCCCGTGGCGGTGACAAGATCGCTCAGCTTGGAGTAACCCCAGGTCCGGGACTTGGGGCGGTCTGAGCGCGGCCAGGAAACGTTTCGTTTCGGTTCCGTTTCATGCGTTACGTCACCTGATACGAATAGCCCCGAAAGACCAGGGCCACCGCGACGACGGGAGCACCGACGATGGCCAGCTCGAAGAACGCCACCACGTCCCGCCCGGTGTATAA
>Ga0137407_10003016_pt1 | contig 11149 bp, 12 predicted proteins | sample CZOMad2_2_16fung_FD_108410 | JGI IMG/M metagenome (GOLD analysis project Ga0137407, IMG submission 108410) | Vadose zone soil fungal communities from Angelo Coast Range Reserve, California, USA - CZOMad2_2_16fungal (Illumina Assembly) | ecosystem: Environmental > Terrestrial > Soil > Vadose...
CACGGTGCGCGTGGAATGCCGATCAACCAGCGCCCCGAGCAGCAGCGCGCCAACTGCGCCGGCCGCGACGTCGGCCACTGCAAGCAGCCCCATTTGCAGCGGCGTGGCACCGAGCGCGAGCGTTGCGATCCATGGAATCACGAGCCGGCTCAGCATCGAGCCGAAATTCGAAACGACTTCGGCCGCAAGCACGCGGCGAAACTGCGGCATTCAGGATCCGGTGCGAAACGCCGCGCCGCGATCGCGGAAAAAATCCAGCGCCGGCACAAAGACGAAGGGCCTCGCTTCCAGGGAAGCAGAGGCCCTTCAGGTGGCGGGCTCGACGCCCGCGCTCTTTGGCGTATCTATCGATACACCATGACCGGGATGGTCGTGTGCGTCAGTACCTTCTGTGTTTCGCTCCCTAGTAGTACCGCATTGAGCCCGCGCCGTCCATGTGAAGCCATGAAGATCGCGTCGCAGCCGGTTTCGGCCGCCGCCTCGATGATGGCTTCGTACGGAGAAAAGGATTTGCTCACGCTGGTCTCGACCTCGACTTCAGCAGCCTTGGCGATCGACTCCACCTGCCTCAGCCGTTCTTTCGCAATGGTTTCCGTGCGGGTTTCAAAAGCCTCGAACGACTCCGGCCGGTACTCCGACATCGAGGAATACGAGTAAGGCTCGATCGCCGTCATTCCCACGATCTTGGCTCCGATTTTTTGCGCGAGCTCTACCGCGCCGCGGATCGCCTTGACCGACAGTTCGGAGCCGTCGGTCGGGACGAGGATCTTGTGGATCATCTGCGTTCTCCTGTGCTGGCCGAACGCAATATGAGGACAAGAATGCGACGACGCTTGACCCGCGTCAATCGGAAGTTTCTTGGTCCGCGCCGCGCTCGGCGATTCGTTGCAATGCGTTGGCCGCCAGCGCCAAGCCCAAACTCGCTGTCACCGTGACGACCGAGCCGTAACCCGCGCAAGCGAGAGCCGCGCCCCCGCTAGTTTTCCCGCGAATCGGCTCGTCCGAGTAGACCGCGGTGATACGGAATTTGGACACACGAACACGTCCGTTGGCATCCTCGCGCTCCCGCGCAAATCCGTGATGCCGTCTCAGCCGATACCGCACTTTGGCGAGCAAAGGATCTCCGTCTGCGAGCGCAAGATCGGTGCTGCGAATGCGCGTGGGATCAGTGCGGCCGCCGCCGGCGCCGCTCGTGAATACCGCCAGCCCGCGGGCACGACACGCCGCGAGCAATGCCGCCTTCGGCGCCACCTGGTCGATGCAATCAAGCACAACGTCGCACGCCGGCACGATGGTCGATGCGTTTTCCGTCGTGACGAAATCCTCGATGCAATTCACCTGTGCAACTGGATTGATCGCGATGATGCGTTCAGCCATCGCTACGACCTTCGCCTTGCCGAATTCCGCGCCGAGCGCATGCACCTGCCGGTTGGTGTTGCTTTCCGCCACGTGATCGAGATCGATCAACGTCAGCGTTCCGACCGCCGAGCGCGCCAGCGCCTCCGCGGCCCAGGAGCCGACGCCGCCGATGCCGATGACGACCACGTGCGCGGCGCGCAGGCGGGCGTACGCGCGCGTGCCGTACAGGCGCGCAACACCGCTGAAACGCCGTTCGAGATCGGCATCGGCAAGCGATTGGGTGTCGCGCGGATTCATCGTTTCAACATCAGCGTACGAGGTCCGCGAGCCGGTTGACGTCGAAACCGCCCGCGCGCTGCGCGATTTGTGATTCGTATTGCCCCTGCCGCGCCCTGGCGTGGTCCAGCAGGTCCGAATACGCCTCGCGCAGCATGGCTGCGCTCATCACCCGTCCGCCGGCGTAGTAGCGCTTCGCCACGTGCCCGAGAGCATAGGTGGTCGCGAACGAAAACGCCGCGCCGGTCGCACCACGGGCGAGCGCGCCGACCAGGTTGCCCGCCACAGCGCCAAGAAGACCACCGACGATGCCGCGACCGATCTGCTCGAGATACTGGCCGGTCAGTGAAACGCCCGCCGCCGCGAGAAACTCCTTCACCTGGCCGCGCTCGAGTTCACAGCCGTGGGCTGCGCCGATGCGATAGACCATGCGCATCTGCAGCGCGAGGATCGCGATCGTCGCCAGCGTCTGCGGCAGCAGTTCCAGCGCGCCATTGGTGAGTGCGGTGTCCAGGATCAGCTGGTCCAGCGCTGCGTCGTCCGCGCGCCCTTCGCGGCTGTCACTTCCGGCAAGCGGCACCGTAGCAATGGAGTCGGTCGCGGCGGCGGGTTCGACCATCTGCGGTTGCGTAAGACCCAGCGCGCGCCCGAGGTCGGCCAGGAAGCGCGTTTCAGCCTGATTGCGCAAACCGTCCGCATCACAAACCCCGACCGCAAATTCGAACGCGATCTGCCGCAGCTGCGGCGAGCCGAGCTCGCGCGCCATCGCATCGATGTCGATCTGGCCGAGCACCGCGTCCTGCACCAAGGCCGGCAGGTTGAAATCCGGGCCAGGTTGCAACGCCACGGCAACCCGACGCAGTTCGTCACGCTCTTGCTCGGCGCGACTGCCGTCGGAAAAAGCCGCCGCGAGTGCGATGGCGAGAATCGCTCGCTGTTCGTTCGCCTGCATGGCCGCCTCGGGTCGCGGCTGCGCGCGTTCGCTACTCCGCCGGTCGCTGCTGAACCGCCGCCATCGTGGGCAAGATCTGCGCCTCACGGATCGGCAGGTTCACCAGCGCGGCCGCGGCGGCAAGCACGGCGTCCGCGTACCACATCCAAAGATAGTTGCCTTGCTGCGTAATGGCGATACCGCCGAGCCAGGCACCGAAAAACGCGCCGATCTGATGCGACAGCAGCGTCAAGCCGAACAGTGTCGCCAGATAGCGCGTGCCAAAGAGCTTGCTCACCACGGCCGCCGTCGGCGGCACCGTGGCGAGCCAGGTAAAGCCGAGCCCGATGGCGAACAGATAGAAGGTGAGTTCCGTCTTCGGCGCCGCGAGGTAGACCAGCACGAGCACGGCGCGCGATCCGTACATCCAGGAGAGGATGTACTTGCTGCGGTACCGCTGCACCCAGTATCCCGCGCTCAGGCTGCCCGCGATGTTGGCGAGCCCGATGAGCGCCAGCGACCAGCTCGCCACGCTGGCGGGAAGGCCGCACAAATCGACTTCACCCGGCAGGTGCGTGACCAGAAACGCGATATGAAAGCCGCACGTGAAGAATCCCGCGTGCAACAGCAGGTAGCTGCGATCCGCCAGCGATGTGCGCAGCGCGTGCCGAAGTCCGCCGTCATCGCCGGTCGCCTTGGTCGCACCCGTCGCCGGCCGGCGCAGCAGCCGCGCGAGCGGCAGTGCTGCGAGCGTGATCACGGCCATCGACCACATCGCGCCCATCCATCCGAGGCTGGTGATCAGGCGTTGCGCCAGCGGCGCGAACACGAATTGACCGAACGAACCGCCGGCATTGATCACGCCCGACGCAAACCCCCTGCGCTCCTCAGGCAGGCGTTGCGCCGCTGCGCCGATCAGCACCGAAAAACTTCCTGCGCCGGAGCCGCCTGCACTGAGAACGCCGATCGTGAAGATCAGACCCGCGGTGGTCGACATCAGCGGCGTGAGTGCGGTGCCGAGTGCGAGCAACAGGATGCCGACTGCGAGCACGCGTCCGGTGCCATAACGATCGGCGAACGCACCGGCAATCGGCTGGGTGGCACCCCAGAGGAACTGGCTCACGGCCATGGCAAAGCTGATCGAAGCAATGCCCAATCCGGTCGACGTGTTCAGGGGCGAAACGAATAGCCCCATCGACTGGCGCATGCCCATCGTCACCATCACGAAGGCAGCGCCGGTGAGAATCACCAGCCACATCGCGCGCGGCGAAGTCGTGCTCGTCATCGTCTCGTCCAGGCAAGCGGATTGCAGCGGGCGATGGTACGCCGCGCATCTGCGCCAAACCCCCACTGTGCGTCCGGATTGTTTGCCACGCCGTCCTGCGCGGCACGCGTGTTACGCTGAATTCGCCTGCTCGAGTGACCCGTTGCTCGCGTTCGAAGCCACGCAAAAAATCCTGGAGAACCTCCTGATGTCGTTTCTATTACGACTGCTCGCGGCACTCGTGATTGCCGCGACTTCGCTTGGTGCCGTCGCGCAGAACTATCCGAACAAACCGATCCGCCTGCTGATCCCGTTTCCACCGGGCGGAACCACCGACATCGTCGGGCGCCTGCTGGCGGACGAAATCGGCAAGCAGCTCGGTCAGGCGGTCGTGGTGGAGAACCGCGGCGGCGGCGGTGGCGCGATCGGCGCGGTCGAGGTCGCACGCGCGGCGCCGGACGGTTACACGCTGGGTATCGGAACCGTTTCGACGATGGCCGTGAACCCCGCGTGCAATCCCAAGCTGCCCTACAAGTCGCCGGACGATTTTGCGTTGATCACCAACCTGGCGGCGGTGCCCAATGTGATCGCGGTCAATCCGTCCAAGGTCAAGGCGCAGAACATGGACGAATTCATCACGTGGCTGAAGGCCAACCCGGGCCGCGTCTCCTATGCGTCGTCGGGAACCTGCGGCATCGGGCACATGATGGGCGAGTTGTTCAAGGTCACCTCCGGCACCTTCATCGTCCACATTCCGTACCGCGGTGCCGGGCCCGCGCTCAACGACGTGCTGGCAGGTCAGGTCGAAGTCCTGTTCGACAATCTTCCTTCGTCACTGCCGCACATTCAAGGTGGTCGCTTGCGCGCCATCGCCATCGCCGCGCCGAAACGCTTGGACGTTCTGCCCAACGTGCCGACCCTGGCCGAGGTGAACCTCGCGCCGGTGAACGACCAGGTCTGGTACGGCCTGGTTGCGCCGGCAAAAACGCCGGATGCGATCGTGCAGCGGCTGAACGAGGCAGCGGTAAAAGCGCTGGCGCTGCCGGAGATTCGCGACAAGCTGCGCCTTCAAGGAGCGGCCCCGGTGGGCAACACGCCCGATCAGTTCCGCGCGCAGATCGTCGCCGAGCGCGACAAGATGATCAATCTCGTCAAACGCCAGGGCATCAAGCTCGAGCAGTAAGAACGGATGTGTTGTCATCCCGAGCTTAGCGAGGGATCTCGGCGTTCGATGACCGAGATCCTTCGCCTTCGGGTCAGGATGACAAGGTTTGCGCCAAGCGCAGCGCCCAGTGACTATGCTGTCGGCGCGACTTCGCTTTCCACTTCGATCGCATTGGCAGCTGCCGCCACCACGGCGGCGATACGGCCGGCGTCACGCAGCTGATCCACGCTCATGCCGCTTTCCTTGAGCAGCGCGTAGTGCGACTGCACGCAAAAATGGCACTTGCCGACGATGCTCGCCGCCAGCGCGTAGAGCTCGAACAACCGCTTCTCGACGCCGCCGTGGGTGGCGTACGCCTGCATGCGCAGTTGCGCCGGGCGTGTCTTGAGCTCGGCATCGCCCGCCATTTCGACGAACGGATACCAGACGTTGTTCATGCCCATCAGCGCCGCCGCGGTCAGCGCGGCGTTCACCTGCTGGGCCGGCAGTTCCTCGGCCGAGCGCAGCAAGCCAACCAGACGCGCGTTGCGCGTCGCATAGGCAGCCGCAAGTGCAACACCAAGTGCCTCTGCCGGTGGCAGCGTGGACCGCGCGATCGTGCTGTCAAGGTTCAGCCGCACGTCCTTCGCATAGTCCGGGATCAGATTCTTGATCTCGTTGACGGCGTTCATCGACGCCTCCTCAGTTCAGCGTCGCGCCGGACGCCGGCGCCGTGAGCGTTGCCGCTCCGACTGCGCGGTTGCACGGGCACAACTCGTCGGTTTGCAAACCGTCCAGGACACGCAGCACTTCCTCGGGGCTGCGGCCGACGTTCAGGTTGTTGACGGACACGTGCTGGATTACGTTCTCCGGGTCGACGATGAACGTCGCCCGCAGCGGCACGCCGGCTTGCGCATCGCGCACGCCGAGGCTGTCGATCAGCGATCCGGTCACGTCGGCGAACATCCAGTGGTTCAGACGATCCAGATCCTTGTGGTCGCGCCGCCATCCCAGTTTCACGAACTCGTTGTCCGCGCTGCCGGCGAGCAGCACCGCATCGCGCTCCTCGAACTCGGCGGCGAGCCGCGCGAAGCCCACGATCTCGGTCGGGCAGACGAACGTGAAGTCCTTGGGATAGAAATAAATCACCTTCCACTTGCCGGGGAACGACGTCTGCGTGATGTCTTCGAACGCGGACACGCCGTTTTCCTCATGCAGGTTGAAGCCGGGTTTCACGCCGGTAACGCGGAACGGCTCGAGTTTCTCGCCTACGGTTTTCATCAATCAGCCCTCCAAGGTGCAAGCGTTGATCGCTTGATGAACACACTATGGCGACGCCGCGCCGTCCTTTCCAATTGAATGTCTCAAACAGCGCGATAGGCCAAGGCCATCGGCGTGCGCTCCGCGGCAAGGGGTTTTTGCGACAATGCAGCGCTCGAAATGCAAAAAAGCTCGCTGCTCACCGCCTCACCGGTCCTGGCCTGGTTTTTCGTGGCGGTCTGGGGCTCCGGCTACATCGCCTCCAAAACCGGCCTGCAGTACGTGCCGCCGTTCACGTTCCTGTCGTTGCGTTTTGCCGCCGGACTCTGTGTGCTGTTGCCGCTCGCGTTCTACTGGCAGCGACGCGAGCCGCTGCGCTGGCCGGTGAGCGCAGTCGCGTGGCTGCACGTTGTTGTCGCCGGCCTGCTGATGCATGCGGCCAACCTGGGGGCCAGTCACTACTCGCAGTACCTCGGCATGTCCGCCGGCGTTACCGCGTTGGTACTGGCGGCGCAACCCTTGGTCACTGCGGTGATCGCGGCGACACTGCTCAACGAACGGCTGCGCCCGGCACAATGGCTCGGCGTATTCACCGGGCTGGCGGGCGTCGCGCTCGTGGTATGGCACAAGATCGACATTCGCGCGATCACTGCCGGTGCCGCCACGGCGGTGCTGACCGCACTGGCCGCGATCACCATCGGCACGTTGTATCAGCGCGCCTTTTGCCCGACGGTGGATCTGCGCGCCGCGTCGCTGGTGCAGTTCACCGCGACCCTGCTCGTGCTGGCGCCGCTCGCCGTGGTCGTCGAAGGAGCGCCGCTGCACTTCGGCTGGCCGTTGCTGGCGGCGCTCGCGTTCCTTGTCATTTTTGCTTCGATCCTGGCGGTCAACGCGCTGCACACGCTGATGCGGCGCGGTGAAGCGACGCGGGTCACCAGCCTGCTTTATCTCACGCCGATCTTCGCCGTGGCGCTCGAGTGGCTGCTGTTCGCGGTTGTGCCGACCGCGTTGACCATTGTCGGCATCGCAGTCACTTGCTTCGGTGTCGCGCTCGTAGCGTGGCAACCGCGCGCACCGCTGCACGACCGGAGCAGCGCATGACGATCCTGCCGTGCATCCTGCTCGTCGTGGTTGCGCACATCGTGTTCACCGGTGCCCGCGTCACCTCGTCGCTGTACGCGCTCGCCAACGGCGCCTCGACCTTCACCGTCGGAGTATTAATGGCGCTGTTTGCGCTGGTACCGATGTTGACGGCGGTGCGCGCCGGAAAATGGCTCGATCGGGTGGGACCGCAGCGCCCGCTTGCCGCCAGCAGCACACTGATCCTGCTTGGAATCGTTCTGCCCGCAGCGTTTCCCTACCAGGTTGCGGACCTCGGCCCGCTGCTGGTCGGCGTGGCGCTGATCGGCACCGGCCAGATGCTGACGCAGATCACCGTGCAGGATCTCGTTGGAAGGTCGGCGGCGCCGCACCAACGCACCATCGCATTTTCGTGGCTGGCGCTCGGCGCTTCGGTGTCCGGTTTCACCGGACCGGTGAGCGCCGGATTCATCATCGATCACCTGGGACATCGCGCCGCGTTCGCGCTTTTTGCCGCGGTGACACTGGCGATGTTCGGCCTGCTCGCCTGGATCTGGCGCACGCTGCCAGGACCGGCCGAAACCGGTTCGTTGAACGACGAGCGTCCCTTTTTCGATCTGCTGCGCGAAAAGCCGGTGCGCAACATCCTCATCACCACGACCTTGATTTCGATGTCATGGGACCTGCAAACGTTCATGGTGCCGGTGCACGGCACCCGGGTCGGACTCACGGCATCGCAGATCGGCCTCGTACTCGGCAGTTTTGCGGTTGCTACGTTCACGATCCGGCTGGCGATGCCATGGCTGTCGCGCACTTATCGCGAGTGGCAGGTGCTGACGTTCACCCTGTTCACGGCGGCGCTGGCGTTCACGCTGATGCCGCTGCTCGACAGCCTGTTGCCGCTTGCAAGCTGCGCGTTCCTGCTCGGTCTCGGTCTCGGTGCCGCGCAACCGAACGTCATGTCGCTGCTGCACGAGCGCACGCCGACCGGGCGGGTCGGTGAAGCGCTGGGTCTGCGCACCACCATCATGAACAGCAGCCACGTGGTTTTACCGCTTGTTTTTGGCGCGGCGGGCGCAGTGGTCGGCGCCGCGGCGGTCTTCTGGATAATGGCCACCATGCTTGCGGGCGGGGGCTACACGTCCGCCCGCCGGCTGGCTGACGAGCGATAAATGGGATGAACGTTCCGCCATTTGCCCGGCTTGGACCGGCTGAACTTACCGAGTCACTGGATGCTGCGCTTGCGCACTGGGATGGTCACAGCCCATTGTGGGTATTCGGCTACGGTTCACTGATCTGGAAGCCCGAACTCGAATTCGATGCCCGTGTTCCGGCGCGGGTCTTCGGCTACCACCGGCGCCTGTGCCTGCGCTCGATCCGCTATCGCGGCTCGTTCGATTGCCCGGGGATCGTCTGCGGGCTCGATCGCGGCGGGTGCTGCGCCGGGGTCGCGTACCGGATCCGACCGGAGCGCCTGCGGGAGCAGTTCGAGCGCCTGTGGGAGCGTGAAATGTTCATGGGGTCCTACGACGCCCGCTGGCTGCGCGCGCAGCGGCTGGACGAGCACCAGCAGTTGCAGGCGGTCGCGTTCGTGGTGCGGCACGATGCGCCCAATTACGCCGGCCGCCTGCAGGAGGCGGAATTGATGGAAATCCTGACCCGCGCCTGCGGCCACTACGGCTCCAGCCTGGACTACCTGTTGCGCACCGTCGAAGGCCTGCGTTCGCACGGCGTGCCCGATCCGCATCTCGAGCGGCTGGCGCACAGGGCGCAGCACCTGCTCGCCGCTCACGAGCTGGCGCAACCCCAGGTCGTGGCCACATGAACATCCAGGATCTGCGCCAGGAGTACAAGCGCGGCTCGCTCGACGAAGAGCACGCGGACCCCGACCCGGTCAGGCAGTTCGGGCGCTGGTGGGACGAGGCGCTGGCGGCCGAGGTGCCGGAGGTCAACGCGATGACGCTGGCCACAGCTGACAGTGCGGGCAAACCGTCGGCGCGCACGGTCCTGCTGAAGGGGTTCGACGACCACGGGTTCGTGTTTTTCACCAATTACGAAAGCCGCAAAGGGGAGGAGCTGGCGGCCAATCCCTTCGCGGCACTGCTGTTTTTCTGGCGCGAACTGGAGCGCCAGGTCCGGCTCGAAGGCTCTGTCGAACGCGTCGCGGTCGAGGAATCGGACACCTATTTCCGCAGCCGGCCGCTGGCAAGCCGCATCGGCGCCTGGGCTTCGCCGCAAAGCAGGGTGATTTCCGGCCGAACCTGGTTGCTTGCGCGCGCGGCCGAGATGGGCCTGCGCCATGGACCGAATCCGGGCCGACCGCCCTACTGGGGCGGATATCGCCTCAAGCCCACGGTGCTCGAATTCTGGCAAGGCAGGCCGTCGCGCCTGCACGACCGGCTGCTCTATACCCGCGCCGGCGCAGCCTGGACCCGTGCGCGCCTGGCCCCCTGACGCCGCCAGCCGGCCTGCCGCTGGTCGAAAAAGGCCCGGCGCTAGTCGCTTCGCGCTAATCCGCCCGACGATGTTTGGCGCGACTTCGTGTGGGGGCCTGCTCTCACTGGCTAGAATCGCGGTTGGGAGCGGGACGAAACCCGAATTCGACCCCAAGGGGCATAAATGAGCAATGAGCAAATCTCGATCATCATCGTCGAAGACGAACCGGAGTTCCGTCGTCGTTTCGCGCAGATCATCGAAAGCGAGCCGAGCATGCGCCTGGTCGGCGTCGCGGCGAACAAACGCGAGGCGCAGGCGGTAATCGAAAAGGAAAACTTCGACGTCATGCTGATCGACCTCGGCTTGCCCGACGGCAACGGCATCGAGTTGATCCGCAGCGTCAGCGCCAAAAAACCCGACTGCGACATCATGGTGGTCACCGTGTTCGGCGACGAACAGCACGTGGTGTCGTCGATCGAGGCTGGCGCAACCGGTTACATCCTCAAGGTCTCCACGCCGGCCGACGTGATTTCGTGCATCCGCCTGCTGCGCGCCGGCGGTTCGCCGGTCAGTCCGGTGGTTGCGCGCAGCGTGTTGCGCGCCATCCGCAACCGCATGGGCTCCTCGCCCGCGGCGCGCAACGTCGATCCGCAGAACAACCCGCTTTCGGCGCGCGAGACCGAAATCCTGCAGTTGCTGGCCAAGGGCATGAGCTTCAACGAAATCGGCGAGATTCTCGGCATCTCGCCCCACACCGTGACCGCCCACATCAAGAAGATCTACCGCAAGCTCGCGGTGCATTCGCGCGGCGAGGCGGTGTACGAGGCCACGCAGATGGGCTTGTTGAAGCACTGAGGCCGCGCCTGAACATCCGACCGACGACAGTTCGCCGCCAAGCTGACCTGCGCATGAGCGCCCTGTGGCGCGCAAGCTGTTTGCTTGCGCTTGCCGCCGCGGCTCTGTTGCAGGTCACGGCAGCGCGCGCCGAGCCGATTCGCACCGTCGAATGGACGCAGACTGCCGTCGGTGTCGCGCCGGCGCCGGATGCGCACTGGCTCACCTTCGACCTTCCGCATCGCTGGACTGCCGGCGAGGGCACGCCGTTGCAGGGCGTCGCCATGCGCATGAAGTTCAACCTGGCGGAAGCGCCGACCGAAGCCTGGGCGATGCTGCTCACCACCGCGCCCGACGGCGGGCGGGTCAGCGTCAATGGCCGTTTCATCGGCGCCATTCCCATGCCGCACGAAAGCGCGGAAGTGCGCTGGCGCCGGCCGCATTTGCTGGCAATCGACCCGGGGCTGCTCAAGGCGGGCGAGAACACGCTGCTCATCCAGACCGCGTATCGCAGCGGCGTGCACACGCTGGCCGGGGTGGAAGTCGGCCGGCTGATGCAGATGTC